>Ga0156018_1002_pt2 | contig 34930 bp, 27 predicted proteins | sample RifCSPlowO2_02_FD_107672 | JGI IMG/M metagenome (GOLD analysis project Ga0156018, IMG submission 107672) | Acidobacteria bacterium RIFCSPLOWO2_02_FULL_65_29 | reverse complement strand
CAGCCCCGTCTTCTCCTCGCAGAGACGCGTCATGACGCCCTTCGAGAAGCGTCCCTGCAGGAGCTCGACGAGCGAGTCGATGGCGCCCGAGCAGTCCTCGCAGATGGCGCTCCAGCGGGCTCGCGGCACCGGTCCGACCGTCACCTTCACGTCGTACATCGTCGAACCGCTGACGAGCGCCGTGACGCGGCCAGGCCCGACCTGCAGATCGACCACCGATCCGTTACGCACGTAGGTCCGCCCGCGCGGTAGCCGATTCGCGTAGTCGCTATAGCGTTCGAGGTTGTCGCACCAGGCTTTGCCCCAGAACGTTCCTGCGATCGTGCGACCTTCGATCACGACCGGCGATATCGTGCGGCCCTTCTTCCGGAGCTTCGCCAGTTCGCGCGCGGCTTGAGCCCGTCGAGCACCGACTGAGACATAGGGCTTGAAGCCGTAATAGTCGTCGTAATACATCTCATTCCCCGGACGCGGTGTGGAGATCGAGCGCGACGAGCTTCAGGAGCTCGTCGTCTCTCATCTCGGTCAACAGCATCTCGCCGCCGCCTTCCAGCAGATCCTGCGAGAGCTGGCGTTTGGAGTCAATGAGCTGATCAATCTTTTCTTCAACTGTCCCGCGACAGACGAACTTGTGCACGAGCACGTTCTTGGTCTGGCCGATGCGGAACGCGCGGTCGGTGGCTTGACTCTCGACCGCGGGGTTCCACCAGCGATCGAAATGCACGACGTGCGAGGCGGCGGTGAGGTTGAGTCCGGCGCCCCCGGCCTTCAGTGAGAGGACGAAGAAGGGCACGCGCTCGTCCTCCTGGAACTGCCGCACCAACGGCTGTCGCTTGCCCACGGCCGTCTCGCCGTGCAGGACAAGGCCCGGGCGGCCGAAGACGGACCCGAGGAACGCGGCAAGGGGCGTGGTCATCTCGCGGAACTGTGTGAAGACGAGCACTTTCTCCTGCTTCGCCGCGATGACCTCCGCGATCTCGCGCAGTCTGGCCAGCTTGCCGCTGTCGGCCTCGCTCCACAATCCATCGCCCAGCCATTGGGACGGGTGATTGCAGATCTGCTTGAGGCGCATCAGCGACGCGAGCACGACGCCGCGACGCTTCATCCCCTCGGCTCGCTCGAGCTCGGCCGCCAGATCGGCCACCGACTGCTGATAGAGCGCCGCTTGTTTGCGCGTCAGGTGACAGAACGCCCTCACCTCGGTCTTGTCCGGCAGGTCGGCGATGACGGACTTGTCGGTCTTCAGGCGCCTCAGGATGTACGGACGCACGAGCGCGCGCAGCGGTGCGTACGGGTTGTGCGGCTGTGACGAGAGGCGTTTGGTGAACGTGGAGAACGCCTTCCCGGATCCCAGCAGACCGGGGTTGAGAAAGTCGAAGATAGACCAGAGATCGCCGAGTCGATTTTCCACCGGTGTGCCGCTGAGCGCGATGCGCGCCCGCGCATCGATCTGCTTGGCGGCCCGCGTCTGCTTGGCGCCCGGTGTCTTGATCGCTTGCGCTTCGTCCAGAATGGCGAGGCGCCAGGGCGTGGCGAGCAGCGCGGGCACCCGCAGCAGCGATCCGTAGCTGGTGATGACGAGGTCGACGCCGGCAATCCGGTCGGAATCGAGCGCCTTGAGCTCCGCGGCGGTCATTGCCGAGGGATGCGCGATGATCGCGGTGAGCGTCGGCGCGAAGCGTCCGATCTCCGCAGCCCAGTTGGCCAGCAAGGACGCCGGCGCCACCAGGAGACTGGTGCGCCGCGTCTCGTCATCTTTCAGTCGCGGGGCCCCTCCCCCGCTCCCCGCCGCTTCGCTTGCGGGGCCCCCACACCCCGCGCCGCTCGCGTCGGACGTCTTTCTCAGGATCAGCAACAGCGCCAGCACCTGCATCGTCTTGCCGAGGCCCATGTCATCGGCGAGGCACGCGCCCAGGCCGAGGCTCGAGAGCAGGTGCAGCCATCGCACGCCTGTCTGCTGATACGGTCGCAACGTCGCCCTCAATGCAGCACCAGGATCCACTTGCGCCAGTTCGGCGGGATCGCGAAGGCCGGCAAGTGTCTTCGTCAGCCACCGCCCGGCGACGACTCGCGACCAGTCGGGCGCGGTGGCCGCAACGATGTCGCCTGGCACGTGCGCGCCGGCGAGAAGGCGCATGGCTTCGCCGAAGGAGAGGCCGTCCTTCGCCGCGGCGGTCTCGACCGCCCGGAACTCGTCGAGCATCCGGCTGAGTCTGTCGCGATCGACCTCGACCCAGCGTCCGCGCACGAGGTGAAGGCCGTTCGACGCGGCGAGCAGTTGCTCAATCTCCGCCTCGGTCAGCGGTTCGCCGTCGAGGCTGACGTTCATCTTGAAGTCGAGCACAGCCTCCGTGCCGAGACCCGACGGCGGCTTACCCCCGACGGTGGCCGTGACTTGCGGGCGGGGTGGACGACTTGCCCGCCATGCGGTCGGTACGCGCACGATCACGCCGGCGGCCTCGAGGCGGGGCGTATCGGTCAGCAGTTGAAACGCCTCGGCGGGCGTCCACCGCAACGGGTGATAGATCTCGCCCGACTCGACCATCGTCTTCAGCCACGGACACTCGGCGGCTGCGCGCTGGACCGGCAAGAGCAGCGAGAGCAATTGCGGCTTGTTGGCGGCGCCGGCGTATTCGCTCAACGCGCGGCCGAGCGGCAGGTGCTGCGCCCTGGCCTCTGTCGATAGTTGGGTCGTGTAGGTCGCCAGAAACGCGAACGGCGCTTCATCATCGCGGCGGTTCTCGGCGAGGTTGAAGTGAACGCGGCCGACGAGATGCCACGCTGGGCTCTTACGCCGGAGAAACTCCTGGACCGACGCCTTCGATTCGGCGAGCTCGGATCGAAACGCCAGAGCGGTCTGGGTCCACAGTACCTCAAGAACCGAGGCCGTGATGTACTCGGCGCCGGTCATTGGCGGTGCGGCCGCAGCGAGCGCGTCGAGCTCGGTGAGCGGGGGCGCCGCTATCGGCGCTTGCTGCCCGTCGATATCGGGATGCGTACAAATGGCCGTGACCAGCCGCGCGGCAAAGTCGCGCCAGTAGCTGAAGTCCGCTGGAAGCGCGGTCCCGACTTCGGTGGCGCCGAGCTCGAGGAGTCCGTGACCCGAGCCACGACCGAAGGCGCTCTCGAGCCTGCGCAACAGCGCTCCCGGCGGTTGGAAAGTGCCGTCCGCCGCCGTGAACAGCAGATGGCCGCGCGGGGTCAGCGCGAGCGACGCCATGAGAATGGGAGGCCGTTGTGTTGTGTCTGCCTCTCGGCCACCTCGCCTTAGTCGTTAGTCGTTAGTCGTTAGTCGTTAGTCGTTAGTCGCGGCCGGCAGGTTTCCGCGCTCACGACCCATCACTTCTTCGGCGCAACCATTTTCGTGATCCGGCCAACGCTCGTGTCGCCTGTATACAGGTTGCCCTGCGAATCCATGGCCATGTAGTTGGATTCGGCGAACTGGCCCTCCCCTCTGCCCGGTCCGTTACCCATCGCACCGAGTACGCGGCCCTCCCAATCTATCTTGAAGATCTGGCCATCCTGACCGGTCGCCAGCCAGAGCTGTTTGTGCGGGTCCACATAGAGGCCGCACGTGAGGTTTCTCATCTGAATCGTCTTGATGAACTTACCCTTCGCGTCATAGACGACAAGGCGATATTCCTCACGGTCGGCGATGTACACGTTGCCGTTGTCGGGATTGATGGCAATCCCATGGACCATGCTGAAATGTCCTTGCCCGGCATGGTTGCCGACCCATTGATTGATGAACTTGCCGTTCTTGTCGAGGTGCAGCACGCGCGCGGCGCCGATGTTGTTGGTCGGAGACTTGCCGGTATCGTTGGGACTCTCGTTCGCATGGCCCATACCGATATAGACATCGCCATTCGGCGCGAAGGCGAGGTGCAGCGGCTCCCAGAGCAGCCGTTGTCCCTTGGCCTCATCCCAATCCCCCCGTTGTCCCCTCACGCCGATTGTCAGCAGGAGCTTGCCCTCGGGACTGAGCTTCTGCACGGTGGCGCCGCTCTCGTCGCAGATCCAGACGTTGTCCTCGGCGTCGATCGCCATGCCGTGCGCCTTGTTTTGATGGCCGATGACGTCTTCGCCGATCGTGCGGACGAGCTTCTGATTCTGGTCGAACTCGAACACCTGCGGTTTTCCGGCGGCGTTGCGCTGAAATGCCCACAGATGTCCTTTCGAATTGATGGCGACCGCCGAGACACCGCCCCCGCCCTCGGGCAAGGCAAACGGGTATGCGTGGGTGAAACCCAAATCGGGTGTGCGCACTTCATGAGAAATGAGGTTGCGCTCTCTTCCCCAGGCGCAGATGGGCGAAAGGGCGCACGGCTCCGCGCCCACGTTGCCCTGTATGCCGCCGCCTCGCCCGCCGCCTCTTCCGCCGCCGGTGGCTGGTGATTGCGGAGCCGCGGCCGATGTTTGCGGCCCCGCGGCTGGCGCCTCCGCTTGAGAGAGCGCCAGCGTCGAAGCGAAGAGCGCGACTCCAGCGAAAATCCGTCCTCTCATTTCACCCTCCTGTCACCCTCCTGGCAACACACCGACGCCGTCAGCCTCTCGACGCCTCTACCGCGGGAGGAACGCCAAGCTTACGGCGTCATGCCCGCGCTACTTGCAGGGAACCCACGCCACCGATCCGCCCGGGCCGCGGCTTTTTCAGAGATTTGGCGCGGCGCCCATGGCCTTGGCAAAATCAGACCATGGAACGGGACGACCGTGCACAGGCGCGATCGTCGTCACGTCCAGCTTCATCCGTCTCACCTGGTTCCAGAAACTGTTCATCGCCGGTTTCGGCGGCCCTGTATGCGGTTCATGCGTGTTGAACAAGTCCGCCTGAAACGCGATGCGCTCGGTTGGCAAGTACGCCATCAACATGCCGGCGACGTGCTGCAGCGGTTGCACGTAATAGACCCGCAGAATCCGGCTGTTGTCCGTGATGACGAAATTTTCCTGAATGGCCTCGTAGTTATAGCCCTCCGCCAACTCGGTCGGCGGCCACAGCGCAGTGATGTCGGGCTTCACGGTCCTCGGGATGTAGGTGAGGACGTCGGAATTCATGAATTCGAGATTCTTCATGTGCATGATGATCGTCGCGCCGATGTGGTTGTAGGTCCGGATTCCCCCGATGTGATCGAAGTGCGGATGGGAGCTGATGAGCCAACGGATCGGCTTGTTGGGCGCCAGCTTGGCGATCTGCTCGATGACCGCCAGGCTGCGCTCCTCGCTTACGGGTGCTTCGAACACGGCGACGAAATCATTGAACTCGATCATGTAGCTGTTCGCCGGTCCGCCACCCAGCATGTAGATACCGTTTCCCAGTTTGTCGACGGTGACCGTGTTCGGGAACTGCGCCTGCATCACTGACGGGGGCACCGGAACGGGATCGGCGCACACGTTCGGTTCCACCTTTGGAAACTTGCCGCCGTACGCATTGTGGCCGGTGCTCTTCCCGTAGAACTGCCAGTTGTCGTCCCATCCCTGGTGCGAGTGCCAGGCGATCGGCCACTTCACGTTGCCGACGCTCATTTGGTCGGTGGACTCGTGCTCGATATTGAAATCGCCCAGGGCGTTTTCCGACACCGTCGTCTTGATTCGCTGGATCTGATTCTGCGGGTTGATCGTGGCGTCCATGCGGTACTTGCCGAGCACGGTGATGGCGACGACGTGCATCTTTTCCGGGCTCACGACGTTGCCATCCCGGCCCTTCTCGATCTGTTCCCACCGCCAGAAGGCCCTGGGATTTGCGCCGGGCATGCGAGCGGCCTTGATGAAGCCCGGGGGGTTCATCCACAAGTCCAACTGGTAACGCTCGGCATCTTCCGGGGGAACGGCCACCGGGGGCCCGTCGCCGTCGATGGACCATGAATACTTGCCGTTGGTGATGTGCGTCTGCCGCAGGTTCTTCTGTGTCGGCGTCCCGCCGACCCAGCCAAGGCCGTACTTCCAGGACGCGGGATTCAGTCCGGGCTTGCGATCGAAGGTTTCCTTGCTCGTCCCGGTTTCCCAGTTGATGGTCCGTGTGTAGTTGGCCATCCCATCGATCCGCGGCCAGTCGATGTTGACCGCATGTTCGAAGGTCTGGCCGACGGCAGCGCTGTAGCCGGCGCCCGAAAAGGTGACGCACCTGAAGCTCGCCTCGCCGATTTCCTTGGCAGCGGCCGCCAGCAGCGGCGCGGGGTCGACGAAGCCCGGCGGGAATTGTTGAGCGAGTGTTCGGCCGCCCAGAAGTAATGCCAGCGCCAGTAATACCCACAATTTCTTCGCCATGGTTCCTCCCTGCAGGACATCCGCCGAATCTTGGGTGCTTCGCGATCCCCAAGAAAGGCACTCGACGGCATACCGCGCGCTGTTGTTCTAGCGGATAAACACCCGGGCCTCGCTGCTGGAGCGGACGAGCTTGTCGATCTGCGCCTGCATCTTCTCCCGGCGCTCGAGGATCGCGCCGACCTCGCCCTTCCCGATCCACGTGCCGGCCGCCTTCGTCAGCGTCTCTGCCGTGAGCGCCTTCATGCGCGTCCACAGGTCGGCATCGATCCTCTGCATCTCGTGTATGAGCCTCTCGGTGCGCGTCAGGGCACGGGAGTGATCGACCAGGATCAGATTCCACATCGGATCGACGAGCCAGTTCCCGAGGTTCGGATCGAGGTCGCCAACCAGGTTCTGGAACATCTTGGCCTGGACGAGCTGCCGGTTCCACGACTCGGCCTGCGCCGGCGGCGGCGTTGGCACGCCGCGCAGATCCGCGAAGCTCTTCGTGGGAACGACCCACATGACGGCCACACCCAGATCGCCGCTGATGCGCCGCTCCACTTTGGGCGGCACCATGTCGAGCTCGAGCAGTTTGTCGATTTCGTACGCCGCGATCTCCGACTTGTAGCTTTCGAAGAAGCCGTTGACCATGCCGGGCTTCAGCGGCTTCCAGGCCATCGATTCGACGAGGCCGCCGGGCGCAAAATAGGCGCGGCGCGGTTTGGTCACGCCTCGCGGCACGTCGGTCGTGCGGGCGATGGGGGCGGTCCTGATGTATTCCTCAATCTCGGCCGCCTTTCCCACCCAGGTCTTCGCGCTGACCGCCGGCTGTGTGCCCTCGCTGGCCGCAGGCTGCTGGCGCCATTCGGCGACGGCCACGCCTCGCGACATCGCAGCCATTGGCAGCACCGCCAGGGCGGCAGCCACCAGCGCCGGAGTTCCGACGTATCGAATCCACTTCAGATGGTTTGACATGACATGCTCCGATTCGAACACTCGACCCGATCTCTCAATCTCAGGGCGCCGTCAAAGGTATCGTACACGTCGACCGCGAGGTAGAAATCTCTCCATGGGTCATCGCAACGCCGGAACCAGCGTCGCGCGCACCGCGATCCCCCTCGGCACGGGAGCCGGCGCCACCTGAAAGCCGTAACGACCAGCCTTCAGCATCACCGTTCGCGCTCCGGCGAGACCCAGCGCCGCGCCAAACGTCACGTCGCTCAGATAGTGCTTGTTGTCGTGCACGCGCGCCGCCGCGATGTAGGTCGCGCCGAGATATGCGGGGATCGCCGCCTTCCAGCCGTAGTGGCGGGTCAGCACCGCCGCCGTGGCAAACGCCCCCGCGGCGTGGCCCGATGGAAACGACCGCTGATTGCTGTGGTCCGGACGTTCCCGCAGCGCGGTGAACTTGAGCGCCTGGACCCAGACCTGCGACACGATCTGGCCGCGGACCAAATCGGCGCCGACCACGGCCATGTGCCGGTGCCCGGCCACACGCCCGACGCCATAGACGGCGAACGAACCCCCGAGCATCACGCCGAACGCGCCGTACTGGCTACCGGGTTCAAAGGCGCTGTTCAACTCAGGGTTTTCCCCGATCTCCCTGACAAGATCGTCGTCCCACACGTGCGCGACGAGCGCCACGCCGCCTCCGCCCGCCAGCACCACGGCCGTGTCCAGCGAGACGAACCGCCACACGTCGCGGGGCACCTCGCGGAGCACGACCCCGACAGACGGCGCTGCCGCCGGCTCGACGACATGGTCCACAGGGGTTTCCGTCTGTAGAGCGCGTTGCGACATTACGGGACGTTGGCCGGGTCCTTTCGGACCCGGCGGGAGGCGGGTCTGAAAGACCCGCCCTACGGTAATGTCGCAAGCTGCTCTTCGCGCCTGGCGTTCATCGGCGAGAGCGGGCGCTGGCAGGACAAGCGCGCACAGCGCGGCTGCGCCGAGCGCACGCGCCAGGAACGCGCGCGGCAGCCTCACACCCACCGCCGCCGGGGATTTACCATGGCGTGCCGAGAAGGCGACCCTACTGTGATCGGCCGCGTGCCAGGACGGGCCACACGGACTCGACGCGATCTTTGCGGATCGCGTACATCTGGTCGTACTCGTTCACGACCGGATCGCAGTGTGGCACGACGAGCTCGAGCTTGTCGCCCACCTGGTAGGATCGTTCAGCCTTTTCGTAACGGATGACGCCGAACTCGTCGGAGCCCGCGTTGTAGGCAAAGCCCTTCTCGCCAATCACCCATGGACCCGGCTTGTTGAGCGTCAACGCCTTCGCGCCGGCATCGGTTGTGAGCGAGCCCGGGAAGTAGGTGTTGAGAACGGTCGTCACGACCGTGAGCGACGAAGCGAAATCGTCGAAGACCTCGTCGTTCGATTCACCGCCGATCTCGACGTATTGGCAGTCCATGAAGATGTAGCTGCCCACCTGCACGTCGGTCACGCCGGCGGCTTTCGGCAGGATGTTGTAGGTGCCGGTGCCGCCGCCGCTGAAGATCTCCGTGTTCAGTCCCGATCGCTTCATACGCTCGAAGGTCTCCACCGACGCCGCGAAGCGACCCAGCGTTTGCTCGAGTCGCGTCTTGAATCCCTTGATGTGCTGGGCGCCGCCGTCATAGCTGATCACACCGCGCAACTCGAGATGTGGCAGCGTGTCGACGAGCTCGGCCAGGGCGATGGCCTGGTCGCCGGCGGGCACCCCGCTGCGCGTCCCAATCGCCACATCCACGACGACGTCGGCGACGATGCCCGCTTCTTTCGCCGCGTCGTTCAGATCGCGGGCGTTCTTCGGGTAGTCCACGGCCTGGATGAAGTGCCGGTTCTTCTTCCTGAGCGCCATCGCTCGCCGGATCTTGGCGGGCGACACGTTGGACGTCGTCATCAGGATCTTGTCGATCCCGTTTGCCGCAAACACTTCGGCTTCGCTGAGCTTGGCGGCGCAGATGCCGATCGACCCGCTCGCCAGCTGCAGCTTGGCGATCGCGGGGCACTTATGGGTCTTCCCGTGCGGACGGCTGGCGACGCCCGTGCCGGCAAGCGTGTTTCGCAGCGTCCGCAGGTTCTGCTCGAACTTGTCCAGATCGACGCACAGGGCGGGGGTATCGAGGTCCCATTTGGACACCCCGGTCAGCTTGTCGGCGGCGGCCATGGCCGACATTTCCGTGCCGGTGTAGCCGTTCGTTTTTCGAGAGAGGCACACGGCGGTGGCCCCGGCGCCCGACGTCACCAAGAAGTTACGGCGCGTCACTTTCGAAGACGGCTGCATGGCGTGAATCGACTATTTCTTCTGTCCCGCTTTCCGCTTCGCCGACGCCTTCTTCGGGGCCCTCTTCGCGGCCTTCTTCGCGGCCTTCTTCGCCGGCTTGGACTTCTTCTTCGCGGCCGGCTTGGCTTTCGCCTTCGCGGCGGGCTTGGCTTTCTTCTTCGCCGCCGGCGCTTTCGCCGCCGCCTTGTGCGCGCCGCCCGACTTTCCGGCGCGCGCGCCGCCGCTCTTACGGCCCGCCGGCGCCATGGCGGCGCCCTCGAGATCGATCTCGACCTCGGCTTCAACCACTTCGAGATCGGGCAACTCGGTTGTCATCTCGTCGGGTAGCCCCGCACCGCCGTTATCAAAGTCGTCCATAGTGCCGCCTGTTCTTCTGGGGTCTTACCCCGGATATGCACCCGGGGTCCCTCCCCGGAAGTGAGTGTCGACGCTCGCGACCGACTAGTCTGTCCCTGCCTTCGCCTGTGTGTCAAATCATCTCTCCGCCACGAAGGACACAGGGGAACGGAGGACCATCCGATGCTCATCTTCTCGCGTAAAGGTCGAGAATCTGCCCGATCGCGCGCTGGCAGACCTTGCAGAACGGCACCTGGTCGCGCGAGAACATGATGCAGTCGGCCTGTGGTCTGAAGTAGCCGCGCGCCTCATAGTTCGCGCCCTCGAACGCCCCGACCTTGCCGGCGTACGGCCCGCTGCCAAGCAGCGTCATGTCGCGCGCCATCTGCCGGCGGAAGAGCGCGTCCATTTCGGCCTCGGGCTTGTTCGCGCCCCGAATCTGCCGCCGCTCTTCCTGCACGCCTTTCGAATGCGCCTCGAACGCTTCCTTGGCCCATGGCGTCGGCAGGGGCGTCCCGGGCTCGACCAGGTCTCTCCATTTGACGGAAGACGGGTCGAAGAGCGCCGTGGCATTCGGCTCCCAGGGCTCCACGCGATCGGTCGCCGGCAGATAGGCGACATCCGACGTGTAGTACTCGTCGGCCAGCCCCGCGATGTGGTGCCCGAACTCGTGGACGAACACGTAGGGCGCCCACTCGCTGTCGGCGGCCACCGTGCTGTACAAGCCGAAGATTCCTCCCCCACCATACGTGCGGCTGTTGGTCAGGATCTCCACGACATCGTACGGCGCGTTGGACGCCAGGTCGCGGAACGCGCGGTTCTCGAACGTCAGGACGTACCGCTCCGAGTCGAACGCGTCGTAGGTCGTGCCGAGCGGCGACCGGCGATGGATGCCCTGCGAGGGCCGAGAAATCCCCGACTGAACGGCGGGCGGCGCGAGCCCCCACACGTTGATGTCCTTCTGGCGCTCCTTGAACGGCGCGGTCTGGAAGAGCACGTTCACCAGGCGACGCGCGTCCCGCTCGAACTTCCCGCGCTCGGCCGCCGTATACCCGTCGCCCATGACGAGCAGATCCAGCTTCTCGGACGGATCGCCCGATTCTTGAATCCTGATGAGCGCCCCGGCAGACGGCATCCGCGCGCCGCGCTCGACGAACTTGTCGGCTGGATCGATGGTGAACGTCCAGATGTCTTTGAAGACGTTCGTTGCATCGCGTTTCTTCACGACGACTCGCGCGGGCCTCTCGAGTGCGGGAAACCGAAGCGACTCCGAGAACGTCCGGTTCATGACCTTGGCTTCGGCCGTCGTCTCCCACTCGCCGTAGATGGACGCAAAGCCGCGGGAGTAGAGCGTCTGCCCGCTCGCCCCGTCCACGATCTCGAAGAAGTACTTGCCGCGGTCGGTCGTGTCGACGCGTGCCGCCGGGTTGCCGGGCCAGGGAAGCGGCTCGAGCAGGATGCGATCGACGCTGAACCGCTCCTCCTTGTCATTCCCGGTGTGGTAGTAATCGACGCGCATCGTGCGTGTGGCGGCCGCGCTGGCGGTGCCAGGCCCGCTCTGCGACAGAAGGCCCGCGCGTGCGGAGACCGCGAGCGCGATGACCACCGTGTACGCGACAGCTTTCATTGTTCGACCCTCTCAGGGCGCCAGTACCCGTCGGTCCAGACAAAGCGCGTGAAATTGTCCGGCATGACGAGCGAGCGCGCGCCGTTCTCTTGCACCAGGCGCGGCTCCCGCCGCTCGACAGACCGCGCGGCCGCCCACTCCACCACGGCGCCCACGCTGCCAAACGGCTCGAGCTCGATCATGGTCATCCACGTCGGGGGCGGCAGCACGAGCTCGCGCCGCTCGGCGGCGCTGATGGCCGCCGCGGGACTGGTCCACAGGCTGCCCGTCGTTTCCGTCTCGTCGTGCGCCGGCCGCTGGCCGCGCGGCAGACGCGCGACGAAAAACCGCGTGTCGAACCGTTTGCCCTCGACCGGCGGCGTCACCCAGTGCGCGAAGAGCGTTAGCGCGTCGAGCGCCAGGCGGAGGCCCTCACGCTCGGCGATCTCGCCGAGCGTACGCCGCTGGGCGTGCACGTCGTGGCGATACTGTCTGAAGCGCTCCCACTCCGCTGCTCCGTCGATCGACACAAACGCGCCCGATCGGTCCCGCGCCAGCAGGATGCCCGCCTCCTCGAACAATTCCCTCGCCGCGGCCACGTGGTACGAAACGGCCTCGGAGGCGTCGAGCGCCGCGAGCCGGCGTGTCGCGTGCTCGAGGCCGTCGGACCACGTCGCGTCCGCGGCGTCGCGCTCGTCGACGCCGCCGCCCGGAAACACGTGCGCCCCGCGAAACGATCCGGCGCCCTCATGCCGCCGGACCATGAACACCTCCAGCCCGACCGCGCCGTCGCGCAACACGACGACGGTTGCCGCGGGAAAGGGGGCGTTGTTCATGACAGTGTAATTATGAATTAAGAAGTAAGAATTGAAAATGCGTTGCGAACACACGCTGTGTGTTCTTCATTTCATAGTAATTCTTGATTCTTGACTTAATTCTTACTTCTCAATTTCCTAGAGCCGTTTTAGATTCCGTGTAGCGCAGGTCTTTAGACCTGCAATAGGCCAGCAATAGGCCGGCGCTAGGCGAAGCGCTAGGCGGGACTGAAGTCCCGCGCTACACGCGCATGAAAAGCGCTCTAATTCTTGATTTCTGAGCGCACGTCCCCGATCCACAGCGTGCGCGCGGTCAGCTCCCGGTGATCCAGTCCGGCCGCGCGATCGAGCTTCTGGACAATCGGGGGCAGCTCGAGCCTCGCACGCCACTCGTCGGCACGGCCGCCCGCCTCCTCGAACGCCCGGCGCCACGTCGCCCACCACGGCGCGACAAATCCGGCGAGAGGCTCGACGACGAGCACGGCGTCGCCGCGGGCGGCGCGGTCGAGCAGACGCGACATCGCTTCGGCGCGCGCCGCGTCGCCGAGCTCGTTGAGCGCGAACGCGGCAACTAACACGGACGAGTTCTTGTCGGGGCCGCCCCGGGCCGGACTCCCGGCGGGACTAAAGTCCCGCACTACAACCGGACCACCACTCCCGGCGGGACTAAAGTCCCGCACTACAACCGGACCACCACTGGCGCCCGGCCACGCGACAGTCGCAAGGTCGCCGCGGATGGTCCTGCCCTTCAATCCGAAATCGCTGTACGTCCGCGCGGCCTCGGCGAGCGCCCACCCATGACGGTCGATCCCCGCGATGGACGAAGCGGCGCCGGACCCGATCGCGAATCCGGCACCGGCCGAGCCGGTGCCGCATCCGAGATCGACGATGGTCGACGCGCGCCCGCCTCCCGCGCCGAGCGCCGAAGCGATGTGCCGGAGGATCAGGTAATGGAGTGGGCCGTAGAACAGCGCAAAGGCGGCTCGCTTCCCCGCGCCCGACAACGCGGCGCCCTGGCTCAGCCGCGCGCGGCGCTCGACGTACGCGGACGACAGCGCGCGGAGCGCGCGCGAGACTTCAGGAAATGTGAGCTCCGCGAGATGGCGCGCCTCGAGCGCCGTCATCCATCGATCGAACAGCGGATCATCCATAAATGGAAAGTGAAAAGTTAAAAGTGAAAAGTCAGAAGTTAGAAGGACAGCGGCGTGACGTCGTCACAGCAATTCTCACTTCTCACTTTTACTGTCCCTCAACGGTCATGAGGTACGCCGTCCCCAGCAGCAGAATGTTCGGCACGAGCGTCCACCAAAACGCGTGGTGCCACTCGCGCCGCGGATCGGCCCAGCCCGGCGCGGTCACCATCCATCTGGCGAGCCACGCCGCCATCAGCTCGACAAGCGCGGCCGGAAACACACCTTCGAGGAGCGTCCCGACCGCGTAGTTGGCGGGAGGGGCGCCGTAGCGGCTGATGTTCATCTGCACTTGCGCGACCCACAGCCAGCAGACGCTCACGCCCCATCCAGCCGACAGAAGATGTAGCGATTTCTCGAGCACGCGGAGGGCGGACGGCCGGGGTGGGGTCACGGAACGGGCAACTTATCGCGTCGTCTTCGAGGGCGCACTGGGCGACGCCACGAGGCGCAGCACCGCCAGGAGCACGCCGAACCCGCTGCAGATGTTATAGCGATTCGCTTTGCGTTACCATGTCCCCAATGGCCGACTGGATGTCCACGTTCCGTTACGCCCTTCGCGCGCTCCGGCGCCAGCCCACCTTCGTGCTCGTGGCGCTCGTCACGCTCACGCTCGGGATCGGCGCCAACACGGCGATCTTCAGCGTGATCCGGGCGGTCGTGCTCAACCCGCTCCCGTACGACGACCCTGAACAGATCGCGGTCCTCTGGGAGGTGAACCCCGATGGCGCGCTCGACCGCGTGTCGGTTCCCACGTACGAAGACTGGAAGTCGCAGGCCACGACGATCGAATCGCTGGCGGCCTATCGCCGCGTGGACTTTACATTTGCCGGGGCCGGCGACCCTCAGAGCGTGGCAGGCGTACGCGCCACGTCCGAGCTGTTCGCCGTGCTCAAGGCCCGGGCCCGTCTCGGCCGGACGTTCGGGCCGGAGGAAGCCTCCTTCGGCGCCGACAAGGTCGTCGTGCTGAGCCACGCCTTCTGGCAGCGCGTGCTGGGCGCAAACGAGCGCATCATCGGGACTTCAATCAACTTGGACGCCGAGCCGTACACGGTGGTGGGCGTCATGCCGCCGGGCTTTGAATTTCCCACGGCCACCAACGCGCAGCTCTGGACGCCGCTGTCGTTCGATCCGAAGGATCTGCACGGACGGTCGCGCCGCGCGCGCTCGCTCATGGTCGTCGGCCGGATCGCCTCCGACGCCACGCCCGCGCAGGCCCAGGAGGAGCTCACGGTTCTCGCGAAACGCATTGCCACCGATTTCAAGGACAGCAACGACGGCTGGAGCGCGCGGATCATCGCGGCGCACGAACAATTGGTCGGCGCATCGCGCCCGGCCTTGCTCGTGCTGATGGGCGCCGTCGGATTCCTCCTCCTCATTGTGTGCGCCAACATGGCGAACCTGCTGCTGGCGCGGCTCTCGAGCCGGCGCCGGGAGATCGCCGTCCGCACCGCGCTCGGCGCCGGACGCTGGGAAGTGGCGCGGCCGATTCTCGCCGAGAGTCTGCTGCTCTCGGCAGGCGGAGGTGTGCTCGGCCTGGTCGCCGCCTTCTCCGGACTCCGGCTCCTCGCGGCGCTGCCCGAAGCGCGGCTGCCGCGCATGGAGCAGATTCAGCTCGACGCGGGCGTACTGGTGTTCACGACCGTGGTCTCGATAGCCGTCGCCCTCGCGTTCGGCCTCTTGCCGGCGCTCCACGCGTCGCGCGCGGACCTGCGCGAGAGCCTGAGCGAGTCGACAGGCACGACGGCGTCGCCCGGCGCGCGGCGTCTTCTGAACGGCCTCGTCGTCGTCGAGGTCGCGCTGGCGCTCGTGCTGCTCGTCGGCGCCGGCCTGATGACGCGCAGCTTTTCGACGCTGCTCCGCGTCGATCCCGGCTTCCAGCCGGATAACGTCGTGGCCGCGCAGGTCTTTCTGCCGACCACCAAGTACCGCGAACGTTCTCGTCTGACACAGTTCTTCGAGGACGTCGTCGAGCGGCTGCGGACCTCGCCGGGCATCAGCTCGGCGTCGGCCGTGTCCATGCTCCCGATGCACGAGGTGGGCGCGGCGTCGGCGCTGCCGTTCACGGTCGAAGGCCGTCAGCCGCCCAGAGGTGAAGACCCGCTGGCAGACGTTCGCATCGTCCTCCCTCGCTACTTCGAGACGATGAAGATCAAGCTGGTCGAGGGACGGTTGCTGGACGAGCGCGACTCGACCGACGCGCCAAGGACGAGCGTGATCAACGAAACCATGGCGCGCCGGTACTTTGCCGATCGAAGCCCGGTCGGCCAGACCATCGTGAACCCACACGGCAAGAGCGTCGTGGTCGGCGTCGTGGGCGACGTGAGGAACCAGGGTCTCGACAGCGAACCGAAGAAGCAGGTGTACTTGCCGATGCGCCAGAGTCCGTCGGCCGGCATGGCGCTCGTCGCGCGGACCGAGCGAGATCCCCTGTCGTTTGCGGGAACCATTCGGAGCGCGGTTCGAGCCGTGGACGCCGAGCAGCCGATCTACGACCTGAGCACGATGGATCAGGTGCTGGCGCGGGCGGTGTTTCTCCCGCGGTTGAGCACGACCTTGCTCGCGCTCTTCGCGGGCGCGGCGCTCCTGCTCGCGGGTTTGGGAATCTACGGCGTGTTGTCGTACGCGGTGAATCAGCGCACGCGCGAGATCGGGCTGCGCATGGCGCTTGGCGCCAGCCGCGCCCGCACGATCGGCCTGATCATGCGGAACAGCGTCATCATGCTGGCGATCGGGGTCGGCGCCGGCATCGTCGTGGCGATGATGCTCGCGCGATCGATGGGACGCGTGCTCTACGGCATCAGCCCGTTCGATCTGCCTGCGTTCGGCGTCGCGGCGCTCGTGCTCGTAGCCGCGGGCCTCGCAGCCACGCTTCTGCCCGCACGGCGGGCGACGCGCGTCGACCCCATGGTCGCGCTGCGCGAGCCATAGAGGCTAGTACACTATCGCCGTGCCCGCCGCGCTCGCCGATTCCTCCCGGAAACGCCGGCTGTCGAACTGGTTCTTCGAAGGCTACCTTCAGCCGGTCGGTCCCCATGCGCACCCGACGCATACGACGGACTGGTGGCGTGTGATGTGCCTGACCGGCGTCGACTACTTCTCCACGCTGGCCTATCAGCCGAGCATCGCGTTTCTCGCGGCCGGCGCGCTGTCGCCGATTGCGACATTCGTGCTCGTGCTGCTGACGCTGTTCGGCGCGCTGCCGATGTACAGCCGCATCGCGAGCATGAGCCCGCACGGCCAGGGCAGCATCCTGATGCTCGAGCAGCTGTTTCCCCGCTGGAAGGGCAAGCTGGTCGTGCTGGCGCTGCTCGGGTTCGCGGCCACCGATTTCGTGATCACCATCACGTTGTCGGCCGCCGATGCGACGGCGCACCTGGTCGAGAACCCGCTCGTTCCGCGGTGGCTCGATCACCCGATCCCGGTCACCCTCGCGCTGCTCGTCGCCCTCGGCGCGATCTTCATGCGAGGCTTCAAGGAAGCGATCACGCTCGCGATCGGCATCGTGGCCCTGTACCTGGCCTTCAACCTCGTCGTGCTCGCTACCGCGTTCGGCGAGATTCTGCGCAACCCGGCGATCGTAGAGAGCTGGCGCGCGTCGCTCTTCCAGCAACACGGCAACCCCCTGATGATGGCTGCCGTGGCGCTGATCTTGTTTCCCAAGCTCGCACTCGGGCTGTCGGGCTTCGAAACCGGCGTCGCGGTGATGCCGCTCGTGCGCGGCGACGCGGGCGACACCGACGAGCAGCCGGCGGGCCGCATCCGCAACACCAGGAAGCTGCTGCGGACGGCGGCGGCCATCATGAGCGTGATGCTGATCGGCAGCAGCCTCGTGAGCGTGATGTTGATCCCGGCCGACGCGTTCCAGCACGGCGGACCCGCCGACGGCCGAGCGCTTGCGTACCTGGCGCACACGAGGCTGGGCACGGCGTTCGGCACCGCCTACGACGCGGTCACGGTCGCCATTTTGTGGTTCGCCGGCGCGTCCGCGATGGCCGGACTGCTCAACCTGGTGCCCCGGTACCTGCCGCGGTACGGTATGGCGCCCGAATGGGCACGCGCCACGCGCCCGCTGGTCGTGATCTTCACGCTCATCACCGTGGTCGTGACCATCATCTTCGATGCGGACGTCGACGCCCAGGGTGGCGCGTACGCCACCGGCGTGCTGGTGCTCATGACGTCGGCCGCGGTCGCCGTGGCCATTACGGCCTGGCGGAGCGCGCACCGCTGGGTCGCGTTCACGACCATCGCCGTCGTCTTCATCTACGCAACCGTGGCGAACATGTTCGAGCGGCCGGAAGGCATCAAGATCGCGAGCGTGTTCATCGTGTCGATTGTGTTCGTGTCGCTCGTGTCGCGCGCGCTCAGGTCGACCGAGCTTCGCGTGCAAGGCATTCGACCCGACGAGGCCGCCGAACGGTTCATCGACGAGAGCGTGCGTGGCGAGGCGATCCGCATCATCGCCAACCGGCCCGGCAGCGGCCTGCGCGACGAGTACGAAGGCAAACTGCGTGAAGCGCGAGATTCACACCACGTGCCGCCAGCCGATCCCGTGCTCTTCCTCGAGGTGCAGCCCGGCGATTCGTCGCAGTTCAGCGAGGTGCTGTACCTGCAGGGCGTCGAGGTCGATGGCCATCGCGTGCTCAGGTGCAAGAGCCCCGCGGTGCCCAATGCGATCGCCGCGCTGCTGCTCTACATCCGCGATCGTACCAACCATCTGCCACACGTCTATTTCGGGTGGACGGAGGGCAACCCGATTACCTACCTGCTGAAGTTCCTGGCGTTTGGCGAGGGCGACACCGCGCCGGTCACGCGCGAGGTGCTGCGCCAGTCGGAATCCGATCCGCTGCGCAGGCCGAGAGTGCATGTGGGGTAGAAAGTTAAAAGTGAAAAGTGAAAAGTGAAAAGGACTGCGCGGCGGCCAGACCTTCGCGCGCGGCCGCCGAGTTGGGATCCAGCCATAACGCTTCGGCGAAATAGTTGGCCGCCGCCGCACGGTCGCCCGCGGCCAGCGCCAGCAGCCCGAGGTTGGTGTAGGCGCTGCTGTCGTGCGCGTTGAAGCGCAGCGACGTTTCGAACGCTTCCCGCGCCGCCTCGGGCTGGTTCAGTTTTGTGTGGGCCGCGCCGACCAGGTCGTAGACCGGCGCGTAGCGTGGATCCAGCGCGATCGCGCGTTCAGCCAGCCGCACCGTCTCCTCGAATTGACCGCGAAGAAATCGCGACACGCCCGCGTAGTACCACGTGGCGGCTCCCTCCGGCGCCACCTTCTGCAGCGACTCGACCGTTGCCTCGAGCTCGGCGTTGTGGCCTAGGCCGAGGTCCGCCAGAAGGGATGCCAGCTGCTCGAGCGCCAGCGGCCGGAGGGGCGTGAGGCCTGACGCGTCTCGCGCGGCCGCGAGGGCATCGGCCGCGGATCCATTGGCCGCGAGCAGCTTCGATCGGGTGACGAGCAGCGCCGAGGTTGGCGGCCGGTCGGCGCCGAGCGCCTCCACGCGCGAAAGCGCCTGCCGGACGCGCCCCGCCGGAATGGCCGCGCGCACCAGGCCATCGAGCGCTTCCCCGTCGCCGGGATCGAGCGCCAGCGCGCGCTCGTAGTCGTCGTACGCGGCCGCGTGGGCGTCCGACGCGAACATCATCGCCCCGCGACGGCCCCACGCCGCCGCGCTGGCCCCCTCGACTGCCCGGCGGACGATCGGCGGGCCGCCGCCTTCGTCGAGCAGTCCCGCGAGCGCCGCCGCGTTGTCGGCCGCCGACTCGGCTTCGAGCTCCCCCGGACCAGAAAATTCGAGCGACAGGCGATCGTCGGTGAGAATGGCCGCGCGGGCCGCGTAATTGCTCAGTTCATCGGGGCCGCCGGCGAACAGCGACCACAGCGCGAACGGTTCGGAAACCGACGAGGCCTGGAGGTCGGCCGCGACGTCGGCCATCGTCCAGCCGCGCTCGATGTTCGCGAGCCGCGCCTCGAGCGGAGACGTCGACGCGACGAGCAGGATGTCGCTCTCGCCGACGAGCCAGAGCGTACCGTTCGGGAACACCGAGGTGAACGTCGCCGCAATCGATCGCAGATCGCGGTCACTGATGTGATACGTGTGCGCCCACTGGCACACGATGCCGCCCGGCGCCAGCCGATCGCGAACGGCCTCGAAGAACTCGCGCGTGAAGAGCGCCGCCACGCCCGCAATCCAGGGATTGGACGGCTCCGAGACGATCACATCGTACTGACGCCGCGACAGGAGCAGGTGCGAGCGGCCGTCGCCGACGATCAGGTGCGTGCGCGCGTCCTCGAGCGCGCGGCGGTTCTCGGCCTCGAACAGATGCGAAGCCTCCACCACCTCGGGCGAGATCTCGAGAACGTCCGCGCGCGCGATCGGATGGCGGAGCGCGGAGGCGAGCGTGACCCCGCTCCCCAGCCCGATGATGGCCACCTCTTTCGGGTCCTCGTGCAAGAGCAGCGGTAGATGCGCGAGGAGCTTCTGCGTCAGCATGTCGCTCCGGTTCGACGCGTCCACCTTGCCGTCGATGGCGAGCGACAACGTGCCGGTGAGGCGCTTCACCGAAACCGTAGACGCGGCGCCCTCACGGTAGTACAGGAGCGTGCCCGCTTTGAGCAGCGGTTCGACGTCCAGGTCCTTCGGGACGTAGGGAGCGTACAGGTAGATACCGCTCGCGAGGAGCGCCCGATCCCACGCCGGGCTCACAGCCAGAATGACCGCGGCCGCGGCCAGCGCCGTTCCATTCACGACCTGAGCGGCTCGCGACAATCGGCCCCAGACGACGACCACGAGTGAGGCGGCGACAAGAAGCGCGCTGACCGCCTGCAGTGTGTGCTGAAGGCCGATCATCGAGATTGTCACGAAGCCCGCCGCCAGCGAGCCGCCGACGGCGCCGATCGTGTTGATTCCGTACACGAGCCCAAGCCGTCGCGTGATCGACGTCGCGCCGCCCGTGATGGTCGCCAGAGCCAGGGGAAACGCCGCGCCGAGACCCACGGCCGTCGGCAGAATGAGCGCGGCCACCAGGAGCGCGCCTCGTGTGTGAATCTGCCGCAGGAGCTCGGGCGAGCGCGCGATCTCGTTGGCGACATACCGGGGGATGTCCGTGCCGGCGAGTGAACAGGTCCACGCGGCGGAAATGGCGGAGACCGCCAGCGCGAGTCCGAGCCACGTCGTGGGACGCTCGGCGCGGCCGGCTATCCACGCGCCTAGCGCGGACCCCGCGGCCAGCCCGACGATGAGCGCCGCCAGCGTCGCGGAAAACGCGTACGTCGTCGGTCCGACCGTGAGTGCGAGGACGCGCGTCCACGCAATCTCGAACATCAGCGACGCAAATCCCGTCACCCCGAGCACGACGGGGGCGAGCCAGAGCGCCACGACCGCGCCAGCAGGCTCGGGATCCTGAATAGGCCCACGGGAACGTTCTGCTTTCTTGCGCGCTCGCAACCGCGGACCTGGCGCTCGAGCGCCAGTGTGCCCCAGCACCCGCGCACCAAGCCCCCGTGAACCCGTGAGCGCGAGCACGCCGAGGATCGCGACCGCGCTGGCGGCCATGCCGATGCGCGTCGCGCCGCGCACACCGAGCGCCGGGATGAGGACGAACCCGGCGAGGATCGCGCCGATGGCCGCGCCGGCAGTGTTGGCGGCGTACAGCGCACCGGCCGACCGCGACGTTCGGTCCGGGTCGCTCGCGTAGGCGCGAATCGCGACGGGAAATGTGGCGCCGAGCGCGATCGCTGGCACCAGCATCACGCCGAAGCAGGCCATGAGACGAACCGCTGGAAACAACAGGCCGCCCGCGCCGTCGCGATACGACCACCGCAGGACCGGCGTGAGCGCGGCCAGTTCGAGCGGCAGCACGAGCGCCACCAGAATGACGACCGCCTCGAGGACACAGTAGGCGAAGAGGCACTGGCGCTCCGTCAACCGCGAGACGAGGCGGCCGCCGCCTGCGGCGCCAATGGCCAGCCCGCCCATGAACGCGGCCACGACGGCGCTCGCGGCCGCGGTCGTGTGTCCGAGGTAGAGCGTCAGAAGGCGGGTCCAGCTCACCTCGTACACGAGGGCCGCCAGGCCGGAACACGCATAGGCCAGTAGAAAGAGCCGCCGGAAGAACATGAGAAGGTCCTCAGAGCGCGTGCGTCACGATCGCCCGCCGCGGCGCCCACGCCGCCGTCGCGATCGCCGAGCCGTCGCGCCGTCGGCCTTCCGCGGGATCGCTTCAGCGGCCAGCAGTCGGCGAATGCTCTGCCTGGCCCGCCGGCGAACAGGATCGGGCAGCGGCGCCTTGCCGGCGTTGCGGCACAGCCCGATCGTGCGGCGCAGGCCGTCGACGACCGCCGCGCAGCGCGGGCAGGTCCGGCAGTGTCGCTCGATCGTCGAGCATTCGGCCGCGTCGAGCTCTCCGTCGAGATACGCCGAGATGTGCGCGAGCATCGCCCCGCAGCCGCCGTCGATCGCCCGCCTCATGCTCCCTCCAGCTGCTCGCGCAGAATCCCACGGGCGCGGTGCAGGCGCGTTTTCACGTTCGCCTCGGAAATGCCGGTTACGCGGGCGACCTCGCGCGTCGACAGCCCTTCCATCTCACGCAGGAACACGATGATGCGATACGACGGGGGCAGCACTCTCAGCGCCGCGCGCAGGCGTTCGCCGAGCCACGCGTTCATCGCCGCCTCGTCGGGCGCTTTCGCCGGATCTTCCAGATCGACCGCCGCGTAGCCGCCGTCGCCGGTCGGCATGCCCTGTTCGATCGACACCATGTGAGCCGGCTCGTCGACGCGGCGCCGCCGCTTCATGAGGCACGCGTTGCGGACCGTTCTGTACAGCCAGGTGCGGAACGCCTCGGGTTCCCGGATGCGGCCGACATACCGGTAGGTCTTGAGGAGCGCGTCCTGCATGACATCTTCCGCGTCCTGCGTGTGGCCGCACACCAAGAAACTGAAACGGAACGCCGCCTCCTGCGCGCGGAGGAGCAACTCCTCCATGGCGACGCGATCGCCTCGCGCCGCCTTTCGCACGAGTCGGGCGTATTCGACACCCTGCTCGTCGCCCGCCTTGGGTGAGAGATGCGCGTTGCGCGTTTTCGTCACACGGTCACCGCGAGCCGTGGCACAAGAGAACGCTCGACCACGAAGGACACTGGGAACGCCCGCCGGCCATTGTAGTCGTGTCACCAAATCCGCCGGCCTGAATCTATAACCGGTGATGACCCGTGTGGCCTCCGTTGCGCTCGCTGTGTTCGCCCTCGGCTGGCCCGTGCCCGCGTGGGCACAGGCCACGCTGTCCCTCGAGCAGGTCGTCCAGCAGACCCTCGAGCGCAACCGATCGCTCGAGGCCAGGCGGGCAGAGAGTCGCGAAGCCGATGCGCGCGCCTCGCAGGCGCGCGCCGGGCTGTTTCCGCGCGTGTCGTTCATCGAATCCTGGCAGCGGACCAACCAGCCCGTGTTCGCCTTCAGCTCGCTGCTCTCCGCGAGACGCTTCGCCCAGTCGAACTTCGCCGTCGATGCGCTGAACTCGCCCGACCCGCTGGGGTTGTTCCACGGCGCCGTGTCGATCGAGCAGACGCTCTTCGATGGAGGGCGCACGCTCGCGTCGGTGTCGTCGGCTTCGCTCGGACGCGATATCGCGATCCAGGCGGAGGCCGACGCGGCCGGCCGCCTCGCGTTGACGGCCACCGAGACCTACGGCCGTCTCCTGGCGGCCCTGGCGGCCGGGCGCGCGGCTGCAGGCGCGGTCGCCGCCGCCGATCAGGATCTGGCACGCGCCGAGCGCCGGCGCGACGCCGGCACCGCGACCGATGCCGACGTGCTCGCCATGAGCGTGCACCTGGCGACCGTTCGCCAGCGGCAGATCCAGGTAGAGGGCGCGGCGGCCGTCGCTCGCGCGGAACTGAACCGCCTCATGGGCGCGCCGATCGACCGGGTGTTCGACGCGCAAGAGCCGACCGCGGCATCGGGCGCCTCGATCAGCACGACGTCGATCCCCGCGCTCATTGCGGAAGCCGAGGCCTCGCGCCCGGATCTTCTGCGCGCGGCCGCCGCGGAACGACTCGCGGACGCAGGCCGCCGGCTGGCGCGCGCCTCCTGGTATCCGCAGGTCGCGGCCCGGGCGGGCTACGAAGTGAACGGCACACGCTTGGCGGATCGCGCGGCCGCGTGGGTCGTCGGCGGCGAGCTCCGGTGGAATCTGTCAACCGGAGGCGCCGAGCGGGCCGGTCGGACCGCCGCCGCCGAAGCGGCCGTGCGCGCGCAGGCCGAGCGCGAGGACGCGCGATCCGCCGCGCACGTCGAGATCGTCGTCGCGCTGCAGCGGCTCGGATCGGCGCGGGCGCGCCAGGCCATCGGCCAGGCGGCCGTCGACCAGGCGCGCGAGAGCCAACGCATCGTCCGCGATCGATTCGACGCGGGGCTTGCAAGCGCCAACGACGTGTTGCGCGCCTCGTCCGCTCTTCTCGACGCCGACGCCGAACGCGTCGCCGCCATCGTGGACGCCATCGTCGGCGACGCGATGCTCGGTCGGGCGGTCGGCCGAAAGCCGTAATCCTTGCGAGGTTGAACGTGAAGCTCCTGCACCTGCTCTTGATGATCTCGGGAACCATGGTTGCCACGGCTTGCGGGCCGGCCGAGCGGCCCGTTGCGGCCGGGGCGCCGCACGCCGACGCCGTGCTGGTTCGCGCCGCAACGGCTGCGCTTCCATCGCAATTCGAGGCGGGTGGCGTGCTGCGGGCGAGGCTGACCTCGGCGATCGCGAGCCGCGTGCTCGCGCCCATCACCGAGATCCGCGTGCGCCCTGGCGACCGCGTGCGCCGGGGCCAGGTCGTCGTCGTGCTCGAAGGACGGGAGCTTCAGGCTCAGGCCGAGCGGGCCGCCGCGTCGCTCGTTGCCGCGCGCCAGGCCGTGCGCGCCTCCGAGTCTGATGCCGAGGGCGCGGAGGCCGCGCGGACGCTCGCTGCGGCAACTCACGAGCGGATGAGCGCCTTGCACGCGAAGCGGTCCGCGACGCCTCAGGAGCTCGACGAGGCCGTCGCGGCCCTTCGGGCTGCCACCGCGCGCGTGGCCGGCGCACGCGCCCACGCCGCCGGAGCCGCCGCCTCGGTGACCGCCGCCGAAGCCGCGGCAAACGGCGCCGCGATTGCCGCGTCCTATTCCACGCTGACGGCGCCCTTCGACGGGCTCATCACCGGCCGGGCAACGGACCCTGGGACGATGGCCGCACCGGGCGTCCCACTCCTGACGCTCGAGGACACGGCCGCCTTCAGGCTCGAGGTACGGCTCGACGAGAGTCGCGCGGGGCAGATTGCTGTCGGCCACGCGGCGCGGGTCGTGTTCGACGACGCGACCGCGGGCAAGTGGACCGAGGGCCGCGTCGCCGAGGTGTCGCGTATCGATCCGGGCGGCCACGGCTTCGTGGTGAAGATCGACGTGCCCCCGTCGACCGGACTTCAATCTGGTGTGTTCGGCCGCGCGCAATTTGCCTCCGCGCCGCGGCAAGCGCTGGCTGTTCCCGCATCGGCGCTCGTCCGTCGCGGTCAAATGACGTTCGTCTTCGCCGTCGACGGCGAAGGCCTCGCGCGGCTGCGTCCGATTTCGGTCGGCCAGACCTCCGGCGACCTCGTCGAGATCCTGGCGGGCGTGCAGGACGGCGAGGAGGTGGTCGCCAATCCACCGGCATCGCTCGTGGACGGGACGTCGATTCGCGGCGCCCGCGCCGCCCAACCGCCAAGCGGCGCAGGAGACCGGCGATGAGCCGCCGAACCGGCGCCGCCGGCCGCGTGGCCGCGGCCTTCGTGCATTCCAGACTGACCCCGCTCTTCATCATCGCGTCGCTGCTGCTGGGCGTCTACGCGGTGATCGCGCTTCCGCGCGAAGAAGAGCCGCAGATCGTCGTGCCAATGATCGACGTCTTCGCCGGCATGCCGGGCGCGTCGCCCGCCGAAGTCGAGCAGCGTGTGACGCGGCCTCTCGAGAAGCTCCTCTGGGAAGTGCCCGGCGTCGAGTACCTCTACTCGACCTCGAGCGCCGGTCGGGCCATGGTGGTCGTGCGATTTCTGGTGGGCCAGGACGAAGAGCGCGCGCTCGTTCGCCTGAACCAGAAGCTCTCGAGCAATCTGGACCGGCTGCCGCACGGCGTGACGCCGCCGCTCGTCAAGCCGAGATCGATCGACGACGTGCCGATCATGGCGATCGCGCTGTGGGGCGCGCCCTACGACGACCTGCGGCTGCGTCAGATGGCCGCGCAGCTTCAGGAGACGCTCAAAGAGGTGCCCGACATCTCGGAGGTCACGATCCTCGGCGGCCGGCCGCGCCAGGTCACCGTCGATCTCGATCCGGCCGCGCTCTCGGCCCGTGGTCTCGATCCGATTCGCGTGCAGCAGGCCGTCGCCGCCGCCAATGCGCGCGCGGACGCCGATGCCATCGTCGTCGGCAACCGGGCCACGCGCGTCGAATCGGGCGCGTGGCCCGAGTCTGCCGAGGCGTTGAAGCATCTCGTGGTGGGGCAGTCGAGCGGAGCGCCGGTGCGTCTCGCCGACATCGCGTCGGTGGCCGACGCCGCCGGCGAGCCGACCGATTACGTGGCCTATCACCCGCGCCGCGGGCAGTCGTTCCCGGCTGTGACGCTGTCGATCGCCAAGCGCAAGGGCGTGAACGCCATCGCGCTGACACACACGATTGAGGAGAAGCTCGACACGATCCGCGGATACCTTCTCCCTCGCGACGTCCAGCTGACCATCACACGAAACTACGGCGAGACCGCTGCGCAGAAGTCGAACGAGCTCCTGTGGCACATGCTGCTCGCCGTCATCTCGGTGTCGATTCTGATCTGGCTGGCGCTCGGCCGCCGGGAGTCGGCCGTCGTGCTCACGGCCATTCCCGTCACGCTCGCGCTGACGCTCTTCGTGTTCTATCTCTACGGCTACACGCTCAACCGCATCACCCTGTTCGCGCTCATCTTTTCCATCGGCATCCTGGTCGACGACGCCATTGTGGTCGTGGAGAACATCGTGCGCCACGCGCGTATGGCGGGTGCGGACGAACGCATCGAGGACGTCGCGATCCGCGCGGTCGACGAGGTGGGCAATCCCACGATTCTGGCGACGCTGACGGTTGTCGCCGCGATTCTGCCGATGGCGTTCGTCGGTGGCCTGATGGGGCCCTACATGCGGCCGATCCCGATCGGTGCCACCGCCGCGATGCTCTTTTCGCTCGTCGTCGCCTTCCTGGTCACGCCGTGGGCGGCCGTGCGGGTGCTGAAGCGCGAAGGCGGACATCACGACGAACGCGAGGATCGGTGGACGGCCCTGTATCGCCGGACGATGGGACCGCTCATCGCGCGTCCGTTCACGCGCTATGCGTTTCTCGGCGCGGTGGCCGCGCTCCTGGTGGCCGCTGCCGTGCTGGTGCCCGCCGGCGTCGTCACCGTGAAGATGCTGCCGTTCGACAACAAGAGCGAGCTCCAGGTGGTCGTTCGCATGCCCGAGGACACGCCGCTCGAGACAACGGCGCACGTGGCCGCGGCGCTCGCGGACCAGGCGCTCGCCGACCCCGCGGTCCTCGGCGTGCAGAGCTACGCGGGCACGCCGGCCCCTTACACGTTCAACGGTCTGGTGCGCCACTACTTCCTGCGCAGCGGGCCGAACCTGGCCGATCTGCAAGTGATGCTGACCGGCAAGGAGGAGCGAAGCGAGCAGAGCCACGCCATCGCGAAGCGCATCCGGACGGCGCTCGTACCCGTGGCCGCCCGGCTCGGCGCGCGCATCCAGGTGGTCGAAGCGCCGCCGGGACCGCCCGTCCTGCAGACGCTCGTCGCCGAGGTATACGGCCCTGACGCGTCGCGCCGGCTCGAGCTGGCCCGACACGTGCGCGATACCTTCGAGCGCACGCCCGGCGTCGTCGACGTGGACTGGTATGTCGAATCGGAGCGGCCGAAGTGGCGGCTCGACGTGGACACCGAGAAGGCGGCGGCTGCCGGGCTCGCCGCCTCGGACGTCTCGGCCGTCGTGCGCATGGCAGGGTCCGGAGCCATGGCGGGGCTGCTGCACGACCCGCAGGCGCGCGAGGACGTTCCGGTGGTCCTGCGGCTGCCGCGCGAACGCCGCGGAACGCTCGACGCGATCCGCTCGATCCGGCTGGGCACGGAGCACCCGGTCGCCGTCGGCGAGCTGACGCGTACCGTCCAGGCCGCCGAGGAACAGAGCGTGTACCACAAGAACCTGCTGCCGGTGACCTACGTCACCGGCGACGTGGCCGGCGAGATCGAGAGTCCGGTGTACGCGATTCTGCACATGAACCGGGCGCTCGAGTCGGTTCGCCTGCCCGAAGGCTACGGTCTGGAGATCTACAACACCCGCGCGCCGTTCGACAGCTCGAAGTACGCGATGAAGTGGGACGGCGAGTGGCACATCACGTATGAAGTCTTCCGCGATCTGGGCATTGCGTTCGCCGCCGTGCTCGTCCTGATCTACATCCTCGTTGTCGGCTGGTTCCAGTCCTTCGTCACGCCGCTCACGATCATGTTGGCCATTCCGTTTTCGCTGGTGGGCATTCTGCCGGCTCACGCCGCGCTCGGCGCCTTTTTCACGGCGACGTCGATGATTGGTTTCATCGCGGGCGCCGGCATCGTCGTTCGAAATTCGATCATCCTGGTGGATTTCATCGAGCTGCGGGTGCGCGATGGGATGCCGCTCGAAGAGGCCGTGGTCGACGCCGGGGCCGTGCGGTTCAGGCCCATGGCGCTGACCGCTGCGGCCGTCATCGCCGGTTCAGCGGTCATATTGTTCGATCCGATTTTTCAAGGGCTGGCCATTTCGCTGATGGCGGGCGAAGTCGCGTCGCTGCTGCTCTCGCGCATGACCGTGCCGATCACCTACTACATGACGCATCGGCGGCTGCGGACAGATGAGTTGTTAGTCGTTAGTCGTTAGTCGCTAGTCGTTAGTCGCTAGTCGTTAGTCGCTAGTCGTTAGTCGTTCTTGAGAATCTAAGAGCTGGTTGCGAAATTATCGTAGGGCGGGTCTTTCAGACCTGCCTCTCGCCGGGTCCGAAAGGACCCGGCCTACGTCCCGTAATTTCGCAAACACGCTCCAATCTAAGGAGGACTGTCGTGACTGTCGAGTCGATGATCCGGCTCATCGCCGGCGTATTTGTGGCCGCGAGCGTGCTGCTCGGGGTATTCGTACACCCGTACTTTTTCTGGTTCTCGCTGTTTGTCGGCCTCAACCTGGCGCAGTCGGCGTTCAGCGGCTGGTGCCCGATGATGACCTTCCTCAGACGCGCGGGCGTGCGCGATGGCGCGCCATCACCGTCTCGGGGATGAGATTTTGGTCCCGGAAGGCACTTGCATTGCCGTATGTAGTGCAGGTCTTTAGACCTGCCGTAGTGCAGCCGTAGTGCAGGTCTTTAGACCTGCCGTAGTGCTGCCGTGGTGCGTGTCTCTAGACCTTCCAGTCCTGCCGCCGCCAGAGGGCAGGACTGAAGTCCTGCGCTACGTGGGCGGCGGCAAATCGACTCGAGTGCCCTCTCGGATTTGGTGGACACAGGCAGTATGATCGTCGGCTCACTCACCTGTTTCGAGGAGGTCCGGCCATGCTGTCGCCGTCGTACGTCATCGGTTTGTCTACCTTCGCGTTCGTGCTCTCGGCCGCGGCGGCGATCGCGCAGCTGGCCGTCCCCTACGGAGCATCGATCAACCTGGAAACCGCCAAGAAAGCGGCGGCCGTCGCGCTGGCCGAAGCCCGCAAGAACGGGTGGACCATGGCCGTCGCGGTCGTCGATCCGGCGGGCGATCTCGTGTACTTCGAGAAGATGGACGCGACGCAGGCGGCGAGCGTCGCCATCGCGGTCGACAAGGCGCGCTCGGCCGCGCGTTTCAAGCGGCCGACCAAGGCGCTGCAGGACACGCTCGCCGCGGGCGGCGAGGGCCTTCGAATCCTGGCGCTGCAGGGTGCGGTGCCCGTCGAGGGTGGCGCCCCTATCCAGATGGCCGGCACCATCGTGGGGGCAATTGGCGTCTCGGGCGGGACGAGCCCGCAGGACGGGCAGTGCGCGAACGCGGCCGTCGCGTCGGTCAAATGAGGCGTTCTCCGGGTTTGACGAGCTCGGTGATCTTAGCTAAGATTAGCTAACCCATGGTCGCGAGAAGGCGCCGGCCCAGGCAAGTGAACATCCACGAGGCGAAGACCGGCCTGTCGAAGCTGGTCGAGCGGGCGGAGGCCGGCGAGGAAATCGTTATCGCTCGCGCCGGCACGCCCGTGGCGAAGCTCGTCGCCCTGGCGCCCGATCGCGCGCCACGGCGCCTTGGGCTGCTCGACGGCCGCTTCGAGATTCCGGACGACTTCAATCGGCCGCTTCCCGACGCGGTACTCGACGCGTTCGAGGGTCTACCGTAGCGCGACCCCGTGCGACTGCTGCTCGACACCCATCTGCTTCTTTGGGCCGTTGCCAGCAGCCACCGATTGCCTGTCGCAGCGCGGCAACTGATCGAGGATCCGCACAACGAGGCTCACTACAGTGCCGCGAGCCTGTGGGAGATCGCCATCAAAGCGACACTGCGGCGCGACGACTTTCAGGTGGACCTGTCGCTCATGCGCTCGACGCTGCCCGCCATGGGTCTGCAGGAATTGCCGGTGCGGTCCGAACACGCGGTCGGCGTCACGGAACTGCCACCCATCCACCGGGATCCCTTCGACCGTCTGCTCGTCGCACAGAGCATCGTCGAGCCGATGGTGTTGTTGACGAACGACGCCCTTCTCGCACGATACGGACCGGTCGTGCGGGTGGTCTAACCCCGGTGACTCATGACTCTCGACTCTCGACTCTCGACTCTCGACTATCCACTGCTCGCGCAGGCTCCGCGAACATGTCCTCGAACACGCGGTAGTGTTCGCCTTTCATGCCGAGTGCGGCGTAGACCGCCTGCGCTCGCGTGTTCGTGGTGTCCACGTACAAGCGCAGTCCTCCCGCTCCTGCCCTCTGCGCCTCCTGGCGCACCGTTGCGAAGAGCATCTGTAGCACGCCCTGCCGACGCGCCTCGGGCACGACCCACACGGACTGGATCCACCACACCATGCGGTTGCGCCAGTCGCTCCATTCGAACGTGATGAGGAGCTGCCCCACGATTCGGCTGTCCCGTTCGGCCACCCAGTAGCGGCCGGGCGCGCGCTCCTCGAGAAGGGCCAGGACGCCGTGGCGAAGCGTCGCCGTGTCGAGTCGCAGGCGCTCCGTTTCTTCCGCTAGCGCCGCGTTGAAGGCGACGATGACGTCTAGGTCGGCGAGCGTGGCGGGCCGTACGTGTACCATGGACACACCTTGAGAACACATCGCCTGGGCGACGAGCCGCGCGAAGTCGCGGACGTCCTCCGCCATTGTGCACCCGTGTTGCACAGGCCTGAATATTCTTTAGCCATCGAACTCTACTCGTCGATTAGTCGGCCCGTATGGCGACAAATGTCTGTTCGTGGAAGGTTGAGGGAACCTCACGCGAGGCGGTGAGGCGGGTCCGGCTCGATTATCTGTCGCGCGGGAGGGCGCGAACGATGAGGAGAACGCTGGTTCCGGCCTTCAGATTCAGGTCGGGATTGACACGGTTGCTGCCGTAGGTGCCAACAGCCAGCGGGCGCGGGCTCTCGATGACGGGCGCATTCGAATGGATGAAGCCGATCAGCGAACCCTCGAGGTCGGCAAGGTACGCGTTGTTTTGGACAGAAAAGGTCGAACCTGTGTACACCCAGGGACCTTCCGACAGCGTCTGCTTGCTCGTTTGGTTGAACACGAGTTGTTCCGCGCGCACGCGCCGGCGACGTCCGCTCTCGTCCCATTCCACCCAGATCTCGACGGGGTCGCCCTGCGGCGGGGTGGGATCCAGGGCGAATCGAGCCGGGATAGCGCGGCTGGGATCGAGTCCAATCAGGATGAGTGCCAAGTTGAAGCTGACAGCGTCGGTATCAAGCTCGAGCGCGCTCTCATAGGCCTTGAACCCACCCTTGGTGTTCGCGATGAATTCAAGCGTCGTGACGTTGTTCACGACGCCAGCCACCGCGACTTCCTTCTTGGCCGTGTCGACCTTGACGTTCCCGACGCGCAGTGAATCGGGCCCCAGCCGTTCGACCGGCGCACCCCGCTTCACTCCCGCCGGCAGTCCCTGCTGAGCGATTGGAGAGCCCGCAGCGCTGCCGACCAGGAGCATCGCCGTCAGCGCCAGCCGTAGAGACACTCGCGAAACCAAGATCGCGACCAATACTGGCGGAGCATAACACGGCCCCTCCGAACCGTTCCGCATCCTGAGCCCCCTCTACGCCCAAATCCTCAAGCCCGACGTCCTCGTTTCCCGCTCTGGAGGCAAAGGACGGGCCACAGTGGCAACTATATTGCTTCGATCCTTGGGAGCCGCTTTTCGCGTGAGCATGCCCACAACCTGTGTGGTTACTGGATGACCACGACGTCCTGGCGATAGAGACCGCCATGTCCCTGTCCACCCACGGGTTCTCGGTCCCGTTCCAGTTTCCGGTCAGCTTCACCCGCGGTGTCTGGCGCCAGGGAAACCCCGTGTTCGTCCAGACCATCCGGTCGCTCGAGCCGGACCGCCGCCACCGCGTTCTGGTTGTGGTCGACGACCGGGTGGCCCTCACGCACCCCTCGCTCCTTGACGAGATCGAGGAGTATTTCGCGACGTTTGCCACCGCGTTGGAGTTGGTCGCTCCGCCCGTTCTCGTGCCGGGCGGTGAAACGGTCAAGAACGACCTGTCGCACTGCTTCACGATTCTTCAGCAGATCAACGAGGCTGGATTGGATCGGCAGTCGTTCGTCGCGGTGATCGGCGGCGGCGCGGTCCTTGACATGGTCTCGTTCGCTGCCGCAATCGCTCACCGAGGCATCCGAACGGTTCGCTTGCCGTCGACCGTCCTGTCGCAGGCGGACTCGGGCATCGCCGTCAAGAACGGCCTGAACCTCTTTGGGAAGAAGAATTTCATTGGCGCGTTCGTCCCCCCGTTCGCCGTCATCAACGATCTGGAATTTCTGGAGTCACTCGAGCCGCGCGACAAGATCGCCGGCATGGCGGAGGTCATCAAAGTATCGCTCCTTCGCGACACGGCATTGTTCGACTATCTGGAATCGCACGCCGTGGAAATCGCGCGCGGGGACTCCGATGTCAGGGCCGCCGTCGTTCAGCGTTCAGCCGATCTCCATGTCGCGCACATCTGCGGCAACGGAGATCCCTTCGAGCTCGGCAGCGCCCGGCCGCTGGACTTTGGCCACTGGGCGGCGCACAAGCTGGAGATCATGTCCCGGCATCGCCTGCGTCACGGCGAGGCGGTCGCCATCGGGATGGCGCTCGACCTCACGTACGCCGCATTGGTGGGATATCTCGGTCGCCACACGCTGGATCGGGTGCTTCGGCTGCTCGATGCGCTGGGCCTGCCGTCGTGGGACGAAGCGCTCTTCGAACGGGATCCGGAGGGCCGCTTTAGCGTGCTCCAAGGGCTGCAGGAATTTCGGGAGCATCTGGGCGGTGAGCTGCACGTGACGCTCGTTCGCAAGGTCGGCGAGAGCTTCGAGGTGACGGAGATGGATGAGACGGTCATCTGTCGCGCAATCGAATCGCTCGCCCTGCGTGCCGCGGATCCGGCCGCTGACGCGGCGTTGGCGGTCGCTCACGCCCTTCAGTGAAAACAGCCGGCGGGTTTCATCTCACCTATTGCTCCAATATCCATCCTGGCGAGAGCTGGCCTGAGGTGAGCGCCGCACTCGCCGCGGCGCTGCCGAAGGTGCGCGCCCAGCTGGGGTTCGAAGGCCCCTTCGCCGTTGGTCTTCGTCTGTCGGCTGTTGCGGCCCTCGCGCTCGAAGAACCGGCAGCCCTCGAGACGTTTCGCGATTTTCTGACGCGCGGCAACTACTACGTTCCGACCATCAACGGCTTTCCGTACGGTGCCTTTCATGGCACCCGCGTCAAGGAACGCGTCTACCTGCCGGACTGGCGAAGTCCGGACCGACTCGAGTACACAAATCGCCTGGCCCGACTTCTGGCCACGCTGCTGGCCGACCGGCTCGATGTCGTGGGGAGCGTCAGCACGGTTCCGGGTGCGTTCAGGGCCGACATCAGGTCGCATTCGGACGTCGTGGCCCTGGCAGCCGGCATGCTCAGACACGCGGCGTACCTGAAAACCCTGCGCGAGAAAACCGGCATCCTCGTCGCGCTGGCGCTCGAGCCCGAGCCCGCGTGTTTTCTCGAGACGGTTGACGACGCGGTGAGCTTCTTCGAGAGCCACCTGTTCACGAACGAGGCGATCGTCGGTGTTTCGCACGAGACCGGCGTCGCGCTGACCGTCGAGGACGTCCGTACCCATGTGGGCGTCTGTCTCGACGTCTGCCACATGGCGGTCGAGTTCGAGGACCCCTCGGCCGCCATCGACCGTCTCGCGCGGGCGGGCATTCATGTCCGCAAGGTGCAGCTCAGTTCGGCGCTGCGGATACAGGAGGCGGCCGGCGCCCCGGCCCCCGCAACCGTGCTCGCTCGCTTTGCGGACGATACCTATCTGCACCAGGTCGTCGTGCGGCGTTCGGGCGGATTGGTGCGCTATACAGATCTTCCAGAGGCGTTGGCCGCACACCCTTCGAGCGTCCCGGAAGAATGGCGGGTCCATTGCCACGTTCCGGTGTTTCTGCCCAGGATGGCCAAAACCGGGACGACGCAGGAGTACCTTCAGGCGGTGCTCCAGCTGTTGCGTCTCCGGCGTTTCTGTCCGATGCTCGAGGTGGAGACATACACCTGGGATGTCTTGCCGGCCGAGTACCGAACCGTTGACATGCACACGGCCATCGCGCGAGAGCTGGCGTGGGTGACGACCGCGCTGCAACGATGAGCGCACGCGGTTCTCGCTGGCGCGCCTATCTCGTGCTGGCGCGCGTGTCGAACCTGCCGACGGTTTGGACGAATGTTCTCGCGGGCACGATCGGCTCGCGGCTCGATTTCGATCTGTCGACGCTGCTGAGAACCGCATTCGCCGCATCCCTTTTCTATGCCGGAGGAATGTTCCTCAACGACGCGTTCGACGCCGATTCAGACGCCCGGCTCCGGCCCGAACGGCCGATTCCGTCCGGCATCGTCACTCGAGCGAACGTGTCGACCATCGGCGCCGCGCTGCTCGGCGGGGGCGAGCTGCTGCTGGCGCCCTCCCTGCCGGCGCTGCTCCTGGGACTGGCGCTCGCGGGCGCTATCGTCTCGTACGACTACCGACACAAGAGCAATCCTGTCGCGCCGATCCTCATGGGCGTCTGTCGTGCGCTCGTGTACTGCATTGCGGCGGTCGCTGCGGGCGGGCTGACGCCGTTCGTTGTCGGCGGGGCCGCGGTATTGGGCGTCTACGTCGCGGGACTCACAGTGGTCGCGAAACTGTCCGGATCGAACGCACGATGGGTGGTGCCGGCGCTCATCGCCGCCATCTCGCTGGTCGACGCCGGCTTCATCGCTTTTGTCTCGAG
>Ga0156018_1238_pt1 | contig 35357 bp, 31 predicted proteins | sample RifCSPlowO2_02_FD_107672 | JGI IMG/M metagenome (GOLD analysis project Ga0156018, IMG submission 107672) | Acidobacteria bacterium RIFCSPLOWO2_02_FULL_65_29 | reverse complement strand
TGTTCCAGTCGACGTAGTACGGGACCTGGCCTTCCGGCGGGATCGACGCCGTCAGCCAGCCGAGGCCGATCCAGGCGAGTCCAACTCCCAGTGGCGCGCTCGCGATCGCAATCAGCACGCTCTCGGTCAGCAACTGGCGGACGATTCGCCCGCGGCCGGCGCCAAGCGCCGTCCGCACCGCCATCTCACGCTCTCGCGCCGTCGCGCGGGCCAGCAGCAGGTTGGCCACGTTCGCGCAGGCGATCAGCAGCACCAGCGATACCGCACCCATCATCGTCGTCACCATCAACTGCACGTCGTTCGGCATCAGCTCGTCGCGCAGGGTGATCGCGGTGGCGCGTCCCGTGGAGCGACACGAGCGCGCCCGCGTCTCTGAACGGCAGGGGCCGGATCGACACGGTGTCCACGACGCTGAAGATCGTGCTGTTGACGCCGATGCCGAGAGCCAGGCACAGAATCGTCAGGGCCGCGAAGCCCGGCTGCGCGGCGAGATTGCGGAGGGCGTATCGGAGGTCTTGAACGAATGCGTCCACGTCCCGTCAGGCTCCTCGGCGCCCTTGGCGCAGCTTCAGTATTCGACGAGCAAACGCGCCGCCGGTTCCACAGAGCCTCGCCCGGCCAGCACCGCGCCCAACTGACGTCATTCTGCAGGGTCCAATCGATGCTACCTTAGGATTCGTCCAGGACGAATCCTTACGCCGCTATGACGTTCACGACGCTCATCGATACCACCACGCTCTCGCGCCACCTCGACGATCCCTCGTTGGTGGTCGTCGACTGCCGCTTCAAGCTCGACGACATCGAATGGGGCGCCGGCGAGTACGAGGCGCGCCACATTCCGGGCGCGGCCTACGCACATCTCGACCGGGATTTGTCCGGCACAAGGACGGGGGGCAACGGCCGCCACCCACTGCCCGACGCGACTCGGTTTGCCCGAACGCTCGGCGACCTCGGGATCGACGAGCGCGTGCAGGTCGTCGTCTACGATCAAGACTCCGGGATGTACGCCAGCCGATTGTGGTGGATGCTGCGCTGGATGGGACACGACCGCGCGGCCCTCGTCGACGGCGGGCTCGCACGCTGGCTCGCCGGGAATCGGCCCACGCGCGCGGGCCGCGAGCGGCGCCAGCCTCGCGTGTTTCGGCCGAAACCTCGGCCCGGCATGGTCGTCGACAGCTCGGAAGTAGCCGCGCTCCTCGATCGCTCCGATTCACGCCTTCTCGACGGACGTGCACCGGATCGATTTCGCGGCGAGAACGAGATCCTCGACGCGAAGGCCGGCCATATTCCTGGCGCCGCCAACCATTTCTTCAAGTGGAACTTGAAGGAGGACAACACGTTCCAATCGACCGAAAAGCTGCGCGAGCAATTCGATCAATCGCTCGGCGGCATCCCGCCCGATCGCGTTGTCTCCTACTGCGGCTCGGGTGTGACCGCCTGCCACAACCTGCTCGCGATGGAGCACGTGGGGCTGAAGGGCGCGCGGCTGTACGCGGGCTCCTGGAGTGAATGGTCGAGCGACCCGGTACGGCCGACCGATCCGCCTCAAGACAAAGTGAAAAGTTAAAAGTGAAAAGTGAAAATGATCTAGTGGACGCTCACGAGACTCGAGACCTGGGCGGCGGCGTCAAGCGAGTCGCGCCAGTCGTCGTCGACGATGGCGTAGAGCACCTGGTCGAGATACTGACCATTTCGAAGGAACGACTTCCGAAGAACGCCCTCCTGAACAGCGCCGATTTTGAGCAAGGCACCATTGCCGCGGCCGTTCTTCACGTTCGCACGCGCTTCGAGCCGGTGCACGTTGAGCGTCTCGAATGCGAACTCGAGGAGGAGCTCGGCGCCTTGGTGGAACACACCCGAGCCCCAGAAGGCGGAGCCGATGGCGAAACCCCATTCGGCCGTGCTGAAGCCCGGCTCGGTTTCGCGGACCTGGAAGATTCCGATGGCCGTATCGAAGCCCTTGAGCGTCACGGCGAAGCACGCGTACGTGCCGGCGCTCCGCTGGCGGTGCGTCCAGGCAATGAAGCGCTCGAAGCCTCCCACGGTCGTCGGCGGCGGCGAGATGAACCGCGACACTTCCTCGCAGGTGATCAGCGCGAAGAGCGAGGCCGCATCCGACGCGCGCAGCTCACGTAGCACCACCTGCGTTCCAGCCAGCACCGGCAAGCTCTGCTTCCAGTCGCTGCTGGTGATCTCGGTCGTCGTCGTCGGCCGCGTCCCCAACGCGGTCATGTCCAGGTCCGGGCGATAAGGCATTCTTTCCACGGCTAGAAGCCTCCTCCCGGAATCGCCGGGTCAGCAGGTGGAAGCGTCGGGTCGCTCGGAGCCGGTTCGGTCGAAGCGGGCGCCGGGTCGTCGGCCGGAGCCGGCTCGCTCGGCGCGGGCAATGGGTCGCTGGACGGAGCCGGCTCGCTCGGCGCGGGCAATGGGTCGCTGGACGGAGCCGGCTCGCTCGGCGCGGGCAATGGGTCGCTCGGAACCGGTTCGCTCAGCGCGGGTTCGCTCGAAGCCGGCGCCGGGTCAGACGGAGCCGGTTCGCTAGGCGCGGGATCCGACAAGGAGCTGGTCCCGTCAGCCGGAGCCGGGTCGCTCGGCGCCGGATCGGCCGGAGGCTGATCGGCGGGCGCCGGGTCGCTGGTTGGCGTCGACGTATCGCCGGTGTGCGGGCTGCTGATCGACGCGAGCAGCTCGAAGACTTCCTCGTCGGTCAGGCGCGTGACGACGTCGTTCCAGGTGAGTGGCGTAACGTTGGTCGCTCCGCCGATCCAGACGATCTCGTCGGTGCTGGTAACGGTACCCCAGACGATGTTGTCGTCACCGTCGGTGCCCCACACGATGTTGTCGCCGTCATCGGTGGTGCCCCAGACGATGTTGTCATCGCCATCCGTGCCCCACACGATGTTGTCGCCATCCTCGGTGCCCCAGACGATGTTGTCGACTTCGTCGGTGCCCCAGACGATGTTGTCGACTCCGTCGTCGTCGGTGCCCCACACGATGTTGTCGCCATCCTCGGCCGTGCCCCAGACGATGTTGTCATCGCCCTCGGTGCCCCAGACGATATTGTCGCAGTCGGCGCCGCCGCAGTCCGTGCCCCACACGATGTTGTCGGCGTCGTCGGTGCCCCAGACGATGTTGTCGAGATCGCCGCTCGTGCCCCACACGATGTTGTCGTCGTCGTTGGTGCCCCAGACGATGTTGTCGCAGTCGTCGCAGGAGGTGCCCCACACGATGTTGTCGCCGTCGTCGGTCAGCGCGGCGCCCCAGGTCGTGCCGGCGGCGTACGCGTTGGCAAAGGGCACCGGAAGGCCGCCGCCGAGCAGTTGGTTGCCCCAGATGATGTGCTTGCTCCACATCGCTTGGGTCGGGACGGCGTCGCCGGGCTGCGCGGTTGCGTAGAAGCTCGCCAGACGAACCGCGCCGACCGCATTCAGGAAGCCCGCGCCCTCGGTCAGGGCGTTGTAGCTCAGATTTTCCTGCGCGGTGTACTGCAGGACCGCTTTCACGGCGTTGGGCGTCAGCGACGGATTCGCCTGCAGCATCAGCGCGACCGTGCCCGATACGACCGGCGCGGCCATGCTCGTGCCGCTCAACGCGAGGTAGGGCTGATATCCGGTCGGCATCGAGCCGGCCACCAGATACTGCGCCTTGGAGCCGTAGAAGAGGCCAAGGGGATCGGCCAGCGAAATCGTGCCGTAGCCGGGCGCGACCAGGTCGGGCTTGGCCGACCAGTCGAGATACGTCGGCCCGCGCGAGCTGAAGTCCGCCATCGAGTCGTCGTCGCGGCGGGTCGTGCCGTTCGAGCTCGACGCGCCGATCGTGAGCACCCACGGCGCGTTGCCGGGCGCGCTGATGCCCCCGCTCTGGGCTTCGCCGTTGGCGTTCTTGCCGCGATTGCCGGCGGCCGTGACGACCGTGATGCCGGCATCGACGACGCGTTTGGCCGCGAGCGTGAGCGGGTCGGTCCAGTACGATTCCTGGACGTGCGCGCCAACCGAGAGATTCACCACGCGAATGTTGTACTCGGCGTGGTGCGCGAGCACCCAGTCGAGCGCCGCGATGGCTCCGGCGACCGTGCCCTGGCCGTTCGCATCGAGCACCTTGAGCGAGACGAGGCTGGCCTCGGGCGCGACGCCACTCTGTCTGCTCCCCGAGTTGTAGCCATTGCCCGCGATGATGCCCGCCACGTGCGAGCCATGGCCCTGGTCGTCGTAGGGCAGCGGCTGGCCGTTGACGAAATCGACAAATGCCGCGAGGCGCTGATCGCCGTATGGATACGACACCGACGAGCGGCTCGTCAGGTCGTCGTGCCAGGTCGCAATGCCCGAGTCGATCACGGCGATGCCAACGCCGGCGCCCGTCAGGCCGAAGCCGCGCTGCACGGCGCGCGCACCAATCGTGAACGATGTCCGGTAGTTGTCGGCCTTGATGGGCCGGTTCTCGTGAATCTGGAACACTTCCGGCCGAGTTTCGAGCTGGCTGATGACACCATTGGGAAGGTCGAGCACCTGCCCGTTGATGGCCTGAAGCCTCGTGTTCGCGCGCGCAAACTTCTTGAATTCTCGCGGGAGCTGCGCGCCCGGCACGAGCGTCACGATGACGCTCGACGAGTCCTGCGGGCGGAGCGTGCGGCGGCGAGCGATCTCGGGGTCGACCTTATAGCCGCGGACGGCAGAGTTCGGCCGGCCCGGAAGCGCCCGGGTAATGGCGCGGCCGTTGACGGCTTGGCTGCTGAACCCGCCCTCGCCTTGAATGCCGGCGGGCAGGTCCACGAGCGCCTGCTTCACGTCGCCGAGCTCGGCGGTGAGGGTATCGATCTGTGTACGGAGAGCGGCGTCCGTGGCCTGCAGCGCTTCAAGTGTGCTGATCTTCGCGTCCAGAACGGCCATTCGGCTGGCCCGGGCTTGAAGGGCCGGCAGTTCCACATTCAACCGATCGAGCGTCGCCTGAATCTCGGCGTAGCCCAGCCAGAAGCTCCATCCGTCGAGGCGCGTCGCATCGTGACGAACCGCCGCGATCGTTCCTTCGAGGTCGGACAGGAGCTGCGCCGCATCGCTGAGGGCGGCTCGACTCTGTGCGGCCTCGGCGATTTCCCCGGAAAGCTGCCGGCCCGACAGTTGCGACTTCAACTGCCTGAGGGCTTGACGAATCTCCTTATCCCGCCGGCTCAATTCCTCGCGGCCGCTACTGGCCATGTCGCTGGAGCTGATCGGTTTTTCACCGACTTTCGCGACGAGCGGGGTCGCTGAGTAACCAAAGGCAAGAAGGAGCAAACAGATAAACGAGCGACGGGGACCCCAAACCGCTTTCCGTCGCGCGTTCCGAGCAACCGAGATGAACGTCATACGGGCGCCTCGTAGAGCAAGAGGCACGCCACCTGAGCCATTTTTGTCAATTTGATGCAAAACTATGATTTATCAACTAGTTAATCGATTCGTAAATTTTCGCCCACACCTAGCAGATCTGCACGGGTGTTCCGTCCTGACACGTCATTCGGTGCGATTAAAGTGCGGATGAGCACCGGATCGGTGCAAAAACGGCCTGAAAACAAGGAATCTTGACTTCGTGTTCCACATTGGAACGTCGATGTCAAAATTGAGGCACTAAGAGTATGTCAAAGTCCTACTTTGTCTTCTTAGTATATCTAATGTCGTGCGACTCTTCTGGACTTTGGCGTTTTTGGGCCTCAGACGCGGGGAACGCATTTCCCCGCGGGAACGATCTACCCGTCGTTTTGGGGCAATCGCAAGAAGGGCCGACCCCTGGCAGTCGGCCCTTCTGCTTTCCGAACACGCTCGCCGCCGTGGGCAGGACTGAAGTCCTGCACTACACGCCGGCGCCAAGCGCCGTCGTGCCTGGACTACAGTCCTGCACTACACACCGGCCAAGCGCCGTCGTGCCTGGACTGAAGTCCTGCACTACACGCCGGCGCCAAGCGCCGTCGTGCCTGGACTACAGTCCTGCACTACACGCCGGCGCCAAGCGCCGTCGTGGCCGGACTACAGTCCTTACACGCCGCCGAACGCTCTAATGGACCGTGGTGGGACAGAGCGACTCGACCTCCCGGGAGGCTCGCCAGTCCTCATCGACGATCGCGTACAGCGCCTGATCGAGATACTCGCCGTTTCGTAGAAACGACTTGCGCAGCACGCCTTCCCGTACAGCTCCCAACTTCTGCAACGCGCCCGTGCCGCGACCGTTCCGGACGGCTGCGCGCGCTTCGAGCCGATGGACGCCCAGCGTGTCGAACACGAACTGGAGCACCAGCTCGGCGCCCTCCTGAAAGACCCCGGTGCCCCAGAACGGCGACCCGATCGCAAAACCCCATTCCGCGGTCTTGAAGCCTGGCTCGGATTCGCGCACCTGGAAGATTCCAATTGCCGTGTCGAAACCCTTCAGCGTCACCGCGAAGCAGGTATAAGAACCCGCCGCGCGCTGCCGTTGCGTCCACGCGATGAACCGTTCGAATCCTTCCACCGTGGAGGGCGGCGGCGAGATGAACCGCGCGACTTCCTCGGTCGTGAGCATGGAGAAGAGCGACGCCGCGTCCGACGTCCGCATTTCCCGCAGCACCACCTGGTCGCCTGCAAGGATAGGCAGCTGCCGCCGCCAATCAGTGCTGATGACCTCTGTGGTCGTCGGCTGCCAAACTACTTGTGTTTCCAACTCGGGGCGATAAGGCATCTTTTCCATGACTAGATACCTCCGTCCGTTGCTGACGAATCACCCGAGGGCGCCGGCGTCGGATCGCCTGGCGGCGAATCGGCCGGTGGCGGATCGGCCGGCGGCTCGTCCGCAGGTGGCTGCTCGGCTGACGGCTCATCCGCAGGCTGCTCGGCCGTCGGCTCGTCGGCAGGTGGCTGCTCGGCGGGCGGCTGGTCCGCGGGCGGCTGCTCAACCGGCGCATCCCCAAACTCGGCCGCGAGATCGGGCAGAGGCTCAGTGTCGTCGTCGTCTGGGTAGACTACGTCATCGGGGCCGCTGCTGCCCCAGGTGACGTCCTCTTCAGCGGATGTGCCCCAAACGATGTTGTCGAGATCCGCGTTCGTGCCCCACACGATGTTGTCGGCGTCTTCGGCGGTGCCCCAGACGATGTTGTCTTCGTCGGCCGTGCCCCACACGATGTTGTCGCAGTCGGCGCCGCCGCAGTCCGTGCCCCACACGATGTTGTCGTCGCTGGTGCCCCAGACGATGTTGTCGCCATCGAAGTCCGTGCCCCAGACGATGTTGTCGTCGCCCTCGGTGCCCCACACGATGTTGTCGTCCCCATCGGTGCCCCAGACGATGTTGTCGCCGTCGGCATCGTGCGTGCCCCAGACGATGTTGTCGCATCCGTCGCCACATTCCGTGCCCCACACGATGTTGTCCTCATCGTTGAGCGCTTTGGCGGCGCCCCAGACGATGCCGTTCATCCAGGCATTGCCTAGGGGATTGAGATAACCACCGGAGATCCGATGGTTGCCCCAGAGAATCTGCCGGCTCCACACGCTCTGAATCGGCATCCGGGAACCGACCTGGCTGTGTGCATAAAAGCGAGCCAGACGGACCGCGCCGAGCGAGTTGAGGAATCCGGCGCCCTGACGCAGCGTGTTGTAGCCAGGATAGGACTGTGCCGTGTACTGAAGAATCGCCTTGACCAGATTCGGCGTCAGGGTCGGGTTCGCCTGCAGCATCAAGGCCACGGTGCCGCTCACGACCGGCGCCGCCATGCTGGTGCCGCTGAGCGCCAGGTACGGCTTGAAACCAAGGTCCCACTTGCCACCGACCAAAGCGCTGGCCTTGTTCACATAGAACGTGCTGCCGAGGGCCGCCATCGAGACCGTGCCGGTCCCGGGCGCGACGAGGTCGGGCTTGGAGTCGAAATCGATGAACGTCGGCCCCGCCGAACTGAAGCCGGCCATGACGTCGTCGGAGCGGCTGAGCGTGCCCATCGTGCTCGTGGCGCCAACCGTGAGCATCCACGGGGCGTTGGACGGTGCGGCAATGCCACCGTACTGAAGATTGCCGGCGGCATTCTTTCCGAAATTGCCGGAAGCGCCCACAACCACGATCCCTTCGTCGACGAGCGCCTTGGTCGCCAGCGTCAGCGGATCGGTCCAGTACGACTCCGTGATCCGCGCGCCCACCGACATGTTGACGACGCGGATGTTGTAGGCCGCATGATTGTTCTTGATCCAGTTCAGAGCCTGGATGATCTTGCTGATCGTGCCAACTCCGTTCGCGTCGAGTACTTTCAGCACGATCAGGCTGGCATCGGGCGCAATACCCCTCTTGTACCCGTACGAGTCGTAGCCGTTGCCCGCGACGATGCCGGCCACGTGGCTGCCGTGGCCGTTGTCATCGTACGGCAGCGTCTGGCCCTTGTCGAAATCGACGAACTTCGTCACGCGCTGGTTGCCATACGGAAACTTCACCGGGTCGAATGCGCCGGTCAAGTCGTCGTGCCAGGCCGCGATGCCTGAGTCGATGACCGCGACGCCGACACCGGCGCCGGTATAGCCGAGATACGAGCGCACGCTCGCCGCGCCCACGGTCACCGCCGTGCGGTAGTTCTCCTTGCCGGCGGGCCGGTCGTAGTGCACGCGGAAGATGTCGGGGTGCCGCTCGAGCTGACGGATCACGCGGCTCGGCAGCTCGAGCACTTGCCCGTTGATGATGTCCAGCGCGCCGGACACCTGGGCGAACTTCTTGAGCTCGGCCGGGAGCTTCGCGCCTGGCTGCATCGTGACGATGACGCGGACGAGCGTGTTGGAACTACCTTGCCTGACGCGGCGTTCAACCTCGGCGTCGAGCTTGTAGTTCTTGACGCGCGCGCTGGGAGCCGCGGGCTTGGCCTTTGGAGGCTGCTGGCGGTGACGGCTGTCCCGAGAGCCGGACCCGTTGGGTCCATCCGCTGCCCACGCGCTCGTCGAAAGTCCGAAGAAGACGAGCAGAATTGCCCACAACGTCCGCTTGGGACCCCAAACGGCTTTTCGCCGCACTGAAGCCACACTGGTGAATGGAGTCATAACGCCACCTGGATGAGCAAGCGGCGGGCCATAAGGAATTGGCCTTGAGACTAGACTCTAAGACTTTGTATTACCTACACTTATATGATCTTGGCATCCGATTTAGAAATCGATCGCCCAATCAAATGTTCTATTTAAGAACAAATAAAGACGAATTAGTGGTTCGTTTGGCTGATTTACGACAATAAACACTAGATAAATTGGGCACTTTTTGGATTCGTTCTATATTTGAACAATACGGTCATTATCGGACATTACAAACTCCTAAGTACGTCATTGTCCTATTGTGATTGCTTTCTGGGTCAGCCAGGGAGAAAGCCAGCGTTCGACCTCGCTCAGGGTCCGCCCTTGGCGCCGAGCGTAGGCGGCGACCTGATCGTCGCCAATCCGCCCGACGGAAAAATATCGGGCCAGAGGATGTGCGAAGTACAACCCGCTCACGCTGGCGGCGGGCGTCATCGCCGCGTGATCGGTCAGGTGCATCCCGACCTCCGACGCCCCGAGCAGCTCGAACAGCTTGAACTTCTCGCTGTGATCGGGGCAGGCGGGGTAGCCAAATCCCGGTCGAATGCCGCGATGCCGCTCGGCCAGGATGTCGTCGGGGGACAACCGCTGGTCGATTCCCCACTCACGCCGAGCCGTCGCGTGCAGGTAAGCCGCGAACGCCTCGGCCAGCCGATCGGCGAGCGCCTTCACGAGAATTGCGTTGTAGTCGTCGTGCGCGCGTTCGAACTGGCGCGCGAGCTCGTCGGCGCCGAAGCCCGCCGTCACGGCAAATGCACCGAGATGGTCGGCGACCTCGGTCGATCGGTCGGCGACGAAATCGGCCAGCGACAAGTTGGGTTTGCGGTCGGGAATCGCCTCCTGCTGCCTCAGCATATTGAACCGCGTCAGCTCGCCGGAGCGCTCGCGATCCCGGTAGACGACGATGTCGTCGCCATCGCTCGCCGCCGGCCAAAAGCCATAGACGCCTTTCGCGGTCAGCAGACGCTCGGCGACAATGCGATCGAGCAGCGCCGTGGCGTGCCCGTAAAGCTCGCGCGCCGCCGGTCCGTACTGCGGGTGGTCGAGAATGGCCGGAAACCGGCCTTTGAGCTCCCACGCCGCGAAGAAGAACGTCCAGTCGATATAGGGCACGAGGTCGCCGAGCGGCACGTCGAGCATGCGGCGGCCGATAAATGAAGGCGTTGGCAGCTTTTCGGCGCGCCAGTCGATCTTCAGCCGATTCTCGAGCGCCGCCTGGTACGACAGGAGCGGCCGCTCCCGCCGGGCGCTGTACTGTTGGCGTAATTCGCCCTGAGCCGTTCGGTTGGCACGGTCGAAACCCGCGCGCTCCGACTCGCTCAGAAGCTTGGACACCACGTCGACGACACGCGAGGCGTCGAGGACGTGCACGGTCGGCTCACGATACTCGGGGGCGATCTTCACAGCCGTGTGTTGCCGGCTCGTGGTCGCGCCGCCGATGAGGAGTGGCACGCGCAGGCCGCGGCGATCCATCTCTTTGGCGACAAACACCATCTCGTCGAGCGACGGGGTGATGAGGCCGCTCAGCCCGATGAGGTCGGCGTCGATGTCGGCCGCCGTCTGGAGGATGCGGTCGCAGGGCACCATGACGCCAAGGTCGATGACGTCGTAGCTGTTGCAGCCGAGGACCACGGCGACGATGTTCTTGCCGATGTCGTGCACGTCGCCCTTCACGGTGGCGAGCACGATGCGTCCCTTCCCCGTCCGCCCTGTCGGCCCGGCCCGTTCGGCCTGCCCTGCCTGCCCTGCCTGCCTCTCCTGCTCCATGAACGGCTCGAGGTAGGCCACGGCCCGCTTCATCGCGCGCGCGCTTTTCACCACTTGAGGCAGGAACATCTTCCCGGCGCCGAACAGATCGCCGACGACTTTCATGCCGTCCATCAGCGGACCCTCGATGATATCGAGCGGACGCGGATAGGTGCGGCGCGCTTCTTCGACGTCGGCTTCGATGAAGTCGACCACGCCGTGCACGAGCGCGTGCGAGAGCCGCGCTTCGATCGTGGCCGACCGCCACGCGAGGTCGTGCTCCTGTCGGCGGCCGGCGCCCTTCACGGTGGCGGCCAGTTCGACCATGCGCTCGGTCGCGTCGGGCCGGCGGTCGAAAATGATGTCTTCCACCCTCTCGAGCAGGTCCTTGGGAATGTCCTCGTAGACCGCGAGCTGACCGGCGTTGACGATCCCCATGTCCATGCCGGCCTTGATGGCGTGGTAGAGAAACGCCGAGTGGATGGCTTCGCGGACCAGATCGTTGCCGCGGAACGAGAAGGAGAGATTGCTGACGCCGCCGCTGACCTTCACGCCGGGACAGGTGGCCTTGATGATGCGCGTGGCCTCGATGAAGTTGATGGCGTACCGATTGTGTTCCTCGAGACCCGTGGCGATGGCCAAGATGTTCGGGTCGAAGATGATATCGGACGGGTCGAACCCCGCCCGCGTCGTCAACAGGTCGTAGGCACGCTGACAAATCGCGACCTTTCGGTCGATGGTGTCGGCCTGTCCCTGCTCGTCGAAGGCCATCACGACCACGCCCGCCCCGTAGCGCCGGACGAGCTCGGCTTTCTGCAGGAAATCGTCTTCGCCTTCCTTCAGGCTGATCGAGTTGACGACAGGCTTACCCTGCACGCATTTGAGCCCGGCGAGGATGACCGACCACTTCGAGCTGTCGACGACGACAGGCACACGCGCGATCTCGGGCTCGGTCGCGATGTAGTTCAGAAAGTCGGTCATCGCGCGCTCGGAATCGAGCATGCCTTCGTCCATGTTCACGTCGATCAGGTTCGCGCCGCCACGCACCTGCTCGAGCGCGACGCCGGCCGCTTCGGCATAATGGCCCGCGCGGATCAGGCGCGCGAAACGCGCCGAGCCGCTCACGTTGGTCCGTTCGCCGATCATGTGAAAGTTCGCGTCTGGGCGGATCGTGAGGGTTTCGAGGCCGGCAAACTGGGTGAACGTCTCCGCCACAGGCGCAATGCTCTCCACGACAGAGGACACGGGGGCCACAGAGGAAGCATCTTGTACGTGTCGACCTCCGTGTCCTCGCTGTCCACCGTCGCGGAGATTTCGCGGCGGCACCCCGTCGACAGCCCTCGCGATTGCCGCGATGTGCTCCGGTGTCGTGCCGCAGCAGCCGCCGACAATGTCGACGAACCCGCTCGTCGCGAACTCGGCCAGGCAGCGGCTGGTGTCGGAGGGATGCTCATCGTATTCGCCGAACGGGTTCGGTAGCCCGGCGTTGGGATAACAGCTCACGTAACACGTGGCGATCCGCGCAAGCTCCTGGACATAGGGACGCATGTCACGCGCGCCGAGGGCGCAGTTGAGGCCGACGCTGAACGGCGCGGCGTGGGCCACCGTCACCCAGAAGGCGTCGATGGTCTGGCCCGACAGCGTGCGCCCGCTGCGATCGGTGATCGTGACCGAGATCATCAGGGGCAGACGGATCGCCTGGGCGGCAAAGACCTCTTCGATCGCCACGATGCCCGCTTTGGCGTTGAGCGTATCGACGATCGTTTCGAGCAGGAGCAGATCGCAGCCGCCGTCGATGAGGCCGCGCACCTGCGTCTTGTAGGCGTCGCGAAGCTCATCGAACGTCATGTTGCGGAACGCCGGGTCGTTCACATCCGGTGAGATGGACAGAATCTTGTTGGTCGGCCCGATCGAGCCGGCGACGAACCGGGGTCGATCGGGTGTCCGGGCGGTCCACTCGTCGGCGGCCGCGCGGGCCAACGTCGCGCCGGCGACGTTCAACTCGTACGCGAGGGGCTCGAGCGCGTAATCGGCCTGAGAGATCGCCTGCCCGTTGAACGTATTGGTCTCGATGATGTCGCTGCCCGCTTCGAGATACGCGTGATGCACGGCGCTGACGAGGTCGGGCCGCGTGAGGACGAGCACGTCGTTGTCGCCCTTCAGATCGCGCGAGTGGTTCTTGAACCGATCGCCGCGGAAGTCGGCCTCCGTCAGCGCGTGGCGCTGGATCATCGTCCCCATGGCGCCATCGAGGACGAGGATGCGGGAGCTGAGGAGTCGGTCGAGCGTGTGTCGAACGTTGGCGGTCATTCTAACTTTCTCGCGCGGCCCGGTCGCTGGCCTCGGACGTTTCGTGTTCTCGCGGTTTCGCGGCCGTGTGGCCGAGTCTTTTTCGTGGTTTCGTGGTGTCGTGGCGTGCCTTCGTGGCTGGCTTGGTCCCGGTGGCCACGAGCACGGTGAACGGATCGCCGGCTTTGCGCGCGCCGACGCCGACGCGCACGTCGCGCAAACCAGCCGACGTCAGCAGCCGTGCCAGCTCCTCGTCTCGAAACCCGAGGCGGCGATCGCCGAGCTTCGTACGCACCCAGTCTTCGCCGTGCGCGCGGAGATCCAGCAGGAGGACGCGCCCGCCGGGCACCGTGATGCGGGCGGCTTCCTGGACGGCGCGGGCCGGATCGTGTGCGTGATGCAACGCCTGCGAGAGCAGCGCCACGTCGACCGTTTCGTCCCGGATCGGCAGTTTTTCGAGCTCCCCGCGCTTCCAGAACACGTTCGACACCCGCCGGCGCCGCGCAAGTCCCTTGGCGCGATCGAGCACGACCGCCGAGCGATCGACGGCAATCACCCGAGACGCGAACCCGGCGGCTTCAATCGCCAGATAGCCTTCGCCACACCCCAGATCGGCGACGCGGAGCGGCGGCAGGAGCAGGCCGAGGGCACGCGACCATGCCGCCCAACTTCGACCGGGCACGAGCTGCCTCGCGTCGCGCGTGTCGGCGGCGCCGTGCGTGTCGAAATTCTCCTTTCGGAGCCGCAGCACCTCCTGGAGGCGCGCCTCGTCGGCGCGGACGGCCGGATCGGATTCCCCCCGATCGAACTGCTCCTCGAGCGCGTGCCACAGCGTACGGCGCTCTTCTGCCTGAAGCCCCGGCGACAATCGGTAGTAGGTGAAACCCGCGTCCTTGTCCTCCGCGACCAGGCCGGCGTCCTTCAAGAGTCCGAGGTGCCGGGACACGCCCGACTGCGCGAGGCCCAGGATGCCCGTCAACTCGGTCACGTTGAGCCGTTCGCGCCGGAGCACCCGGAGCAGCCGGAGCCGCGCCTCGTCGCCGAGCAGACGGTAGAGGCTCGAGGCGTCTCTCACATCATTAAATCTACATTTATGGATGTCTGGATGCAAGTCTTCGCATCTGGACGCTCGGGCTCGGGACTCGGAAGCGCGACAGGCTTGACCAGCGACCCAATTACCCGATTACCCAATCATCCAATTACCCGATGCAGGGTTCTTACCGGTCAACTCCCATCCAGCAGATCTCGAAATGGGACCTGTCGGGCTGCTCGGCGCAGAACTGGGCGATGGCGCGCGTGACCTCCTCGCGCGCGTTCTTTTCGGCGCGCTTGCGCTCCGCGCCGGTCAGTCCGTTTTTCATCGCTCCGCCGAGCCAACGGCCGATGAGGCCTTCGATGGCGAGCGTGATCAGTTCGCCGCCGCTGAACGCCGCGTAGGGCTGCACGAGCGGATGGTCGGTCGGGTTGAACAGAAGCCGCTGCATTTCGTAGGCGTAGAGACCGCCGGGGGGCGCAGGACCCATCTTGAGCTCGAGCGCACGAAACAGCTCCTCGAGCCGGTGGGCCTCCTCAATCGTCACGCTGAAATCGGGCTTCCTGTCGAGTCCGCGCAGGACAGGCGGCCTCGCGAGCGCCTCCCGGATGTTGTCCAGCGACACCGGCAGGGTGAACGTGGGGGTGTCCGCAGAAGAGGACCGAACGGCGGACGAGGGCGTTCCCTGCGCGGCCGCCGGGCCCGCCGCCAACGTCGCCGCAAGTAACAGCGAAACCAGCCGCATACACAGTAAGACGCCCGTCGCGCGAGCCGGGCTCTGTCGGGGTCAGCCTACCGCTAACTGCACGATCAACGCCACTTTTCGCGTGCGGACAGGTCTGATCAGCCCTCTCAGCTATCAGCTCAGAGCCTGTGAAGAAATCGCTGTAGTGTCCGCCGTAATCCATAATCTGCTCAGAGCTGACAGCCGAAAGCTGACAGCTGAGAGCTGAACGCTGACAGCCGATCATGCCCGAGCTCCCCGACGTCATCGTGTACGTCGACGCCCTGAAGTCCCGAATCGCGGGCCGACGGCTCCTGCTCGTGCGTCTGCACAGCCCCTTCGTGCTGCGCTCGGTCGAGCCGCCTCTGGACCTGGTCGGCGGCCAGATCGTCCGCGACGTCCGCCGGGTCGGCAAACGCATTGTGCTCGAGTGCGACGATCCCTCGTCGGGTTCCGGGTCGGTCTTTCTGGTCATCCACCTCATGATCGCAGGCCGGCTTCGATGGCGGGATCGAGATCAGACGCTCGGTGTGGGCCCGAAGATCGTGCTCGCGACGTTCGCGTTCGATCACGGCACGGTCGTGTTCACCGAGGCCGGTTCGAAGAAGCGTGCGTCGATCCAGATGGTTCGGGGAGAGGCCGCGCTCGGCGCGATCGATCCTGGCGGGATCGAGCCGCTCGATGCGTCGCTCGAGCAGTTTCGGAACGCGCTCACACGCGAGCAGCACACGTTGAAGCGCGCACTCACAGACCCGCACCTCTTCAGCGGCATCGGCAACGCCTATTCGGACGAGATCCTGCACGCGGCGCGCCTCTCGCCGCTCAAGCTGTCGCGCGCGCTGGCGGTGGAGGAGATGCGGCGCCTCCACGACGCGACGCGATCGACGCTGGCCTCCTGGATCGCGCGGCTGCGACAGGAGGCGGCAAACGGATTTCCAGAAAAGGTCACCGCGTTTCACGAGGGCATGGCGGTGCACGGGCGCTTCAAGAAGCCGTGCCCGGTGTGCGGCTCGCCCGTGCAGCGGATTGTGTACGCAGAGAACGAGTGCAACTACTGTGCGACCTGCCAGACCGGCGGGCGGCTCCTGGCAGACCGATCGCTGTCGCGGCTCTTGAAGGACGACTGGCCGAGGCGGCTGGACGGGCAGTAACGGCCCGAGCCCCCAGGCCCGAGCCCCCAACTAGCCCCTAGCCTCCAGCCTGTTCTTGTAGTATCCTATCATCCGGTTATACGGATGAATGTGAGAGCCCCAGCGATTCTCGACCACCTGGCCTCGCTGGCCGACACCACGCGCAGCCGCCTGCTCTTGTTGCTCGACCGCCACGAGCTCACGGTTTCCGAGCTGTGCGCGATTCTGCAGCTCCCGCAGTCGACGGTGAGCCGCCATCTGAAGGCCCTCGCCGACGCCGGCTGGGTCGCAGCACGGCCCGAAGGGACGAGCAACGTCTACGTGATGTCGGCAAGAGACGAGATGGACGCGGCCGCACGCAAGCTGTGGCTGCTCGTCCGTGAGCAGGTCGGGCCGACTCCCGCGGCCGCGCAGGATCAACGGCGGCTGCAGCGCGTGCTGTCGGAACGCCGCACCAAGTCGCAGGAATTTTTTTCCTCGTCGGCCGGGCAGTGGGACCGCGTGCGCGACGATCTCTTCGGCGATCGCTTCCACCTCACGGCATTCGCCGGGCTGCTCGATCCGGCGTGGGTGGTTGGCGACCTCGGCTGCGGCACGGGGCAGGTCAGCGCGGCCCTAGCGCCCTTCGTCTCGCGCGTCGTGGCCGTGGACGCCTCGGCCGCCATGCTACAGGCCGCACGAAAACGCCTGCACGATCTCCCCAACGTCGACGTGAGGCGCGGCGATCTCGAATCGCTGCCGATGGACGCTGCACGGCTCGATGCGGCGACGTTGATGCTGGTGCTCCATCACGTGCCGGAGCCGGAAAAGGCCCTCGCCGAGGTGGCACGGGTACTGAAGCCCGGTGGGCGGCTGGTCGTCGTCGACATGCTGCCACACGATCGCGAGCACTACCGCCAGCAAATGGGCCATGTCTGGCTCGGTTTTTCGGAGGACCACGCACGCCGGTTGCTGAGCGGCGCTGGTTTCGAGGAGATCAGGATCGTCCCGCTGGCGCCGGATGCCGCTGCCAAAGGGCCCGCATTGTTCGTCGCAACGGGGCAGGCAAATCAAGGAGGATAGATCAGCATGGCTACCGCAACTGAAAAGCTTCATCCATTCGCGGCCGCGACGGCCGCCGGCCGCGAGCCGTACAAGGTGAAAGACCTGTCGCTCGCCGACTTCGGCCGCAAGGAAATCCGTCTGGCCGAGCAGGAAATGCCGGGGCTGATGGCGCTGCGCACCGAGCACCGCGCAAGAAAGCCCCTGACGGACGCACGAGTCATGGGAAGCCTGCATATGACCGTGCAGACGGCCGTGCTCATCGAGACGCTGACCGAGCTCGGCGCGGACGTGCGCTGGGTCTCCTGCAACATCTTTTCGACGCAGGACCACGCCGCCGCCGCGGTTGTCGTCGGGCGTCCTGAAACCGGGGGCACGCCCCAGTATCCGAAGGGCACGCCGGTCTTCGCGTGGAAGGGCGAGACGCTCGACGAGTACTGGTGGTGCACGAGCGAGGCGCTCGAATGGCCGGACGGTTCCGGCCCGACCCTCATCGTGGACGATGGCGGCGACGCGACGCTCGTCGTGCACAAGGGCGCCGAATTCGAGAGGGCCGGGCACGTGCCGCCGTTCGATCCACACGGCCATCCCGAGGAATGGGGCGTGATTCTCGACCTCATTCGCCGGTCGATCGCGAAGGACGCGAGGCGCTGGTCGCGTCTGGCGTCGTCGATCCGCGGCGTCAGCGAGGAAACGACGACCGGCGTGCACCGGCTGTATCAGATGATGGAAGCAGGCACGCTGCTCTTCCCCGCCATCAACGTGAACGACTCGGTGACCAAGAGCAAGTTCGACAACATCTACGGCTGTCGCCACTCGCTACCCGACGGCATCGCGCGCGCGACCGACGTGATGCTCGGCGGCAAAGTGGCGGTGGTCTGCGGGTTCGGCGAAGTCGGCAAGGGCTGCGCGCAGGCGTTACGCGGCCAGGGGTGCCGCGTCATCATCACCGAGATCGATCCGATTTGCGCGCTCCAGGCGGCAATGGAAGGCTACGAAGTGAACACGCTCGAGCACCTCGTCGAGCGCGCCGACCTGTTCATCACGGCCACGGGCAACCACCTGATCATCAGCGCCGCACAGATGGCGCGGATGAAGGACAAGGCGATTGTCGGCAACATCGGTCACTTCGACAACGAGATCGACATGGCCGGGCTGAAGAAGTTCCCGGGCATCGACCGCATCAACATCAAGCCGCAGTACGACGAGTGGCGCTTCCCCGACGGCCACAGCGTGATGGTGCTGGCGGAGGGACGGCTGCTCAATCTCGGATGCGCGACCGGGCATCCGAGCTTCGTGATGTCGGCGTCGTTCACCAACCAGGTCATCGCGCAGCTCGAACTGCACGCCAACACCGGGAAGTACGAGAAGAAAGTCTACATGCTGCCGAAGCACCTCGACGAGCAAGTGGCGCGGCTGCACCTCGATCACCTCGGCGTGAAGCTCACGACGCTGACGAAGGAACAGGCGGATTACATCGGCGTGCCGGTCGAGGGGCCGTACAAGCCGGAGCACTACCGGTACTAGCGAGAAACCATCTTCAGCTCGGCGGCGGCAATCGACATCGTGCCGTCCTTCTCCTTCGTCACGTCGCCCGTGATGCTCACGGTATGGGCGATGTGGGGCTGCAGCTTGCCGTTCATGTTCTCCGCCAGGCCGCCCTTCAATGTGTAGACTTTCCCGTCGGTCGTGAGGAGCGCCATCGGCCTGCCCATCTTCGCGCACGCGAGCGCGCAGCCCGCCATGTCGGCAGGCATCTTGTGGTCGGCGCCGGTGTTCGCCTTGTCCTTCGTGTAGCACATCTGGTCGATGATCTTCCCGGTCACGGTCTCGGTCGCCGCCATGAGCGGCGCGGCCAGAACCGAGACGAACGCGAGCGCCGCCGAGCCAGCAAGCCACTTACGCATGTCATCTCCTCCTGAAACGAAAGAACGCGGATCTATTGCTTATACGCCTCGCTCGCCGGGGTGTCAATACCCCGTATCCGCGTTCTATCAACGTTCGGCGTTCTACGTGCGACGTGCTCGACGTTCTCTACTTGCGGTGTGCGGCCACCATCTTCTCGAGGATCGTCACAGCATCGGGAATACCGTCGCGGGCGGCGACGCGTGTGCCGAGGGTTCTGGCGTTCTCGCGGAACGCGGACGACTCCACGAGCGAGCGCAGGCGCGGAATCAGCTGCTCGGTCGTCAGGTTTTCGACCGGCAGCGCTCGCGGCCCGAGGCCAAGCGTCTGGACGCGGTGGGCCCAATAGTACTGATCGAGGATATGCGGCACGATGAGTTGCGGCCGACCGGCACGGGCCACGGCCGCCGTCGTGCCGGCCCCACCATGGTGAACGGCGGCCGCGACACGCGGAAAGAGCGCGGCGTGCGGAGCCTCCTGAATGGCCATCACGGTGTCGGACGGTTCGACGCCGCGATCGATCCGCGCCCATCCTCCGGCCACGACGAGGCGGCATCCGATCGAGCGTGCCGCCGCGACGGCGTGCGACGCGAGCGTCAGGCCAGGCTCGGCGACCATGCTGCCCAGGCCCACGTAGATCGGCGGCGAGCCCGCGCGAAGAAAGTCGTCGAGGCCCGGATCGATCGCATGCTGGTCGTCGAAGATCCACGCGTCGGTCCCCACGACCCGCGGCGGCACGTCGCGCGGAAACGGGCCGAGCTCGCGGTCCGACGCCACGATCATCAGATTGCCGCCCATGAGCAGCGTCGGCCGCTTGTGCGGCGGAAGGCCGAGCCGATCTCGCCCGGCGTTCATCGCCGGCCGGAGCGCCGCGTCGGCGAAGGGTGCACCCCAACGCCAGAGCCCGCGGTTCAGCCACGCAGGCAGGGTTTGACGATGAATCATCGGCGGCGGCGCGTCGCTCGACGGCACCGCACACGGCGCGAAGACGACGCTCGCCCCAGGCACCCCACACTGCTCGGCGACCGAGGTCGCCGCCATCTGCGCGCCCGCCCCGACGATGAGCGCGGGATTCACGGCGTCGGCGGCGGCCGCAACCGATTGGAACAGGCGCGGGATGACGACGCCGATCACATAACGAACCTGCCACCGGAGCGACTGCAGCTGCGTCTCCGGCGCCCGAATCGTCTGTTCGACGTCGATGCCGTCCGGACGGCACTCGAAGCCGAAGCTCGCGATCCACTCGACGCTGTTGGTGGGCGCGACGAACGAGACCTCGTGTCCGCGCGACGTGAGGGCCACGGCAAGCGCCAGCATCGGCTGCACGTCGCCGCGGGTGCCATGCGGCGCGAGGAGGATGCGCATCGACCGTTGCCGCCTTACGTGGCCGGGCGGGCCTCGATGCGGGCGCCGTCGGAGAGCGTGTCGGCGGGATGCAGGATCACACGCGCGCCTTCGGTGAGGCCGCTGATGACTTCGGCCTCCTGGCCGGTCTGCCGGCCGAGCTCCACGATCGTGCGGTGGGCGCGATCGTCGGCGCCAAACACGTACACAGCCCACGCCTCGCCCTCGCGGAACAACGCGCTCGTGGGCACCTTCAGCGCGCCGGGGGTTTCCCATGTCACGATGCGGACCTCGACGCGGTAAGCGTCGCCGAGCGCCGCCCAGGCCTCGACCGGGTTCACGAAATCGAGCACCACGTTCACGCGCTGCTCTTCGACGCCGAGCGCCGAGATCTTCGTGAAGCCGGCAGGCTCGATCCGTCGAACGCGCGCGTCGAGCGCGCGATCGCCGCCCCACTGCTCGATCATGACGCGCGCACCCGGTGTGACGCGCACCGCGTCGGTCGACAGCAGATCGGACACGATCTCGAGCTGGCGGGGATCGCCGATCTCGATGAGCGGATCGCCCGCGGGTACCACGCTTTCGCTCTCGCGGAGTCGTTTCAGCACGACGCCGTCCACGGGTGCCGTCACCGGCACCACACGCCCCTCGAGATCGGGCGAGGTCGGCGCGAGCCGGGCCTCGGCGCGTTGAAGCTCGGACGCCGCCGCGCGCACGGCGAACACGGCCGCGTTCACGGCCTCCTGGGCAGCGCGCGCCTCGGCCTCTCGCGTGTCCACCATCTGCCCGGTCGCCAATTCGTTCCGCGCCAAATCGCGCGCCCGTGTCAGCTCGCGCTCGGCCTGGGCGAGGGTGGTCCGCGCGCGCTGCTCATCGGCCCGCGCGCGTCCCACGGCCGCGCGCGCGCTGTCAGCAGCCGCCTCGGCCTCGGCCCTCGCGCGCGCATCGAGCAGCGGCGGCGCTTCCGCGCGCACACGCGCCACGACGCTCCCTCGCCTGACCGGGTCGCCAGGCTCGAGCTCGATCCGGAGGATCCGGCCCGCCACCGGCGCCGAGATCACGAACCGGCTGCGGACGCGCGTGACGCCCTCCTCGTCGACGGTGACGACCAGCGGGCCCCGGGACACGGCGCCGACGTCCACAGACATCGTCGTCGGCCACAACGCCACGGCGACGAGCGCGCCAACGCCCGCGATCACGAGGAGCACGCGCCGATTGATCAGCAGTCGCAGCATTGCTGTTCCATGCGCGAAACCCCACGACGATCCACGCATCCCTCGACAGGCTCGACATGCCCTGAGCGTGCCGTCCCTCGACTGAGCTCGGGACGACCCTGAGCCAGTCGAAGGGTCGATGGGGTCGAGTCGAGGACGTGATGTCGCATTGGCGGTTACTCCCTCGTCTTCAGCACGGCAACCAAATCGAGGCGATCGAGACGGCGCCGGACGGCCAGGCCCGACAACGCCGCCGCCGCAATGACGGTCAGAAATGCCCAGGCAACCGTCGGGGCCGCGACGTGAAACGACAGCCGGTAGACCTCGTTGTTGAATCCCGACATGATGAGCAGGCCGAAAAGATACCCGATCACGCCGCCGACTGGCAGCGCCAGCACGGTGAGCAGCGCGAGCTCGCCGAGCAGTATCAGCGAGATCTCGCCGCGTGTGAAGCCGAGCACGCGCAGACTCGCCAGTTCGCGGCTGCGCTCCGACAGCGAGACGCGCGCCGAGTTGTAGACCACGCCAAACGCGATGATGCCCGCGAAGATGACGTTGATGAAGATGGTCAGGTTCATGTTCTCGGCCATCGTGTTGCGGAAATTCTGCAGCATCGTCTCGCGCAGCGCGACGCCGGCCACGGCAGGCATCACCTTCACATCGGCGTAGAAGCGCGGCGTCGCCCTGGGATCGAGCGTCACCGCGGCGCTCGTCACCGTGTTGCCCTCCCTGAGCAACGCGCGGACGGCGTCGATCCGCATGTAGGCCTGGAGGCCCATGCTGTCGTCGACCAGGGCCGCCACGGGAATCGCTCGCACCTGCCGCGCCCCCTCGAGCACTTCGACCTGCAGCAGGTCGCCGGGCCCGACGGCGAGAATATCGCCGAGGATCTTCGACAGCACCAGTCCGCTCGGGGGCATCCGCTCCGGACGACCGTCGCGATTCACGACGCGGTTGAGATGCGGAACTTCCGGCAGGCCCATGATCGCCACCGTCCGCGACCCGCGCGCGCCGCGCAGGCGCGCGGCGACCGCGCGCATGGGTTCCACATCCATGACCCCCGGCAGATGGCGGATGTCGTACGCCGCGCGTCCCGATCGGGGCTCGACGAACGAGACCGTGGCATCCTGCCGGATCACCTGATAGAACTGCTGGTCGATGAGCACCTCCATGATGTCGATGAACGAGAGGCCCACGAACAGCACCGAGACGGCGAATCCGATGCCGACGACCGACATGGCCGTCCGGAGCGGCTGGCGTTCCATGTTGCGCAGCACCATGCGCGTCGCCAGCGTGAGGCGCAGGCCGCGCCAGGGCCGCTCGAACAGGCTCCGGCGATAACGGGCGGGCGGCTCGGCGCGCATGGCCTCGGCAGGCGGAATCCGAATGGCGCGGCGGACGGCCGACTGCGCGCCGAACGCCGCGACGATCAGGCTGCCGAAGAGCGACATCACCGCCACGCCGGTCGACAGGTGGTACTCGAGCACGGGAAAACGGAAGTACCGGTTGTAGAGGCCGATCATCGCCGCCCCGAGCCACGCGCCGCTGACGACGCCAAGGACCGCCCCGAGCGCGGCAATCGCGAGCGCCCATTTGATGTAGTGCCACCCGAGCTCGCGGTTCGAGTAGCCGAGCGCTTTGAGCGCGGCGATCTGTGGCCGCTGGAGCGACAGGGCGCGGGCCAGCGCGACGTTCAGGATGAAGGCGGCGACCCCGAGGAAAATGAGCGGCAGGATGAAGCCAAAGCTCCGAAGCTGCTCGAGCTCGTTGTCCAGCATCCACGCCGAGCTCTGCAGCGATTGCGGCACGGCGCCGAGCCCGCCGTAGGGCTCGATCAGCCGATCGAACGAGGCAATCACATCGGGCCGTGACACGCCGCGCGCCAGCGCCAGCGACACGTCGTTGAACCCGCCTTCCATGTTGAATGCCGAGGCGAGCGCCTGACGGCCCATCCAGAAAATGCCATAGCGGCGGGGATCGGGGACCATTTCGCCAGGCCGGATCGCATACACGTATTCCGGCGAGAGGGCCACGCCGACGATGGTGAGCCACCGCCGCCGGCCGTTGATGATCGCGGCCACTCGATCGCCGGGCACGAACCCGTTCGCTTCACAGAACATCTCGCTGGCCAGGACTTCGTCGGGGCGGCCGGAATCAACCCAGCGCCCGCGGCGGAGGTACACGTCGTTCAGCGGCGGCCGTCCGCGGTCGGGCAGCGAGATCAGCCGTCCAGCCGCGGGCTCGGCCATTCCCGGTACATCGAGGGTGACATCGGCCACGACCCGCGTCGCGACGACCTCAACGCCGGGAATCGCGGCGATGCGCGGTTCCAGGCTGGCCGGCGCGCGCTTGAGCGCGGCGAAGACATCGGCAAACCGCGCCCGGTCGTAATACACCTGGCGCGTGCGCTCGAGGGAATCGAAGTTCGACAGGTACGTCACAAACATGGTCACGCCCGCGGCGATGACGGAGGCGATGGCAAACGCCTGCCCTTTCATCTCCCACAGATCGCGCAGGAGTTTTCTGTCGAGAATCGGGATCCCCGCCGGCATGCTCACCATTGGAGCTCGCTCACCGAAATCTTGTGAACGTTCCGTTCGACTGACGCCACCCGGCCGTCGGCGAGCCGCACCACGCGATCCGCCATTCCCGCGATCGCCGCATTGTGCGTAATCACGGCCGTGGCCGTGCCGAGCTCCCGGTTCACACGCGCCAGCGCCTCGAGGACGACGATGCCGGTGGTGATGTCGAGCGCGCCCGTCGGCTCGTCGCAGAGCAGCACGTCGGGCCGCTTGGCAATCGCGCGGGCAATCGCCACACGCTGCTGCTCGCCGCCCGAGAGTTGCGCCGGAAAATGATCGAGGCGATGGCCGAGGCCGACAAGCGCGAGCGCCTCCTCCGGCGTCATCGGATTGCGCACGATCTCCGTGACGAGCGCCACATTCTCGCGGGTCGTCAGGCTTGGAATGAGGTTGTAGAACTGAAACACGAACCCGACGTGCGTTCGGCGGTATTCGGTGAGCGCCGCCTCGCCCGCCGTCGTCAGGTTGTGGTCCTGATAGATCACCTCGCCAGCCGTCGGGACGTCGAGGCCGCCGAGGATGTTGAGAAGGGTCGATTTTCCAGAACCCGACGGGCCGAGGAGCACGACGAATTCGCGGGGAAAGAGATCGAAGTCGACGCCACGCAGCGCCTGCACGCGCACCTCGCCCATCTCGTAGACCTTGGTCAGGCCACGGGCGACAAAGACGGGTGCGACCGTTTCGACCATCATGGCGATCCTGTTGGCCGGTCCTTCCGCCTTCCCGCCTTCGCTGAAGCTTCGGCGGACCGCCGTTGCCTTGGGCGGAGGCTGGTCGGATCCGGCTTCTATCAGCATGTGCGGAAACCCGCGACGGAACAAGGCGGCCGTTTGACAGCGACGATTCGGTACAGGTAGTCTTCATGGGCAGGTCTGAACACCTGCGCTCTACGAACATGTTCGGTCGCCACCATCACGTGCACCATGATTCCCACCGCGTCAGCGGGTGGCGGAGTTGCGCGTGATCTAGGGCCCGACCAGGACCTTCGAGGATTGCAACCCCGCCACCGAGGCGGGGTTTTTTGTTGTTAGGGAAGCCACGACGTTCACCGCGGAACGCGCAAAGCGCGCACAGCACTTGAATATCGGCGCCCCCGGATTCTTTTGCCAGAGGAGTGACAGGATGGATTTCACGAAACTGGACGGGCTCATTCCAGCCGTCATTCAGGACGTCGACAGCGCCGAGGTCCTGATGGTCGGCTTCATGAACGAAGAAGCGCTCGCCATCACGAAGCAGACGGGCTACGCCACCTTCTTCAGCCGCACGCGCAACACACTCTGGGCCAAGGGGGAGACGTCGGGCAACCGCCTCGAGGTCGTCGAGATGCTCACCGACTGCGATGACGACACCGTGCTCCTGAAGGTCAAGCGGCTCGGCGACGGCAACGTGTGCCATACGGGACAGCGAACGTGCTTCTTTCGTTCGCTGCCGGGACTCGGGGCTCGGGACTAGGGATCCGGAACAGGCAGACCCATGAAACTGAAACTTGGCTTACCCAAAGGCTCCCTGCAGGACGCGACGATTCAGCTCTTCGCGCGCGCCGGGTTCAACATCTATGTCAACCCGCGGTCGTATTTTCCCGCCATCGACGATCCCGAAGTCGAGTGCATGCTGATCCGGGCGCAGGAGATGGCGCGCTACGTGTCGGACGGCGTCCTCGACGCCGGGCTCACCGGTCAGGACTGGATCCTCGAGCACGAGCTCGGTGACGGCCGGACGGGCGTCATTGAGCCGATCGTGGATCTCGTCTATTCGAAGCAGAGCTTCGGCAAAGTGCGGTGGGTGCTGGCGGCTCCAGAGGATTCCAGCTTCAAGTCGGCGAAGGATCTCAACGGCAAGACGATCGCCACCGAACTGGTGCGCACCACGCGCCGGTACTTCGAGAGGCAGGGTGTGAAGGTCAACGTCGAGTTCTCCTGGGGTGCGACCGAGGTCAAACCGCCGGTGCTGGCCGACGCCATCGTCGAGGCCACGGAAACCGGATCGACGCTTCGCGCAAACCGGCTCGCCATTCTCGACACGGTCATGGAATCGAACACGCAGCTCATTGCCAATCGTGCCGCGCTGGCCGAGGGACGGAAGAAGACCAAGCTGGACAACATCGCCTTGTTGCTGAAGGCGGCGATCGAAGCGCACGGCCGGGTCGGGCTGATGCTCAACGTCCGGCGCGCGGATCTCGCGACCGTCTTGGCGCTCCTGCCCGCGCTACAACGACCCACGATCTCGGCGTTGAGCGACGAGGACTGGGTGGCGGTCAACACCATCATCGAAGAGAAGACCGTTCGAGACTTGATCCCGAAATTAAAGGCGGCCAGAGCTCAGGGAATCGTTGAGTATCCACTGAACAAGATAGTGCTGTGACATTGTGATTCGAATCATCAGCTCGACCAATCGGCGGGCTCTCGACCGGGTCGTCGCGCACGATCGCCGCGGCGACCGCGCCTTCGAGCGGCGCGTGGCGGCCATCGTCGCGCGCGTGCGCGATGGAGGCGATGCCGCGCTTCGCCGCCTCGCCCGCCGCTTCGACGGTGTCACAGGCCCGATCGAGGTCTCGCACGACGAGATGATCGCGGGAGCCGCGGCGGCGTCGCCCGACGTCCGACGCGCCATCCGACAGGCGGCGCGCAGCATCGCCCGTGTGGCGTCCCGACAGGTTCCCAGGCACTGGGACCTCGACGTCGCGCCAGGCGTATCGGTCGAACAGCGCGTCGAGCCGCTCGCCCGCGTCGGCTGCTATGTGCCGGGCGGACGGTTCCCGCTGCCCTCGTCGCTCCTGATGACGGCCGTCACCGCGCGTGTGGCGGGTGTCCGTGACGTCGTCGTCTGCTGCCCGCGGCCGGAACCCGCCGTCATGGCGGCTGCGCTCGAGGCCGGCGTGACCCGGCTCTTTCGTATCGGCGGCGCGCACGCCGTGGCCGCGCTGGCTTACGGCACGGCAACCGTTCCCCGCGTGGACAAGATCGTCGGCCCGGGCAACCGGTACGTCGCGGTCGCCAAGGCGTTCGTCTCGCGCGACTGCGCGATCGACTTTTTTGCCGGGCCGACCGAGATCGTCATCGTCGCCGGGAACGGAAGGCCGGACTGGATCGCTGCGGATCTCGTCGCGCAGGCGGAGCACGATCCCGACGCCCGCTCGATCTTCATCACGTGGCGGCGTCGCCTGGCGGCGCGGGTGGCCACCGCCGTGTCCGCACGGGCCAGGGGCCGCAACATCGTCACGCGCTCGCTCCGCGCGCACGGCGCCATTGTCGTCGCGCGATCGGCAGACGAAGCGATGGAGGTGGTCAACCGCCTCGCGCCCGAGCATCTCGTCGTCGATCGCGAGGCTCTCATCGCCCGATCGATTACGGCCGGCGCGGTGTTTGTCGGCGCGTTTGCCGCGCAGGCGGCCGGCGACTACGCAACCGGCTCGAACCACGTGCTGCCGACCGCCGGCGCCGCCAGATTCCGCGGCGGGCTGAGCGCCGCGGATTTCGTGCGCGTGATGGCCGTTCAACGCGTGACACGACGGGGGCTCGCGCGCCTTGCGCCGACGATTCTGGCGCTCGCGCGCGCGGAGGGTCTGCTGGCGCACGCGGAATCGGTTGAAGTCAGACTGGACAGGTGACGCCCTGTTCTAGATACGCCCGAGCGCCACGGCGCGAAGGGCTTCGCGCGTGGGGGTGGGGCCCCACGCCGGAGCGAGCGGGGGTGGGGCCCCGCGAGCATTGGACGACGCCGGCATAAAACATGTCTATTGACGACTACGACAAGCCGCCCGAGCTGTACGACGGCCTGAGGCTGCACCAGAACGAGAACACCGGCGGCTGCTCGCCGCGCGTCCTCGAAGCGCTGGCGGCGCTCCGCGCAGATCAGATTGCCTTCTATCCGCCCTACAAGACGGCTGTGGACGCGTGCGCTCGGCACCTGGGCGTCGCACCCGATCGCCTCGCCCTGACCAACGGCCTCGACGAGGGCATCATGGCCGTGGCGATCGCCTACCTGCGACCCTCGCGCGATAACACGTCGCCGGAAGCCCCAGAAGCCATCGTCCCGCAGCCGGCCTTCGAGATCTTCGCGATCGACGCGTCGGTCGTCGGCGGCCGCGCGGTCCTCGTGATGCCGAGGCCCGATTTCGCGTTCGCGCTCGACGAAGTGCTCGCGGCCATCACCCCGAACACACGTGTCGTGTTTCTGACCAACCCCAACAATCCGACCGGCGTCTCGATGCCGATGGATGCGATCAAGACCGTGGCGGCGCGTATGCCTCGGGGCGGCGTCGTCTTCGTCGACGAGGCGTACGCGGACTTCGCAGGGACGACATTCGTCCCCGAGCTTCCGGCGCATCCCAACGTCGTCGTTGGACGCACCTTCGCGAAAGCGTACGGCCTGGCCGGGTTGCGAATCGGCGCGCTGGTCGGCGCGCCCGCCACGCTGGCGCCGGTCCGGCAGGCGATTGGCGTCTACAGCGTGAACGTGGCGGCCACCATCGCGCTCGAGGCCGCGCTGCAGGACACCGCGTACGTGGAGCACTACCTTCGGCAGGTGCGCGAGTCGAAAGCGCTGGTGTACGCGACGTGCGATCGGCTCGGGCTGAAGTACTGGAAGAGCGATGCCAACTTCGTGCTCATCCGCACCGGCGAACGGACCGGCGCACTCGTCGACGCCGCCTCCGCGCGTGGAATCTACCTCCGCGACCGCAGCAGCGATCCCGGGTGCGAAGGGTGTCTTCGCCTCACCGCCGGCATTGTCGAACACACGCGCCGCGGCCTGGCGGTGCTCGAAGAGGTACTATGCGCCGCGCTTTGATCGATCGACGGACGACGGAAACCCGGGTGCGGCTGTCGCTGGCGCTCGACGGGAAAGGACGGTACGGCGTTCGCACGGGCATCCGATTTCTGGACCACATGCTGGAGCTGTTCGCCCGCCACGGGGCGTTCGACCTCCAGGTGGATGCCACGGGCGACCTCGACGTCGACCAGCATCACACCGTCGAGGACCTCGGCATCGCCCTCGGCGAGGCGGTTTCGCGGGCGCTTGGCCACCGCCGCGGCATCAACCGGGCGGGCTACTTCGTGATGCCCATGGACGAAACGCTGGCCGTCGTCGCGATCGATCTCGGCGGCCGCCCGCACACGGCCGTGGATCTGAAGAGAACGGCCGCGCGCGTCGGCGATCTGCAGACCGAGCTCGTGCACGACTTTTTCGAGGGCTTCGCGATCGGCGCACGGGCCAACGTGCACGTCAGGGTGCTCTACGGGCGATCGAGCCACCACAAGGTCGAGGCCGTGTTCAAGGCGTTCGGCCGCGCGCTCCGGGTCGCGTGCGCGAAGGACAAGCGCCTCGCACGCATGCTGCCGAGCACCAAGGGACTGCTGTGACCGCCGCTTCCATCGCGCTCATCGACTACGGCGCCGGGAATCTGACGTCGGTGAAGAAGGCGCTCGCGGCTATCGGCGCGCGCGTGTTCGTGCCGGCGTCACCGGGAGCGCTAGACGGCGCCGGCGCGATCATCGTGCCGGGCGTCGGCCATTTCGACGCCACGCGCGCGCTCGATCGAGCCTGGATCGACGCCATTCTCGAGCGCGTGGGCGAGGGACGTCCGCTCCTCGGCATCTGCCTGGGCATGCAGTGGCTGTTCGAAGGCAGCGACGAGGCGCCAGATGTGCCCGGGCTGGGCGTTCTTTCGGGCCAGTGCCGGCGCCTACGGGTGCCGCCGGAAGGCCACGAAGGCACGAAGACACGAAGAAGATCAGGCCACGAGAACGGGCCAGAAGCGAGGCTGAAAATCCCGCACGTCGGGTGGAACTCGATCGACCGCACGCGAGACGCGTCGATTCTCGAAGGCGTCGCGCCGGGCGCGCAGGTCTACTTCACGCACAGCTACATCGCGCCGCTCACCGGAGACACCGTGGCCTCGACCGAACACGGCGAGGTCTTCGCGTCTGTCGTCGAGCGCGGGCAGATTGCGGGCGTGCAGTTCCATCCGGAGAAGTCGGCGGAGACGGGGCTGAAGATTCTGCGGAACTTTGTCAGTTCGGTATGAGGGAAATTAAGAATTGAGAATTAGGAATTAAGAATTCGCGATCGAATTCGACCTCCAATTCTCAATTCTTAATTCTTAATTCTTAATTTTCTTATGCTATCCAAACGTATCATCGCCTGCCTCGACGTGCGAGACGGCCAGGTTGTGAAGGGCATCAACTTCGAGGGCCTCAGAAGCGCCGGCGATCCGGGGGAGCTCGCACGCCGCTACAACCGCGAGGGCATCGACGAGCTCGTGATCCTCGACATCACGGCTACGATCGAGAGCCGCCGCGCGCTCGCCGCCACGATCCACGCGGTGGCGCGCGAGCTCTTCATTCCCCTCGCCGTCGGCGGCGGCATCCACACCGAGGCCGACGCGGCCGCCGCCGTCGACGCGGGAGCCGACAAAGTCAGCCTGAACACCGCTCCCCTTTCCAATCCGGCGTTGATCACGACGCTCGCCAGCCGGTACGGCAGCCAGGCGGTCATCGTGGCGATCGACGCCAAGCGGGACGGCGATCGATTCGCCGTCTATTCACGAAGCGGCACGACCGCGGCCAGCCGCGACGCGGTCGAGTGGGCGCGCGAGGCCGAGTCGCGCGGCGCCGGCGAGATTCTGCTGACCTCGATCGATCGCGATGGCACCAAGGCTGGATTCGACTGCGAGATGACCGCCGCTGTTTCCCACGCCGTGTCGATTCCAGTGATCGCCTCGGGCGGCGCCGGGGGGCTCGACGATTTCGTGGATGTCTTCACGAAGGGCGCCGCCGACGCGGCGCTTGCGGCGTCGATCTTTCACTATGCCGAAACCAGCGTGCGGTCGCTCAAGCAATACCTGAAACAGCACGGCATTCCGGTGAGGATCTAGCCACGAAGACACGAAAACACGAAGAAGACTCCAAGAAGGATCAACCGCCTGGATCCAGCCACGAAGACACGAAGACACGAAGAAGACCGGTAGAATCCAATACGGATCTCGCCACGAAGACACGAAGAAGACCCGACCTCAGAGATCGAGGACGAGGCGCAAGCCGTCGGCGATGGCGCCAAGCTGATGGCCAGGCAAAATGTTCAGGCGCTCGATGAAATCGGTCCGGAGCACCTTTTGGACGTCGTAGACATTTGCGACGGACGTCTTTGCCAGGTGAGTGTCTCGACGGTCGAGCCGAACGTTGCCGGGCAAGCCCTCGAGGTGAAGACGACTCGCGAGGGGGACGACGAGGAACGATCGCACGCGAGGCTCGCGGACCTGGTCGGTCTGCACGACCACGGCGGGTCGTCGCTTGTCGACACGAACCCACCAGACTTCTCCGCGTCGAGGCAGGGCGTCACCAGTCGTCGTCACGGTACTCTTCCGCCATCCGGCGTCGCTGGTACCGGCGCCAGGCCTTGTCGTCGTCCGCCACGTCCCAGCCGTGGCGGTCGAGGTACTCTTGGGTCTGTTGGCGCACGCGTTCGGCCTCGAGCAAGCGCGCGAGCAGCTCGGACCGCGAAGTCCCCCGCCGTTGCGCGGCTTCGTCCGCGAATGCGATGAGATCCTCCGGCAGAGAAACCCCGATCTTCACAGGAGCATGATAACACCATACGGAATACCATAGTATTCCTTGCATTCTTCCTATCGACTGGCTTCGCCTAAGATTGAGAGATGAGTCTCGCGTGTTGATTCCGGCGATCGACCTCCAGGGCGGCGCGGTCGTCCAGCTCGTGCAGGGCGAGCGCCTCGCGATCAGGGACGAGGACGTCGCCCGCTGGGTGAAGCGGTTCGAGAAGTTCCCGAAGGTGCAGGTGATCGATCTCGACGCCGCCATGGGCATCGGCGACAACCTGGCCATCGTCCGGCAGATCGCGGGATCGCTCACGTGTCGAGTGGGCGGGGGCATACGAACCGTTGAACGCGCACGCGAGATTCTTGAGGCCGGCGCGCGGCAGATCATCGCCGGGTCGTCGCTTTTCAGGAATGGCGCGCCCGACCTCGCATTTGCAAAGGCGCTCGCCGACGCCGTCGGCGCCGATCGTGTGATTGCCGCCGTGGACAGCCGTGGCGGCCGCGTGGTGATCCACGGCTGGAAGACCCCGCTGCCGATCACCGCCGTTGAAGCCGTGCGGGCGCTCGAGCCGTACTGCGGCGAATTCCTGTACACCCACGTCGACACCGAGGGGCTGATGGGCGGCATCAACCGCGAGGCGATCCTCGAAGTCCGCCGCGCGACGAGCAACCGCCTCACGGCGGCCGGCGGCATCACGACGCAGGAAGAGATCGACGACCTCGACAGCCAGGGCGTGGATGCGGTCGTCGGCATGGCGCTCTACACCGGCAAGCTCGATCTCAAGTCATAAACACCGTCGCGAGCACCGCCGATGGTCGATGGTCGAAGTCGCTGCGGACACCTGGCCGCGAGCTCGGAGCTGTCTCTCTCACGGCTGAAGGTACGCGGTTTCGGCACCACACTGAATCGTGGCGCGGTGCAAGAACTGCCGCATCGAAAACGGATCATCCCGATCGAGCATGATGCCACCGCCGAAACTGCTCGATCGCGTGCGCGACGCGATACGCGCGTACGACACTACAGCCGCCGGACCGAGGAGGCGTACGTCTACTGGATCCGCAAGTACATCGTCTATCACGACGAGAAGCATCCGTCTCTGATGGGCGCGACGGAGATCGCGGCGTTTCTGACTTCGCTTGCGGTTCAACAGCAGGTGAAGGAATGATGTCAAATTCCTTGGCGGAGCGATGACCACGGCTTCCAACATTCTGTTTACCGGAGTATGGGGCGACTACTACTCCGGGCCTGAAGCGGCGCGTCTCGGCGACGGGTACTTTTACGCGCTCGACGCGCGCACGGGGGAGGTGTTGTGGCAGATGGCCCTCGGCGGAAGCGTGCAGAGCGGTGCGATGACCTATTCAGTGGATGGCAAGCAGTACGTCGCGGTCGCTGCGGGTAACACGCTGTTCGCGTTTGGCCTGCGGCGGTAGCTTGTTCCAGCTCCCATTCGACGTCACGACGAAGATCGTCGCAAGCAGCTGGCTAACATCGCAATGGAGCCGTCGGCGCTGATGGATTTCGCGCGCCGCGGCTCATTGCGAATCGTTATGCGGACATGAACTGGGACAACAAGCCTCATTCCTGAGTGTTACCTCTCGTGGTAACATCATGCTCTCGTGGGCAAGCACCGGCGTGGGGGGGTACGTGTTCATCACCTGGAAAGGCGACCATCCTCCCCGCCACGTTCACGTGTATCGCGACGCCAAGTTGGTCGTGAAGTGGGACTTGGACAACAAGGTTCCGATGAAAGGCGTCGCGTCCCGTCGGGTAGTGGCGTTGATCGCCGCGCTCGAAGCGGAGGGCGTACTGTGAAGATCCGCGCCGTCAAGCACAACAACCGAAAGAAAACGTTCGAGATCCGCACGTCCACCAAGACACTTGTCCTGCCGTTTTCTCAGGGCGACCCGACGCCAACGGTCGAGGATCCGGTGCGCGAGAGCTTCGTGGATGAAGAAGCCGGTCGGGAAGGGTTCACCTATGTTCTCGACTCTGGGCGCAGCGGGACGGTGCACGTGGAGCAGGTGCTCGAGTACAACCAAGATCCCAGCTATCTGCGGAACCTCTTGCTCTACCGGCTCACCCTCGAAGCGCAGAAGCGAGCCGCCGCCAGTCCGCTCTCGAAACGGGAAATCATGCGTCGGCTCGGAACATCGGCGGCACAGCTGTACCGGCTGCTCGATCAGACCAACTACCGCAAGTCGGTCGACCAGGTCTTGGCTCTGCTCCAGGTACTCAACTGCGAGGTCGACCTCGTCGTTCGGACGAAAACGGCGTGATCTCGCGACGGCCGCCTAGCCCCTATCAGCCCTCCCCGCGTCAAGTGCGTAGATTTTCTCCGTCCGGTCGTCGAGTCAAGAAGACGCGCGACCGTCAGAAATAGCCTCCGAACCTCGGTCCCGTTCAGTGCCGTCCTCGTTTCCAGCGCTGATCGCGACCGGCGACATTGGGACTTAGTCTATACTCGTGTCTAGACTATGACGACGAGAGGTGCTCGCGCGAAACTGTTCCAGAACGGGGGAAGCCAAGCCGTTCGACTGCCGAAGGCCTGCCGGTTTCCGTCCCAGCAGGAAGTGCTGGTGCGTCGGGAGGGCCGCCGCGTCATTCTCGAGCCCGCTGACGAGTGGCCAGCGGAGTTCCGCGCCTGTCTGGGTGCGTGGCGCGAGGAGATTCCGCGGCCTAGACAGCGGCCTGTACGGGATGTGCGGAATCCCTTGACATGATGTCGGAGTTCATGCTCGACACGGACACGGTCAGCTGGGCCCTTCGGGGACAAGGCGCCGTTTCGGCGCATGTGCTCGAGCATCAACCATCTCAACTCTGCATCAGTTCGATCACGTTGGCTGAACTGCGGTTCGGTGCCGATGCGAAGGGATCGCGCAAACTGCACGGTCTCATCACGACGTTCGTCTCGTCGGTGGGCGTCGTGCCATTCGATCAAGCGGCGGCGGATCGGTTCGGCCCCGTCGCCAGTGCCCTCGCAAGGCGTGGTGAGCCTATTGGCACGTTCGACACGCTCATCGCCGCCCATGCGCTATCGTGTGGCCTGACTTTGGTCACAAACAACACGAAGCACTTTCAGCGCGTCGCCGGACTCAGGCTGGCGAACTGGGCCTGAACATGAAGAACGCCGCCGAACACCGCGCGCTGCACCCGTCCCGCGCAGTGGCGTCGTGAGCGCCGGCGGGTGAGCGCGCACGTTGGCCAGACAAAAGTGGATCGGAGCGACGCGATGACCGAACATGACATCGCAACGGAATGCGACGAAGGCGTACGGCTATGCCGCGATCTTTCCGCTCTCGACGTAGCCCAACGGAAGCGACGGGTACTATAACAACCGATCGGCGACCGACCCGCCGACGAGGCTGCCGCAGCCCAGGCCGCCGATGAACGCGCCGATCGATGATCGTCGAGGCGTAGACATCGGCGCCGGAATAGAGGCCGAGCAGCCGCTGCCAGACGACCTGGTACATCAGAGCCGTGAACCCCGACAGGAAGAACAGGAGTGATCCGACGACCAGCATGGATGACAGAGCCGCTCTGTCCCGCGGCGTGGGGGCGGCAGTGTACCATGGCATTCTAGGTTTGTGACTACCGCCGCTCGGGTTGATCTGAGTCTCCATCGTGAGGCGGCCGCCTCTTCGACCGATCGCGTCGCGGCCGATGGAAAATTCCTGCGAGTGAACGAAGCCCGGTTCCTCGTCAAGGGCGTCACCTACGGCACCTTCGCGCCCGACGCCGACGGCTACCAGTTCCCACCCATCCGTCAG
>Ga0156018_1056_pt1 | contig 36174 bp, 39 predicted proteins | sample RifCSPlowO2_02_FD_107672 | JGI IMG/M metagenome (GOLD analysis project Ga0156018, IMG submission 107672) | Acidobacteria bacterium RIFCSPLOWO2_02_FULL_65_29 | reverse complement strand
GTCCCGAGTCCCGAGCCCCTACTTGGTTTCGGCATACACAATCTGCACGTTGGACTGAAGTCTTGCGGGCTGCGGCGCCGCGTAGCCGGTGTACTGTGCCGGGATGGTCCAGCTCTTCGCGACCTCGTCCGCCGTTCTGCCGGCCTTCTTCGCCGTCTGCACCGCGCTCAGGAAGTCGCGATTGAACTGCGCGTACTGCTGCAAATCGCTCATCGTCATCTGGGTGCTGTGGCCCGTGATGATCGTGTCGGCGCTCTTGCTGAGCGCGCTGTGAGCCTTCGACAGCGTGTTGCCAATCTCGGTGGCGCTGCCGCCGTTGTTGGCGTCGAGCAGCGGGAGGTTCTTGCCCGAGAAGATATCGCCCGCGTGCACGATGCGAAGGGCGGGGAAGAGGACCCACGCGTCGCCGTTCGTGTGCCCGCGGCCGAAATAGTGCAGGTCGATCTGATCGGGACCCTTGCCGATCGTCATGCGGTCCTTGAAGGACTGCTTCGACAGACCCCTTCCCTGGTTCTGCTCGAAGATGGTCGGTCCAGGCGGCGGCGCCTGGAGGCCGGTCACCGGCGCCATCTTCTTCATGTTCGCGGCCGTGTTCTCGTGGGTGACGACGTCGACAGTCGCCGGGAACTCTACGTTCCCGCTCACGTGGTCGCCGTGCGTGTGCGTGTTGATGATCCTGACGATCGGCTTGGTGCTCAGTTCCTTGATCTTCTCGAGGATTGGCGCTCCCCAGCCCGGGTTCTTCGTGTCGACCACGGTAATGCCGTCGGTCATCACGAACACGGCGGTATTGCCGCCGCCGCCCCTCAGTACGAAGAAGTTGTCCTTCAGCTTGTCGACCTCGACGACTCTCGGCGCCGGCGCTCCGCCCGGCTGGCCCCCGCGTGCCGGCTGCTGATACGCGGAGACGCCAATCGACAGCGCGCCGGCCGCGACGATCGCACCCAATACGACGATTCGTTTCATGCCCCGCCTCCTAAGGAATCTCATTGTAGACGTTTTGCACGTTGGTCCGGAGCCGCATGGCCTGTGGCTCCGCGTAGCCGGCGTACTTCGCCGGAATCTTCCAGCTACCCGCGACCTCGTCGACGGTTCGGCCGGCCTTCTTGGCCTCGCGCACCGCGTTCAGGAAGTCGCGGTTGAAGTCGGCGTACTCGCGCAGGTCGTTCATCGTCATTTGCGTGCTGTGCCCGGTGATGATCGTGTCGACGTTCCTGATGCCCGCGTGAGCCTTCATCAGCGTCTCCGGATACGCGACGCCGCTGCCGCCGTTGTTCGCGTCGATGATGGGGATGTTCTTGCCCGAGAACGCGTCGCCGGCGTGCACGAGGCGCAGCGACGGAAATACGATCCACGCATCGCCGTTCGTATGCGCGCGGCCGAAGTAATGGAGCTCGATTTGATCCGCCCCGCTGCCGATGGTCATCCGATCCGTGAACGTCCGCTTCGCCATCCCGCGATTGGCGTTCTTCTTGAAGATGTCCATCTTCTCCATGTTGGTCCTGGTGTTTTCCTGAACGACCACGTCCACGGTGGCCGGAAATTCCACGTTGCCGCTCACGTGGTCGCCGTGCGTGTGTGTGTTGATGAGCACCGTCACGGGCTTTGGCGTGAGCTCCTTGATCTTGGCGAGAATCGGCGCGCCCCATCCCGGGTTCTTCGCGTCGACCACGGTGACGCCGTTCGCCATCACGAAGACCGCGGTGTTACCGCCGCCGCCCCTCAGAACGAACAGGTTGTCCTTGAGTTTTTCGACCTCGACGACCGGCGGACCCTGCGGCTGGCCGCCGCGACCGCCGCCCGCTGGCGGCTGCTGGTACCCGGATGCGACCAGGGAGAACGCACCGGCCAGCAGTAATGAACCGAGAACGACGGCCCGCTTCATGCCATGCCTCCAGGAAAGAAGACGCGTTGAACGAACCAGAGTGTACCAGCACCGATGACGACAATCGAGCCCGCAAACGCCACCCGCCGGCCGGCCTGTTCGCTTCTGGCTCGAAGCGCCGCCAACGCCCACGCCAGGGCCACAACTACCAGTAGCTGAGCGACTTCGACGCCGACGTTGAACGAAAAAAGGGACCAGCCGAGCGCCCGGCGCGACAAGTCCATTTCACGCAGGACGCCGGCGAACCCGAAGCCGTGGATGAATCCAAACCCTGCCGCAATCCACGCGCGCACGTCGCGGCCGCCACGGACCATCAGGTTGTCGGCGCCAACGTAGACGATGCTCAGCGCGATTCCCGGCTCGACGAACTGCAGCGAGGGCGTCATCACGTTCAACGCCGCCAGCGCGAGCGTCAGCGCGTGCGCCGCCGTGAATGCGGTCACGACGAATGCCAGATGGCGGAGCGACCCGCCGAGCAGCAGTAGGCCGAACAGAAACACCAGGTGCTCGGACCCCGTGAGCATGTGACGAGCGCCTTCCGGGACGAATCGGCGCATCACCGCCCACACGCCCTGCCGCGTGCCCGCGAAGTACTCGATGCGGGTGCGGCCGCGATCGAGAATCGCCTGCGAGGTCACTTCGTCGCCCTCGTAGAAGTTGACGAAGGTCTGATGCGCCGGGTCGTACGGAAACATGAGCGTCGACAGGGTCACGGTGGCGGGCGCCGACTCGAGGCTGAACCGTCCGCGCACCTGAATCGACTGCCGCTCTGGCAGGGCCTCGGGCGCGGACCATTCGCCGGACGCGAGGTCGCGTCCGTTGCTGGCGAGGCGCAGTCGAGTCCGCACCAGATCGGCCACGTCGCCGGCCTTGGCCCCGAGTACGGCCGGCTCGAGCAGCCGCTCGGGCGGCGCCACGTCGAGGTCGTGTCCGAGGTCGAACACGTGCGCGACCACAGTGACGAGCACTGCGCCCGATTCCACACGAACGTCGACGAAGCTGAAGGGAACCGGGTGCGCGGCAGCCGGTGCGGCGCTGGCCAGCGCTGCGAACAGTCCGAGGCCCGCGAGCCGCTTCATGAGCGGCCAATGGTAGCCCAGGAGCGGTCAGACGAACAGTGCGGAGGGTCGGAGATCGATGCGGGCGGTCTGCAGAACGACGCTCTGATGGGAGAAAAACGGCGCCTTTCGACGACGATGCCATCGTCGGAGGAAAGCTGTCAAGAGATATTGGCCTGGGTTCATCCGAGCGGCGTCGTCTTGTCCCGTCGGTCAGGATTGACGCGGCAGTCCGATCTCGCGTAAACAAGAGCGCACGTGGCGGCGATTCCTGTCGAGTACGCATCCGAGCGCAAGATTCGGGAGCGCAACAAGCTTCATTACCGATTCAATCACTGGCCGATCTGGATCTTCGTGTTTTTCATCGCTCCAGGGCCGCTGACCTTCGATCTGTTCGAGCGTGGGTTCGACGCGCGCATGGCGCTCTGGCTTGCGGCCGTGCTCGCCGGCACCGGGATGGCGGGCGCGCGCGGCCGGCTGCCTGGCGTCGAGCCCACACCGTACATCATCCGGTTCACCGAGGATCGCCCCAATCCGCTCTACCGGCGCGTGTGCTACACGTTTGCATGGAGCGAGGTCATCACCTTCGCTGTGCTGAACATCAGCGGCCTCGTCGTGGCGATTGTCACCGGGCAGTGGTACTTGAAGCAGATCTATCGCGTGGCGTATTTTCCGCTCGCCGGATCGATCTGGGCCCTCGGCGCGTTCGGACTCCTGCCCCGCGTGAAAGCCTCGACGAAAGGCGAGGGGCACGAGCGGCGCTATTTCTACGGCTCTGTGTGGGCCGTCTGCTGGGCCCAGCCCGTGCTGTGGTTCATGTGGAGAGCGCTGCCGCAGAACCGCGCCTCCGACGTCTTCAAGCTCGCGGTCTTCATCGGCATCCTCGCCTTCGTCGGCCATCTCGCGCGGCTCGGGCGACTGCCGCGGACGCGGCCCATCGTGCCTGGCGAGCTTGCTGTGTCCGACTAACAGCTCTCGGACTGTTGCATGCCGATGCCGTAGACTCCATGCGCGTGTCTTCTCGTCCCAAGTCCCCGGCCTCCAGACTCCCTCGTGAGGGCTGGCACGGTTGGGACCAGTACGCGCCGTTCTACGATTGGGAGAACGCCCGCACGGTCGGGCGGGCGGACGTCGCGTTCTGGCAGCGGATTGCGCTCGGCGCCCGTGGACCTGTCCTCGAGCTGGGATGCGGCACCGGCCGTATCTCGCTGCCTCTCGCGCGCGCAGGCGTTTCGCTCGTCGGCGTCGATCGATCGGCGCCAATGCTCGCGCGCGCGCGTCAGAAGGTTCAGCGCGCGAGACGAGGGCGAGGCGGCCGCTGGGCTGGCCGTCTGCTGCTCGTCCGCGGCGATATTCGGGCCCTGCCGTTTGGCGTCAGCCGATTTCGCATGGTGCTCGCCCCCTACGGGGTGCTGCAATCCCTCGTGCGCCCTCGCGACCTGTCCGCGGCTCTCGACGCTGTGGCTCGGGTGATCGCGCCGGGCGGCATCTTCGGCGTCGACCTCGTGCCCGACGTGCCCGCCTGGCAGGAGTATCGGAACCGCATTCCTCTTCGCGGCCCGGCCGCCAGCGGGGCGCACGTCACGCTGGTTGAATCGGTTCGTCAGGATCGCCGGCGGCGCCTCACGATCTTCGAGCAGTGCTATCAGCAGCGCCGGGGACAGCACACCTCCGAGCATCGCTTCGAGCTGACATTTCGCACGATTCCGGTTCGTGCGATGGTCGAGCGCCTGCAACGCGCCGGATTCGCCGTCTCCGCCGTCCTGGGGGACTACCGGGGCCGCCCGTGGGACGAGCGGGCGGACGTGTGGATCATCCTCGCGAAAAGGGTGTAAGATTTTCACTCCGATCTCGGTGATTGACGTTGCTTTGCCGGGGGTTTCAACATGTCTGGCCATTCCAAGTGGGCGTCGATCAAACACAAGAAGGGCGCCCTTGACGCCAAGCGCGGCAAGATTTTCACGCGCATCATCAAGGAGCTGACGGTCGCGGCCCGCGCCGGCGGCGGCGATCCCGACATGAACCCGCGCCTCCGAACCATCATCGCCGACGCCAAGCAGAACAACATGCCCGCGGAAAACATCAAGCGGGCGATCCGCCGGGGCACGGGCGAAGAGCCGGGTGTGTCGTACGAGGAAGCTCAGTACGAGGGGTACGGGCCGGGCGGTGCGGCGCTCATCATCGATGTCCTCACCGACAACAAGAACCGGACCGCCGGCGAGATCCGTCATCTGCTCGAAAAGCACGGGGGCAATCTCGCGGCGCCGAATGCCGTGGCCTGGATGTTCCACAAGAAGGGTTACATCGTGATCGAGAAGGCGAAGGCGGAGGAAGAGCAGCTGATGGGCGCCGTGCTCGAGGCGGGTGCCGACGACCTCCAGGACGATGACGACAACTGGGAAGTGCTGAGCCCTCCAGACATGTTTCCGGCCGTGCACGAGGCCGTGAAGAAGCTCGGTGTCGAGCCGGCGAGCGCGCAGGTGTCGATGATCCCGCAGAACTATGTGAAGCTCGAAGGAAAGACCGCCCAACAGATGATCAGACTGATGGAAGGGCTCGACGAGCACGACGACGTCCAGCACGTGTGGTCGAACTTCGACATTTCCGAGAAGGAGATCGAGGCTTCGCTGGCGTGAAGATTTTCGGCATCGATCCCGGCTCGGACCGCACCGGCTATGGCTGCGTCGAGACCGACGGCTCACGCCATCGCATCGTTCTGTCGGGCGCGATCGCCACGCCGGCGCTCGCGACGTTTCCCGAAAAGCTCCTGCGGATTCACGCCCGGCTGTCGGTACTGATCGCCGAGTGCCGGCCCGACTGCGTGGCCATCGAGAATCTATTCCACGCCGTGAACGTGCGCAGCGCGCTGAAGCTGGGGCACGCGCGCGGCGTGGCGATGCTCGCGGCGGTCGAAGCCGGTCTGCCGATCGTCGAATACACCCCCGCGGAAATCAAGCGTGCCGTCGTCGGCTACGGTCGCGCCGAGAAGCACCAGGTTCAGCAGATGGTGAAGCTCATCTTGGGGCTTCCCGAGCCGCCTTCGCCGCACGACGCGGCCGACGCGCTGGCCGTGGCGATCTGCCACGCGCACTCTGCGGCGCTACACCGGGTCGCCGCCGCAGCCACGGCCGGCGGGCGGGGGAGAAGCGCGACGAGCTGGCGGCATTACCGGCCCGCACGGTCGTGATCGCGCATCTGCACGGACGTATCTTCGAGAAGCAGCCCAACCGGATTGTCGTCGACGTGGCCGGCGTCGGCTACGACGTGTCGGTGCCGCTCTCGACCTTCTACGGGCTCGGCGGGCCGGGCAGCGAGATCGCGCTGCACATTCACACGCGCGTGCGCGAGGACGCGCTGGCGCTGTACGGCTTCGCGACGAGAATCGAGCAGCAGCTGTTCGAGTGCCTCATCGGTGTGAGCGGCATCGGGCCGAAGGTGGCGCTCGCGGTGCTGTCGGGCATCGAGCCGCCGGATCTGGTTCGGGCGATCGAGCGGGCCGATCTGGCGAGGCTCACGGCGATTCCTGGCGTCGGCAAGAAGACATCCGAACGCATCGTCCTCGAGCTGAAGGATCGGCTGCCGCGCGCGCCGGCTGCCGGGCCGGCGGGAACCTCGCTTGAACCGCCAGCGCTCAGAGACGACGTGCTCTCGGCGCTGATGAACCTGGGGTATCATCGGCCCCTTGCAGAGAAAGCCGCGGCCGCGGCGTTGATGAATGCGCCAGGCGGCGATTTCGAGCGGACGCTGAAGCAGGCGCTGCGGGAATTGGCGAAATGAAATTCGACTTGCGACTCGTGACTTGCGACTGATGGACGACCGGATTGTGACGGCGGCGCGCGTCGACGAAGACGCGCAGTACGAGGCGGGCCTTCGCCCGCGCACGCTCGACGATTACATCGGTCAGGATCGCGTCCGCGAGAACCTGCACGTGTCGATCACCGCGGCGCGCCAGCGACACGAAGCGCTCGACCACGTCCTGTTGTATGGCCCGCCCGGCCTCGGCAAGACGACGCTGGCGTACGTGATCGGCCACGAGCTGGGCTCGACGGTGCGGGCGACGTCGGGCCCGGTCCTCGAACGGCCCGGCGATCTGGCCGCGATCTTGACCAACCTCGCCGAGCGAGACGTGTTGTTCATCGACGAGATTCACCGGATGTCGCCGACGATCGAGGAAATTCTCTACCCGGCGCTCGAGGATTACGAGCTCGACATCGTGATTGGCCAGGGGCCGAGCGCGCGCTCGGTCAAGGTGCCGCTCCAGAAATTCACGCTCATCGGTGCCACGACGCGAACGGGCCTGCTGACCTCTCCGCTCCGATCCCGCTTCGGGATCGTCCACCGCCTCGAGTTCTACACCGTCGCCGACCTCGAGGAGATCGTCGGCCGGTCGGCGCGCATCCTCGGCGTGGCCACCTCCGGAGATGCCGCGCAGGAGATCGCGCGGCGATCGCGCGGCACGCCGCGCATCGCGAACCGGCTGCTCCGCCGCATCCGCGACTATGCGCAGGTCCGGGCCGACGGGACGATCACGAACGACGTCGCGCAGGCGGCCTTGAAGCTGCTCGAAGTCGACGAACACGGCTTCGACGAAATCGATCGCAAGCTGCTCCGGACGATCATCGACAAGTTCGGGGGCGGTCCGGTCGGCATCAATACGATTGCAGCCGCCATCAGTGAGGAGAAGGACGCCATCGAGGACATCTACGAGCCGTTCCTCATCCAGATCGGCTTTCTGGATCGGACGCCGCGCGGTCGCGTCGCCACGTCCCGTGCCTACGGCTACTTCGGGCTCGAGGCGCCCGGAAGGGATTCGCGGTTGTGGTAGCGTCCGGCGTCGTCCGCAAGGCGTCGCGCGTCGGCGGACGCCCCGTGAAAATCGCATCGCTCGCGACCTACGTGCCGCCGCGGCTCCTGACCAACGCCGACCTGGAACAGATGGTCGATACGAGCGACGAGTGGATCCTGAAGCGCACCGGCATCCGCGAGCGCCATATCGTCGATCCGGGCGTGGCCACGTCCGACCTCGGCCAGGAAGCCTCCGTCAAGGCGATCAAGAACGCCGGCCTCGAGCCCGACGACATCGGCGTCATCGTGGTCGGCACCGTGACGCCCGATATGTTCTTCCCGAGCACGGCGTGCCTCATCCAGCACAAGATCGGCGCGCATCGCGCATGGGGCTTCGACCTGAGCGCGGCGTGCTCGGCATTCACCTACTCGCTGACGACGGCCAGCCAGATGGTGGCGTCGGGTGCCCACGAGCACGCCCTCGTCGTGGGCGCCGACGTCATGTCGAGCATCATCGACTACACGGATCGGTCGACCTGCATTCTGTTCGGCGATGGCGCGGGCGCCGTCGTGCTGTCGGCGGCGCACCCGGGCGACGGCGCCATTCTGGACTTCGAGCACGAGGTGGACGGTGGCGGCGGTCCGGCGCTGTGCATGCCCGCCGGCGGCAGCCTGCGCCAGGCATCGCACGAGACGGTCGACCAGCGCCTGCACTACGTCAAGCAGGATGGGCAGGCGGTGTTCAAGTTCGCCGTCCGCAAGACCGAGGAGATCTCGAGGCGCGTGCTCGAGCGCAACGGCCTGACGCCGGCCGACCTCGACTTGTTCGTGTCGCACCAGGCGAATCGCCGTATCATCCAGGCGGCCACCGAGAAGCTCGGCGTGCATCCCGACAAGGTCATCATCAACATCGAGCGCTTTGGGAACACGACAGCCGCCACCATCCCGCTTGCCCTGAACGACGCGCTGTGCTCGGGCCGTCTGAAGAAAGGCAACCTCGTGCTGCTCGCCTCGGTAGGCGCGGGATTCACGATCGGCACCGTTCTGCTGCGCTGGGGTTTCTGATCGAAGGGTGTCTCAAGGACATTGATCCCCGAAAGCGCCCGGGTGTTCCTGCTGTCGCCAGCCAATTGCCGCGGAAAGCGCGCACACGCCATGCTGTGGCCACACGCGAGCGCTCCGCTGGCGGCCGCGCTGCGCTCGCGGCGCGGCGCTCCGCTTGGCGACGTCTTCGCCCACGTGAGCGGCCTGTACTTTCGCGGAAAGCTGGCCTACGCGCGCCGCTTCGCCGCGCCGTCCGACTCGAGTCTCCTCGTCGGCTCGGGCGTGCATATCATCACCCCGAATGCGGGCCTGCGCGATCCCGACACCCGGGTCACGGCCGACGCCGTGCGCGCGTTCGCCGCGGAGGACGTCGATCCGCGCAATGCTGCCTATCGGCGGCCGCTCGAAACGAGCGCGCGCTCTCTGGCCCGAGAGATCGGCCTGAAGGATGACGTCGTGCTCCTCGGCAGCGTCGCGTCGCCGAAATACGTGGAGATCCTGCTTGCAATCTTCGGAGATCGATTGATGTTTCCGGTCGACTTCGTCGGCCGCGGCGACATGAGCCGGGGCGGTCTGCTCCTACGCCGCGCGGCCAGCGGCGAGGAACTGAAGTACGCGCCTGTCGCGGGCGCGGTGCTCCACGGGACGCGGCCGCCGAAGCTTCCCCCGTTGCAATGTCAGCGTCCCGTCTTCTGATTCCCCGCGGTCATGACCACGTCGTGCTGGCTGTGGATGGCCGGGAAGTCCGCCTGACCAACCTCCGCAAAATCTTCTGGCCCCAGCTTGGGCTCACCAAGGGCGACCTCCTCCAGTACTACGCCGACGTGTCGGCCATCCTCGTGCCGCACCTGCGCGACCGTGCGATGGTGATGCGACGCTACCCGAATGGCGCCGCCGGTGAATCGTTCTTCATGAAGCGCGCGCCCAGCCCCAGACCGGCGTGGATCGAGCTGTGTTCGATCGATCACGGATCCAGGGGCGTGATCGATTTTCCGATGGTTCAGGATCGCGCCTCGCTGCTCTGGATCGTCAACCTGGGCTGCATCGATCTCAATCAGTGGTACGCGCGCAAAGACGATGTCAACCGGCCCGACTACCTCCACTTCGACCTCGACCCAGGTCCCGGCGCGACCTTCGATCGAGTTCGCGAGACGGCGATCGTCGTCCACGAGGCGCTCGCCGGGTTGAAGATGCCCTCACTCGTGAAAACGACAGGGTCCAAGGGCATGCACGTCTGCGTACCGATCGTGCGTGGACCGGAACAGCAGGACGTCTGGCTGTTCACCAAGGCGCTGGCCACCGAGCTTGCGTCTCGGCACCCGGCGCTCATGACGGCCGAGTACCGCGTCGCCAAACGGCCCCATGGCCGGGTGCTTCTTGACTACAACCAGAATGCCTGGGGTCGGACCCTGGCGTCGATCTATTCGGTGCGTCCCAGGCCCGATGCGACCGTCTCCACGCCCGTCACCTGGGTGGACGTCGCCCGCGGCGTTCGTATCGAGGACTTCACCGTGGCGAAAGTGCCTGCTCGCGTCAGAGCGCTCGGCGATCTCTGGAAGCCGCTCCTCGACAGCCGTCGTCGATTCGACCTCGGTCGTTATCTGTAGAGCCGTCCTCAATCCCTACTCACATGCTCTCTGTTCGGGACTATTTGCTAGGATCGACCTCCGGATGCTCGTCCGCGAGTTCGACTTCGATCTCCCACCCGAGCTGATTGCCCAGGTCCCGGCTCCCGATCGCGGAGACGCGCGCCTGCTGCACTTGTCGACGTCGACCGGTGCGGTCACTCACGCGTGGATTTCCTCGCTACCGGGCCTCCTTCGACCCGGCGACCTCCTTGTGGTGAACGACACGCGGGTGTTTCCAGCCCGGCTGCTGGGCCGGCGGGTGCCGACCGGCGGCGCCGTCGAGTGCCTGCTGGTCGGCCTGGGGTCGGAGTGGGGTCAGACCCCACTCCGACCCCACTCTGACCCCTCGGAGGTGTGGGAAGCGCTGATGCATCCTGGGCAGAAACTGAAGCCGGGGGCGAGGGTCGTGTTTGAAGGTTCTGCCACACTCCATGGAGAAGTGCTGGAGCGCCGCTATTTCGGGCGGCGGCTGATTCGGTTGTGGACCGATGACGGATCCTCTGTGCAGCAGGCGGTGGACAGGATCGGCCACGTGCCGCTGCCGCCCTATATCAGACGCAGCGACTCGGCTGCCGACCACGAGCGGTATCAAACCATGTTCGCGCGGGAACGCGGCTCGGTGGCCGCACCCACCGCGGGCCTTCACTTCTCGGCCGCGCTTCTCGACGCGCTCGGCGCGCGCGGCGTCGAGATGACGCGCATCACGCTGCACGTTGGATACGGCACGTTTCAGCCGGTGCGCGTCGCGCACGTGGAAGATCACCGCCTCGATCCTGAGCGCTACGAGATCGCGCAAGACGCCGCGGTTGCCGTGAACCAGGCGCTCGATCAGGGCCGGCGGGTCGTGGCCGTTGGCACGACCACCACGCGAACGCTCGAAGCGGTGGCGCGCGAGCACGCCGGTCGTCTTGTGGCGGGCGGCGGCTGGACGGAGCTGTTCATCTATCCGGGCTTCGAGTTTCGCGTCATCCAGGGGCTCCTGACGAACTTCCACCTGCCGCAGTCCTCGCTCCTGATGCTCGTGTCGGCGCTGGCCGGCCCCGAGCGGGTGCTGGAGGCGTATCGGCGGGCGATCGCTGAGCGGTACCGGTTCTACAGCTACGGGGATGCGATGCTGATCGTTTAGAGTTGACAGTCGACAGTTCACAGTCGACAGTTGACGGTCGACGTACCAGTTCGGAGTGCACGCTCGCGGCGAGCTGCGGCGAATCCGATGAACTGTTGACGACCGACTGTCAACCGTTGACTTCAACGATCTGTTCTCACGATGGCCTTTCCCTACGAAGAATTCGATCTGTCAGGCGTCCAGACGTACCCGCTCAAGTCGCGGCCGAGCAAGGCGCGCGTTGAAGACTTCGCGCGCCCGCTCGAGCCGGGAGCCACCGTCGGGTCTCTGCTCGACTCGCTGCCCAACATGCTCGCCGCCCGCGACTTCAAGGCCGTTGTCGCCGCGGTCGTCACCGCTCGGCGGCAGGATGCCGGCGTTGTCTGGGGCCTTGGCGCGCACGTCGTCAAGACGGGCCTTGGACCCGTTCTGATCGATTTGATGGAGCGCGGCTTCGTGTCCGCCATCGCCACCAACGGCGCGGCGGTCATCCACGACTTCGAGATCGCGCTCGCGGGCGCGACGTCGGAAGACGTTCAGGCGTCGCTCGGGCCGGGCCGCTTCGGGATGGCCGAGGAAACCGGCCGGCTGCTGAACGAAGCGATTTCAAATGGCGTGGCGCGCGGACTCGGCATCGGGCAGTCGGTCGGCGCGTTTCTCGCCGGGTGCGAGCCGCAGTTCTCGCGCGTGAGCCTCCTCGCCGCGGCCCAACGCCTCGGCATTCCCGTGACGGTGCACGTGGCCATCGGCACCGATATCATTCACATGCATCCGGCGGCCTCGGGGGCGGCGCTCGGCGAAGGGAGCCTGCGCGACTTCCGGTATCTGGCCTCGAATGTGGCCCGTCTCGATCGCGGCGTGTACCTGAACTGCGGGTCGGCGGTCGTGCTCCCCGAAGTGTTTCTGAAGGCCGTCGCCCTGGCGCGCAACCGCGGCATCGCCCTCGCCGAACTGACGACCGTGAATCTCGATTTCGTGCGCCTGTATCGGCCGGAGACCAACGTCGTGACGCGTCCCACGGCGGGCTCCGGACGCGGCTACTCGATCGTCGGGCATCACGAGATCATGATTCCGCTGCTTGCGGCGGCCATCATCGATCGGGACAGAATCGGGTAGTTGGATAATCGATTCACGTGATGCCTCGTGCTAACATCAAAAGTTCCGGCCGGAGTAGCTCAGTTGGTGAGAGCACGCGTCTCATAAGCGCGGGGTCGACAGTTCGAATCTGTCCTCCGGCACCACCTTCGATCGGGTGAGCCTGGCAGGTCAGGTAGGTACCCGACTTGCCCGACCTGCCCGACCTGCCCGACCCGTATGAAACATGCACTGCTCGACCGCGTCCGGCGCACGATCCGGCGGCACGACCTGCTGCCGCCCGGCACCCGTGTGGTTGTCGCGGTGTCGGGGGGCTCCGACTCGGTCGCGCTCGTGCACCTCTTGATGGAGCTCGATCGCTCCGGTGAGCTGCACGTGGCCGGCCTGGCCCATTTCAACCATCAACTGCGGGCGGCGGCCGACGCCGACGAGCTATTTTGCGCCGAGCTTGCCGCGTCGGTCGGGCGTCGGTTTTCCGCCGACCGGGGCGACGTGGCGGAGCTGGCGCGGCGCGAGCATCGATCGATTGAACACGCGGCGCGGCACGCGCGCCACGCGTTTCTGGAGCGCGCGCGCCTGCAGGTCGCCGCCGACGTCGTGGCGCTCGGCCACACGCGCGACGACCAGGCCGAAACCTTCCTTCTGCGTCTCTTGCGCGGCGCCGGCGCGCGCGGGCTGGCGGCCATGCATCCGCGCAAGGCGGCGCTGGTCCGTCCCTTGATTGACTGCCGGCGCACCGAGCTTCGGGCGTACCTCGAGGCGCACGGCGTGTCCTTCGTCCACGACACGTCCAACGAGGACGTGGGCGTGCCGCGCAACCGTGTGCGCGCCGAACTGCTGCCGTTTCTCGAGCAGCGCTTCAACCCCTCCATCGTCGACGTTCTGGCCGACGAAGCCGATCTCGCTCGTGAGGAGTGGCGGTGGATGGAGTCGGTGGCCGGCGAGGCCGCCGAGCGCCTCCTGCATGGGGCCGCGCACGAGTCCCGGAATGAGGCGAACGCGTCCCGGCATGGGGCCGCGCACGCGGCCCGGGATGTTGCGAACACATCCCGCTCCGACGGCGCGCGGTCCAGGCTCAACGCCGCCACACTCGCGGCCCTTCCGACCGCGCTCGCCCGCCTCGTGCTGCGACGCGTCCTCGACGAACGCTCTGGCGGACGCGCCGTGTCGTTCGCCCACGTGGAAAACGCCCTCCGGCTGGCCCGCGACGATGGCCCGCCCGTGGACCTGCCCGGCCAGCGGGTGGAACGTATCGGCCCGGATGTCGTCCTAACCAGTAGAGCCGTCGGGCAGCGCGGAATCCGCAGGCACCCCGAGGGCCTTGAGAACTTTTTCTGGTATCCGTTGTCTATCCCTGGAGAGGTTCGCATCGCCGAGGCCGGCTGCGCGGTATCGGCCGAACCGGCGTCCTCGGCCGCGGCGGCCCGTGCAGCGGCGAGCAGCCAAGGCGTTGAAAGGGGCGTCGCAGTCGTCCAGTTGGACCGGCCCGAGGGTCCGTTGGCGGTCAGAAACCGCCGTCCCGGCGACCGGTTCCGCCCGATGGGGCTTGGCGGCGGCAAGAAGCTGCAGGACTTCTTCGTGGACCGTAAGGTGGCGCGGCCGACGCGAGGCGCCGTGCCGCTGGTCGTCGACCGTTCCGATCGCATCGTCTGGGTCGGCGGGCATGCGATCGACGATCGGTTTCGGGTGACAGACCCCGCGCAAGCCGTGGTAATCTTGAGACTTAAACAGGTCTGACATCGGAGCGGGTTCGAAACCCCGTGCGACAGGACGAGCAAGGCGCGAAGGGGACGATCAAGAAAGGTTGGGGAGGCTCCGCGTGAACTCGACGCTCAAGAGTGTGTTGTTCTGGGTGGCGCTGGTCGTCATCGCTATTGTCATTTACAACGTCTCGACCAAGCTCCAGAACGCCGAGAACCAGATGGACTTCAGCGCCTTCATGGCGCAGGTCAAGAACGGCGGAATCCAGCAGGTGATGATCACGGGCCAGGAGATCACCGGCACGACCCGTGAGAACACGAGCTTCCGCACCTTCGCGCCCGCGCAGTACGAGGGGCTCGCCAACGAGCTCATCCTGGGCGGCGTGACCGTGAAGTCGAAGCCGGAGACGGCGAGCCCGTGGGCGTCGATCCTTTACTCGTGGGCGCCAATTCTGCTGATGGTCGGCTTCTATATCTTCTTCATGCGCCAGATGCAGAGCGGCGGCAACAAGGCGCTCTCGTTCGGCAAGAGCAAAGCGAAGCTGTCGTCGAGCACACAGAAGAAGGTCACGTTCAAGGACGTCGCCGGCGTGGACGAGGCGAAAGAGGAGCTCCAGGAAATCATCGAGTTCCTCAAGGAGCCGCAGAAGTACCAGAAGCTCGGCGGGCGGATTCCGAAGGGTGTGCTGCTCATGGGCGCTCCGGGCACGGGCAAGACGCTGCTCGCGCGCGCCGTGGCGGGCGAAGCCAACGTGCCCTTCTTCTCCATCAGCGGCTCGGACTTCGTGGAGATGTTTGTCGGCGTTGGCGCGAGCCGGGTGCGCGATCTGTTCGAGCAGGGCAAGAAGAACGCCCCCTGCATCGTCTTCATCGACGAAATCGACGCCGTCGGCCGCCATCGAGGCGCGGGCCTCGGCGGCGGGCACGACGAGCGCGAGCAGACGCTCAACCAGCTTCTCGTCGAGATGGACGGCTTCGAATCGAACGAAGGCGTGATTCTCGTGGCCGCGACCAACCGGCCCGACGTGCTCGACCCGGCGCTTCTCAGGCCCGGACGATTCGATCGCCGGATCGTGGTGAACCGGCCCGACGTGAAGGGCCGCGAGGGCATTCTCGCCGTCCACACGCGCAAGATCCCGATGGCCGACGATGTCGAGATTGGAGTGCTGGCGAGGGGCTCGGCCGGCTTCTCGGGCGCCGATCTGGCGAATTTGGTGAACGAAGCGGCGCTCAATGCCGCGCGTTACAACCAGAAGGTCGTGAAGATGCACGACTTCGAGTTCGCCAAGGACAAAGTGCTGATGGGATCGGAGCGCCGCTCGATGATCATCAGCGATGCCGAGAAGCGGGTGACGGCGATTCACGAGGCCGGGCACGCGCTGCTCGCGGTGCTCCTGCCGAACGCCGATCCGATTCACAAGGTGACGATCATCCCGCGCGGCATGGCGCTCGGCCTCACGCAGCAGCTGCCGACCGACGAGAAGCACAACTACTCGCGAGACTACCTCAACGACCAGATCGCGATTCTGCTCGGCGGCCGCATCGCCGAGGAGATCACGATGGACAGCCTCACGACCGGCGCGGGCAACGATCTCGAGCGCGCCACCGACCTCGCGCGCCGCATGGTGTGCGAGTGGGGCATGAGCGACGCCATGGGGCCGCTCACCTTCGGCAAGAAGGAAGAACAGATCTTCCTCGGCCGCGAAATTGCGCAGCACCAGGACTACAGCGAGGACACCGCGCAAAAGATCGACCAGGAGGTCAAGCACTTCGTCACGAGCAACTACAAGCGCGCGCAGGCGGTGCTCCTGACACAGAAAGACGTCGTCGTCTCGCTGGCCGAGGCGCTGCTCTCGCGTGAGGTCCTCGACGCCGAGCAGGTCAAACGGCTGGCCGCGGGCTTGCCGCTCGACGAGCCGCAGCAGGCGGCGGCGCGCGTGCCGGCGGACGAAGACGAAGCGCGACCGCGGCCCAAGGAGCGAGCGCCGATTGTGCCGGCGCTGAACAAGCCGATTCCGCAGGGATGAATAGTCGCTAGTCGTGAGTCGATAGTCGTTAGTCGTTGGTCGCGGCCTTGACTATGGACTATCGACTCACGACTATCGACTGACCGTGTTCCCTCCGCGCCGCTTCTATCGCGTCACTCTGCCGTCCGGGCGCGTCCTGGCTCTTGGGGAGCGCTGTCTCGTGATGGGGATCCTCAACGTCACCCCTGACTCCTTTGGCGACGCCTCCCGTTTTGTCCACGCCGGTTCGGTGGACGTCGAGCGAGCCGTACAGGCGGGTCTCGATCTCGAGGCTGCGGGCGCCGATCTGCTGGACGTCGGCGGCGAATCCACCAGGCCCGGCGCCGATCCCGTCTCGGCCCACGAGGAGACATCGCGCGTGGTGCCGGTCATCAAGGCCCTGGCCAGCCGAGTGCGGGTGCCGATCTCAGTGGATACCTACAAGGCCGTCGTCGCGCGGGCGGCCCTTGGTGCAGGGGCGGTGATGGTCAACGACATCAGCGGCCTCCAGTACGACTCCGAGCTCGCCGCCGTCGTTCGGGCGGGTGGCGCGGCGCTCGTGCTGATGCACACGCGCGGCCGGTCGCAGGCGATGTACGAGGAGGCCGTGTACACCGACGTGATGACCGAGGTGGTCGCCGAGCTCCGCGACGCGGTCACGCGCGCCACGTCGGCCGGCGTGCCGATGGATCGTCTCCTGGTCGATCCGGGCATCGGGTTTGCCAAACGCCCGTCCCACAGTTATGGTGTGTTGGCGCGGCTCGGCGAGATCTCGACCGCGCTCGATCGACCGGTCCTCGCTGGACCCTCTCGCAAGTCTTTTCTGCTCGAGACCGTCGGCCTGCGGCCGGCGCCCGACCGCGACTGGGGCACGGCCGCCGCCGTGACGGCCGCCGTGCTGGTCGGCGCGCACATCGTGCGCGTCCACGCCGTCGCGGAAATGATCCAGGTCGTGCGGGTGGCGGAAGAGACGAGACGGGCGGGGGGCGCGACGTAGAGGGCAGAGGGCAGAGGGCAGAATGAGCTGGCTGAGCAGCATTTTACAACGGCCCGCGATGGGCTGGTGGGACGTCGTCGACATCCTCGTGATGTCGGTGCTGATCTACCAGCTCTTCACACTCATTCGCGGCACGCGCGCCGTGCAGATGGCGCTCGGCGGCGCGGTGTTCGTCGCCCTGTTCTACCTGTCGCGCTGGGGCCGTCTCGAGACGGTGAACTGGGTGGTCCGGAATCTCGCTGGGTACGTGGTGTTTGCCGGGATCGTGCTCTTCCAGACCGACATTCGCCGCGCGCTCGCGCATCTTGGACGCGCGCAGTTCTTCCGCTACCTGGCAAAGGCGGAATCGGCGGAAGACTCCATCGAAGAGATCGTGATGGCCGCTGGGATGTTGTCGACGCAGCGCATCGGCGCGATTATCGCGGTCGAACGGCAGATCGGCCTGCGCACCTACGTCGAAGGCGGCATTCCGCTCGACGCCAGGCTCACCTACGATCTCCTGCTCAGCATCTTTCAGCCCAAGTCTCCGTTGCACGATGGCGCGGTCATCATCCAGGACGATCGAGTCGCCGCCGCCGCCTGCTTCCTTCCGCTGTCGGTGAACCCGAGGCTCGGCAAGGAGCTCGGTTCCCGCCATCGCGCGGCCATCGGGCTCACCGAGGAGAACGACTCCATCGCCATCGTCGTCTCCGAGGAAACCGGCGCCATTTCCATCGTCGTCGATGGCCTGGTCGAACGCGGGTTCGACGCCGACGCCTTGCGTGCGCGCCTGCGGTCGCTCGTGCTACAGCGACGTCCCGCCAGGCCGCACCCGTCACGGGTGCAGTACACGTGACGATCGGATTCACGTCCATCTGGCCCTTCCGCCAATTCGGCCTGAAGCTGCTGTCGCTCGGCCTGGCCGTGGCGCTGTGGATGATCGTGGCCGGCGAGGAGACCGTCGAACGCGGACTGCGAGTGCCCCTCGAGCTCCTGCAGTTCCCCGAGGGGCTCGAGCTTCCCGTTGAGGCGCCCACCGTGGTCGACGTGCGCGTCCGCGGAGCCTCGACGACGCTCAGCCGCGTGGGGCCGGGTGACATCGTCGCGGTCCTCGATCTGCATGCGGCCCGGCCGGGTCGCCGCGTGTTTCAGTTGACCCCTGACCAGGTTCGCGTGCCCTTCGATGTGGAGGTCGTGCAGGTGACGCCCGCCAGCATTGCGCTGATCTTCGAGAAATCCGTGACCGACACCGTGCCGATCAATCCATCCGTTGACGGCACGCCCGCGCCGGGCTTTGTGAGGGGCAGAGTCACCGTGGAGCCGGGCACCGTGCTGGTGATAGGGCCCGAGAGCGCCGTGGGGCGCACGACCGAGGCGTTGACCGAGACCGTGTCGGTCTCCGGCGCCCGCGAACCCGTGAGCGAGACTGTCACGATTGGTCTGCTGGATCCCACCGTACGGGTCAAGGGCTCGAGTGTGGCGACGGTCCGCGTCGAGGTGCTGCCGGGGCCGAGCGAGCGCCGGCTACGCGGCCTGCCGGTGCATCTGCGCAATATGGGAGCGAGCGTCACGGCGCAGGCGGTTCCCTCGACCGTCGACATCGTGCTGCGCGGCAGCCGGGAGGGGCTGAGCCGCGTCGACGCGCGCGACGTGGCCGCCTACATCGAGCTTCAGGGTCTCGGTCCCGGCGAATATCCGCTCGATGTGCGCGTGGACGCTCCTTCCGATGCGGGGGTGGTCCGGATCGAGCCAGCGGCCGTTCAGGTGCGCATCATCCGGCCGTGACACCGCGTCTGTTCGGCACTGACGGCGTCCGTGGCCGAGCGGGCGTCCACCCGCTCGATCCCCAGACGATTCGCCGGCTGGGCGCCGCGCTCGTGCGCGCGCAGCCGCGCACCGCTACGCCAAGAATGCTCGTCGGCCGCGACACGCGGGAGTCCGGCTCCTGGATCGAGGCCGCGCTGGCCGAAGGCGCATCGAGCGAAGGCGCCGCGGTGACGAGCGCGGGCGTCGTGCCAACGCCGGCCGTCGCCTACCTGACGCGCACGCAGGCCTTCGACGCCGGCGTCGTCATTTCAGCGTCGCACAATCCGTTCGAGGACAACGGCATCAAGGTGTTTTCGGGAGGCGGAGAGAAATTCTCCGAGCGTCTCGAGCGCCAGATCGAGGCGATCGTGGCCGATCGTGGCTGGGCCGTCGCGCCTCCGGCGCCGGAGCGGATTGGCTCGGCGGATTTGGTTGGTGCGTACCTCGATCATCTCCGCGCGGTCTTCCCCGAAGCTGCCCGTCTCCGAGGGTTCCGGCTGGCTGTCGACTGCGCGAACGGCGCCACCGCACCCGTGGCGACGACGCTGTTCGACAGTCTGGGGTTCGACACCGTGACGATCGGGAATCGGCCTGACGGTCGCAACATCAATCTCGGCTGTGGATCGACGCATCCCGAGCTGCTGGCCCAACGAGTGGTCGAGCGTGGCTGTGCCGCGGGCGTGGCGTTCGACGGCGATGGCGACCGCGCCATCTTCGTCGACCATCGGGGACAAGTCGTCAACGGCGACGCCGTACTGCTGATGTGTGGGCGCCAGCTGCAACGCGAGGGACGGCTCGCTCGAGCGACCGTCGTCGCCACGGTGATGAGCAACCTCGGGCTCGAGCTCGCCTTGCGCGAGAGCGGCATCGAGCTCGTGCGCACGAAGGTCGGCGACAAGTACGTGATGGAAGAGATACTGGCTCGAGGACTGTCGCTCGGCGGTGAGCAATCGGGCCACATCATCTTCTCGGACTACCTGTTCACCGGCGACGGGCTGTGTACCGCGCTGAACGTGCTCCGCACGATTGCCCTGACGAGCCGGTCGCTCGCCGAGCTGGCCGGGGACCTGGTGACGTACCCGCAGGTGCTGCTCAACGTCGGAGTGCGCGAACAGGTCGATCTCCAGAGCGTAGAGCCCGTGGCCGATGCCATCGCGCGCGTCGAGGCGCGCCTGGCCGGACGGGGCCGTCTGCTCGTGCGCTACTCGGGCACCGAGCCGCTGCTTCGCGTGATGCTCGAAGGGCAGGACGAGCGCGAGATTCGCGCATGGGCGCAGGAGATTGTCGAGGCGGTCAAAAGTCATCTTTCATGACATGTGGTCATCTGATCATTGAGTCAACTGGTCATTGATTCAATGATTGACCAGACGATCAAATGCCCCGATGATCCAATTCGCGTCATGATTCGTCTTTCGGTCAACGTCAACAAAGTCGCGACGCTCAGGAATTCGCGCGGTGGGAGCCAGCCGAGTGTGCTCGACGCCGTCGCGGCGTGTCTCGACGCCGGCGTGGCCGGCATCACCGTGCACCCGCGCGCTGATCGCCGCCACGTCACGCCCGAGGACGTGCGCGATATCGCCGAAGCGCTGGAGGGCCATCGGCCCGGCGTCGAGCTCAACATCGAGGGCGATCCGCGGCCCGACCTCATCGATCTCGTGCTGGGCGTCGTTCCCGATCAGTGCACGCTCGTGCCCGTGGCTCCAGGCGAGATCACCAGCCAGGCCGGCTGGCGTCAGGGTCCGGAGTCGACGCGTCTGCCGGCCGTCGTCCGGCAACTCGCCTCGGCCGGGATTCGTGTCAGTGTATTCGTCGATCCCGACCCCAGCGCGATCCGCTTCGCGGCCGCCGTCCACGCCGACCGCGTGGAGCTGTACACCGAGCCGTTTGCGCGCGCGTTCGAGCGAGGGCCATCCGAGGCGGAGCGGTCGCTTGCCACGTATGCCGACGCCGCCCGGCTCGCGCATTCACTCGGCATGGGCGTCAACGCCGGGCACGATCTCGATGTGGACAACCTCGTGGTCTTCCGGGAGCTGCCGCATCTGGACGAGGTCTCGATCGGGCACGCCATCATTTCGCGGGCGGTGTTTGTCGGGCTCCCGACCGTGCTGGCCGAATACCGCGCCGTGCTGGGTTCAACGGGTTCGCGCGGTGTGGTGTAATCTTGATCGATCATCGTCATGAGAACCGAATCCATTGCCTACGCCATTGCGGGCGTCCTGTTCGGGCTGATTGCCGGCTGGATTATGGGCACGCAGCAGGCCGCGCTCAGCGAGACTGACCGGGCCGCTGCGTCGCAGGAAGCCGCCCGCTCGGCTGAGCCGGCGCCTACGGCGCCCGTGCTCGACCAGGCCAAGGTCACGGCATTCAAATCGGCGGCCGATCGGGACGAGACAAGTGCCGCGCCGCGGGTACAGCTCGGCAACCTCTACTTCGACGCCGAGAAGTACGATCAGGCGATCGAGTGGTACAGCGCAGCCCTCAAACTCGCGCCGAAGGACGTGAATGTCAGCACGGATCTCGGCGTGTCGTACTACTACACGAACCAGCCCGATAAGGCGCTCGCGCAGTTCGACGTGTCGCTCGAGCTCGATCCCACGCACATCAAGACGCTTCTGAATGTCGGCATCGTGAAAGCCTTCGGCAAGCAGGATCTCGCCGGCGCCGAGAAGGCGTGGCAGCAGGCGATCACGCTCTCGCCCGACTCGCCCGAAGGTCAGGCGGCGAAGCGGGCGCTCGACAGCCTTCGCTCCGCCCACCCCCCGACAGGCGCCGCTCCGAAACCGGGTGCCTGATGCTTCGCTTCCTCCTCCTCTCGATCCTCCTCACGATCGCCGCGCGGATGTTCTGGCGCCTCCTGGAAGGCGCGATCGAGGGCTACACGGGCCGGTCGCGCTCGGCGCGATCGTCTGACGTGCCCGCGAGGGGCGTACAGATGGTCCGCGATCCCGTATGCGGCACGTTCGTCGTGCCTGCCCGCGCCGTCTCACTCGTCGACGGACGCAGCCACGTGTATTTCTGTTCCGACAGGTGCCGCGACGCGTACCGCGCGCGCACGGCATGACCCCCGAATCCCGGCTTCGCGCCGACATCGTCGAAGTCGGCCGCCGCATGTACGCGCGGGGATACACGGCCTCGAACGATGGCAACATCAGCGTGCGCCTGGGTGCGGACCGACTGGTCATGACCCCCAAGAGCGTCTGCAAAGGGTTCATGACGCCCGACATGATGTGCGTCACCGACCTCGAGGGAGCAAAGCTCCAGGGCGATCGCAATCCCTCCTCGGAAATGCTGATGCACCTCGAGGTCTACCGGCAGCGGCCCGACGTGCAGGCCGTGGTGCACGCGCATCCGCCGATCGCGACAGGCTTTGCCGTGGCGGGTATTCCCCTCGATCGCGCCGTGCTGGCCGAGGTGCTGACGACGCTTGGGAGCATTCCCATCGCGGAGTACGCGACTCCGTCGACCAGCGAGCTGCCAGAGGCGGTGCGCAAGTACATCAGGGCGCACGACGGCATGCTGCTCGCCAACCATGGCGCTCTCACGGTGGGCGGCGATCTGTTTGCCGCGTACTACAAGATGGAGACGATTGAGCATTTCGCGCACATCAGCCTCGTGGCGCGGCTGCTCGGCCGAGAGAATCTGATCGCCCGCGAAGAGGTGCTCCGGTTGCAGGAGCTGCGCGGGACCTACGGCATCAAGGCGCCAGCGCCGATTTGCGCCGATCCGGCCGATGGGGGATCTGGCCAGGCCGCCGGCGAGGATTCGACGACGTGCCAGGTCGTTCAGGCGCCGCGTGGCGACGGACAGCGGCTCGTGCCGGACGTGTCCAACACGTCGCGTCCCGGCGGTCGCGGAGACGCCGCGAGAGGCGATCAGGACTCGGAAATTCGGTTAACATACCGCCAGCTGTCGGCGTTGATAGCAGACGCGATACGAAGCTTGAAGTAGAGGCGGAGGCGTCTCTAGCCTCCAGTCCCTGAAGGAGACGTAATGGGCGAGGCGCTTGGGATGATCGAAACGAAAGGCCTGGTCGCGATGATCGAGGCCGCCGACGCGATGGTGAAGGCGGCCAAGGTCACGCTCGTCGGCTGGGAAAAGATCGGAGCCGGCTACGTCACCGCAATCGTCCGCGGCGACGTGGCGGCGGTGAAAGCGGCCACCGACGCCGGCGCCGCGGCCGCGCGGCGCGTGGGCGAGCTCGTCTCGGTCCACGTGATTCCGAGACCGCACGCCAACCTCGAAGACACGCTTCCCATCGGGAAGGCCACCGCGACCAAGGCCTGATCCGGCGTGATCCTCGCAAAAGTCGTCGGTACGGTGGTGGCGACGCGGAAGGATCCGCGGCTCGTCAGCAGCAAACTGCTCGTGGCCCGCGCCGTCGATCCGAAGGGCAAGGCTGAAGGCGCCTACCTCGTTGCGGTCGATACCGTCGACGCCGGCGCCGGCGAAACGGTGCTCATCGTGAGCGGCAGCTCGGCACGTCTGGCGTCGGGCCTGAAAGACTGCCCCGTGGACGCCGCGATCGTCGGCATCGTCGATACGGTGGATATCAGTGAATAGCATCGGGTAATTGGATAATCGGGTAATCGATTGTTCGATTGCCAGCCAATTCCCCGATCAATTACTCGATTACCCGATTACCAAATTATCCAATGCAGCTGGCAAGAGTGATCGGCGAGGTCGTGGCGACCCGGAAGGACGAGAACCTGACGGGTCTCGCGCTTCTCTTGGTCCAGCCCCTCAACGCGGATCGCCAGCCGGCAGGCAGGCCCCTGGTCGCCGTGGACGCGGTTGGCGCCGGCAGGGGTGAATACGTGTTCTTCGTTCGCGGGAAAGAAGCGAGCTTTCCGTACTATCCCGCCGAGCCTCCCGTCGATGCCGGTATCGTGGGCATCGTGGACCACTGGGACGTGGGATGATCCCATGCTCATAGCAAGGGTGGTGGGCAACGTCGTCGCGACGCAGAAGCACCGCAAGTTCGAAGGCGCGAAGCTCATGCTGGTCCAGCCGCTGAACCTCGACGAGACGCCTCGCGGCGGCACGCTTCTGGCCGTTGACGGCGTCGGCGCCGGTGTGAGCGAGAAAGTGCTGATTGTCCTCGAAGGTCGGGCGGCCGGCGAGGCGCTCGGCCGCAAAGCCGCGCCTGTGGACGCCGCGATTGTCGGCATCGTGGATAGCGTGGACCTCTATGCAATTCTCTGATGCCGAGCTGCGCGCCCTCGTGCGCGAATCGATCGCGCGGCACATGCGGCCGGAGCCGCCGGCAGCTTCTCGGCCCGCACCGCTCGACTCTGCTCACAGGGCTCACGCGAGCCACACACTGGTGCCGCTTGCCCGCGGCGGCGACGGTGACGGCATGTGCCTGATCGAGCCAGCCGTCCGATGCAATCACTGCGGGTACTGCCTGTCGTACGGACATTAAAGTTCTCTACCCTACAGCATGAAGATGGGCGAATCACGGATGAGCCCGCGGGCGAAGCACGTGGAACCCGTCATGCGCGCGCTGGCGCGCGCGATTGACGGCCTCGAGCTGCCCGCGGTCGAGAAGATTTCTGAGAGCCGGAAAGAAGATCCGTTTCACGTGCTCATTGCCACGCTGTTGTCGGCTCGAACGCAGGATGCCACGACGCTCGCCGCCTCGACCCGGCTCTTCGAGGTGGCGCAGTCTCCGCGCACGATGGCGAAGCTGACCGTGAAGCGGATCGAGCGCCTGATCTACCCGGTGAGCTTCTATCGCCACAAGGCCAGGCATGTGAAGGCGACGTGCCGGCTCCTGATCGAGCGGTTCGGCGGCCGTGTCCCGGAAACGATGGGCGAGCTGCTCACGCTTCCCGGCGTAGGCCGGAAGACGGCGAACCTCGTGCTGATCTTGGCGTTCAAGAGCGAGCGCAACATCTGCGTCGATACCCACGTCCACCGTATCTCGAACCGGCTCGGGTGGGTGAGGACTCGAACGCCCGACGAGACCGAGCGGGCGCTGTACGGCGCGACGGCTGCCCGCTGGTGGCCCTCCATCAACCTGTATCTCGTCACGTGGGGACAGAACGTGTGCCGGCCCGTCTATCCGCGGTGCGGCGAGTGCGTCCTCACGGCATGGTGCCCGCGCGTTGGCGTGGCGCGCACGGCGAGGACGACGGCCGCCGCCCCCGGCGAGAAGGTGGCCGTATGAGGCCCGCACGGGTGCACGTGTACGTTGCGTTCCTGGTCGCCGCCTGCGTTGCTGGACTGCCGATCCGGGCGATCGCCCAGCGCACCGTCGATCGTCCCATCGTCGTCGTCGAGACCTCGAAAGGCACCTTCTCGTTCGAGATGTTTCCGAACGACGCACACATCACCGTGGCGCACATCCTGGCGCTGGTGCGGGCAGGTTTCTACGACGGCCAGCGTGTGCATCGAGCGCAGCCGGGGTTCGTCGTGCAATTCGGCGATCCGCAGACCCGCGATCCCGGCAAGCGCGAACTGTGGGGTCGCGGCGCCGCGGCGGGAAGCGGCAAACCCGTGGGGGCGGCCGAGACCAGCAAGAAACGCCCGCATGTCAGGGGCGCCGTGGGTCTGGCGCACATGGGTGATCCGAACAAGGCTGAAAGCCAGATCTACATCACGCTGTCCAGGCAACCCTCGCTCGACGGCCACTACGTCGTCTTCGGCCAGGTCATTTCGGGCGAGGATGTTCCCGGGCAGCTTCAGGTGGGGGACGATATCAGGCTGGTGTACATGCGGTGAACAAGAACATCGATCCAGACCCAGGCCGACGTGGCGGCGGGCCGCGGGAGCGTCGCGGTTGCGAAGTCCCTTCGATCGGCTGTAACGCCGGGCGGAGGTGGCTAGCGGCAGGGCCCGCAGCCACCGCGCGGCCACCTATTCCTGTCTGAATTGGTCAAGCTATGGCGCCAGCGGCACTTGTCTCGCGGATGCGCCGGCACGTCGTCGGTGGTTGGCTGCAGCCGCCGCAGCCAATCCCGTGGCGGCAGTCAACCACGACGACGGTCCAGTAGGCCGCGCCGTGCTAACATCCGCCGCTCCGGACACATAGGAGTGAAGGCGACTTTGGCGGGTGGCGCGGTTGGCCGCGTGCAGGGCCCTGCGGTCCACTTCAATACGCGTTGGGCAGACAGAGCCGGCACAGTCGAGGAAGGTCGAATGACAGAGTTGATCGTCGCCGTCCGCGATTCAGTCGCTGCGCGGAACTGGTATTCGGCGTTGGCGACGACGCTCACGCTGCCAGATATCGCGGCGAAGCTGGACGGCCGGCAGGGCGGTTCGGCGGCTCGTTACATTTCGTGGTTCGGTACGTACCTTGACCCGACCTACACAGTCCACATGGGTGACGAAACGGTCGTGTTTCTGAGCGGAGAAGACTGTTACGCTCTTCGATGCGCGTTTCTGCACGAGGGTGACTTCGATATATCGGGCCAGATGGTCCGAAAGGCGCTGACCAGTTTTACCTTCATCGTCCCTCCACCCGGAATGACCCTCCACAACATCTCTTCCGGTTCACGGCTTGCCCTTCAAGTCGATTGCTTTTGCGAAGATGTGTGCGAGGCCGTGGAGACATGGCTCAACCAGCGAGGCAACGACCCCGTAGTCCGCGCGGCGATAGCCGACATGGCGCGGATCAAGATCATCAAGCCGGGAGAGGGATTCTCGCTTCCGTAGACGTGCTGCTCAACCCGGAATTGCAGCGGACGGGGCTTCGCCCCGCCGCTGAATTCCAGTATCGTTGGGCTGACTGAGGGAACTATCCCTTAACTCGAGAAAACCAGTACCCAGGTTCTCGGTTGTCGTGCGCGAATGCCAGGATCCGGATGGCCGCCGGCATCACCAGGTACGCGATGTGGTAGGGAAAGCCGCTCACCGGCGCTCGACGCGCGGGCACGTCGGAGGGAAGGCCGCCAACTCGTGGAGCGGCATCAGGCCATTGAGCGATTCGATCGAGCGTGGCATCAATGGCATCGAGGAATTCCGCGCCAAGACCCGGCCGTTCGTGTTCGTACCACAGGGCGGCGTGTTCGAGTTCGACGGAGGCTTCAGGCTCGGGACGGAAGGAGCGGTTCATCGTTCGGCCAACCGCCGGGCGACGCGCGCGCGCACGTCCTCCCACGGTTCGCCAGCCGACTCACCCGCCATCACACGCCTGGCGCGTCTTTCAATTTCACGAGCCCACGCCGCTTCAATTGCCACCGGATCCATCGTCGCTGGTTCATCCAAACTCGCAAGGAGTTCAGCGGCCACATCCGCGCGTTCCTCGGTGGGTAAGGTCAAGGCTTCTCGAAGAAGTTCTTGCGCTCGCGACGTCATGTGGCCATTCTAGACCCGAGCGGTGCAGCCCAACAAGCGGCTGCGTGAACGACAGGCGGCCGCGGGTGAGCCGCAACGTTCGGCGGACACGGGAAACGCATGCGCAAGGTCGTAGACGATGGGGACGCTTCTGCCGTGCATCCCCGCGTCGCCGCGACGTTGAGTCGTCTACCGGACGGCGGGAATGGGTACGACGTCACCTTGAGAGGAGGTCGGCGTGGGGTTGCTTGACAGCCTGATGGGGAATGCGAGTGAGGTGGACGTCGTGAAAGCGCAAGCAGACTTCGCGCAGATCTTGGCTGCGCAAGAGCGGATCGAGAAAGCGTACCAATTGATCCGCGATATGTTCTTGTTCACGGATCGACGACTCATTTTTGTTAACCGGCAGGGGATTACCGGTAGCAAGGTCGAGTACCAGTCCATCCCCTACAGAAGCATTACTCGGTTTAGTGTGGAAACCGCTGGTCAGTTTGACCGGGACGCGGAGCTGAAGATTTGGCTGTCAGGCACGCCTGCCCCACTTCAGCTGCAGTTCAACAAGAAGCTCAGCATCTACGAGGTTCAGGCGGTCCTCGCTGGGTATGTGCTCAGGTAGGCGTGCGGCTGTGACGCCGGGCGGAGGTGGGTGGCTGCAAGACCCGCCGCCAGTCGCGCGACCACCTTCTCCTGCCTGAATTGGTCAAGCTATGGCGCCAGCGGCACTTGTCTCGCAGATGCTGCCGGCACGTCGTCGGTGGTTGGCTGCAGCCGCCGCAGCCAATCCCGTGGCGGCAGTCAACCACGACGACGGTCCAATGGGCCGCGGCGTGCTAACATCCGCCGCTCCGGACACATAGGAGTGAAGTCGACTTGGGCGGGTGGCGCGGTTGGCCGCGCGCAGGGCCGTGCGGTCCACTTCAATACGCGTTAGGCGGAAATCCACACCACCTGGAAACGGGCGAGGGTTCGGTGGAGGTAAGAATGAGTCCCAGAGCACGTCTCGTTGCGGCAACACTTCTACTCCTTGTCGTTCCGACGACCGCGCTGGCCCAGTCCATCGTCGGCATTCTGGGCATTGCTAGCGAGATTGCTCCTATCGAAAAGCGCCTTCAAGAGAGTCGTGAAGTCTCTGTCAGAGGCTACGTATTTCGCGTCGGCACGCTAGATGGACAGCAGGTTGTAATCGGGCGTTCCGGCGCTGGCAAGGTCAACGCCGCGATCATTACCACGCTGCTGATCGGTCAGTTCAATCCGTCAGCGCTTCTCTTCTCGGGAACGGCGGGCGCTGTCGATCCGGCGCTGAACCAAGGCGATGTCGTGATTGGTGCAACGGTGGCACAGCACGACGTCGGACTGCAAACAACAGATGGAGTACGGCGGCGTGGGATGAGAAACGCCGTAACAGGCGATCTCGATCCGCTTCTCGTCCCGGCGCCAGAGGCACTGTTGGAGGTGGCGCGACGCTCCGCCAGTGGTCTGCGATTGCCGCCAGTTCGGACGGCGGATGGTAGAGATCACACGCCGCGGATCGTCGAGGGAGTCATCGTTACAGGCGATGTGTTTCTTGCTGATATCGCTCGACGGGGCGCATTGCGCGACACGCTTGGCGCAACCGCCATCGAAATGGAGGGGGCAGCCGTTGTCCAAACCTGCCGCCAATTTGGTGTTGCATGCCTTGTCATCAGAAGCATCACGGATCGCGCTGACGGACAGGCGCTGATCAGCTACGAACAGTTTCTGGCGACGGCAAGCGAGAATGCTGCTGCGCTCGTAGCGACAATTGTCGCTAATCTAAGAGAAGGGGTCCGATAGAAGAACGCTCCGCCTAACACGCGTTGCACCAGACGGCCACTGGCGCCATCATGAGCGGCCGCTGGTGAACGCTATCCGTTAGGCGTTTTGAGATTAGCAACGCAGGCGGTTGAGAATGCTTCCTGAAGCTCTCTACACGGATTGGGCGTCCAAGCAGATCGCCGATTATTTCACAGCAGCTGGATTCCGCGTGCGCTACTCTGCCGTCACCCAGCCCGTGGAGGCGGTCTACCCGTTCGACCGACTCTATGCATTCAATGGGGCCGACGGCCCGTTTGCCGTGTTTGCGCTGCAGTTCAAGTCACCTCAGCGAGGCGCCGAAGGCCTCCTGCGGTTCCGTCTGGACTTGACACAGCTTCGCGCCCTTCAGAAGCCGACGTTTCACGACTGGGTCTTCTACGCGTTTCCTTACTTCACTGACGTACGGTTTCAGCAGGAGTGTTTACACCTGACCAATTTCACCAGGCCACTGCAGATACCATCCCTGGAGCCACGATCCTCCTTCTCGCTTCATTGGCGCGCCCCCTTCCTCATGATTGAATCCGCAGGTGCGGATGGGCCGGCAGCAGAGGAATTGGAACCGTATAAGATGTTTGACGACTTTGCGGCGACCGGCAAAACCGAGTGGGCCCTTGCACGACGCGCATGCACCTTCTCGGACGGTACGCTGCGCTACGAGGTGCCTCATATCTCGTGGGGCGAGCTCTTCCAGGCCTTGATGACGCTTCGGGCCGGGCGCCACATTCTTCAGCCGGTTGACATTGAGCACTTTATCGGTCAGCTCAGAGAAGTGCCGCAGCACGTACAGAACTCGGTTCTGGTCGCGCTCGACTTGGTAAGACGGACCATCGAAATCGTCGCTGTACTTCCGGAGGCCGGCGAGCAAACCGACGAACAAGGCGGTGTCTCATTCTAGGCTGGTTGGCGAGACGCCTAACCACCTATCAGCCCTCCCCGCGTCAAGTGGGCAGATCTTCTCCGTCCGGTCGTCGAGTCAAGAAGACGCGTGACCGTAAGAAATAGCTTCCGAATCAACGCGTCCCGTTCAGTGCCGTCTTCGTTTCCAGAGCAGGCTTCCACACCGATGTGGGTGCGGGCCCAACACCTATTGAGGCTCAAGCTTCGCGTGGCGAAGTGCGAGGGTCGTGTAACCCGCGCGGCCTAGAAACTCATACGGGCCCTCATACCGGCCTCCTCAAGAGAAGCGACGTCGCGTGCGCGCGTCAGTTGTCGCCAGGCTCGGGGAGGGGCAGCTCATCCCGTGAACGCGTGTGCATGGCGGGGGAGAGAGCGGACGTCCCATCAAAGCTGCTCGCTGCCGGACCTTCAAGCTCATGATCGTCGGCTCGTGGCGCTCAGCGGCGCACGCGTGGTCGCGATCGGTGACGAGCTCGGTCCCGACTGGCTCGAGTGAGACGTCTGGCTCGCCCGCTCCCTTGCTCGCTACGCCGCGTGGAACTTCTCCATCGAGAAGACCGTCCCTCGCGAGAGCATGTAAAACACGGCTCGCCCAATTTTGTGGGCGAGGATCGAGAGCGCTTTCCCTTTGCCGTGCTTCTTCTCGATCCCTGCCAGGATCTTCTTGCCGTCCTTCGTATGACGCAGGAACAGCACAGCGGCCTCGGAGAACGCCCATTTCAGATGCACGTTGCCCATCTTCGCGCCGCCTGTGCCGAGCTTCTTGCCGCCGGACTCCTTGGCACACTTGACCAGCCGCGCGTACGACGCGAACTCCTGCACGCGATCAAAGCGAGTAATGTCGTGGATCTCATAGAGGATCGTCATCGCTAGGATCTTGCCAATGCCGGGGACCGAACGGAGGCGGTGGAACGCATCCGCGTCGTGGCGCTTGGCGTCCCGCACGAGGGTCACCTCGAGGTCGTTGATCAGCCCTTCGTACTGGTCGATGAGCGCGAGATCGACGTCGACGCTCTTGCGCACACTCGGATCAATAAAGTGCTCGCCGACGCCGTCGCGGTTCGTGGGGTAGGCGAGCCGCCGGTTGAATTCCGGGAGGTTGTACTGCGCGCGCGTATTCTGAATGTGCGCGAGGAGCTCGCCGCGCTTTCGCACCAGATGGAGCCGCCGCCGCAAGAGATCGCGCGTCGACCGCATCGCGGCTGGGTAGACGTAGGCCTGCGGCACCAGGCCGCCGCGCAACAGGATCGCGATCTTGTGCGAGTCGATCTTGTCGTTCTTGGCCTTGCCGCCGTGGATCGCTTTCATCGCGAGCGTGGCCTAAGACGAACGCGATGCCTTCCGCGGCGCACAGGTCGGCCAGCCAGTACCACGTGAACATGCACTCGACCGCCACGACCAGATCGTCGCGGTACGGCGCGACGATCTCGAGGAACGCCTCCGGTGTCGATTTCACGTTGCGGTGCACCAGCACCTGGCCGGTGACATCGAGAATGCACACGTACGTGGTCTTCACGTGGAGATCGAGTCCGCAATAGTGGCGATGCTGACGGTTGTAGAATCTCATTCGGCTCTCCTCCTGCGCGGATACGCGCATGTTCCTGCGCTGAGCCTACCCAGTTGGTAGGTGCAGGGGGAGGGCTGAATAAGAATCAAGGCGTTGCACCCGACGGCCGCTGGTGCGATCGTGAGCGGCCGCGGGTGAACGCCAACGTTAGCAAGCACATGAACAACCTGCGCTCATCGATAACGATCTCATCACTCGCTGAGTTGCTCAAAGCGGCGACAGAAGCTCGTCAGCGCTTTCCCCTGACTACTTGGTGGAGAGGCCTTCCTCAGGTTACCCATGATCTCGTTCCGGGAGTGTTCCGGCCACGCCCCCAGGGTCTTTCCGAGCCAGATCTGCTTGTTCTGTTTCAGGCATTTGCTCCCACGCGGTACAAGAAGTGCCCGGCTCCGACCGATCTAGATCGCTGGCTCCAGTTGGCCCAGCATTATCGGTTACCCACTCGCCTTCTGGATTGGACGGAGTCAGTTCTGGTCGCCGCTTACTTCGCCACCTTGAATCATGAATCCAATGACGCCGCGCTTTGGTCTCTTGGTCCGTTTAACCTCAATCAGAGAACGATTGGCCAGGGCGTAATCCCGGCGCCGTCACATCCGTCGTCGCTCAGGATGATCAAATCGGCGTTTGGCCAGTCTGTCGGTGATGCTGCGGGGGCCGAGACCTGCATGGCCGTACTTGGCACCGAGATTGACCTGCGGATGCTTCTCCAACATGGTCGGTACACGCTCCACAACACTCCGACACCCTTGAATGCAGAGGCGTGGGCTTCAGAAGTTCTGATTCAGTACGTCATTTTAGGAAGCGCCAAGGAGGAGCTGCGCGGAGAACTCAATGCTCTGGGATACCGTCGGGCTACATTGTTCCCTGACCTTGACAGTCTTGCTGAGTTCGTGAAAAACATCTCGTTGTCATCGGAAAGCTGAAAATGTGGGCTTGCTAACATCAACTGGAGCCGACGGCGCATGGCCTGCGTGCGCCGCCACTCAGTTTGTGGCGTTGGACGGCGAGCGCTTGTGACGGCGGAGCGTGCGCACGCTGAGAAGGAGCGAAGAATGTCGGACCAGCCAATTCGCGGCTTCGAGGTTGCGCTCGCACCGAAGGCTGGCATCCTCGGGCGTCTGTTCGGCCGAGTGCCGCGAGAGACGGCCTTCGTGGAGGTGCGCAACATTCTCGCGGCGACACCGTTCGAGCAAGTTCGCGAGAGCGACATAGCCGGGGCGCTGGCGAAGGCCAAGCTGCTTTGCAGGGACGCCACAAAGGAACTGGCTGGGATCTTCGAACACGCCGCCTTGCTGGTGACGGTGGACCGCGAGTTGAGCGATGGCGATCGGCGCGGGTTGTTCGCTCTTCAACGTGCGTTCGAACTGACAGATGCTGAGGCTGCCAGCGCCATAGAGTCTGCGGTGGGCCAGATTTTCGAACGGACCATGCGCGAGGCGCTATCGGACGGCACATTTACGGAGCAAGAGAAGGCGAGCCTCGAAGCGACCTCAAAGGCGCTCGGCATGAGCGACGTCCAGACGAAGCGATTGTACGAGACGGCCGCAGTCGCCGCCGTGCAGGCGGCCTTTGCAAGCGCCACCGCCGACCGACGATACGCGAAGGATGAAGAGGCCCACGTCGTCGCTCTCGCGAAATCGCTCGGTGTCACGATCAAGCATGACGAATCGACCGTGGCTCTGGTGGCACGGTTCAGACTCATGGGTCAGATCGAAGACGGCGATCTCCCCTCGCTCGATGTCCCGATTCTTCTTCAGCGCGGAGAGGTCTGCCACTTCTCTGGCGCCGCTTCTCATCACGAGATCAAGACCATTACGAAGCGCATCAACTACAGCGGCCCCACGGCGAGCATCAAGATCATGAAAGGCGTCCGCTGGCGGGTCGGTTCGATCGCCGTTCAGAAGGTCACGACGGACGTGATGACTCAGCTCGACACGGGCAATCTGTACGTCACTAGCAAGCGCGTATTCTTCGACGGCACGAAGAAGAACGTCAGTATTCCTCTCGGCAAGATCATCAAGTTCACCGTCTTCAAAGATGGGCTCCAGATCGAGAAGGAAGCCGGAAAAGATCCGTTTTTTCTGGGCGCTTCGGACTGGGAGCTGGCCGGAGCGTGCCTGGACGGCGCCGCGAGGAAACTGCGTTGAGGCGCCGACGCACGGTAAGCGTGTTGGTGGAGTGCGACAAGCTGGTAGTGTTGCCGACTAACACGCGTTGCAGACACCGACGTAGTGACGGAACGCCGCTGGTGATGCGCAGCCGTCATGCCGTCTGAGCTGCTCTGGCCACACCCTTCTCGTCACGACCTATCAGCACTACGTGGCTGTAGGAGTCCGACGTCAGGTGAAGATCGATCGCGGTGCGGCATCCGATGGCGCGGCTGCTGAAGCACCTCGCCGACACGCCAAATGCAATTACTCGGGATTGGTTCGTCGGTCGGTTCGGTCAGAGAGATGAATCATGGCGGAATATGGTGAATGGAATCGTAAAGGGGCAACTCTGAGCGATGTGACGGCTCAAAAGGAGTTTGGTGTGAGCCGCGACTTCATTGTGAAGGGCATCCGGGCCGGCAACCTCGAATGCCGTGAAGGATCAATGTGGGGAAACCCACCTACCGTTTCTTCGCCGCGTACGCCCTCGCCTGCTGCCCAACGAGATCCACCAGGTTGCCCATGGCGAGGTTCACGTCGATGAGATGCAGGCCCCAGTTCGCGAGCGGCGTGGCGCCGCCGACGTCGCCGGTGATCTCGTCGATGCGGGGATCGGCCGGATTGCCGTGCACGATCACCTCCAGGTACGTGGCGTGCTCGTTGGTCGCGCAACGCGCGGTGAGAAGGCCCGGCACGCTCACCCACGGCGTGTCGATCGGCTGTTCAGGGACCACCCACGGTTTTGGCCCGGCGGTGCTCGTGATCGTTCGGCCGACCTTGTCCAGATAGGCGCGCAGCTCGCCGCTCCCGTTCCCGCCGAGCGCCGCCGGATTCGTGCAGGCTGCCACCATGTTCGGGTCGTCCACTTTCCCAAACAGCGTATTGGCTGGCGGCGCCAGCGTCGATCGAAACGACGCGTACACGATCACGCAGCCTGTCCGGGACGCCGCGCGGCAGATCGGAATGTTCTTGAACGCGCCGCCGACGTCTTTGTCCTTTGGCACCGCGATCGTCGTCCCGAGCAGAATCGCCGACACGAGTCGCGCCTGCACCGGCTTGCCGTCGATTTCCTGGCGGAGCAGCTCGGCCAGCACGTACGACCCCTGCGAATGGCCGACGACCACAACGCCTCTTCCCTGGTTGTCGTGCTCGAGGTAGTACCTCCACGCGTCGCGCACGTCGTCGTATCCGAGGCCGCGGTCGAGCACGGCGCGGCCGCCGCCGGCCATCGAGCGCCGCAGGCCCGCGAGCGTGACTTGGCGGTAGAGCGGTGCGTAGGGACGGCACTTCGATCCAAAGCGCGCGAACTGCTGGCGGACGACGTTGAGCTCGGCCGGGTCGGCGTTCATGTCGCTGTTGGGATTGGGATCAGTCGAGACCGTCGGATACACGTAGAAACAATCGATCGACGCGTTCGGATCGGGCGTCCACGTTTCGCGCGTGAGCTTTCCGTCCGCGGCGATCACGGTCGTCGTGAGGTCAACGGTGCACGCGTCGTTTCGACCGGGCCGGCACAGCCAGGCCTTGCCGTCGGCGTAATCGTTCGGCGTCGGCGCCGGAGCGGCGGCTGCCGCCTGCGCTGCGGGTGTGGCTTGTGCCAGAGCGTTTGTCGGTGCCAGGTGAAAGAGACCGGCCGTAGCGGCCGCGATGAGCAGAGACTGCTTCAGCACACGTTCCCCCAATCGTTTCGACGATTCTCGAACCGACCGCTCCAGCTGTCAAGGGCGCGGGGTTGAGCTGTGCTAACATCCGACCGTTTCGCGATACGGGCTGCGAAGTAATTTGCCGTGAGCAACATGTCAGACCGGCTGCGCACGCTCATCCCCTGGCTGCCCTACCCGGTCGTGATGACCGTCGTGTTCGTCCTGTTTGCGTGGCTGCAGTGGCTCGGCACGTCGTTGATCGTCAGCACCTACCTCCCCGTCGTGCTCGCCTCCGCGCTCGTCACATGGCTCGAGGTCGAATTCCCCTATCGCCGTGAATGGCGTCCAGCGGCGGGCGAGGTCAAGACGGACCTGGTCTTCATGACGATCGTTCAGCTGGCGCTTCCGCCGCTGGTCGGCTTCCTGTTCGTCTACCTGCTCATCGGGCCGGCGCGCGCGCTCGATCTGCCCATCGCGGCACTATGGCCGCACGGCTGGCCAATCTGGGTCCAGGCGGTGCTCATGGTGCTGGCGGTGGACTTTCTCCGCTACTGGCTGCACCGCGCGGCGCACGAGAACGACACGCTCTGGCGATTGCATGCCGTTCACCACTCGGTGGAACAGCTGTATTGGCTGAACACGGCGCGGTTCCACCCGCTCGAGAAGGCCTTGCAGATGGCGCTCGACAGCGTGCCGTTTCTCCTCATGCGTGTCGATGA
>Ga0156018_1009_pt1 | contig 37414 bp, 32 predicted proteins | sample RifCSPlowO2_02_FD_107672 | JGI IMG/M metagenome (GOLD analysis project Ga0156018, IMG submission 107672) | Acidobacteria bacterium RIFCSPLOWO2_02_FULL_65_29 | reverse complement strand
CAAGCGAAAGATCCCAACACCAGTCGTGATGGCGTGCCCTCGCCGTCGTTTCAGGAGTGAATCATGCCGGACATTGCGGCGATCGTCGCGCGAGAGATTCTCGATTCCCGCGGGAATCCGACCGTGGAGGTTGACGTCCGTCTGTCGAACGATGGTGCCGCGGTCCCCTCAGTCGCCATGCCTCGTGTCTGACTGCTGATCTTACGTCGCTGCCAGACATCGAATCGGAAAATCGTACGGCAACCGTCGGTTGGCGTTACCATCAGCGTGTGGAACGCGATAATTAGTTACATCCTGCGCAGCACGCACGTCTATCGTTCACGCGCACACACGGCGTCACGTGGACGGCGCCGGCAGGCGCGGCGAGATACGAAGTAGATTCAGACGCTGGTCGCCAGTCCCCCAGCGATTGATGCACAAGATGAAGCTAGCTATCTTCGACACGCATGCGTACGACCGCGAGGCACTGACAGCCGCGAATGCTCGCTATGCGCACGACATCACGTATCTCGAGCCACGTTTGACCAGAGAGACCGCGTCACTGGCCTCCGGGTTCCCGGCCGTCTGCTCGTTTGTCAACGATCGCGTCGACGCTCAGGCGTTGGCGACGCTGCATAGCGGGGGCACCCGGTTGATAGCCCTTCGGTCGGCGGGCTACAACCATGTGGATCTCGATCAGGCCTGTGGGCTCGGGCTCGTCGTGGTCCGCGTGCCTGAGTACTCGCCCCATGCCGTCGCGGAGCACACGGCGGCGCTCGTTCTGGCTCTCAATCGGAAGATACACCGCGCATACAACCGGGTGCGGGAGGCCAATTTCTCGCTCGAGGGACTCGTTGGATTTGATCTGTTCGGCAAGACGTGTGGCATCGTCGGCACCGGAAAGATCGGTGCGGTGGTCGCGCGTATCATGCAGGGATTCGGGTGCCGTCTCCTGGCCTTCGACCTGAATCCTAACGAGTCGCTCGCGACGGAAGTGAGCGTTCGCTACACAGACTTGTCGGAGTTGTATCGAGAGGCAGACATCATCTCTCTGCACGTTCCACTGGCCCCCACGACTCATCATCTGATCGATGCCGCCGCCCTCGCACAGATGAAACCGGGTGTCATGCTGATCAACACCGGCCGGGGTGCGCTGCTCGACAGTCGTGCGTTGATTGATGCCCTCAAGCGCGGCCAGGTCGGAGCGGCAGGACTGGATGTCTACGAGGAAGAGGAAGGGGTCTTTTTTCGCAACCTCTCCGACCAGGTGCTGCAGGACGACGTGTTGGCCCGTCTCCTCACCTTCCCCAATGTGCTCATTACCTCGCACCAGGCGTTCCTCACTCGTGAAGCATTGGCCAATATCGCCGACACGACTCTGGCGAACGTCAGCGCCTTCGAGCGTGGTGAGCACCTCTTGAACGAGGTCAGAGCCGAACAGGTCTTGGCGACGGTGCCCTAAAAGCATCCGCGGACTTCGCCAGACGATTTCCGCGTTGATTCGGAGGGACCCGCATATTCTTGGTCCAGGAAGGCCGCGCCACAGCGTTGATCGTGAATTGCGCCGCAGCCATGAAGGCGGATCTTCTGGTCATGGGGACGCATGGACTCGGCGGGTTTCACCGGCTACTCCTGGGCTCGGTCACGGAGAAGGTCGTGCGCACCAGGGGCGCTCAGGGAAGCGGCGGCGTCGAGTTGATGCTGTACGGGTCGAACACGCAGCATGTGGTGCGCGCGGCGACGTGTCCCGTGCTCACCGTTCGCGCGTGACGCACAGCTGGGATTGGAAGATGGTGACCACTCGACACCGGCCGTCTCGTTTCGCTGGCATAGGGACCGCGTGCCGGACACGCCGGCTGCGGCTCTGCTTGGCGCCGTGCTTGGTGGTGCTCGGGATGGCTGGCCGAGGTCTGGTTGAAGTAGCAACGGCGCAGGCTCCCGTCGTGTACGTCGTCCCCATCGACGGCGTGGTCGATCTCGGACTCGCGCCGTTCGTCGAGCGGACGTTGACGGAAGCTGCGGCCGAGCGGGCTGCCGCCGTCGTCCTGGAGATCAACACGTTCGGCGGCCGGGTGGACGCCGCGGTCTTAATCCGTGACGCGCTGCTCCGCACGCCCGTACGAACGATTGCGTTTGTGAATAAGCGTGCCATTTCGGCGGGCGCGCTCATCGCCTTGGCCACGACGACGATCGCGATGGCCGAGGGGGGCACCCTCGGGGCAGCGACCCCCGTCGCGATGGGCGCACCAGGCGGCCCTGCCCAACCGGTGGAAGAAAAGACCGTGTCCTACATGCGCAAGGAATTCCGCGCGACGGCCGAAGCCCGCAAGCGGCCACCGCTGCTGGCCGAGGCGATGGTCGACGCTGACGTCGAGGTGCCAGGACTCAGCGACAAAGGCAAGCTCTTGACGCTGACGACCGATGAGGCGCTCGAACACAAGATCGCGGATGTCCGCGCCGACACGCTCGAAGCCATGCTGACGGCAACGGATCTTGGCGGCGCGGAGGTGCGGCGCATCCCCCAGACGTGGGCCGAAACACTGGTGCGCGTCCTGACGCATCCCGTTTTCTCCTCGATCCTGCTGGCGATCGGCATGCTCGGATTGATCATTGAGGTCCAGACGCCCGGCATCGGCTTGCCCGGCGGTGTGGGCCTCGTGTGCCTGGGACTGTTCTTCTGGGGACATTGGCTCGTAGCGCTGGCCGGCTGGGAGGAGCTTCTGCTCATGGCGACCGGCCTCGCGCTCCTGGTCGTGGAAATCTTCGTCACGCCGGGCTTCGGTCTCGCGGGACTCCTGGGCATCGGCGCACTCCTGGGCGGTTTGGGATTGAGCGTCGTGGGCGCCGGCGCGACATGGGACGTCATCCTCCGCGCGGGCGGACGCGTCGCCGCGTCTCTGCTGCTCGCGCTCGTGGGCGCCGTCGTGATGCTGCGCGCGCTCCCGCGGCTGCCGTTTGGCCACCGATTGGTGCTCGAGCAGGAACTGACCGCTCAGGCAGGCTACGCCTCGGCGCCGGAGTCCGACCGCCGATGGGTCGGCAAACGAGGGACGACGGTCTCGCCGCTCCGCCCGGCCGGTATTGCGGAATTCGACGGCGAACGCGTGGACGTCGTCTCCGAAGGCGTCTTCATCGACGCCGGGCAGTCCATTGACGTGCTGCGCGTCGACGGCAATCGGATCGTCGTCCGGCACGCGCCGCACGACAACACGGGAGGATCTCATGGCGGGACTTGAAACCGGTCTACTCAGTGCGGTGGCGGCGCTTATTCTGGCCGTTGCGATCCTCTCGATGGTGCTGTACCTCGTACCCATTCCCCTGTGGATTGCCGCGTGGGCCTCAGGCGCCTATGTCGGGCTGCTGACATTGGTCGGGATGCGCCTGCGGCGCGTGCCGCCAGGTACCGTCGTGACCGCGCGTATCAGCAGCGTGAAAGCAGGGCTCGACATTCCCCTCAATGATCTCGAGGCGCACTACCTGGCCGGTGGCAACGTGGTCAACGTCGTCATCGCGATGATCTCTGCCGACAAAGCGAACATCCCGATGCCGTTCAAGCGCGCGGCCGCGATCGACCTGGCCGGCCGGGACATTCTGGCGGCCGTGAAGATGTCGGTCATCCCCAAGGTCATCGAAACGCCCCGCATCGCGGCCGTGGCCAAAGACGGCATCCAGTTGCACGCGTTCTGCCGCGTGACGGTGCGCACCAACATCGATCGTCTGGTCGGCGGCGCCGGCGAGGAAACGATCATCGCACGCGTCGGGGAGGGCATGGTCAGCACGATCGGGTCCGCGGAGACCCACAAAGACGTGCTCGAGAACCCGGACCACATTTCCAAGCACGTCCTGAGCAAGGGACTGGACGCAGGCACCGCGTACGAGATCCTGTCGATCGACATCGCGGATGTGGACGTCGGCGAGAACATCGGCGCCAAACTCCAGATCGCGCAGGCGAATGCGGACAAGCAGATCGCGCAGGCAAGAGCCGAGCAGCGCCGCGCGATGGCCGTCGCATTGGAACAGGAGATGCGGGCGCGCGTCGTCGAGGCTGAGGCCGAAGTCCCTCGGGCGATGGCGGAGGCCTTCCGGCAGGGTCATCTGGGTGTGATGGATTACTACCGCATGAAAAACGTCCAGGCGGACACGACCATGCGGGATGCGATTGCGCGCGGAGATGACACCACGTCACCCGGCCCGAAGACACAGGAATAGATCGAGGACGACGTGCCATCCGATCTGCTTCAGTCGTTCATCGTTCTCGCCGCCGCGATCAGCGCCATGCTCGCCGCCAGGTTTCTCGCGCGTGCGATCGCCGGAAAACCACCCGCTGAGGCACCACGGATCCCTCCCGTAGTTCCAGCCGCACGGGCGCCGGCCGACGGCTCGGCGACGCCACAGGAGGTCGTGCTCGCACAGTCCCCGACGCCGATGAGGCTGCTCGCCGCCGGTCGCGAACGCCCGACGCGGCGCCTGAATCTGGCCGATGCGCGCAAGGGCATCGTGCTGGCCACGATTCTTGGACCCTGCGGGGCTCAATCAGCCGATCAGGACCATCGACCCTGACGGTGCCATCGTGGCGGATGGCCGACCGACCGCGGGCGTCTCGGACGCACGGCATGAAAGGCGGACAGGATGACGAACTGGTTCCGTTGGTTCGACGAGGTCGGCATGGACGACCTGCCGGCAGTGGGCGGCAAGAACGCATCGTTCGGCGAGATGCGGAGGGCCCTGACACCCCTCGGCATCCGAACGCCTGATGGGTTTGCGACCACGGCGGATGCCTACCGGGCATTTCTGCGCGCGGCCGATCTCGAGCGCGTGATCGAAGACGGCCTTCGGCACCTCGACGTGGACCGGATCGACAGGCTGCAGGCGGCCGGAGGGCGTGTACGGTCCGCTCTCGACAGCCTGTCCCTCAATCCCGATTCCCAGCTCAAGACGATGCTCGCGATTGTGGATGTCGAGAAGGCGTTGGCCCAGACGACGTCGGAGACCGCACGGGACGTCGCGCAGGTGCCACATGCTCACGGGACCGGAATGGCCAGGGAAGCCGTGGCGTCAAGGACGACACAATGAAGCCACTCCCGCATCACTACGACGTCCATTTGGCAGGAGGGCCTGCCGGCTATGCGCAGCTCTCCACGGCGGGCGTCCCCGAACTCCGCACGGCGCCGCCCGCGGACTACGACGGCCCTGGAGACGCTTGGAGCCCGGAGCATCTGCTGCTTGCCTCGGTGCAGTCGTGCTTTCTCTTCACGCTGCGTGCGATCGCGCACTTGTCAAAAGTGGAGTTCATCACCCTCGACCTGGAGGCCTCAGGGACCGTGAATCGACAGGACGGGGTAACGCGCTTTACCGAGATCGTGCTGCGTCCCAGGCTCACGGTGTCTTCCAGCGCGGATCGCGAGAGGACGTTGCACGTCCTTGAGAAGAGCGAGAAGATGTGTTTGGTGTCCGCGTCCCTTTCGACACCCATCCGCCTGGAACCCCACATCACAGAACAAGAATGACGCGGCGGTTCCTTCCGACGACGGATGTCAGAAGGCTCGCTCGCTTCGACCAGAGACTCGTGACGTCCCCATGAACGGACTGTCTACCGCAGAAGCCGCCGACCGAATGGCCCAGGTCGGGCCGAACGCCTTGCCCGAGCAGGCTCCCGATCCGCTCTGGCGCCGGTTCGTGCGTCAGTTCCAGAGTCCGCTGATCTACATCCTGTTGTTCGCCCTTGCCTTTGATCTCGGCCTCTGGATCTACGAAGGCGCGCACGCCTGGCCCATCGAAGCGACGGCCATCGGCCTGATCCTCCTGTTCAACGCGGCGCTCGGCCTCTATCAGGAACAGCGGTCCGAAGCCGCTTTGACCCGGTTGAAGGCCTTGGCTGGTGCTCAGGCATGGGTCCTCCGCGATGGTCATCTCGTCCGTCTTCCGACGCATGCCCTGGTTCCCCGCGACTGGGTGCGGCTCGAAGCGGGCGACCGCGTCCCGGCAGACGGCAGGCTGATGGATGCTCGCGGCGCCATGCTGGATGAATCCATTCTCACGGGCGAATCCATGGCCGTCGACAAGAGCGACGGAGAGGAGGCGTTCAGCGGCACCTTACTCGTCCGCGGCAAGGCCTATCTCGAGGTGACGAGGACCGGTCGCTCCAGTGCGATGGGTCGCCTGGCCGCCATGCTCGGCGACATCCAGGCTGCGAAGACGCCACTCGAACGTCGCGTCGATCAACTGGGCCGGCAGATCGCGCGCTGGGTGCTGGTGCTCGCAGCGTCCCTCGGCGTCGTCGGCATCATCGCAGAAGGGATCGGCCGCGCACCGGAGATCATTATTTTCGCGGTGGCCTTGGCCGTGGCGGCCGTACCCGAAGGGCTGCCGGCAGTGCTCACAGTGGCCTTGGCCCTCGGTGTCGAGCGCATGGCCCGGCACCGCGCAGTCGTTCGGCGACTCTCCGCGGTGGAGGCGCTCGGATCGGTCACGGTCATTGCAACCGACAAGACCGGGACGCTGACCGAGAGCCGCATGGACGTCCGCACGCTCGACGCGTCCGATCTGCCGCGCGCGCTCACGGCCATCGTGCTGGCGAATGATGCGGACCTGACGACCGGTGCGGGTGATCCGCTGGAGCTTGGTCTGCTGCGCCATGCCGCTGCACACGGCGTGGACATCGCGCAGCTGCGCCATGAACACCCAGCCGTCTCTGAGCGGCCGTTCGACAGCGCCTGGAAGTTCGCCAGGGTCACCGTGCAACAGCACGGGCGACTCGTGAGCTATCTCAAGGGCGCGCCCGAGATCCTTTTCGGCCGCTGCACCCTGTCGACCGAGGACCGCGAATCCTGGGTGGAAAAGGCCGACGCGTACGCGCGCGAAGGATTTCGAGTACTGGCGATAGCGTGGGCGGAAGGCGAAACGGAAGAGCACCTTTCGCTGCTCGGTCTCGTCTTGTTCTGGGATCCACCGCGGCCGGAAGTGCCCGACGCCGTCGCCACGGCGCAGGCTGCTGGGATCCGCGTCATCATGATTACCGGCGATCACCCGGCGACCGCGTTGGCGGTCGCGCACTTGATCGGCATCTCCGGGGTGCGGGTGCTGACCGGTGAAGATCTTGATGAGTATCAGGGCACCTCGCTGATCGAGGCGCTCGGCGAAGTGAACGTCTTCGCTCGCGTGCGCCCGGAGCAGAAACTGCAGCTCGTGGAACTGCTCCAGGCGCAGGGCGAGATCGTGGCGATGACCGGAGACGGGGTCAACGATGCGCCCGCGCTCAAGCGCTCGGATGTCGGCGTGGCGATGGGCCAGCGTGGGTCGGACGTCAGCCGCGAGGTGGCGGACTTGGTCCTGCTCGACGACAACTTCGCGACCATCGTCGGTGCCGTCGAGGAAGGCCGCGGCATCTACGAGAACATCCAGAAGTTCCTCCGCTTCTTGTTCTCGACGAATCTGTCGGAAGTGCTGCTGGTGGCTACCGGCGCCGTCCTCGCATACGCCCTCGATCTTCGCGACACCACCGGGGCGCTGATGCTCCCGCTCACCGCGGCACAAATCCTGTGGATCAATCTCATGACCGACGGCGTGCCCGCGCTGGCGCTCGCGTTCGATCGTACCCCCGGGGTCATGCAGCAGCCGCCGCGCCCGGCCCACTCTCCACTGCTGGACCGACCGTCGGTCCGATTCGTCCTCGCCGCAGGCAGCATGAAAGCCGTTCTCGCGCTCGGCGTGCTCGGCCTCCTGCCGCTGCTCGGGTACTCGCTTGATGTCACGCGCGCAGCCGCGTTCCACTTCATGGCCGTCGGTCAGCTGTTCCTGACCTATCCGTCCAGACACACGTGGATGCGCCCGCTTCCCAACGTGTATCTCCATGCGGCCGTCATCGCTGGCGTCGGCATCCAGTTCGCTGCGGCCTCGCTGCCGTTTACGTCCGAGCTGCTGGGACACGCCGCCATCCCTGTGGAGCTCTGGGGCGTGGTGTTCGGCGGCGCGCTGCTGGCGTGGGGACTGGCAGAGGCGTGTTCCCGACTCGCCTGGCGCCAGCCCCCGCGTGAAGGCGGCGGACGATGATCTGGATCCAGTTTCTGGCCACGGCGCTCGTCATCGTCTTCGCCGGGGTGCGTCTCGCACGGTACGGGGATGTGCTGGGGGAGAAATCCGGTCTGGGACGTAGCTGGGTCGGCGTGGTGCTGTTGGCGGCGACCACAAGCCTGCCGGAACTGTTTACCGGCTTCGGGGCCACGGCGCTGGCCAATCTCCCTGATATTGCCGTGGGCGACGTACTCGGCAGCTGCATGTTCAATCTGTTGATCCTGTCGTTCATGGACGCCGTGCAGCGCGAGCCGCTCAGCACGCGGGCCCACCAGGGTCACGCGCTCTCCATCGGGTTCGGCCTGGTGCTCATCGGCATCGCCGGTCTCGGTCTGCTGGGCAGCTCGCGGTTACCGGCGATCGGATGGATCGGCCTCCACACGCCCGCGCTGATTGGGTTGTACTTTGTGAGCATGCGGCTCATCTTCACGCACGAACAACACCGACGCGCGCGCGAGATCCAGGAGGTGGCGGAGGAGCTCCAGTACGCAAACATCCCACTGCGTTCGGCGGCCCTGCACTACACGGGTGCCGCGGTGCTCGTGGTCGGCGCGGCGCTCTGGCTGCCTCGACTTGGCGCCGAGCTCGCGCGCCAGACTGGACTCGGTGAAGCCTTTGTGGGCAGTCTCTTCATCGCGATCACGACGTCGTTGCCGGAAATTGTGGTCTCACTCGCCGCCGTGCGCATCGGCGCGATCGACCTTGGCATCGGCAATGTCCTGGGCAGCAACCTGTTCAATCTGCTCATCCTGGGGCTCGACGACGTGTTCTACAGGCAGGGGCCCTTGCTTGTGGCGGCGGACGCAAGCCACGGCGTCGCAATTCTGGCGGTCGTGACGATGAACGCGCTCTTTTTGATCGGTCTCACGTATCGGGTCATAACGAAGCGCTTCGCTGTCGCGTGGGACACCGGTGCGATGGCCGCCGTGTACGTGGTGGCAGTGGCTCTGGCCTACTTGCTCAAAGGGTGACTGGTCGCACCGCGGCCTTCAATCGAACGCTTTTCACGTATGACGAGTACCACGGCGGACGACCAACAAGGAGACAACGATGAAATCGCAGGTCATCGGGGCCGCAGTTCTTTGGATAGCCACATCGGTCGCACTCGCACAGAGCGTGGTACAGCCGACCGGTAATACCCCTCGCTTTCCCAAAGCCTACAAGGATCTGGAAAAGCAAACCAAGCCGCCGTCGAACAACTGGCTACTGGACGCAGACGACGACATTGAGCGCTTTCGTCGTTTGCAAGTTATCGCGGGCGGAACCGACATACCCATGTGGGAAATTGCGCATCGGTACGAGGAGCTGTATGTGGCAATCCAGAACAACAACTGGGAAATGGGTGTGTATCATTGGGAGAAGCTGCAGGATCGTCTGAATACCGCAGGCATGAAGCGTCCGGCTAGAACCCAGAATATCGAAGGCATGTTCCTGGACAGCGGTGTGTGGAAATCCATGCACGATGCGCTGACTTCCAGGGACGCTGGAAGGATGCGAACACAGTTTCAGGTCGTCCGACAAGCGTGCATAGCTTGTCATATTGCTGAGAAAGTGGGCTTTCTCAATGACAGCTCCGTTTTCAAGAGAACGGAGTCGTTGCCCCGCTGAGCAGATAGACCTACCTCAGCCGTCAGCGGACGCGCCAACCGACGGCGCTCCTGGACCTCGCTCCACTCGACTCGGGCCGCGGACGAAAGGATTTCCAAGGATGCAATGGCGATTCGATCGCGCGATCCGGTGTCGTAGTACCATTGGTGCTTGCCCCGCTGTTTCTCGTTCCTGCTGCTGAGCCTCCTCGCGGCCGCCTGCTCCGGCAACGCAGCCGGCATGGCGCCGGCCGCGCATGGAGCCGGCGCCGACGTGCGCGCCCTCACGGGCACCCGGACGAGAGTGGTGTGGGTGCAGGAGGACGGAACCGATCCGCTGGCCCTCGGCGCCAACCTCGCTCTGATGGGCCTCGACACCGACGATGGCCGCGGCGAGCGGACGATCCGAAGCGAGCGCCGGAGCTACGTCAAGCCGATGCTGACGCCGAGCGGCGATCGCATCGTCTTTTCCAGTCGGACGCCGGAGGGCGCTCGGATGTTCGCGGTGAACTGGGACGGCTCAGGGCTCACGCCGCTGGCAGACGGCTACGCGCTCGCCGTGTGGCGGCATCCCGCGGAAGGAACCGAGTGGGTGTACGCCGCCGCCGACACGGAAAAAAGGCCGGGTCCGCCCAGCGTCTCGCGTTTTCGAATCGACAAACCTCAGGAGCGCGAGCTCGTCTGGAACAAGACACCCGTGAGCCTCGACACGTTTCAGGTGTCCGCGGATGGCCGCCGCGCCGCGGGCCTCTTCCCGTGGCCGGACGCCGGCATCGCCGACCTGCCGAACGGCACGCTGCGCAAGCTCGGTGAGGGCTGCTGGACGGCGCTGGCTCAGGCGCGCGGTCCGCTGCTCTGGTACTTCGACGGCTCGCATCGCAACGTGACGATGGTCGATCTCGAGACCGACAAGCGCTGGGGCGTCAGCCTCAACCGCGCCCCGGAGTTCGATGGCGCGGAAGTGTTCTACCCGCGATGGACGAATCACTCTCGCTTCCTGGCGATTTCCGGTCCGTACAACCAGGGCGGATCCAACCAGGTTCGCAGCGGAGGCGATCAGGTCGAGGTCCATGTGGGACGCTTCAGCGCGGACTTCACCCGCGTCGAGGCGTGGGCGCGCGTGACGAACAACGCGCGCGGCGACCTGTACGCGGACGTCTGGATCGATCGGAACCGCAGCCCGCATGCCGCGCGGCCCGACGGGCCGATCGGCCCCGCGACCGCTGCCGAGGCGCCGAGGCCCTCGGGCACGGGTCGGGCGGCCACGTCCGCGATCGCCCGACGAATGGTGGTCGACGTTCAGCTCTCTCGCCCCGGGCCGATTCCGTCGCCCGACGCCATCCTTCCCTATCGTCACGCGCTCGTCGTCAACGACTATGAGGTCGTCTCCGTGCGCGAGGGAACGTACGGCGAGCAGCGGATGCGGATCGCCCAGTGGGCGATTCGCGATGGGCGCGTGCTGAACGGGGCCCGCAAGGCGGCGGGCACGCGGTATCGGTTGACCGTGGAGCCGTACGACGCCCACCCTGAGCTCGAGGGCGAGCGGCTGATCATCCAGAATGACGCTGCCGGCCGGCCGGTCTTTTACGACGTCGGCCGCCCGTAGCTGAATGGTTTTCAGCTCCTACCTGTTCCTTTTCTATTTCCTGCCTACCGCTCTGCTGCTCTACTACGCCGCGCCGCGGCGGGCGAAACACCTGGTGCTGACGGCGTTGAGCTATCTGTTCTACGGCTGGGCGAACCCGCTGTTCGTCGTCCTGCTGTTCCTGTCGACGCTCGTGGACTACGGGTGCGGCCTTGCGATCGGCCGCGGTTTCCACAAGCGGACTGCGCTCGTCGCCTCCATCGTCAGCAATCTCTCGCTGCTGGGCTTCTTCAAGTATTTCAACTTCGCGACGGCGAGCTTCGATGCGCTCGTCGAAGCGATCGGCCTGCCGGCGCTCAGCATCGACACGGCGATCCGCGTGACGCTGCCGCTCGGCATCAGCTTCTACACGTTTCAGTCGATGAGCTACACGATCGACGTGTACCGCGCGCGCGTGGCGCCGATCCGACGCTTCGTCGACTTCGCGTGCTACGTCTCGATGTTCCCGCAGCTCGTGGCGGGGCCGATCATCCGCTTCTCCGAAGTCGCCGATCAGCTTCAGACGCGAACGCACACGATAGCAAAGTTCGCGCGGGGCGTGTCGTTCTTCTGCGTCGGGCTGGCAAAGAAGGTGCTGCTGGCCAATCCGACCGGCAAGATTGCCGACCTCGCGTTCGACGCCGGATCGCTCAGCCCGCTCGACGCCTGGTACGGCGTCACCGCGTACGCGTTTCAGATCTACTTCGACTTCAGCGGCTACTCGGACATGGCCATCGGGTTGGGGCTGATGCTCGGCTTCGTGTTTCCGAAAAACTTCGATTCGCCCTATCGTGCGCAATCGATCACTGATTTCTGGCATCGCTGGCACATCTCGCTCTCCACGTGGCTGCGCGATTACCTCTACCTGCCGCTCGGCGGAAGTCGCAAAGGGCCCTGGCGCACCTACATCAACCTGTTCATCGTGATGCTGCTCGGGGGGCTCTGGCACGGCGCGGCGTGGAACTTCTTCGTCTGGGGCGGGCTGCACGGCGCACTCCTGGCCTTCGAGCGGCTCCGCGGCAAGACGCCGTCGTACCTGCGGCTGGCTGCGCCCCTTCGCGTCGGCGTCACGTTCCTGATCGTGCTCGTGACCTGGGTGTTCTTCCGTGCGCCCGATCTGCCTTCAGCCTTCCGCTATCTCGGCGGCATGGCGGGTCTGGGGACTCCGCAGGAAGGTGCCGGCCTTCTCGCAGGCATCGTGTACCAGCCGTACTATCTTGCAACCTTTCTCCTTGCGGCGGCGGTCGTCTGGACATGTCCGCAAACGTGGGACTGGACGCGGACCCTGACGTGGCCGAAGACGTCGGTCGCGTTCGCGCTGTTGTTGCTCTCGACGGTCGCGTTGACCACGCAGGCGTACAACCCGTTCATTTATTTCATCTTCTGATGACGCAGCCGCCACTCGAATCGCCGGCGATGTTGTCCCGCGAAGAGATTGCCCAGCTCGAGGCTGGACACACGGCCGTCTCGCCGACGCTCGCGTGGTTTCTCGTCGTGGTGTTCCTCGCCGCGATCGTCGTCGCGCCGCTCGCGGAGTTTGCGCTGGCGGAGCGGCCCGAAGGGGACCAGGCGTCTGGGACGGCATGGTCGATCCTGGCCGCCTTGCCGCGAGAGGTTTCGGGGCAGCTGTCGGACATGCCACCGACCGGAGGCCACGACACGTGGACACGGATCGTGACGGCGAATCGCGCCGTGCTCGCCGGCCTTTCCTCGTTCGAAAGCGCGCTCGAAGACGGATCAACGATTGGGGGACGCCTGCGCCCGCCCGCGCAGCTCGCGATGAGTCGGTGGCTCGGCGCCGGCAACGAGCGGGTGTATCGCGGGCGCGAGGGCTGGTTGTTCTACCGGCCCGACGTCGAGTATCTGACCGGGCGCGGATTTCTCACGCCGGCCGAGCTCGAGCGGCGCGTCCGATCCGCCAGCGAGTGGACGAGGCCGATCGAGCCAGATCCGCGCAAAGCCATCCTGCGGCTGAAGAAAGATCTGGACGCGCGGGGGATCACGTTGATCGTGATGCCGACGCCGGTCAAGCCGACGGTCCATCCAGCGAAGCTGGCGGGGCGCTTCGACGAACGTTCCGCGCCGCCGCACAACCCGTCGTACGCGGCGTTCCTCGACGATCTCGTGCGCGAAGGCGTTCTCGTTCTGGATGTCTCGCAGGCGCTCGCAGACGCAGCCTCGGGCGCCGCCCAGTATCTCGCCACTGACACACACTGGCGGCCCGAGGCGATGGAGATGGCGGCGGAAGCGCTCGGCGGGATGATCGCCGCGCACGCGCTCCTGCCCGATGCACCCGATCCTGGCCATCGCGTGGAACGCGTCGAAGTCCGCGCCGCCGGCGACAGCGCGCGCATGCTGGATCTGCCGAGTGGCCAGATCGTGTATCCGGCCGAGGCGGTCTGGCTGCGGCGTGTCCTCGAGGCGGACGGCACGCCGTGGCAGCCGTCCCGGGACGCAGACGTCCTCGTGCTCGGCGACAGCTTCAGCAACATCTATTCATTGCCGTCGATGGGATGGGGTGGCGCCGCGGGATTTGTCGAGCAGGTGAGCTATGTCTTGCGGCGTCCGATCGATCGGATCGTGCAGAACGACGACGGCGCGTTCGCCACGCGCGCGATGCTCAGCCAGTCGGGCGACGACCGGCTCGTCGGCAAGCGCGTCGTGATCTACGAGTTCGCCGCCCGCGAGCTGGCGTTCGGCGACTGGCGGCTCATAGATCTCGGAGCGAGGCCCTGACCCACGGCGCGCACACGCGTTGAGACCCTCGGTAGACGGGAACCCGCGGAGGTGCGATTGCCAGCTCATCAGCAGCCCGGCGTCGCCTTCTGACATACAATTGATCGCACTCACCGCAGGTCCTTGCCGTCGTCGGTCACCCGCCGCATCCCATAGAGGATTCAATGAAGCGAAGCTGGCGCGCGGCGATCATCGGCGCCTTCATCATGCTGGCCGTGATCCTGCCGGCCGTGGTCACGTTTTACACCGACTGGCTGTGGTTTGGCGAAACCGGCTACCAGGAAGTCTTTCTCAAGACGCTCACCACACAGGCGACGCTCTTTGCCGGCGCGATGGGCGCCGCCTTCACGGTCCTGCTGTTCAACTTCCGGCTTGCGCTCGGAGCCGTTTCCCCGCGCCAACTGGTGATCACGACGCGGGAAGGGCCCTTCAGCGTCACCGTCGACCGGCGACGCATTCAGCCCATAGGTCTGGCGGTCATCGGCGTGATCGCGGTGTTCTTCGGGCTGTTCGGCTCGAGTCAATGGCAGACCTGGCTGTTCTACTGGCACGCGCAGCCGTTCGGCGATCTCGATCCGATCCTCGGCAGAGACACCAGCTTCTACGTGTTTCAGCTGCCATTTCTGGATCGGCTGCGCGGGTTCCTGCTGGGCCTGGTCGCGCTCTCGGCCCTCGTGTCCGGCGCCGTGTATGCCGTCGCGGGAGCAGCGAACCTCGATCTCAACCGTGGCCTTCGGCTGTCGAGGGGGGCGAAGAGGCACCTGGCCGTGCTCGGCTCGGCGTTCATGCTGGTCCTCGCGTTCGGTGCGTACCTGGACGTGCCCCGATTGCTGACGACGTCCGCCGGCATTGTGCACGGCGTGGCGAACGTCGACCTGGCGATCAGGATTCCCACGCTGCGGATCCTGATGATCGCCGCGCTCATCAGCGCGGCCCTGGCGGCCTATCAGGCGGTCGCCGCGTCCTGGTGGCCGGCCACTGCGGCCGCCCTGCTCTATGCCATCGTGATGCTGGCCGGGTCGGGAGCCGCCGCGGCCATGCAGCGTTTCGTGATCGCGCCCAACGAGCAGGTCCGCGAGACGCCGTACATCGAGCACAACATCCGCGCCACGCGAAAGGCGTTCGCGCTGGACCAGGTCGAGGAGCGGGAGCTCTCGGGCGACTCGATGCTGACGCGCGCCGACATCGACGCCAACGACGCCACGCTCGGCAACGTCAGGCTGTGGGACCACCAGCCCCTCCTGGAGACGTTCGCGCAGATCCAGGAGATCCGCACGTACTACGATTTCGTCTCCGTGCACAACGATCGCTACATCATCGACGGCCGCTACCGGCAGATAATGCTGTCGGCGCGCGAGCTCAACTCCAGCAGTCTCCCCAACCGCAACTGGATCAACGAGCGGCTGACGTTCACGCACGGGTACGGCGTGACGCTCGGACCGGTCAACCAGGTCACGCCGGAAGGCCTTCCGGTGCTGTTCATCAAAGATCTGCCGCCGCAATCCTCCGTGAACCTGAAGATCGACGAACCGAGCATCTACTACGGGCAGCTCTCGAACGATCACGTGTTCGTCAAGACCAACGCACGCGAGTTTCACTACCCCAGAGGCGAAGACAACGTCTACTCGACGTACGACGGCACGGGCGGCGTGCCGATCTCGAGTTTCCTGCGCCGTGTGCTCTTGAGCATCCGCTTCCGGTCGTTCAAGGTGCTGCTGAGCGAGGACATCACCAACGAGAGCCGCGTGATGTTCTACCGCCGGCTGTCGGAGCGCATCACGCGCATCGCGCCGTTTCTACGCTATGACCCGCAGCCGTACCTGCTGATCTCGAACGGCCGGCTGGCCTGGTTGCAGGACGCGTACACCACGACCGACCGCTACCCGTATTCGACGCCGGCGGCCAACGGGATCAATTACATCCGCAACTCGGTGAAAGCCACCGTCGATGCGTATCACGGCACCGTCTCGTTCTATCTGATCGACCCGGCCGATCCGATTGCGCTGACCCTGCAGCGGATCTACCCCACGCTGCTGAAACCGCTCGCCAGCATGCCCGAGGACATGCGGACGCGCCTCCGGTATCCCGAGGGCATCTTCGCGCTCCAGGCGGCGGTGTACGCCACCTACCACATGACGAACCCCGCAGTCTTCTACAACAAGGAAGATCTGTGGGAGGTTCCGTCGATCGGCACCGAGACCCAGTCGCAGCTGATGCAGCCGTACTACACGATGATGCGGCTGCCCGGCGAACGGGAACCCGAGTTCATTCAGATGCTGCCCTTCACGCCGGCGCGCAAGGACAACCTCGCGTCGTGGATGGTCGCACGCAGCGACGGCGAGCACTACGGCAAGCTGCGCGTGTTCCAGTTTCCCAAGCAGAAGGTGGTGTTCGGGCCGCGACAGATCGTCGGGCGGATCAACCAGGACCAGGCGATCTCTCCCCAGATCACGCTCTGGAACCAGCAAGGCTCGGAGGTTCTGCAGGGCACGCTGCTCGTCATCCCGATCGAGGAGTCGCTCCTCTACATCCGGCCGCTCTACTTGCGGTCAGCCGGCGGGCGCATCCCCGAGTTGAAGCGCGTGATCGTCGCGCACCAGAACCAGATTGTGATGGAGGAAACACTGGACAAGGCGCTGAATCGCCTGTTCCCCTCGGGAAGCGAGGCTGGCGTCGAGCCGCCGCCCTCACGCGTCGATGCGCCGGACACCGAGGCATCACTGAAGCCGGCGCCTCTTGATCCACTCGCGACCCGAGCGCGCGAACACTATCAGAGGGCGCTCGAAGCCCAGCGAAGCGGCAATTGGGCCCTGTACGGCGAAGAGATCAAGAAGCTCGGCGACGCGATCGATCAGATGGGCCGGCGGCCCTGATGCCGCGTACTATCCGAACACGACGCCCAGGCCGTTAATCGGCGGAACCTTACAGCAACGTCTCGATCAACACGGTCAACGCGGTCGGCTTGCGAACGAACGTTTAGTTTACGCCGACACGATGTCACCGAAGATGGCAAGGAAGAAGGCGCTGGTCGACTCGAGGCCTCTGACGGGACGTGTTGCGCTGGTGGCCGGCGCGACGCGAGGCGCCGGGCGCGGCATCGCCCGGGCGCTGGGCGAGGCCGGCGCGACGGTCTACTGCACGGGTCGAAGCGTCACCGGCAAACCGTCGCCGTACGGACGGCCTGAAACGATCGACGAAACCGCGGCGATGATCAACACCGCAGGCGGCTCGGCAATCCCCGTCCGCGTTGACCACACGATCGAGTCCGAGGTCAAGGCGCTCTTCCGGCGTATCGCCCGGGCGCACAAGCGACTCGATATCGTCGTCGACAGCGTCGCCGGCGAAGACCCGCTGATGAAACGGTACGGGTATCTCTGGCAGGCGGATCTGGCGACCGCCGACGCGATCTTCCGGCAGGCCATCACCTCGCGCATCATGACGGCGAAGCACGCGGCGCTGGCGATGATGCCCGCCAAACGCGGGCTCATCGTCGACGTGACGGAAAACGACATGATCGGCGGCGGCGGGAATCCGATGGCGCAAGCCGCCAAGCTCGCGCAGAAGGCGCTGCCGCTCCTGTGGGCTGCCGAGCTCGCGCCGCATGGCGTCGCCGTGATCGCCATCACGCCCGGCTTTCTACGCTCGGAATCGGTGCTGCAGCATTTCGGCGTCACCGAAGACAACTGGCGCGAAGCGGGCAGGAAAGATTCAAACTTCCTGCAATCGGAATCGCCGCTCTTCGTGGGGCGAGCGGTCGCCGCGCTCGCCGGCGATCCGAAGGTGACGGACCGCACCGGGATGCTCGTCAGCTCGTGGGAACTCGCGCGGGACTACGGATTCAACGATTACGACGGACGTCGCCCCGACTGGGGCCGCCACAAGATTGATTTCTCGGTGTTGCCGCAGGCGTGGGTCGATCTGTTCCGCACAGGCACCGACCTGGAGCTCAGATGGCTAACGACGCTCGCGGGGAGGACGAAGAAGTTCAGGGCAAAGATCCCCGGCAGAGCTCGCTCACGGGGCCCACGTACCCGCTGAATGACCGGGACTCGTCGCCTTGCCGCAGCCGCGGCGACCCTGGCTGCGGTTTCCGGGTCGGCCAACACGAACACCTTCACCGTGATGCGCGCGATGCGCGGCGGTTGCGTCTCGTCGACGACTTCCAGTAGCCGGCGCGAAGACGGACACACAAAATCAACTGTGTTTCAATTGGAACATGGAGTGACAACTTGTAATACAGAGCGATTTCAGTCTCGAACTGCAGAGTCTCTTGTAGCAACAAACGTTACAACGTCGGATCGCCCTGTTGCTTTCTCTATCGCGCGTCTGTAGCATAAGCCTCTATTTCAAACCGGGGAGGCGGGTCTGATGAAACTGCTGCGTAAGGGTGTTGTCGTGGTGTTTGCGGCGGCCATCGTGCTGGGCGCGCCCAAGCACGCGTTCGCCCAGGGTTGAGTGGCCGCGAGAATGGGCACGCCCGGGTTTGGCGTGCTAGGCGGAGGGTACCCCCTCGCAGGCGAATGGTCTGCGTCGCTCGGCTGGCGCTACCAGAAGTCGGACCGGCACTTCGTCGGGTCCGAGTATCAGGAGCAACGGGACGAACAAGGCAGCCAGGTCATCAACGACGTCAACCTCGCTGACTTGAGCATCAGGTATCAGGCGACGAGACGCGTCGAGATCTCGGTCGGCGTGCCGTATTTCATGGCCACGCGCTCGCAGTCGCTGCGCCAGAGCGGCGTGGAGCTCGAGCGGTATCAAACGGCGGCGCGCGGCATCGGCGACGTCTTTGTTTCGACGCGGCGCTGGATGTTCGATCCCGACACGCACACCGGTGGCAACCTGCAGCTCGGCTTCGGCGTGAAGATTCCGACGGGAGCCAACAACGAAACCGACACGTTCAGAGTCCTTTCGGGGGGCACGATCACGAACGTGATTCGGACGGTGGACCAGTCGATCCAGCCAGGTGACGGCGGGTTCGGCATCCTGGCCGACCTCTCCACGTTCAAGGCCATTTCGAAGCTCTCGGTGTACGCCGGCGCCGCGTACCTCGCCACACCTCAGGAGAAGAGCAACGTCCGGACGTACCGCGGGGGGCGCGGCGAGGAAGTCATGTCGATCGCCGACCAGTTCCTGCTGCGGGGAGGGCTTGGGTTCACGGTCCCCAAGACCACGAGCGTGTCTGCCAGCGCAGGGGTACGGGTCGAGGGCGTTCCCGCCCGCGACATCATGGGCGGAGACAACGGCTTCCGGCGTCCGGGAGTCGCCGTTTCGTTCGAGCCGTCGATCACCATCGCCAAGGGGAATAACTCCTTCACGTTCGGAGTTCCTGTCGCGATCTACAGGAACCGGTTCATCAGCGTGCCGGACGCGGCAAGAGGCGCGCACGGCGACGCAGCGTTCGCCGACTGGCTCCTTCTGACCGGATTCACGCGGAAATTCTAGAACGGCCTTTCGTCAATCAGGGCCAGGGCCCTCTTGGGGCCCTGGCTCTTTTTTCATGTGACAACACCATGGCCACGAGATTCATTCGTTCTTCGTCGTTCGTCGTCGCTCTTCTCCTCTTCGCCGGACCCGCATGGTCGGCGGACGCGTGGGTACCGATAGAAAAACGCGCGCCGGCGCCCAAGCTCGTGCTCAGCGACATCAAGGGCGCAAGGCGCCAGCTGTCCCAATTCAAGGGCAAGGTCGTCGTCGTGAATTTCTGGGCGACCTGGTGCGTGCCGTGCAAGGGCGAATTGCCCGAGTTCACGAAGGTGTACGCAGCCTATCGCGACCGCGGCGTGGAGTTTCTCGGTGCCGCCAACGAGCCTCGTTCGTCGCGACCCAAAGTGGAAGAGTTCATGCGCGACCTCGCGATTCAATTTCCCGTCTGGCTCGAGGTGTCGGAGCAGAACCTGGCGGCCTTCGGCGTCGGCCCGGGGATTCCCGACACGGTGTTCGTGGACACGGAAGGCCGCATCGCGGCGCGGATCGCCGGCGTGACCGACGAAACGCAGTTGCGCGAACTGCTCGACCGAATCCTGATGGAAGCAGCGCCCTCACCCGCGCCGGCGGGCGGCCGCTAGGCGTCTCGGCAGGCCCGGAGCGCCGCGCGCCGGCTGCGCTACGATCGGCGTCGCGTGTTGAGGTCTCAGCGCCTGGCGCTCCATTCGCTCTTTTTCCTGTCGGGCGCAGCCGCGCTCGCGTACGAAGTGCTGTGGATGCGCCGTTTTTCGGTGCTCCTCGGATCGACGGCGCCCGCGGCGGCCGCAGCGCTGACGGCCTTCTTCGGCGGCCTCGCCGTCGGAAGTTTCCTCCTCGGCCGCCTCTCGCATCGCCTGAAGCGGCCACTGCTGGCGTTCGCATCCCTCGAAGCGGCCACGGCGATTTCAGCGCTTTCAGTGGAGCCGCTGCTTCGCGCGATGGAGCCGCTGTACCAATCCCTCTACGACACATCCGTTGACCGCGCCGTCGTCCAGCTGGCGCTCGGAGTCGGCATCGCGACCGTTGCCGTTCTCGTCCCCGCCACGTGCGTGGGAGGTACGCTGCCGGTGCTGTCGCAGGTCGCCGGATCAACAGAGTCGCTCGGCGTTCGCACCGGCGGGCTCTACGCGACGAACACGCTGGGCGCGGCGCTCGGTGCCCTCGCTGTTCCGGCCGTCTTGCTCCCGTCATTCGGCGCGAACGGCGCGCTGGCCGCGATCATGACGATGAACGCGCTGATTGCGATCGGCGCCGTGCTGCTTGCGCGTCGGCCTCAACCGTCGGCGCCGCAGCGCCCGGTGACCTGCGTAGTCAAACGCGAACAGGTTCAGGCCACGCGTGTGGGGACGCTCCAGTTGGCGTTTTTTTCCGGAGCAATCACGCTCGCGCTCGAAGCGCTCGCCACACGGGCATTTGCGTTGGTGCACGAGAACTCCGTGTACTCGTTCGCGACTGTCGTCGCCGTTTTCCTCGCGGGACTTGGGATCGGAGCGGCCGCTACCCGCGCGATGCTGCGACGCGGTACGCGCGCACGCGCGATAGCCGCGAGCGGCTGGGCGCTTGCGGGCGTGTGGATGGTGTGGCTTCCCGCGATCTTCGTTCGCACGACCGGCCTCGATTACATCGGGGGCGCCGGCCTCCTGGCGCACGAATTGCGGCTCGGCGCCTTCGTCGTCGCCGGATTGCTCGCGCCGAGCGCGCTGCTCGGTCTCGCGCTTCCCGCGCTGATCGAGGTGCAGGGTCAGGCCGACGACAGCGGACGCGCGGTTGGCGCGATTCTCGCCGCGAATACGCTCGGAGCCATCGTCGGACCGCTCGTCGCGGCATTCGCGCTCGTGCCGGCGGTCGGCATCTGGAACGCGTTCGCCGTTCTCGGCCTCGCGTCGATGGTTGCGGCGGCGGCTGCCAGCGCCGGCGGACAGTCTGTCCGCCGCACGTTGGCGGCATCCGCTGTTGTGATTGCGACGGCATTCCTCGTCTTGCCGCCTGGCGGACTGCCGCGCATCAAGCTTGCCTCGTCCGATCAGTTGCTCGACATGCACGAAGGCGCATTCGGTACGGTTGCGGTGGTGTCGCATGAGGGCCACCGCCGGATTCAGTTGGACAACTTCTACGTGCTCGGCGGGACCGCGTCCGCCGGCGATGAACGGCTGCAGGGCCATATCCCGCTGCTGCTGCATCCGAGGCCGCAGCGCGTCGCGTATCTCGGCGTCGGGACTGCGATCTCGATGAGCGCGATCCGATTTCATCCGGTTGCTGAAGTCGCCGCCATGGAGCTCGTCCCCGAGGTGGTGTCGGCCGCACGCGAGTGGTTTCTCGAGGCGAATCTCGACATCCTGAACGACCCGCGCGTCCGCGTGCGTGCGGAGGACGCGCGCGGCTACCTCGGCGCCACGCGCGATCGTTTCGACCTCGTGATCGGCGACCTCGTTGTACCGTGGCGGCGCGGGGAATCGTCGTTGTACACGCGCGACAGCTTCGCAGCCGCGCGCCGCGTCCTCGCGCCCGGCGGACTGTATTGCCAGTGGATTCCGCTCCATCAGATATCCGAGGCGGAGTTCGACAGCATCGCCGCGTCCTTTCTGGACGTCTTCCCTCGCACGACCCTCTGGCGCGGCGACTTCAACGCCGGCGAGGCGGTGGTGGCGTTGATCGGACACACTGATCCGCTCGACCCTCTAGTCGCGGACCAACGGACGCGCGCGCTGGCCGCAAGTCCCGACCGAAGCAACCCGTACCTGTCGCATCCGGCAGGCCTGTGGATGTATTTCGTTGGACCGCTCGATTCGACCGAGCCGAGACTGCAATCGACTCCGCGCAACCTCGACGCGAGTCCGTGGGTGGAACTGGCGAGTCCCCGATTGCACCTGCGCATCGAGAACGGCGGCGCCAACGCGTTTGTCGCGAGACCCCTGAAAGCGCGTCTCGATGAAATTCGCGCACGTCCGGTGGACGGCACAGCGGCCGCTTCGCTGCACGCCGAGCATCTCGCGTGGCGCGATCGTGGCGCCGACATCTGGGAAGCGTCGCTGCTCTCGTTCGAAGGCGACAACGCGGCTGCCGACCGGCTCGGGCTCGCCACGCTCGCGCGACTGCCGACGGAAATCCAGACCGCCGTTTTTGGCGGCAGACGTCCTTTTCCGTAGTCGCGCAGCACGTTGGTGTGCCCGTTGAGATGTTCAGATCGCTTTGTAGGGCCATGGTGCTCCCGTGGCACTGACATCGGCGACCGCACCGAAACGAGAGATTTCAATTTCGGCGGCGACTTACGGAGGGTTTGAGCCGGGTCCCCGGTGACGTCCCAGGACTCGAAGCCGGGAGACATGCGTCGCATGGCCAAAGAGGATGCCCTCGCCGCACGATCCCGGCCAGTCTGGAAGTCGGAGCGGACGGTTTTCAGAGGGTGAAGAATGCGATTTCGTCCAGCAGCGAGTCGCGCGATCTTCTTGACGAACCGCCTTAGGAGGCGTTAGATAGGTCGGTCAGTCCAGCTTCCGAGCGCGTACGCTCGCCCGGGACCAGAATCCGGCAGGTGGAGAGCTGTCTCCGATGCGAAAGTGGCTCAGACGCGCGTCGATGGTCGGTCTCGGTCTGACGCTGGCCGTGATGCCTGCTGGGGGTCAGACCCGGGCGTATCGCGCGCCACGCGCTGCCGACGGCAAGCCCAACTTCAACGGCATCTGGCAGGCCCTCAACGAGGCCTCTTGGGATATCGAGGCTCATGCCGCCGCCCCGAGTCCCGTGCTCGAACTGGGTGCGGCCCATGCGGCCGCGGGCGGCCTGAGCATCATCGACGGCGGGACGATTCCCTACAAGCCCGAAGCGCTGGCGAAAAGGCAGGAGAACTACGCGAACCGACTCAAGCTGGATCCGGAGATCAAGTGCTATCTGCCTGGGGTGCCGCGCGCGACCTACATGCCCTATCCCTTCCAGGTCATTCAAGGCCCGAAGTACATCATGATGCTCCACACGTACGCGGGGGCGGTGCGCACCATCTACATGGATGAGCACAAGGAAGCGCCCGCCGACAGCTGGATGGGCTGGTCGAACGGACACTGGGAAGGAGAAACGTTGGTCGTCGACACCACGGGTTTCAATGGCCAGGCCTGGCTCGACCGTGCAGGAAATTTCCACAGCGACGCCCTGCACGTGGTCGAGCGATACACCGCCACGAGCCCCGACCACCTGCTCTATGAAGCCACCATCGAGGATCCAAACGTGTTCACGCGACCGTGGAAGATCAGCATGCCCCTCTATCGCCGGTTGGACAAGAACGCGCAGATCATGGAATTCAGGTGCGTGGAATTTGTCGAAGAGTTGATCTACGGGCATCTCCGCAAGCAGCCGGGCAAATGACGAGGTGAGAGGGAGATTCCACATGAACCATCGATGGCTCGTTTCGGTGAGCGGTCTCGTCGTTCCCGCCGCGGTCTTTTGGTCGGCGACGATGCCCGTGGCCGGCCAGGCGCGATCGGCCGGCGCGAGAACGAACGAAAAGCCGGCGAAGGCCTACACCGCGCCGCGCACCCCAGACGGCCAGCCGGATCTGCAGGGCATTTGGACGAACAACACCTTTACAACTCTGGAGCGGCCGAAGAACGTCACCAAGGAGTTCTACACTGCAGAGGAAGCGCTCGAAGTGGTCAGACGATTGGCCGCGCAGGAGGAAGAGCAGACCGAACCCGGCACCGTCGCCGACGTGCACTATGACTTTACGCAGTTTGGGCTGGACCGGAGCCAGGAAGCGATGGCCTTGAACCTGCGGACATCGCTGATCGTCGATCCGGCGGATGGGAGACTTCCACCCTTGTCCGCGGAGGGACAGAAGAGAGCCGCCGAACGTGCGGCGGAGAGAAAGAGCAGGGGTGGCCTGCACGATGCCGTACAGAACGAGCCGCTCGGCGCGCGTTGCATCCTGATGGATCGCAACGGGCCGCCCATGCTTGCCGGGGCCTACAACAACGGCTACCAGATCATGCAAGCTCCTGGGTACGTGATGATTCTCGTCGAGATGCTCCATGACGTCCGCATCATTCCGCTGGATGGGCGTCCGCAGCTGCCCCCAAACGTCCGTCAGTGGACGGGGAGCTACCGCGGTCATTGGGAGGGCCAGACGCTCGTTGTCGAGACGACGAACCTCTCGGGCAAGTTCGCGTTCCAGGGCTCGAGCGAGAACATGCGTTTGACCGAGCGCTTCACGCGAGTGGATGAGGACACGATCCGGTATCAATTCACGGTCGACGATCCCTCGACGTGGACACGACCCTGGTCCGCAGAGGTACCCTGGAAGAAGACGATCGGTCCGATATTCGAGCACGCGTGTCACGAAGGGAATTACGGCTTGCGCAACACCCTCGCGGGCGCTCGGGCCGAGGAGAAGCGGGCTGCCGAAGAAGCCGCGAAAAAGGGATCGTCGAAATGAAGGAGGGACTTTCCATGCGAACGAGCCGAGCTGTTGCGGTTGTCGGCCTCGGTCTGCTGCTGGCCGCAGCGCCGATGGCGCACCACGCGTTTTCCGCGGAATTCGACATCGACAAGCCGATCAATCTTCGGGGCACTCTCACGAAATGGGAAATGATCAATCCCCACTCGTGGTTCCACCTCGACGTGAAAAGCGCGGATGGCGCCGTGGTCCCCTGGATGATCGAAGGCGGCAGCCCGAACCAGCTCATCAAGGGGGGCGTGACGAAGAAGTCCCTCGCCATCGGAACGGAATTGATCATCGAAGGCTATCAGGCGAAAGACGGAACCAATAAAGGCGTGGGCCGGAATATTCTGCTCGCCGACGGGCGAAGACTGTCTCTCGGAGGGTCTGCCAACCCACTGACGAACAACAAGCCTTGACCCCGATGCCCGATCTGTCGGACTCCCCGACCGAGGAATACTGACGGTTGTTTGCGTAGTTCGGGTTCGGCCGGCACCCGTTGTTGGCGCCCGAGGCCACGAATCGTACCGGGATCGTCGGAGAGCGAGTTATGTGAGCCAGGCTCACGGTGCAGCAGAAGCAACGACGTGGCTGCGATCCGTCGACCGGCGAGTCAAGAGCCCGAATGCCAGAGTTCGGCGACCAATGCGCTGAGCCGATTGTCGGCACTCCACTCGAGGAAGGCCGCCCAGCAGGCCACAGCGCCAACGATCAACACACCTGCGAGCACTGCTCCCCGTGAGAGCAGGGATGTTGTCGTTGCGACGATGAGCCAAATAGCCGCCGCGATCGCCAGCCTGCGCCACAGCAGGCGACGAAACGCCTTCATGTGTTCCGCATGAACGTACGCGCTCAACACAATCGCGGTTCGCAATCCGTCCGGATCATCCAGACCGCACGCCCTCAGCTCAAAAACCCGCCGCCGTGCACCCGCCACGATTCGACGGTAGCGACCAATCCCTAAGAAGTGCCAAAAAGGATGTGCGTCCGACGGGCTCGCGCTTGAGAAAGTCCTAATAAGTCCCTAAAGCGCGGGTCTGTCGGCGTTTCGGTCGCGCTACGATCGAACTGGAAATGGCCTAACACGTTCGGCCTTGTCCGAGCGTTGCGGGGGAACCAAGGGGAGGCGACCGTCGCGACATCGCGACATCGCGACATCGCTTCCAGGGGCGAATCCGACCGATGGTCGGACGGGGACTTCCAATCTCGAGCCCGACAGCTAACCCCGTCGGCCGTTGGAAGGACACCCGTGCCTGAAGAAGGGCTTCTCTCCCAGTTCAAACGGTTTGTCGTCGGCAAACCGATCCCATCGCACCTCGCCCACCACGAACGACTGTCTCGTGTTACCGGACTCGCGGTGCTTTCGTCCGACCCGCTCTCGTCAGTTGCGTACGCCACCGAAGAGATTCTGCGCGTGCTCGTGCTGGTCGGTGCAGGTGCGCTGACACTGGCGACCCCAATCGCATTCGTGATCGCGACGATTCTGGCGGTCGTGGTTTTCTCGTACCGCCAAACGATTCATGCCTATCCAAGCGGCGGCGGCGCCTACATCGTCGCGAAGGACAACCTGGGCGAGTTGCCCGCGCTCATTGCGGCCTCGTCGCTCCTGATCGATTACGTCCTGACGGTGGCGGTGAGCATCGCGGCAGGCGTTGCGGCGATCACATCGGCGTTCCCGCAGTGGCACATCAATCGCGTCGAGCTGACTCTGGCGTTCGTGCTGGTGCTGATGCTGGGCAACTTGCGCGGCATTCGCGAGTCGGGCCGCATCTTCGCTGCGCCCACATACTTCTTTGTCGTGACGATCCTCTCCTTGGTTGTCGTTGGCACGTGGCGCGTCATGACCGGCACCGTCGCGCCCGTGGAGCCGGTCGCCCCCGTCGAGTCGATCGGCTCACCGTTGACACTGTTCCTGTTGCTCACCGCGTTCTCGAACGGCTGCACGGCCATGACCGGCGTCGAGGCGGTGTCCAACGGCGTGCCGGCGTTCAAGCCGCCCGAGGCGAAGAACGCTGCGGCCACGATGCTCATAATGGTCGTGCTGTCGATCACGATGTTCCTAGGCATCACGCTGCTCTCGCACGCGTTTCATGTCATGCCGAGCGACCAAGAAACCGTGGTGTCGCAGCTCGCCCGCGGCGTCTTCGGGGATCGCGGCATTCCGTATTACGCCGTTCAGTCCGGCACGATGCTGATTCTCGTGCTGGCTGCCAATACCGCATACGCAGACTTTCCGCGCCTCGCGTCGATTCTGGCACGCGACCGCTACGTGCCCCGGCAGTTCATGAACCAGGGTGATCGGCTGGCGTTCTCCAACGGCATCGTCGGGCTGAGCGCACTCGCGGCGGTCCTGCTCGCGGTGTTCGGTGGAGATACGCACTCGCTGATCCCGCTCTACATGATTGGAGTGTTCGTCTCCTTTACGCTGTCGCAGGCCGGAATGGTCGTTCACTGGCGGCGGCTCCGCGGACCGGGCTGGCGCGCGAGCGCGCTGATCAACGGCATCGGCGCACTCGTAACCGGCGTTGTGCTACTGGTCGTGGCGGTCACGAAGGCATTTGAAGGCGCGTGGATCATCATGCTGCTGATCCCGGCGAACGTGCTCTTCTGCAGGATGACTCGCAAACATTACGACGGTGTGGCGGCCCAGCTCACGCTTCGCGGGTGGGAGTCGCGGGGACCGCGCCACAATACGGTTCTCGTGCCAATCAGCGGGATCCAGAGAGCCGTGCTGGAGGCGCTCGATTACGCCAAGACACTGTCCTCGGACGTGCGGGCGGTATACGTAGACGTCGATCCGGATGCCACCGAGCAGCTGCGCCAAGAGTGGAATCGATGGGGACACAGCGTGCCGCTCATTGTGCTTGAGTCACCGTATCGTTCGTTGTTGGAGCCGCTGCTCGAGTACATCGAGCAAGTCTCGTGTGAGCGGCCGGACGGGTACATCACGGCCGTCCTGCCGGAGTTTGTGCCAGCGCGCTGGTGGCATCATCTATTCCATAATCAGCGGGCGCTGCTCATCAAGGGCGCGCTCCTGTTCAAGCGGAACACAGTGGTGACCAGCGTACCGTTCCACTTGCGGCATTAGGACCATGAATCAGTTCTGGCGGCACGACGCGTTCAAGCTGGTGCTTGCGCTCGTCTCGGTGGTCGCGATCACGGCTGGATTCCGGTTGGGGCTGCACCTCACGAATCCAACGACCGCCGCTCTGACCTACCTGTTGGTGGTGTTGGCCACCGCGGCGGTGTCGAGGCTCTGGGTCGCCATCCTCACTTCCGTGGTCGCCGATTTGTGCCTGAACTATTTCTTCATGCCGCCTTTCGGCACGTTCACGATCGCCGACCCGCAGAACTGGGTGGCGTTATTCGCGTTTTTCGCGGTCAGTGTGATCGCCAGCCAGCTGTCCGCCGCCGTGCGCGATCGCGAGCGCGAGGCGTCAGCGCGCCGAGACGAGCTCGGGCGACTCTTCGATCTCAGCCGCGATGTGTTACTCACTACCGACAGCAAGGAAGCCATCCGGCAGTTGGTGAGATTCGTGTCTCGCCGCTTCGATCTGGACTATGCGGCGGTGTGTCTGCCTCGCTCGCGCGAGTGGGACGTCTACGAAGCCGGAGCGGGGTCCGTCACGCTCGACACACACCAACTCTCGCTGGTCTTTGCGGGTGCCGAGACCGTCCTGGAATTCGACGCCCGCGCTAGGACGTACGCCGGACATCGGATGATGAGCTTCGATGGTCAGAACGTGCGACTGGTTCCGCTCCGCTTCGGAACGAAGGCCATTGGCTTACTCGCCGCCGCAGGGCGCCCGGTCGAACCCGGAACGCTTGACGCGCTCGCCGGCGTCGTCGCCATCGCGGTCGAACGCGCTCAATTCCTCGAAGAGCGGAAAGCAGCGGAGCTGGCCCGGCAAAGCGAGGAACTGAAATCGGCGCTGCTCGCGTCGTTGGGCCACGATCTGAAAACACCGCTGACGGCGATTCGAGTCGCCGCTAGCAATCTCCAGGCGTCCTGGCTCCAGGAGGCCGATCGCCGAGAGCAGAGCGACTTGATTCTTGCCGAAGTCGAGCGTCTGAGTCGCCTCTTTCAGAACATCTTGGAAATGGCTCGTATCGACGCGGGTGCGATCGCCGCAGACCTCCGCTGGGTGCATCCCGCCGAGATAGTCGAGGCCGCGCGCGATCAAGTGGAGCACACGCTCCGGCGGCGTCGCGTTGACGTCGAGTCGGAATCCGATGATCTGGTCCGTCTCGATCCTCGACTGACCGCGTCGGCGCTCGCCCATCTTCTCGAGAACGCGGCTCAGTACACCAGGCCGGATTCGCCAATCACGGTGAACATGTCGGTCTCGACTGACGGACTCACGCTGAAGATCGGCGATCGTGGGCCAGGAATCGCGCCGGGGGATCTTCCTCACCTGTTCGATCGGTTTTATCGCGGAACGGAGGCCCGTCAGCGAGTATCGGGTACGGGTATGGGCTTGTCGATCGCGCGTGGCATGCTGGCTGCCGAGCGTGGCCGCATCTGGGTCGAGAATCGTCCAGACGGCGGGGCGCAATTCACCATCGTCGTTCCGGCAGAAAGCAAAGCTGCGGCAGCCGCGGACCACGTGTGATGGCGCGAACGGCCCGAATCCTTCTCGTGGACGACGAAGTGCCAATCCAGCGTGCGGTCGCACCCTTGCTGCGCGCGAGAGGCTATGAAGTCGATGTCGCGGGAACCGGAAGCGAGGCGCTGAAGATCGCTCGCGCGCGGCCACCGGATCTCATTGTGCTGGATCTCGGGCTGCCCGACATCGAGGGAACTGAAGTCTGTCGTCGCATTCGCCGCGAATCGACAGTGCCGATTGTGGTGCTGTCCGCGCGTGGCTGTGAGGCCGACAAAGTCTCAGCCCTTGATCTCGGCGCTGACGACTACGTCACGAAGCCGTTTGGACCGGAGGAGCTGCTCGCCCGTATCCGGGTCGCGCTCCGCCGAGTGTTTTCTCCCGACGATGCGCATTCGGGCCGGCTACAAGCGGGTGACCTGACCATCGACTACGACCGCCGGCGTGTGTCAAGAGGAAACGACGAGATTCGTTTGACGCCGAAGGAGTTCGAGTTGCTCGCGCTCCTCGCGCGCAGCGCGGATCGAGTGCTCACGCACCGAGCAATCTTGAAGGCGGTGTGGGGAGCAAATGCCGCCGACCAGCCTGAGCACCTATGGGTGTTGATGGCACAGCTCCGCAAGAAGATCGAACCCGACCCTTCTCACCCGCGTTACCTGCTCAGCGAGCCTTGGGTCGGGTACCGATTCGTTACCGAACGCGCAGATGGCGCCTGACAGAAGTGGCGCAGATCCTTAGGTGATACGATTGCTCGTCTTCGGAGCCATCCATGACCGCACGCGACCTGATCGAGCTTGCGGGCCGGCAGCCGCTTCTTCTCGCGGCCCTCGTCATCGCTCCGCCGATGTGCGTGGTGCTCCTCGGTTGGATCCACGGACCCGGCCGGGGCGGGGTGTCGCCCTGGAAGTACGTCTATGCGGTGCTCGTGTACCTCGTCTCCGTTCCGGGTGTCGGCGCCGCGGTCCTCAGCGCCTACACCCTCTTCTTCACGCGCGAAAGCTTCCTCGACGTGAACCTTTTCGTCTACCTCGCGCCGATCGTCTCCATGGGCGTGACGTTGGGCGTGGTGCGCCGCAGCGTCTCCTTCGACGAGGTGCCCGGCTTCCACCGCCTCTCGGGCCTGATGGCCCTGATCGCGGTGACGTTCGTCATCGTGCTCGCGATCCGCAAGACCTTCATCGGCATCTTCTTCGGCGCGTCGCTGGCGACGCTCTTCGTGCTGGGCGCGGGCCTCTTCGGGCTGCTCACCTGGGGCGCTTCCGCGCTCTTCCGGGGACGAAACGAGCCCAAGACGAGGCCCCCCGCGTTCCCGTCCGTCTGACCGATGGGTCGTCCTCCTCGAGGCTGCGACCTCGAGCTCAGGAGGGGGACCTTCCGCGGCTCCGCTTCGCCTGGAGCAGTCCCTCAGACCGTTCCGCCGCCTCTCTCACCAGGACACCGATCTTCGGATGCGACGCCTGGAGATCCGCCACCAGGCCGTGGCGTTTCAGCTCCTCGGAGGTCGTGGGACCGATCGACGCAATCACGGTGCGCGGGAGCTCCCGCCGCACGTCGGCGTCGAGATGCATCTCTCCAACGATCTGCCACAGATGCACGACTTGCACGGAGGTCGTGAAAACGACCACGTCCACCTCGCCGCGCGCCATCCTCGTCACGGCGTTCTTCAGCGGGGCCTGGTCCTCCGGCAGCGCCCACCTGTACACCGGTACGGGTGTGACGTGGGCGCCGCGCCCGCGGAGCTCTTCGAGCAACTCGGTGTTGGAAACACCGTACTCTTGCACCGCGAGCCGCGCGCCCCGCAACGGTCGTTCCTCCGCCCTGGCCTCGATCGCCGCCAGCAGGTCGCGCCAGGTGTTCGGCTCGGGTGCGGCGACCCAGACCGGCACGCGCAGCTCGCGCAGGACCGCGAGCGGCTTCGGACCGCGCACGACGACCTTCGTGCGCGCAAGCGCGGCGATGAAGGCCTCTCGCGGGTGCGCGCGCTCGACCACGCTGACCAGCACGCGCGTGCCTACCCCGGTCAAGAAGATGACGATGTCGTACGCGTCGCGCATCAGCGCGTTGGCGAAGTCCAGCGCCGCAGGATTGGAGTCGAGCGGTACTTCGCGGAGGGCCGGCGCGACGATCGGCTGGCCGCCGTACGTGGCGATGAGGGCGGCAAGCTCGGTCGAGCGGCGGCTCTCGAACGACAGCACGCGCAAACCCCGGAAGCTGATCGCGTCAGGTGTCGGCATCGGGACGACATGATACCCGACGCGAATCGGTCACGCCGGCGACGTTTTGGGCGACGCGGCGGGACTCGTGATGACGGAGTATGATTCCGAGCAGCTCGATCGCGGTCGCTCTGATGTCTTCAACTCCATGGTGGGTTTTGCCTTCCGGCCGGATTCGACCAGCGTGGTGGTTGGCGGTCGCGCCAGGGCTGATCTGGGTCGACTACGCAGCGGGCCCCGACACTCCACTCCCTGCCGTCTACGTCCTCCCGGTTTGTGTGGCCGCGTGGTATTCGGGCCAGCGCGCCGCTCTGGCTCTGGCGATCGCGGTACCGGTTGCCCACCTGACGTTCGCGCTGACGCTGTGGGGGCCGCCCGCGGCCCTGGGATGGGGTGTGGCGACGGCGACTCTCCGCGCCGCCGTGGTCGCGTTCATCGCGCTCGTGTTCGCGCGACAGTCGGAGCATGAGCGGCAGCTCAGACGGGACCTCGAGCGACGACATGCCCTCCAACTGCGGGCGGAGCAACTACGGGTTGTTCAAGTGACCATGCGGACGGTGCAGGATATCGTCAACAATTGCCTGAATCAGCTGCAGCTGTTGCGACTGGACGCCGAACGCCACGTGTCTGCGGAATCGGTCAAGCTGTTCGATCAAGCCATCAAGGAGGCTGCAGCCCAATTGAAGGCGCTGGGCGACCTGGAGGCCTACGCGGAGAAGCAGATGGAGATCGGAACCGCCCTCGATATCGGCGAGATTGGATCGACCGGTCACTAGCTGATCTGGGCATGGACCGCCTTGTCAAACCGCGCACGCACGAGATGCGCCCGCTCGCGATTGTTGCGGCGCTGCCCAGACTCTGTGCGATTGCACGACGCCCTTACTGTTGACTGATGAGTCTCAACTTCACGCTCAGTCAATCCGCTCCACTCTGATGAAGTTCGTCTTTCCGGCGACCTGCAGGGGCACACCGCCGGTGATCACCACGGTCTGACCGGACTCCAGCAGACCGGCCTTGCGGGCGGCGTGGATCGTGTAGCGGAGCATCTCGTCGATGCTGTCGGTCGCCGCAATCTTCAGCGGCACGACGCCCCAGCAGAGGGACAGGAAGTCCAGGGCATTCTCATTGGGCGTCGACGCGAGGATGAGCTGTCTGGGGCGGAAGCGCGACACCAGGCACGCCGTCGATCCGGACCAGGTCGGCGTGATGATCGCGGCAGCGCCCGTTTCTTTGGCAATGAGGTGCGCGGCGCGGCTGATGGCGTCTCTCGTGCCGGGCTCGAACGGCAGGTTTTCGAAGGCGAGCGAGTCGAGGCTGCCCTCGGCTGAACGCGCGATGCGGTCCATCATCAGCACGGCTTCGACCGGGTACTTGCCCACCGCCGTTTCTTCGGAGAGCATCACGGCGTCAGTGCCGTCCAGAATGGCATTGGCGACGTCGGTGGCTTCCGCTCGTGTCGGGCGAGGACTGTCCACCATGCGTGCGAGCATCTGCGTGGCGGTGATCACGGGCTTGCCGGCCGCGTTGCACTTGCGGATCACCATCTTCTGAACGAGCGGCACGCGTTCCAGTTCGATCTCCACGCCAAGGTCCCCGCGCGCCACCATGAGCGCGTTGGCGGCCTCGAGGATGGTGTCGATGTTGTTGACGGCTTCGTGCTTCTCTATCTTGGCAATCACCGGGATGTTGCCGCCGTTGTTCTTGATCACACGCCTGGCGGCGACGATGTCCGCGGCCTTTCGAACGAAGCTCAAGGCCACGGCGTCCACACCTTCTTCGAGGCCGACCTTGAGATCCTTGCGATCCTTCGCCGTCATCGACTCGACCTGGAGCTCCGATCCGGGAAGGTTGATGCCCTTGTGCGACGTCAGCGCGCCGCCGACGACGATCCGGCACAGGATGTTGGGGGGCGAGATCTTTTCGACGACAAGCTCGATGCGGCCGTCCGCGAGGAGAATCGGGTGGCCCACTGAAACGGCGTGAGGCAGCGACTTCAGGGACACCGAAATCAATCGGCTATCGCCGGGAACGGTTTCGGTGGTGAGGGTCACGGTCTTGCCTGGCTGGAGCATGGCGTGATCGCCAGCAATGGATCCGATGCGTATTTTCGGTCCTTGCAGATCCTGCAGGATGGCAAGCGGCTTGTTGAGTTTCTTTCGCAGCTTCTTGAGGCGCCGTATGACCATGCGATGGTAATCGTGCGTCCCATGCGAAAAATTCACGCGCGCGACATTCATGCCCGCGACGATGAGTTTGCCGATCATTTCCTCGGAATCAGACGCGGGGCCGATCGTGCAGACAATCTTGGTCCGTCTCACGTGGTGTTCCTTTTGCTGAAGGGTCCTGCCGAGAATGTGCCCTTTCTCGGTGACCGAGCAAGATATACCCGATTCGGTCTAGGCCGCGCGGGAGAAGAGTTGCTCCTTGACTTGGTGGACGGCCGGTAGTAGAAGGTAAGATCCGCAAGGCGTCACGCGCGCACAGGCGCCACGAAAGACCACACGCGAGCAGGCAACCGTTGAAGGGAGCGAGCATGAGCACCCGAGAGAAATCACGCCGGGCATTTCTCGTTGAGTCCGTGTCCGGCTTGGGCGCGGCGTGGGTCGCGGCCAACTACTCGGGCATCCTCGCGGCTGAAGAGTACGTGCTGGAGGCGGCCCAGTCGGGGCAGCCGGTCAAGCTCGCCTTCTTCACACAGGCGCAGGCCGCCGAAGTCGAAGCCATGGCGGCTCAAATTATTCCCACCGACGACACGCCGGGCGCGCGCGAGGCCCGGGTCGTGAATTTCATCGACAGAGCGCTCGTGACCTTCGAGAAAGATAGTCAGTCCGACTACACCCAAGGCCTCGAGGATCTCGAGGCGCAAACGAAACAGATCGTCCCGGGCGCCAGCAGATTCTCGGCGCTGACCTCCAGCCAGCAGATCCAGGTGCTCACGGCCATGGAGAAGACGCCGTTCTTCAACCTGGTCCGCACGCACACGATCACCGGTTTCTTCGCCAGCCCCGTGCACGGCGGCAATGCCAATAAGGCCGGCTGGAAGCTCGTCGGCTACGACGACTCCCTCAATTTCAAGCCGCCGTTTGGCTACTACGACGCGCAACCCCTTCCCCGCCGTTAGACCTGGAACTGGAGACAACGCCATGGGACAGTTCACGCCAGCAACTGAGGTTGATTTCGTCGTCATCGGTTCCGGGGCTGCCGGGGGCATCATGGCCAAGCAGCTGTCGGTGGCCGGCTTTTCGGTGGTGGTCCTGGAGCAGGGCGGCTGGGGAAAGTACGGGCACGAACAGGACTATACGAAGGACGAGTGGCTCAACGACAACCCGAGCCTCGAAGACCGTTTGATGAGCGACCCCGTGCGGCAGAAAAATACCTTCCGCAGGAACGACAAGGAAAAGGCCGTTCAGGGTTCGCATTCGTACGGGATGGTCGTCGGAGGCGGGACGGTGACGTACGGTGGCAGCAGCTGGCGCCATCTGCCGTGGGAGTTCAACGAAGCCACCACCGTGGGAAAGATTGCCGGCTCGGGCATGGCGGACTGGCCGATCTCCTACGCGGAGCTGGAGCCCTATTACACGCAGGCCGAGTGGGAGATGGGCATCTCGGGACAGCGCGTCAACTCCCCGTTCGTGGCACCGATGTCGAAGGACTATCCCGTCCCGCCGATGCCATGGAAGTCGTCAGGCGCCTTGTTCCACGTGGCGGCCGCCAAGCTCGGCTTGACCGTGGTACCCGGTCCGCTCGCGATTATTTCCACGCCGTACATGGGCCGCTCCGGGTGCGTCAACTGCGGGATGTGCTCGGGCTTCGGGTGCCACGTGAAGGCGCGATCGAGCTCGGCGGTCACGGTGCTGCCGTTGGCTGTGAAGACCGGCCGCTGTGAAGTTCGCGCGAACAGCTACGTGCGCGAAATCTCGGTGAACAACAGTGGCCGGGTGACCGGCGTCGTCTATTTCGACGCGCAACGACGTGAAATTCAACAACGGGCCAAGGCGGTCGTGCTGTCGGCGAACGGCTCGGAGTCTCCCCGCCTGCTGCTGCTCTCGAAGTCGGCCCGCTTCCCCGACGGCCTCGCGAACTCGAGCGGCGTTGTCGGCAGGTATCTGATGCTCGGCAACGGCGCCGGCGCGAGCGCGCTCTTCGAGCATCCGCTGAACGACTACAAGGGCGTCGTGACCGGCGCCGGGATCGTGGACTACGTCCCGACCGATCCCAAGCGGGGTTTCTACGGCGGCGGCCGAATGACGGCCCGCGGCTTCGACACCCCGATTAATTACGGGCTGAGGGGCCTGCAGCCTGGCGCCGCGCGCTGGGGTGCCCTGTACAAGAAGGCGCTTGTCGAGGAAGCGCGGCACAAGATGCAGATTTCGTGTTTCGTCACTCAGTTGCCGCTCGAGACCAACCGCGTGGATCTGGATCCCGAGGCGAAAGACGACTGGGGCCTGCCGGCGATGCGCATCACGTCCACGAGCCATCCCGACGACTTCAAGAGCATGGAGTTCTTCCGGCAGAAGTCGATCGAGATTCTGCAGGCGGCCGGGGCGAAGAAGGTGTGGGCGAATCCGGTCAACGACAGCCGCGGGAGCGCGCACAACCGGGGAACGTGTCGAATGGGGAACGACCCGAAGACGTCGGTCGTCGACAAGTTCCACCGCGCGCACGACGTACCCAACCTGTACATCGTCGACGGCAGCAACCTCGTCACCGGTGGCCGCAATCACCCCACGATGACGATCCAGGCGCTCGCGTTCCGCGCGGCGGAGCATCTGGTGCGTGCAGCGAAGGGCGGAGACCTGAGGACCGGCGCCTAGCGCGCCATTTTCATGGCTGTGTAGTGGCTGGCTTCTAACCAGCCTGTCAAGGTCCGCCTACAGGCGGACACTACAGAGTTGTGAAATCTGGAATACTCCCCGGCCGGCAGGCCAGCGGCGGAGGTTACTTCCTGACCTCCTCAAGACGCGTCTGTCAGTTCTCGACGACGACTGCGTGGCGCTCTGGCAGTTTGAGCGTCTTCACCACGACGAATCGGCGGCCATCCGCGGCATCGGCCGCCGACAGACTGCGATCGAGGCGAGCGCCCGCGGCCCTCGCGGGGGTGGGCGCCCCGCGCACCTTGAGCTTGATGTTGGCCGGTTTGAGGTCGCGATGCAGGATGCTCTTGTCGTGCGCGGCTTCGAGGGCGTCGGCGATCTGCCGCGCAATCTGAAGGGCGTGCGTGAGCGGCATGCCGGCTCCTGGTGCGAGAGCGTCGGCCCTTCGACCAGCTCCATCACGAGCGCGCGCATCCCGGCCTGTTGCCGGCGATGTGAAAGGATGACGACGCCGCGAGGCTCCGGCTCAGCGGCACGTGATTCGTCGACTGGTTTCCTTGTCTTACCCGTGGGGTAAGATATAACGATGGCGACGACAACCGTCTCTTCCAAAGGTCAGGTCGTGATTCCGCGCCATCTGCGGGAGAAGCACCACCTGACGTCTGGCATGCGCCTTCAGGTCAGCGAGACAGACGAGGGCTTGGTCCTGGTACCCGTCAGACGCGCACGGGTTTCAGCAGGCCAGACCGGCTGGCGGTCCCTGCGCGGATGCGCGAAAGGCACGGACGCGCTGAAGCAGCACCTTGCGGAGCACCAGCGTGAAGCGAAGCGATAGGTTTTGCCTCGATGCCTTCGCGTGGTTGGCGTGGTTGCAGGACGAACCGGGCGCCGCGGCTGTCC
>Ga0156018_1041_pt2 | contig 38095 bp, 31 predicted proteins | sample RifCSPlowO2_02_FD_107672 | JGI IMG/M metagenome (GOLD analysis project Ga0156018, IMG submission 107672) | Acidobacteria bacterium RIFCSPLOWO2_02_FULL_65_29 | reverse complement strand
CTGGGATGGGGCTATGAAAGTAACGGTGAAATATCACTTCAGGCGGAGGAGCGCGCATTTGTGGACCCGTTCGAAGCCACGCGCCTTGACGAAAAGCATCAGAGCGGTCAGGGACTGGCGAAGTTGCCGAAATGTCGTCACCGATTTCGCGTCCTCGTGTGCACTTCGTAATCTACAAGCGCGAGGCTGTCCGACCACAGACTGCTCGATGTCCCTGCAGTTGCCCCACACTTGCCCTGCCGCTAGATAATCTAGCGTAATCCTTGTAATTGTCGTGAGAGCGAAAGAGCAAGAAGTTCTGAAGGAACTCTAGGTCTAGAAGTCCTTGATCAGATCGGATCGGCGCCGGCGGCCTGAAACGGGCTTGAAATCCTGTGGCCCGAAAGGACCGTGTCGGATCGTCTACTTCCCCGGGCACCAAAGAACCAAGGATTTTGCGGACCTGACCCGCGAGTTGAAGGGACGAGGTCGGAAACACAAAGGGCGTATCATCTTTCCTAGCCTCGCTCAGCCGCCACAATGTGGTGTAGGCTCGACATGCGCACAATCCGCGCCTCGAGCGAGGCGTCGACTGTGCATCAATGCGACATGAAGTCGTGCACGACGTCTGACGCTGAAGCGTCGCCTCGTCAGCTCTGTCGATGGCAGCGTGCAATGCTGATTGCGTGGCTCGACTCGATCGGAATCGATGTCCATTTGCGGCGCAATTGTGCGGCGTGTTGCGCGCACACTTTTAGTCACGCTGCGGATCGCGACGACGATCCACTACGCACGCTTGGCTGCGGGTGATAGCATTTGCTCTATGAAACAGCACGGGTCTTGCCTGGCAATAGAGCGGCGTATGAAGTCACTTGACGCGACGTTGGACAATCCTTCACAACTCGGTCGTGCCCACCGTCTGCCTGGACGTGTTGTGTAAGAAATGCTCGCAGGTTGAACTCGCTGAGAGAAACACGATCATGCAGCGGAACGACGAGCAGGCAATCATCGAGAGTCCTTCACGAGAAACACGGCGTGCGGTTCCTGGGCCATCCGCCAGACCGCCGCCGGCGCTGCCTCAAGGCCGCTCTGAGGGTCTCCGATTCGCCGGACGAATAAGGCGCCGCGTCCACTCGTCACGCGCCCTGACGGTGCGCCAGTCGGTCGAGTCGGTCCGCTTGAGGCGTCGGTCGCGGCACTGGTCGCGAATCCGACTCGTGCATCCGAGGTGCCCGTGCACCAGATTCCCGCGTTGGTCGCCGAGCTGGCCTCGGAACAGGCGACACTCTGCGCGATCCAAGGCGTCCTCACAACACGCCTCCTAACCTCGCCACCGGCCGAAACTGCTTCGCACCAGTCAAGGGATCGACTCTTGACCGTAGACGAGGTCGCGACCATTCTCGGTGTGAACAGACGGTGGGTGCAGCGGCGCGCGAAGCGCCTGCCGTTTGCTCGCAGAATCTCCGAGCATTGATTCGCTATTCGGAAGCCGGGTTGAAACGCTGGATGGCAAACCGACAGATTCGAGTCGCGTAGGGAGCCTGTAACTTTCCGGTCCCTTGACGTCGTCGTACTGACTGCCCCTGGTGGGGAGCGAACGACTTCTCTGCTTGGTTGACTTTATGGAACCCAAGCGCGAAGCTACCAGTAGGCAACGATGGAAGTCTTCCCAGGAATTACCATGGATCCCGATGTCCGATTCGGGAAGCCCTGCATCGCAGGGACTCGTATGGACGTCGCAACGGTCCTGGGTCTTTTTGCCGCCGGGGAGACCGTAGACACGGTCGTCGCCGAGTACGCACTGACCCCCGAGCAAGTGCGCGCCGCGTTGGCGTACGCGGCCCACGTGGCGGCGCACCTGCCCCCAGCAGTCCGCCAGGCATCCTAGACTTCAGCAGGCATCGTGAGATTCCTGCTCGACGAGAATTTTCCCCTCGGGTTGATTCGAGCCCTGCAATCTGACGGCTTAGCGGCGGATCACATCATCACCCTCGGCTGGCGCGGGGCCTCTGACAAACGAATTCGCGAGCGTCTCCAGGATGCTCAGATCGTGTTTTTCACTCAAGACGACGATTTCCTGTTCGGGGAGACCGTCGCCGCTGTTGTCGTGCTGTCGCGCGTGCGGCAGTCCCGCACTCTGAAGGAACGCATAGAGATCTGGCGGAAGGCTGGGCGAGACCTCGCGCAGACGTCGGGAGTTGAAAGACTGTTCGAACTGACGGACGAAGGTGTGTTGCTGCCTTGGCAGGACGCCCCTTCGCGCAGCTGACCGCCTGGCGCGAATCGCACTTTGGCTCGACGGGGTTCGTCATGCGTGGACATCCGCGAGCGCGCACCACTAAGACCTTGCTCTGATCGATAATCTCTCAAGGGAATGTCACGAACAAAAATAGCGATCCTCGGGAAGTTGTCGCTCTCTGAAGACGACGGCCTTCTGTACTCGGTGTCTTCGGCGAAGCCAAGCTCCTTGTCGCCGTCGATTCGTGCATCAGCCCGCTCTCTTACCGATCGCACCGAGCTTCGTGGTAGGCGATTTCGTGGTCCATTTCGATCATGGCGTGGGCCGCTATTGCGGCATGAAGCAAATAGCGGTCTCCGGTCGTCCTGCGGATCGTGCGGATGTTATCGAACTCGCTTTCGCTGGTGACGATCACCTCTTCGTGCCGGTCGAGCTGAGTCATTCAGTACAGAAGTACAAAGGCGCAGACAGCAAGCCGCCGAAGCTGGCGGCACTGGGTGTCGCGCGGGAGCCATGTTCGACCGTTGCCACATCGTCAGCCCCGGCGACCTGCGGGAAGCATCTGCGAAGTTGGCGACGATCACCGACCCGATTACTGCACCTAAGACTGCACTCGCGGGGGCGCCGACCTGGCAAAATCAGCCAACGGCAGGCTGGGTGAATTGCAGAAACATTCAGGAAAGCCGCGAATTCCGCACGTTCCGCTAGGCGCTAGTCCCTCTCAAAATCCTGTGGCCCGAAAGGGCCGTGTGGGATCGTCCCCCACCCCCGGCACTTCGAACCCAAGATGGCGGCTGTGCCGCGACGCCGGGGCCGTTGTGTCGGCACGAGGAGTGCGCGTAGACTCGCGAGTTGTCGGCGCGTCCTGGGCTTTGTCGAGATGGGAGTGAACGGCGTATGTGGCAACCTGGCCGACGACCCGTGACGCGAGTCGCTGCGATGGCCGCTTTGCTTGCCTGCGGGACGCTGCTCCGGGCATCGCCACAGTCCGATCGGAAGGTGGCCGACAACAAGTGGAGCGTAGCTCGGACGCCGGACGGACAGCCGGACCTGCAGGGCACGTGGACGAACTACGACCAGACGCCCTTCGAACGACTGAGTGCCGAAGAACAAGTCTCGCGGGGGCCGGCGGTGAGTACCGCCGACTGGCTCGTGCAGGACAGTCCCATCAGCCCCCGACGGCCTTCGATGGTGGTGGACCCGCCGAACGGCAGAGTGCCGCTGAAGCCCGAGGCGATTGCGCAGCGAGACAAGTTTGTCGCGCTCGACGCCGGCTCCCCCGAGGGCTATGGGCCGTGGGAACGCTGTATTACCCGCGGCGTGCCGGGGTCGATGTGGCCCAGTGCCTACAACAACGGTCACCAGATTGTGCAGACGCCGGGCTACATCGTCCTGCACTCGGAAATGATCCATGAGGCCCGTGTGATTCCCCTGAACGACGTCGGGCGGCCGTATCCCGGCCCGGCCGTCCGGTCGTGGGACGGCGATTCGCGCGGCCGCTGGGAAGGTGACACGCTCGTGATCACCACGACCAACTTCAGTGGGAACGGCTGGGTCGCGACCCATGCGGCGTCGGGACGGCTGAGGGGTATTGCGCTCAGCCAGGCCGCGCGCGTGGTCGAACGCCTCACACGCGTGGACGAAAATACGATTCGGTACGAAGCCACCATCGACGATCCGAGCGCGTACACCAGGGCCTGGACCGTGGCGTTTCCATTGAACAGAGACGATCGGTATCGCATTTTCGAATACGCGTGTCACGAAGGCAATCACGCATTGGAGAACATGCTGCGTCCGCGCGCGAAGCCCTGACGCCTCGAAGTTGCCGCGCAGAAATCCTCGGCGTGTATGGTGACACCGAAGTGTCTCAATCCCCGCATCCGCGATCAGGTGTCGAGCACCGCTGAACCCCTGTATGTCGCCGCGTGACCTTGTCTACGTCGGGCACATGCTCGACATGGCAAGGAGGCCGGTGGCGTCACTGAGCGAAGGGGCGGACCAGTCACCCGGACTCGCAGTATAGTGACCGCATGACGACTCTTGAAGCGGCCCTCGAGCGCATCGTGGCCGTGGCCAAACCGGATCGCGTGATCCTCTTTGGATCGGCCGCGCGCGGCACAGCCGGTCCACACAGCGACCTGGACTTTCTCGTGATCAAGCGCGGCGTCACGAGCCGGCGGCGGCTGGCCCAGACCATCTATCGTGCCCTTGTCGGCATTCGGGCCTCGGTCGACGTGGTCGTCCTGACCCCGGAGGACGTCGAGTCTCTCAAGGATGATGTCGGCACCATCGTCGGCCCGGCTATTCGTGAAGGCCGGGAAGTTTATGCCGCCTGAGGGCGGGAGCCCCGGGGATCCGCACGAGTGGTTGCGTCGGGCGCGGAGCAATCTCGCCAGGTCGTCGCAGGGCCAGGTGACCCCCGACGTGCTCTTCGAGGACGCGTGCTTCGATGCGCAGCAGGCCGTGGAGAAGGCCCTCAAAGCGCTGCTGGTCTCGAGGGGCGTGCAGGTGCCTCGGACGCATGCCATCGGCGAACTGATTACGATGCTGGCTGACTTGGGATTCGACATTCCTGCCGACGTGCAAGAGGCGTCCGCGTTGACGGACTACGCCGTCGCCGCACGTTATCCGGGACCGTCCGAGCCTGTCCTCATCGAAGACTACGAAAGGGCGGTCGCGATCGCGATGGCCGTCGTCTCGTGGGCAAGCGGCATCATCACCGCGCCGTTCGAGCCCTGAGTTCCACACGTCTCGGGTTGCCGAGTTCAGCCTTGCGCTTCTGTCGCAATTGCGCACTGGCGTTGCCCTCGCGCTCGAAGTCCTCAATGGTGGTGATCTTGAGCCGTGTCTGGGAAAGGGATGGTTGAAGAACTGATGAGTACCTACCACGTCGCGTACGATCGAGACGAAGCGGGTTGGTGGGTAGCTTCCGTTCGCGAAGTGCGCGGATGCCACACGCAGGGCCGGACGGTCGACGAGACGAGGCGACGTATTCGGGAAGCGATGGAATTATTTGTCGATGATGCACAGTCGGCGAAGGTGGTCGATGAGGTGAAGCTGCCGACGGCCGCGACGAAGGCGATAAGGGTTTCCACGCTGCTTCGGAAACGAGCCGCCCGGGAGGGACAGACGCGCATCTGCCGCGGCGCGTCGCGCGGTTCGACTTCTGAAGAGCGGGAAGCTGAAGATGAGCGCACGAGATGCGGCTCGTGTGCTCGGCATCTCACACCAGCGAGTGTACCAACTTGCCCACGAAGGACCCTCGCGATGAACCGCGGCCTGTACCAAGTGGTGCGTTCGAGTTCAGGTGCCGGCCGCAGTCCGCAGTAATATGGAGCGGTGCCCAAGGTCCGTGAGGCCATTAAGCTGATCGAAGGCGACGGCTGGCGAGAAGTGAGCACGAAGGGTAGTCATCGCCAATTCAAGCACGCGACGAAGGCCGGACGTGTCACTATTGCCGGGCAACCGTCTGACGATTTGGCGCCGGGTTACCTACAACAGCATTCTGAAGCAAGCCGGACTCAAGGAGTAGATATGCATCGATTCCTCATCGTCATCGAGAATGCCGGCAACAACTTCTCCGCGTACTCGCCAGACCTGCCCGGTTGCGTGGCGACTGGAGCGACGCGAGAGGAAACCGAGCGTCGGATGTACGAGGCGATCCAGATGCACGTCGAGGGCCTGATTGACGACAAGCAGCCAGTCCCGCCGTCCACATCCTTTGCCGAATACGTGGTCGTCCCCGCGTAGCTCTCTGATGTTCGTACGGGCCGGCCACTGGCAGGGATGAAGCGTCATTCACTCGTTTTCACTGATCCACGCCAGACCAGATATTTTCAAGAACACGACGGGAAACGCCGATTCGCGTCGCTTCGTCCCGATCGCGAAACTTGATTTGGCGGCTTAAAATCCTGGGTCCCGCAAGGGGCGCAGGAGGACAGACGCGCATCTGCCGCGGCACGTCGCGCGGTTCGACTTCTGCAGAGCGGGAAGCTGACGATGAGCGCACGAGATGCGGCTCGTGTGCTCGGTATCTCACACCAGCGAGTCCACCAACTGGCGCACGAAGGATCCTCGCGATAAACCGGCGCGAGGACGCGATCGTTCGCACTTCTCCGCTCGCAGCTGGCACATAATACTGATACAATACTGATATGACTCGCAAGATCGTCCAAACCGGATCCTCCCTGGCCGTGACGCTCCCGCGCGACGTCGTCGATCAGTTCAAGCTGAAAAAAGGCGACGAGGTGGACGTGTCGGTGCACCCGCAGACCGGCGCCATCGTCGTGCGCACCGGCGTGCGGTATCTCGAAGGCGGCAAGGTCACGAAGCGGTTCTTGCGGCTCTCCGCGGACTTGATGCGCCGCCGGGCGAAGCTCTATCGTGAACTGGCGAAGTGACGACCCTCTACCTGTCTGTCGAACAGGTGCGGGCCCTTCACCAGGCGCTCGTTGGGCAGTTTGGGGGCGCCTCCGGGATCAGCGATCGAAGCGGGCTCGAGTCGGCGGTCGCTCGCCCCGCCATGACCTTTGGAGGCGAAGACCTCTACGATGACCTCGGGGCGAAGGCCGCGGCGCTGATGCACTCCCTGGTCCTGAATCATCCCTTCGTGGACGGCAACAAGCGAATCGGCGTGGCCGCCGCAGAGTTCTTTCTCGAGCGGAATGCTTCCATACTCGAGGCGTCCGACGAGGAGCTCGAGCAACTGTCGCTCGCCGTGGCCGAGGGCAAAATGGCCGTCGAGGCACTGGCGATCTGGTTCCGGCAGCGCCTCCGGTCGGCTGAATAGGCTCTCAGGAGTAACCCTCGTGAATCTTTCCGGATCGATCCTCGAGAACCTGGCTCGCGTCGCGGCCGCTCACGCCGAGGTCCGAGCCGTGTATCCGTTCGGCTCGCAGGTGAAAGGCGATGCGCTTCCGGATTCCGATCTGGACGTCGGCGTCCTGTTCGAGGGTCCCCAGCTCCTCGGTCACACGCTGGCACTCGAGACGGAGCTCCAGCCGGCAGCCGGCCGCGGGTTCGACCTCGTGGATGCGCGGCGTGCGGCCGCGTTTCTCGCCCTCGAGATTGTGCGCGGCGAGCGAATCTTCTGCCGGGAGCCGGTCGAGACCGACCTCTTCGAACTGTACGTCCTGCGCCGGGCCGGAGACTTGCTCCCGTTCGAGCGCCAACGTCAGGCGCTCCTCCGCGTCGTCGACGCAAAGGAATAGCCGAGATTGGATGAGGCCCGCGAAAACGGGGCCTTGACAAACCTCGGTAACTGTCATACTGTCATATGACAGTGAGCCATGCGCTTCCAGCTCAACTTCAAGTCCGGCAAGCCCGTCTACCTCCAGGTGGTGGACCAGGTCAAAGCCGCCGCCGCGTCGGGGGCCGCCCGGCCGGGCGAGCCGCTGCCCTCGATCCGCCCGTTGGCCGAAGAGCTCCGCGTCAACCGCAATACCGTGGCCAAGGCCTACACGGAGCTCGAGAATCAGGGCATTATCGAGACCCTCGCCGGCAAAGGCTGCTTCGTTCGCGCCAATAACTCGCGCCTCAAGAAGGACGTGCGCCTCGAGCTCCTGGCGCAGGAGATTGATGACGCCGTGATCCAGGCTCACCATCTCCAGGTGGGCAAGACCGAGTTTCTCCGACTCGCCGAAGCACGATTCGACACCTTCGAGCAGCAGCGCGACGTCGCCAAGAAGGCAGGAGAGCCATGAATCCCGAGACTCCGGTCATCGCGATCGACAAGCTCGTGCGCCGCTTCGGCCGCGCCGACGCCGTCGCGGGCCTCGACCTGCGCGTGCGGCCAGGAGGCTGCTACGGCTTCTTCGGCCGCAACGGGGCCGGCAAGACGACCACGATCAAGTGCCTGCTGAACCTGCTGCGGCCGACGAGCGGCGAGGTGAAGGTCTTCGGTCTGGATCCGGCGCGCGACGAAGTGGCCGTCAAATCGAGGCTCGCGTACGTGCCGGACACCGTGGCGTTCTACCCCTGGATGACCGTGCGCGACACACTCGACTACTTCGCGTCGTTTCGACAACGCTGGAATGAGCACACCGAGCGCGCGCTGCTGGACCAGTTCCGGCTCGATGTCCGGCAGAAGGCCAGCCACCTGTCGCGAGGCCAGCGCACGCAGCTGGCGCTCATCACGGCCATCTGTCCCGAGCCCGAGCTGCTGGTGCTGGACGAACCCACCTCCGGACTCGATCCCATTGTCCGCCGCGAGTTCATCCAGACGGTCATCGGCGCCTACCAGGAGGGCGACCCCGGGCGCCGAACGGTGTTCGTCTCGACCCACCTGATCTCGGAGTTCGAAGGGCTGATCGACCGGTTCACCATCATCGAGCAGGGACGCGACGTGCTCACGCTGGACGCCGACACCGCGCGGGAGCGCTACCAGAAGATCTACGCGCGCTTTTCGGATGAGCAGGGGAGCCTTGACGTGCCAGGCGCGCACGCGCTTCGCCGGCAGGGTCGCGAGATCGAGGTGATCGTCAACGGCAACGCGGCCCTCGTCTTGGCGCGCTTGAAAGCGCTGTCGCCTGAGACGCTGACGAGCGAGGCGCTCACGCTCGAAGAAATCTTTGTCGCCACACTCCAACCCGCGAGCGTTGTGGCATGAGCCGCGCGGCGCTACTCCCGCTCGACGTCACCAAGGAAATCCGAGGTCTCTCCGGTGCCTGGCTCGCCTGCCTCGTCGCGCTGGTCGTCCCCGCGGTGTTGGGTGTAAGGGCACTAAGTGGACTCGATCTCCCGGCGTACGTCCTCGGCGCTGCGGCGCTTGGCGCGCTGTCGATCGGCCACGAGTACAGCCACTGCACACTGACCCTGCTCCTCTCCCACCCAGCGCGCCGTGAACGTCTCTTCCTCGTCAAGCTGGGTGTGCTGGCGGCGATGCTGCTGGCGCTCTATGGAGTCGCCGTCGCCGTGGATGTTCGCGCCCCAGAGTCGCAGAGGCTGCCGTTCTTTCTGCTGCTGCCCATGCTGTGCGGCCTGTTCGTGGCCCCGTGGTTCACGATGCTGTGCCGCAGCCCACTCGCGGGGACGGTCTTGGCCATCGCGTTGCCCCCGTGGTTGTTGCTCTTGAGCGAGCTGGTTTACGTGGCGATGTACGGGCGCGGGCCGGGAGCGGATGTCGAGGCGGCCATCATGTGGCGGGGAGCACTGGGCCTCTCTGCGGTTGGCGCCGTCATGAGCTGGCGGATGTTCATGCGGCTCGAGGCGATCGACGATGGGGGCCCAGAGGTTCAGCTGCCGCAGTGGCTCCGACCTAGGACAACCGTGAGCAGTGCGGCGTCTGCGCTCACGAGGCGCCACCCGGTGTGGCGGCTTGTGAAGAAGGAGATCTGGCTCCAGAAAACAGCGCTGGCCGTCGCTGCGCTCTATATGCTCGGCTGCCTCGCGTTCGTGTCGATCAATCCGTGGCTGGCGCTGGGGTCCAGCGTCCCCGATGGGGGCGACATTCTCGCCGTGCTGACCTTCTGCTACAGCGTCCTGATCTCGGTGCTGATTGGATCGCTCGCCAGCGCTGAGGAGCGACGGCTCGGCACGCTCGACTGGCAGGTCCTCCTTCCACTTGCGACCCGGAAGCAGTGGATCGTCAAGGTGGGAACAGTCTTCGGTCTGGCGCTGTTGCTGGCGCTCGCCCTGCCAGGGCTGCTGCTGGCCGCCATCACTCCGGCGGCCGACATGGCGCTCCTGCTCGGGCGAGCTCCGCAGTTTGCCGTGGGCGTCGCCGTACTCACTGTCATCGGCCTGTATGTGTCCTCGCTGTGCACGAGCGGGGTGCAGGCGTTGCTGATCTCGGTGCCGGCGATCTTCGCCCTCGTGCTCCCCGTCACCATGGTGGCCGAATGGCTGCAGCCGTATGGGTTGGTCATGGCCATGGCCACCCGGCGGTCAGCCGAGAAGGCGTGGGTGAGCGTCGGCATCAGCCCGATCGATCGCAGTCGGCTCATGAGCCTGCTGGAGCTTCTGCTCGTCGCGGCCATTCTCGCGGTGGCGTTGCGGTTCGCTCTCGCGAATCATCGTTCGGCCTACCCCCTCGGTGGGCGCGCGTGGACGCAAGTGATCCTGATGGCGATCTTCCTGACGGTCGGAGCCCTGTTACTGGGCGGGATGGTTGCGTAGGCCTAATCTGCCGCCGCCGATCACTCACCGGATTCCGCGATTGCGCGGAATCCGGCGGTCGCGCGCCGCGGTAGCAGGACTGAAGTCCTGCACTACAGCGTTATGAATTCCGGGATAACGCTCGTCGAACGGACCCTCATCTCGACAACAGATAGGTCATCTTGACCGCGAGCTGCCGGTTCTGCAGCCCCGGAATCCCGAGGAGATCCCTCCGGAACTCGTCGTACGCGACGTACAGGTCGCTGCCCGCGCGGAAAATCCAATTGAACCGCACACTCGTGCTCACGGAGTCGTTCGTGGAGTTGTACTGCGACAACGTGCGCAGCGTCATTTCAGGCGACAGCGCGAAATCGAACCGCACCGAGGCCAGGTCGGCGATGAACGCGCCCGACGGCAGGTTGACGTCGCTTCGACTGAACTGCGCCTCGGTGGAAAACCGGTTCGTCGGCCGCAGGCCAACGGTGCCGCTCACGTCGGTTCGATGCCCGTCGAAGAAGGTCTGGGGCGAATAGCGCGCTCTGGTGTAGAGGCGACGGGACGGATTGCTGCCATAAGAGACGCTCGGCTCGAGGAAGGTATAGCCGCCCGCCGGGATGATGACGTCGGGACGGATGCGGAACGGCTCGTCCAACTGCTCGAACACGTCGTTGTAGATGAGCACGAGACTCGAGCCGTTGTCGAAGTAGACCCCGACCATGTGGTGCACTTCGCGGCTGACCAGCCGATTGTGCTGGTCCGTGATGTACACGATGTTCATCATCGGGTCCATGTTGCGAATGTGCCATTTTTTCGGACGAGGGTCCCACTCCGCGTGCGCCTTCGTTCTTCGCATACCCACGCGTGGGACGAAACCCACTTCCGCGTTGAAGTTGTCTTGAATGTCGGTGTACTCGCCGTAGACGCGATAGGAAGGGCTGGTCCAGTTCGCGTTGAAATGGCCGGCCAGGTCCCCGGTCGACATCCCGGGGCTGTCGGTTTTCGCCAGGAATCCGCTCACCAAGAAATTTCGATGCAGGGAGAGCGAGCTGTCCACGCCGAACGTGCGGTTGTAGTGAGAGGCCCCGAGGGATTCCTTGTTCACGAGGATCGCGCCCACCCTCGATCGCGACAGGATGTCGCGGCTGTAGCGTCCGACAAAGAAGTTGTCGCCGGGCTGACCGAGGGCTTCCTGCGTCTGAATGTTCAGGACGGCCACGTTGTGGCGGTCCATCTTCCCCGTCAACCGGCCGCCTCCGATAATCGAAATCGGCTGGCCCGCGTTCGACAGCCCGATCCGGCGGCTGAAGAACAGGTCGGCGAGCCGACCCTGGCCGCCCTCGTTCTTGACGTTGAACATCGCGGAGTTCTCGAGGAAGAAGTCCCGTTTCTCCGGAAAGAACAAGGGGAACCGCGTCAGGTTGACCTGCTGTTCGTCGACCTCGACTTGCGCAAAGTCGGTATTGAGCGTGAGGTCGAGGTTGAGCCCTGAGGTGACGCCGTATTTCACGTCGAGCCCGACATCGCGAAAGCCCGAGCCCTCCAGCACTCCGCCGGCCCGGTCCTGCCGGCCACCGACCGACGCATAGGGCATGACGCGCAAGTCCATTCCGCGGTTGACGCCGCCCATGCCGCTCAGCGTTCCGGCAAGGCTGACGCGCGTGAGGCTGTACGCCTTGGGAATCGGCGCCCAGAACACCTGCTCGTTCTTGCGGCGAATGTTCCGCATGAAGTTGATGCCCCAGAGTTGACGGGGGCCGTCGGGGAATCGGAGCGTGACCAGCGGAATGGCGATCTCGGCCACCCACCCCTCGCCGGTGCCGTGCGACGACACGTGCCACACGCCGTCCCAGTCGACGTTGACGTTCGAGCTGCTGCCGCCTCGACCACCCTCGCCTTCTTCCGCAACCTGCTGCTCGAGCTTCGCGCCCAGCGGGCTCGTCACGAACATGTATCCCGATCGGAGGTCGTGGAACGTGTCGATGATGACTTGGAAGTTGTCTTCGTCGAGGATCCGTCGCGAATCGCGACGCATCTCGGTCGCGATCACGCCGGACGGATTCGAGTCGAACGCCTCGACGCCGATATACAAGGCCCTGGAGTCGTACATCAGGCGAACGACGGTCCGCTCTGTCGCAGGATCTCCCTCGGCCGGCTCCTGCTGCACGAAGTCGTCGATGACGGCGGCGCGGCGCCAGACGCTTTCATCCAGGTTGCCGTCGATCCGCGGGCCCTCTTCGACGCGAGTGGGCTCGACCTGGTAGCGGTCCCCTGGGGCAAGAGCGGTCCGCTCGTTGGGGCTGAGCCGCAGGGTGCCGCTCGCTTCGGCCACGGCATGATCGTGGTCAGGCGATCCCTGCTGCGCCCAGAGCGGTGCAGGCATCGCCAGGAGGGCGAGCAGCCATAATGTCTTCGTCAAATGCAATTCTCCACTGGCCGCTGAAAAGGACTTCCGCACGCGCTCACACCAATCTGGCGTCCATCGTGATCTTCGCGTTCAGCAGCTTGGAAATGGGGCAGCCGGTCTTGGCCGCCTCCACTGCCGTCTGAAACGCTGTCTTGTCGGCGTTTGGAATCTTGACGGAGGTGTCCAGGTGACTGGAGGTGACCGCGAACCCTCCCTCGACCTGCTCCAGGGTCACGGTCGCCTTCGTGTTGATGCTCTCGGCCTTCATGCCGGCATTGCCGAGGATCATCGAGAGGGCCATGGAGAAACAGGCGGCGTGCGCCGCCGCCACGAGCTCCTCGGGGTTCGTGCCGTGTTCGTTCTCGAACCGCTTGGCGAAGTTGTAAGGCGTCCCCGATAGCACGCCGCTATCGGTCGATACGCTGCCACTCCCGTCCTTGAGCCCACCCTTCCACACAGCACTCGCGCTTCGCTTCATAGCCACGGCTCCTTGTCGTCAGAATTAGCTGGTCCGAACACCCAGAAGTTTTCGAACGGTGTCGCGCAGGTCTTCATACCTGCACTACACGCCGCCGCAGGCAGGACTGAAGTCCTGCACTACACGCTACACGCCGCCGCAGGCAGGACTGAAGTCCTGCACTACACGCCGCCGCAGGCAGGACTGAAGTCCTGCACCACCAGAGAACAGGCTGCTGAAAACACTCAGCCTGAAGCGGAATCCATGCGAGACGCGCCTCAAGAGCTCGCGGCCCCGGTCGTGCTCGCCGGACTGTCCGAGGGTTGCGGGCGAGCGGCTGCCGCCGGCACCCCGGCCGCTGGAACCGCAGTCGGTCGCGGCGCCGCGGGGCTGGCAGCCTTGTGAGGAGCGGCCGGGCCGGGGATTCTCGCCTTCAACAGCTCCTCGGCGTGCGCGAACAACTCCTCCTTCGAAATCTTCGCGGCATCGACGTCGGCCAGGAGCGACCGCTGTGCCTTGTACTCCCGGTTCTCGACGCCCGCCTTGCTCTGGAGCATGCGCCAGGCCTTGCGGCGCTCGACGCAGAAGAGCACCAACTGGCGCGAGAGCGACCGGTACTCGGAGACGCCGTTGCTCCCCTGCACCCGGATGTACACACCGAAATCAGGCACGTAGGACCGGTGGTCGTGCCGCAGGTAGCGCCGGTACACCACGTCCTGCTGCGTGATCCGGACCAACATGTTTTCGAGCGACATGAGCTTCGCCGCGTCGTCTTTCTTGATCTTCTTCAGATGGTTGCGGAACCGGGCTTCGGTCGCGCACCAGTGCGCCACGGTGTAGCGATAGGTCTCGTTGGTGCCCTTGAACTTGGTCTCGTACCAGTCCATGTCGATCGACGGGTTACCCTTGATGTCGAGGGCTTCCTGATAGGTTTCGCCCATCCGAGGGTTGAAGACGAACTCCGGCGCGCCGCGGGAGTCGCGCACGCGCTGCGCCTGGTCGAGCGCCATGTCGTCGGCCACGCCGTGCTCGGGCTGGCACGTGGTGAAGCACTGCATGAACATCGTGCCGCGGTACTCCAGGCCGTCGAGGATCGCGCGGTAGAGCTTCGGCGCATTGGCAATCGAGACCTGCGCGACAAAGGGCGACCCGTGACCGGCGAGGAAGGTCTCGGCCACGGTCTTCTTCTCGGTGTTCTTGCCTTGCGTGGCAGAGCCGAACACATTCATGTCGTTGCCGCCCAGCATCGGCGTCGAGTCGGAGTTCTGGCCGCCGGTGTTGGAATAGACCTGCGTGTCCAGCATCAGCGCCTTGACGTTGGGACGATTCTGGAGGATGACCTTCGAGGTGTTCTGATACCCGATGTCGCCCATGCCGCCGTCGCCGCCGATGACCCACGCCTTCGGCAGCTCGATGATTTCCTGGTCGGTCATCACCGCATCGCTGAAGTGCGCGTACTCGTAGTACTCGCGCGGGTTGATGACGTCCGTCTCTCGATTGAGCAGCGCGTCGCTGAGCCGCTCGGGGATCACGGACCGCCGCCCGTGATCGACGATGAAGCTCTCGCCGAGGAGCCAGCCGACCGTCACGCCATCCTGGAAGAGCGAGTTCATCCAGGGGTAGGGGTGCGGATTGTTGGGCGGCGTCGAGCCGTAGACGGTGTTGCAGCCGGTATGCGCCGCCATGGCCATGACCGACATGCCATTGCCGAGGCGGCCGTCGATCGGCTGGAGATCCTTGTGGTTGAAGGCTTCCTGCCTCATGACCGCCGTGAGGGCGCCGATGATGTCGCGATCCGAGATCGGCCCATGTTCGGCGATGCGGGCCTTGGTGTCTTGGTCGTCCTCGCCGCCCAGGCGCATCAACAGGTGGGCGACGGCCTGGCGGAACATGTCGTACTCGTCCTGCCTCCGGGCCTTCAAGTTGGCCAGTTTCTGCGCGCCGGTCTTGTCGAGCTCGTCGGCCTTCGCCCGCAGCCGATCGGCCTTCGCGTGGTAGAGCGGACGCATGTAGGCTTCGGTGACCGCCGCGATGGCTCGCAGGATGCTCTTTTCGCCGCAGCCGGCGCACGCCCCGTCGCCCGACACCAGCGCGTCGTAGTTCCTGCGCACCATCAGCATGTTGCGCAAGGTCGCGGTCTTCGAGTCCTGCGGCCGCGAGTCGTTGTAGAGCCCCAGGTATTTCTGCGGTGTGTCGGGCAGCAGGTCCAGGAACGCGGTGCCGCTCTCATGCTCCGCGTTCACGTCCTCGGTTTCCTGCACCATCTTCAATGCCTGGTGCTCGCCGCAGGCCGTGACGCAGGCCGCGCAGCCTTTGCACAGGTCCGAGACGAAGATCGAGAAGACGCCGCCGCCGCCCGGCTTCTTCTTCTCCGGCGTCGCGAAAATCGCGTTCGTCTTCTCGTAGGCCATCGGCACTTTGTCGATGATCTCGAAGAACTGGCGCTTCGCCTCCGGCGAGAAGCCGTTGACCTCGTTGGTCACCTTCCGGATGATCTGCGGAAGCGGTGGCGGCGCCTTCAGCAAGCCTTCGCGCATCATCGCGCGCGTGCGCGTCTCGATCTCCGGCAAGAGCCGTAGCATCTTCTGGCGCTCTCCCGGATCGGTCACGTAGTTGGCCACCGCCGCGCGGAGGACCGTTTCCAGATCCTGCGAGCAGTTGGGCAGCGCCGTGTCCGGACAGACCGCGATGCACTCCATGCACTGGGTGCAATTCTCGGGAATGTAGAGCGGCGTCTCGCGCCGGGCGACGTACTTCGACGAGGTGTCGCCGCTGCCGGCGGCCATGACGCCGAGCGCCGCCAGCGGCGACGCGGGCTGGTCGTACCCCAGCCCCGCGCGGAACAGGGCGTCAAACGACGCGATCTGCGTCAACGGGGTCCGCTCTTCCTGGCCTTCCGGCACCGGGTGCGACCGGCATCCTGACCCGCACCCGTCGCCGTTTCCGTGGACAACCGGCAACAGCGCCTGGCCGCGAAGCGTGGAACGGTCGGGCGCATCGAGCTCACCGACCCGGATTTCCCGGACCAGATCGAAGCCCTGGGTCATGACCTCCATGTTGGATTTCACGACCCCCTCTCCCAGTCGGCCGAACTTCTTCACGTACTGTCTGTGGACGACCTCGTGGAACTGCTCCTGGCTGATCTGGAATTCCTGGAGGAGCGGGGACACCGCGAAGAATGCACCCAGGAACGCGTTCCCCTGCATGCGCAGCTGAAGGTCGGCGCGATCGGTCGCCTTCTGCGCGATCTTGAAGCCGGGCAGCGTGAACACGCGGATCTTCTTGTCGAGGATCTGCTTGCGCGCCCACAGCGGGAGCCGCTCCCACGCCTGTTCGCCTTCTTCCTCGGACTCCCACACGAGGCTGCCGCCCTCGGCCATGCCGTCGAGCGGATTGCAATGGGTAAACGCCTTGGGGTCGCAGCACAGCACGACCGTGACGTGCCGCAGATCGCAGTTGACCCGAATCCGCTCCGGCGCCGCGACCATGAAGTACGACGTCGGCGCTCCTTTTTTCTCGGATCCGTACTTGGGGTTGGCGCTGACGTGGATGATTTCCTTGGGATTGCCGAAACCGTCGACGATCTTGTCGCGCTCGTAGAGAAAGTCGTTGAAGTCGCCGATGATCGCTCCGAGGTTCTTGCCCGTGGTGATCGCGCCCCACCCACCGACGGAGTGGAAGCGGACGGCGATGGCCCCTTCCGGCAGAAGCGACGGCGTCTGGTCGGATCGGACCTCGTAGGGATGGTCCACGCCGAGAACCATGAAGGTCGTGCCGTCGGAGGCGCGCTTTCCGTCCTGGCGCGCCCGGGTGCCGGTCGCGAATTCGTAGGCGCCAATCGTGTGCTCGGGCCTGAAGTCGCGGGAGCCCAGGCCGTACACCCCTGCAAAGAGGCGCGGCGTCTGGTCCGCCGTCAGGGCCGGCAGCCCCGCGTCATGTTGCAGCGCCTTGTTCAGGGCGGTGCGGATGTCGCGTCCCATCGGGTTGTCGCCCGCCATCGGCTCGTCGGTGCGCTCGAGGACGATCACGGTCTTCTTACCGGCAAGGGCCTTGACGATCGCGGCCTCCGGGAATGGCCGGAAGACGTTGATGTGGATCGATCCCACCTTCGCGTTCTGATGCTCGCGCAGGTAGTCGACGGCTGCTTCGATGTTCTCGGCGGCCGATCCCAGCGACACGAACACCGTGTCGGCGTCGTCGGTCTTGTACTCGCTGACCAGCCCGTAGTGGCGGCCCGTCAGGTCCGCGAAATCCCTGTACGCGTCCTCGAAAAACTGGAGAATCGGCTCCGTGAAATTGTCGCGCCGTGCCACGACCCCTTGCATGTAATGCTCCTGGTTCTGGACCGGGCCGAGGAGCACGGGGTTCGTCAGATCGATCATCTTCGGCACGCGGCGGCGTCTTGGACCGAAGAGCACGCGCTGGCTTTCCGTCGGGCAGTCGATGAGGTCGTCGGGCGCGCCAAGATACCGGCGAATCAGCTCCGCCTCGTGCTTGTAGAACGTCCGCTCGAGGTGAGACGTCAGGAAGCCGTCCATGACGTTCATCCCTGGCGTGAGGCTGAGCTCGGTGACGCGACGCAGGATCAGCGCCTGGTCGGCGGCCTGCTGCGCATCCTTGCCGAACACGATGATCCAGCCGGTGTCGAGGGCGCCGTACACGTCGTCGTGCCCGCAATGCACGTTCAACGCGTGTTTCGTGAGCGCGCGCGCCGCGACCTCGAGCACCATCGTCGAGCACTTGCCGGGGGCGTGGTAATACTGCTCGACGCCGTAGACGACTCCCTGGCCCGACGTGTAATTGACGACGCGCTTGCCGCACACCGAGTGCGCGATGGCTCCACCCTGGGCGGCGTGTTCGCCCTCCGCCTCGACCGCGATCGTGTTGCCGCCGAAGACGTTCAGCTTGCCCTCTGCGAACGCCTGCTGGTACAGCTCCCCGCCTTCCGTTGAAGGAGTAATCGGGTAGAACACGCCGGCGTCGGCGATGCGAGTTTCAGTATGGTACGAGACCAGCTGATTGCCGTTGGCGGTCACACGGGTCCCGGGATAGCGTGGCTTGGCGGGCATTCGGGGATTCATTGCGTCAATCTTAACCCCTTGCCGGCAGGGCGGCAACCCGCGACGTCCCGCGCCGGCCGTCGCGCTTGGCCCGCCGGGACGCCGCCCAAAGCCTGCTGGGTCTGGCGGTTAGGGCGGGCCCTGGTGAAGGTCAAGGAATAACCGTGTCGCTGTGGGCGTCGAGAGGCTCTAAGATGACATCCCGGAGGCCGCGATGAAAAAGTTCCTGCTCGCATGGTTCGTGCTGGTGGCCGTCCCGTCACTTGCTCAACAGAATGTTCCCGTCATCCAGTTCGACTCGGTTCCCGACTTCTTCAAACTGCCGCCGGGCATGAACTTCGGCGAGGTATCGGGCGTCGCCGTGGACTCCAAGGGCCACATCTACGTCTTCACCCGCTCGAACAGCGCCAATGGGCCGGCCTACGCGCCATCGGCGGCGCAACTGCTGGAATTCGACACGAACGGCGAGTTCGTCCGAGAGATCGGCAAGGGTCTGTACGGCTGGTCGTTCGCGCACACCGTACGCGTCGACAGGGACGACAACATTTGGGCGGTCGACAAGGGCTCCGACATGGTCGTCAAGCTCAACCAGTCCGGCCGCGTGACGATGGTGTTCGGCCGCCGGAGAGAGTCGGCAGACGACGAGACGGGGCCGTGGGAACATCCGGAGCCGCCGCTGCCGGCCGTGAACGGGCTGTTCCGCCAGCCGACCGACGTCGCGTGGGATTCCGAGGGCAACATCTACATCAGCGACGGCTACGTGAACTCGCGGGTCGCCAAGTACGACAAGAACGGCGACTGGGTGAAATCGTGGGGCGACAAGGGCACGGCGGCGGGGCAGTTTCGCCTGCCACACGCGATTGCCGTCGATCGCAGTAACAACGTGTACGTCGGCGACCGTTCGAACCGCCGCATTCAGGTGTTCGACGCCGACGGCAAGTACCTGCGGATGTTCACCATCGACGTACCGCCCTCGCCGGGCACGCGCCCGGTGGTTGGCAATACGCCGACTGGCGCGGCTCTCGCGAACTCCATTGGCGCGCCCAATTCGATCTGCATCACGCCTGGGCCCAACCAGGTGATGTTCGTGGGTGAGAGCACGTTTCCCGGACGGGTCTTCAAAGTCTCGCTCGACGGCAAGGTCCTGGGCGTCATCGGCGGGTCGGGACGCCGACTGAAACAGTTCTCCGGCGTCCATCAACTCGCGTGCCCGTCGGAACGCGAGGTGTACGCGGCCGAGACGTCGAACTGGCGGGTGCAGAAGCTGATTCTTCAGTAGGGCTAGTGCGGGGCCCACGAACCGCGGTATAGTTGGATGCTTTCCCGCGACGTCCGTCGGCATTCAACCCGGACAATAGGCTGAGACGGCGGTTTCTGAAGGCGGTTCTGCGAGGCGGATGCAGGTTCATCTGATCAACCCAAGCCATATTTCTTTTGGAGTGGCCGTTATCACGCCGCGATGGCTGTATGTGCTCGCCGGCGCCACCGGCGAACGCTGGGGCACGCCCCGCATCACCGACGAGACGCTCGATCCCATCGTCGACACCGACATTCAGCAGGGTGATGTCGTCGGCATCGGCATTCACACGGGCAATGCTCTGCGCGGCTACGAAGTGGGGCGGGTGGCGCGCGCGCGCGGCGCGTGGGTCGTGTTCGGCGGTATACACGCCACGCTCTTTCCCGATGAACCCTTCGAGCACGGCGGCGCCCATGCCGTGGTGCGGGGCGACGGCGACCTCGTGTGGAACCAGGTGATCGAAGACTGCACGACGGGTCAGCCGAAGGCGCGCTACGAGGGCGGGCAGATAGGGGCTGAGGGGTTCGTTCCCGCACGCTGGGATCTGCTGCCGCCCAACCGCTACATGTGGGCCTCGGTCCAGACGGTGCGCGGGTGCCCGAAGCATTGCTCGTTCTGCTCGGTGTGGCGCACCGACGGCCAGGAGCCGCGCCAGCGCGGCGTCGACGCGGTCGTTCGTGAAATCGTCGAGCTCAGGCGCAAGGGCTTTCGCTTCATCGCGCTCGCCGACGACAATTTCTACCCGGTGACCCTCGAGGACCTGGCACAGGCGCGCCGCCGCTCGGATCCGACGCGGCTGCACGAGCTCGAAGCGCTGCGCGACGAGCGGTTCGAGCTGATGGGCATGCTCGCGAAGCTGCCTGACGATCTCGTCTTGTACACGCAGATCACCATGGAGGCCGCCGAGGATCCGTTGTTTCTCGACGCGATGCGCAAGGCGCGCATCCGCGGCGCGCTCGTCGGCGTCGAATCGGTGACCAAGGAAGGGCTGCAGGACGTCTACAAGGGCTTCAACCTCTACGGCGACGAGCTGGCGGCGCGCCTCCGCGCCTTCAAGCGCCACGGCGTCCACGTGCTCGGGTCGTTTATTTTCGGCCTGCCGAGCGATCGCAAGAGCACCTTCGAGGCGACGGCCGCCCTCGCCGAAGCCGCGGACATCACGTTCGCGCAGTTCGTGCTGCTCACGCCGTTCCCCGGTACGCTCGACTTCGACAAGTGGGCGAGCTCGCCCGAACGCCAGGGGCAGGCCGTGGACGGCGTGCCGGTGACGCAGCACTGGCTCATCCCGCAGCATCGGCGGCCCAAGGTGTTCGCGGCGCATCCGACGATGAGCGCGGAAGAGATCCGGGTGCAGACCCAGCTCGTCTGGGACCGCTTCTACAGCCTCGGCAACGTCTGGCGGCGATCGAACGTGGTGAAGTCGATTCGCAACCGCGTCGCCTTCGTGCTCGTGTCGAAGCTGTACCGCCAGATGTATGCCAACACCGGCATCGCCACCGACAGCGCGCGCGTGCAGCGCTCGCGCCGCTGGGCGCGGTGGCTGGGCAGTCTGTGCCGCCGGTTCTTCGCGGCGCGGCCGATGCCGGATCTGGTGGTGCCCAATTAAGGCTTTAGGCTCTTGGCTTTAGCCTTTGGCAAAAGCCCAGAGTCTAGAGTCCAGAGCCCGAAGCCCAGGCCTGCGGCAGGGTTTCAGGCTTCAGGCTCTAGGCTTTGGCGAGAGCCTGCAGCCCAAAGCCCGAAGCCTAGCGAGCTGGCCGCTTTTGCAGCTCCGCGAGCCTCGCGTCGGCCAGCTCTTTGATCGCCGGCCCGTCTTCGGTCAAGAGCGCGTTGGACGCAGCGGCGGCGCGCCAGGCGGCTTCCGCCTCGGCGCGGTTACCCATCCGGTCGGACGCGAGGCCGAGCAGGTACTGCACGGTTCCGTTCGACACGCCGGGGCCGTCCGGCAGCTTCACACGCTGCAGCTCGAGGCGTGCCGCGCTCCAGTTTTCCACGCGCGCGAGGGCAACGGCCAGGTTCAGGCGCATGACCGAGTCCTCAACCGGATCGCCCGGCGCCTGCACGCGGGCGCGCAGGTCGACGAGGATGCGGTTGACCATCAGCGTCTGATCGTTCATGCCGATGAGACGCGGCGTCATGAACACGCGCACGTCCGCACGCTTGACCGTTCCCGCCTTGTCCTTCAGCTCGAGGGTGAGGTCTTCGTCGGCCTTCCGCCCCGCCAAGAGCGTCGTCAGCGCGGCGGCATCGATTACCGGCTGTGCGTTGGCCTTCATCACGACGTCCCCGGGAAGAATGCCGGCCTTTGCCGAGGGGCCATCGACGGCCACCACCACCGCGCCTTCGATGTCGGCGACGTCGACCGCGGTGAGGCCGATCGAGGGCCGGAAGAACGAGAGCCGGCGATCGAGGCGCCCAATCGCGAAATTGACGGTTTCCGGATTGTCGAGGCTGATCTCGAGCACGTCCGGCTCGCCGCTGCCCGAGCCCAGCACCGCGACCACGAGGCGATTGCGATTGAGGCTCGAGGGGACGGTGACCGAGGCGACGCCCTGCGCGTCGAACACCTTGGCGAGCTTCTCCGAGAGGTCGCGCCGGAGCACGGCGCCGATGTCGGCGGAGGTGCCGAGCGCGCGCTTGTTGGCGTCGAAGGCGAGCCAGTCCGGCGGCAGTTTCTCGGTGCCGAGCGCCTTATTGGCGTCGTCGGCCGGCGGGGCGAAGAACGTGACGCTCTGCGCCGATTCGAGTTGCCGCTCGATCGTCAGTCGCACATCGGCGTTGAGCGCCGCCTGTCCACTCGTCGACACGAGCGCAAAGGCCGGCCTGAGCGCGCCCGCGATGTCGATCTTCTGACCCGTGCGCGCGTCCACGCGGCTGATATGGCGGCCCGACGCCGACTTCAGCTCCACGAGGTGCGGGCCTTCGCAGACGTCGCTGATCGTCATGGGCGCCACGCCCCGCTGTTGGCCGTCGAGGTAGACCATCGTCCCGGGTTGGCTCGACTTCACCGCGATGGTCGCCACCGCTGGCTCGAGGCGTATCGGATCGATCACGTAATCGTCGAGCGATTCGACCGTGAGCCGTCGCTCGGTGCCGACGAAGCAGTCCTTCCTGAACTCGAGTCGGTGCGTGCCAATCTGCACCTCTGGCACGACGAGTACGTTCGACAGCTGCGACGCGGGCAGGCCGGCTCTGGCGGCCCGTTCGGCGATCTCGGCCGGCGGCGGGCCTGGCTGCGTCACGCCCTGGCGGATGCCGTCGATGACGATCTCGACACCCGGCGGCGAGGTGACGAATGTGAACACCGACGACACGCGCTCGAGCGCGAGAGGCTGCACCATGTCGAACGCCACGCCCGCCTCCGCCTTGAACGAGATCGACGCCGCCTTGTACCCGATGCGCGACGCGGCGATCGTGTGATCGCCGACGGCAATCTGAAGAGTCCCGCTCGTCGGGATTTTCACGCCGTCGAGCGTGGCCTCCGCGTTGGGCGGCGCGATCGACACGGTCAGTTGGGTGACGGTGCTTCGCAGGACCGCTTCGAAGAGCTCCACGATGCGCGGCGACAGTTGGCCGGTCAGCGCGTACGCCGGGTCCATGTTGAGGAGTGAGGTGAAGTCGGCCTGCGCCTCCGCCCGCAGCCCGAGGCCGAACCGCGACCGGGCCCGCATTTCGTAGGCGGTCGGCAGCAGCTTTCGCGCTTCCTCGGTGGGCCGCGCCTCGAGGACGCCGATGGCCGTGTCGAGCGCCTTGACGGTGCCCTCGTAGTCCAGCTGATCGAAGGACGTCCGCGCCTGCGTCATCAGCGTCTGGACGTTCGACATCTGGTCGGCCTGCGCCCACGCGGGTCGGGGGCCGGCGGCGAGCGAGGCCAGGGCCGTGGCGGCGACGATCGCGATTCTGAGGACGGTGCTCATTGATAGACCTGAATGCGTTTTGCGCGCTCGTCGAACACGTACATGCGGCCCGCGGCGTCGAGCGTGAGCGCCCGTGCCCTGGTGAACGCGCCGGGACTTTTTTCCTGAATCGTAAAGGTCGTGATCAGCTTGTACTTGGGGCTGAAGACGTACACCGAGGCGTTGCCTCGATCGAGCACGTAGAGGTGCCCGATCTGGTCGAACGTCAGATCAACCGGCTCATCGAACTGGTACGCGGCGCCCTTGGCGGCGATCTTGGTCAGGAGCTTCCCGTCGCGGTCGGCGATCGTAATCGCCTTCGTATCTCTGTCGATGACAGCCACATCGTCGAGCGTGTTGATCGCCAGCCGATCGCCGTTGATGTTCGAGAGGAAGGTGCCGCTGTACCGGCCGTCGACGCCGACGCGGATCAGGTTCTTGGCCTTGCGGTCCATGATGATCCGCTGACCGCCCGACATCGCCACGACCGAGGGGATCTCTTCGACCAGCCGCGTCTTGCCCGGCTCGGCCAGCGGTGTCGAGATCGACTGCGACTCCGCGCGGTCCGCGATGAGCATTTCGTTCTTCGCGATGATTACGCGGCCGCGCTCGTCCACGAAGAAGGCGGACGGTTCGTTGGCCGTCACGGTCGTCTTGAGCGGCCCCTTCGGGTCGAAGACGGCGATACCGTTCTTGTGGCCGAGCAGCAGCCGGTTCGCGGGGTCGACGACAAGGCCCACGACGTCGTCGTAGTTGGATTTTTCATCGCCGACGAAGCGGCCCGTGAAGCCGTACGCGGGCTGGCCCGGCGCGCGGACGTAGAGGCGATAGAGAATCGTATTGATGTTCAGCGCGTCGGCCGCGGCCGCGCTGCCAGGGAGCTGCTGACGAACCCGCTGCACTTCGGGAAGCGCGGCGCCGGCCCGTTCGCCTTGCACGAGACAATAGCCGGCGGCCAGGTTGGCCTGCCCGGCCCACCGCGAACTGGGGAACTGCGCCGTCACGGCGCGGTACCGATCGAGGGCCTCATCGGTGCGGCGTACCAAACGCAGCGTTTCGCCCGCGTAGTAGCCGGCGGCCGGCACGGCGTCGTTTCCGGGAAACAGGCGAGGCACGCGCTCGAAGCTCGCCAGGGCCGCGTCCACGTCGGCCGGCGTCCGGCCCTTGGCCATCGCCAGCCGCCCGCCCACGACGTATCCCATCGGCGCGGAGTCGGTCTCGGGGTACTCCTTCAGCAGCTTGTCGATCGCGGCCTGCGTGGCATCGATATTCTTGGCGACGTCCAGCTGATAGAGCGCGATTTCCAGGAGGGCGTTGTCCGCCACCGAGCTCCGCGGGAAGGAGTCGATCACGGCCTGGAAGTCCTTCAGGGCTTCCGTGTAGCGTTGGCCCTGCATGAACGACAGGCCGCTGTCGTACTGCCTCCGGGGCAGTTCGTCGTTGGCCGCCTGCTGCGCGGAGACCACGAGGGTCGAGCCGACCGCGCCGACCAGCACGAGAAGCAGTAGAGAAGGAAGTGTTTTCATATCGTCCTGTACGTGGTTCACCTCAGTATGAAGCGAACCTGAGCCTCCCGCCCCGGAATGACCGTTGCCCCCTGCGTCGGATTCTGTCCGTCCGGGCAGGCCAGGCTGACCACGTAGTCGCCCGCCACCACCGGCAGGGCGGCGAACGGCGGATACCCGAGATCGCGCTTGCCCACCAGGATCCGGCAATTTTCTCTGGCCGATCGAATCTCCAGCCGCCCCAGTGCCGGCGGCGCCCACTCGAAATGCCGATCGGGTCCGCCGTCCACTCGCACCTGCCGATCGAGGAAGTACGGCGCGGCGACCACCCTCAGGTTCTTGCCATTCGGCTGCGACAGGTTGTGCGACTCGCTCGGCCCGGAAATCGACCGTGCGCCATCGAAGACCTCGAAGGCGTAGGGTCCGCTCATCGTCACCTCGACCATCGCGGGCGTGGGCGGCGGCGGCGCCGGCTTGGGTGTCTCGACCGGCGGGGCGGCGGCGTCCGGCGTGGTGGCCGGTTTCGCGGCCGCGGGGGCCTCGGCTGGCTTCGCGGTGGCGGCGCTGCCCACCGGCCGGGCGACCGTCGGCTTCCCAGCGACTTGAGTGACGGGCGGTGCGGCCGTCGACGACGCGACCGTTGATGGCGCGCCTGGTGACGGCGCGGGGGTTGGCGGCGCGGCTGTTGACGATGCGGGCGCTGATGCCGTGACGGTCGCTGGCGCCGGCGTTACTGGTGCGACGGTCGATGACGCGGCCATGGACGACGTCGGCGCCGAACTGACCGCGACGGGAATTGTTCCCGGCAATCGGCCAACCAGGGCCCACGCCGCAATCCCGGCCACGACGAGGGCGGCGACGCTGGCCGGCAGCACCCATTTGTTCAACGAAGGCGGCGCGGACGCGACTCCCGCGGGCGCTTTGGCGCCGCTCGTGCTGGTTGGCGGCGGCCTCTGCAGATCGTCGTGCAGCGCCCGCAGCGCCTGCGTGCTCGCCAACTTGGTCTCTTCCATCGGCGCGAGCTCGCCCGATACCTGGAGCGCCTTTCGAATCCACTGGAGCTCGCGGCCGAGCTCGTCGGCCTTGGCGATACGCTTGGTCGGATCCTTCTCCAGGGCGCGGTGCACGGCCGAGATGAGCTGCTTGGGAAGTCCGGGCACGAGGCTTTCGATCGGCGGGGGCTCTTCCTTCAGAATTCTGACGATCACGTTGGTCGGAGTCTCGCCCTGGAACGGCTTCCGCCCGGCCAGCAGCTCGTACAGGACCACGCCGGTCGACCAGACGTCGGCGCGGCCGTCCACCGAATCGCTGCCCGCCACCTGCTCGGGCGACATGTACGACGCGCTGCCGAGCACGTCGCCCTGCCGGGTCAACGTGGACGTCGTGAGCTTCGCGATGCCGAAATCGAGCAGCTTGACCGTGCCGTCTTCGAGCAGGAAGACGTTGGCCGGCTTGACGTCTCGGTGCACCACTCCCTGCGAGTGCGCGTAGCCAAGCCCTGCACAGAGCTGCGCGACGATGTCGAGCGTGTCGTCGAGCGTGAGCTTCGGCGTCGCGCCGAGGCGCTTGGCCAGCGGGACACCCCGCAGAAATTCCATCACGATGTGCGGCTGGGCCTGGTCCTCCACGAACTCGAACACCGTGACGATATTGCGGTGCTGCAGCCGCGCGGTCGCCTTGGCCTCCCGGTAGAAACGCGGACGCATCTGCTCGGCGTCCTCGGAAAAGTCCGTGAGAATGACCTTGATGGCCACTTCGCGATCGAGCTTCGGATCGAATCCGCGGTAGAGGACGCCCATGCCGCCGCGCCCGACGCGCTCGAGGATCTGATACCGGCCAATGTGATCGGGAAGCGGAGCATCTTTCATGATCAAGTCGTCCCAGTCATCCTTCCATCTCTCTATCGGCAGACAGCGCGACGGTCAGCGGTCTGCCCTTGCCTTCCCGCGATACGACGATCGACACGCCATATCCGCGCGTGCCGGGTGCGACCAGGAAAAACTGCTCACCACTTGCGCCGAGCACGCTCAATGCGAGGAGCACCCCGTCGGCGATGTCCTGGTCGGGAATCGCGTCGATCAGATATTGCCCGATCAGACGGTCCGGACCTACCCCGATCAGATCGGCGCACCCCGCGCTGGCGCCGGTCACCCGGTACTGCGCGTCGGCGACGATGCGCGCGGCGAGCTCCACCCCGATTGACCCGGGCCGCGGCGGATCAGCTGGCTCCTGGGTGCGAACGATGGGGAGGACGACGCTCGAAACACCGGTCCCCGCAGACGGCTTGCTGCCCGCTGCCGTCGGTCGCGGCTCGACCCCGGTGTGGAGGGTCGGCGCGTTCGAGACGCGCGACGCGACGGCGAGAGTAGGCGAGTCCGCGACAGGCAGCAGAGACGCGTCGGCCTCGCGCGCCGTCGGCAGTGGAACCATCGCGGTTTCGTCGGCGTCGACTTCGGGATCGGGTGGCGTCGCCAAGGGGACGCTGTCCTCGACGAAGGTCACCTGCAGGTGGCCGACTTGAATAACGTCGCCGCCGTGCAGGATGCCCTGGGTCAGCTTCACGCCGTTGATCAGCATGCCGTTGCGGCTGGCGAGATCGCGCACGACGACTTCGCCGGCGTCGGCGACGAACTCGACGTGGCGCCGCGACAGCAAGGGGTCGGCCTCGCTGATGTCGCAGGCCGGATCGCGGCCGACCACCAGCGTCGCGACGAGCGGCAGCTCGCGCTGGCGTTTCCCGTCGTTGACGATCAGCTTGTGGCTCACGCCGGCTCTCTCCCGGGGCCTTTGTCGGGGCGCAGACGGTTGAACAGCGCCGCGGCGCGCTCCTCCAAGCTCGCCTTGGCGGCTTCGTCGTCGCCGGCGTCGTTCGCACTCCCGCGATGGAGTGTCAAGTCGATAGGCGCGTCCTCCGCGCGGCGCATCGAGTCGCTGGCCTCCTCGCGCAACGCGTCGAGCGCCGCGAGCTCCACGGTGTGCCGCGCCCGCAACACCGACAGCGCCGCGGAGGCGACGTCGCGATCGATCGGCGGCATCAGCGTGCCCTCGGCTGCGTGCCGCGCGACGTCGGGAAACCGCTGCGCGAGCCGCGCCAGCGTGTCGTCGCACATCCGATCGGCGTCGGGGACGCGCAGGCTCTTGCTGAGCGTCCGCCGCTCCTCGATGAGCCCCAGGATTCCTCCATAGCGATCGAGCGCTGCGTCGACGAGGCGGTGCCGCTCGCTCTCCCGCACGCGGCGCACCTTGTCGATCGCCGCCAGCATCTCGGCCGCGCTGCCGTAGCGGCGATCGGGATCCTTCTCGAGCGCCTTCAACAGGATGCGGCGAAGAGCGTCGGGCGCGTCGCGTTCGGTGAGCGGCGCGGGTGGGCTGGACATCACGGCGTGCAGCACTTTCGGCAGATCCGAGGTGCCGAACGCCGGGCGGCCGGTCAGGATGAAGTAGAACACGCCGGCCGCGGAGAAGAGGTCCGACCGCGCATCGATCGGACGGCCCATCGCCTGCTCGGGCGACATGTACTCGGGCGTGCCCACGAGAAAGCCGCTCGCCGTCAAGGTCGACGTCGCAAGCCGAGCGATGCCAAAGTCGAGAATCTTCAGGCTGCCATCGGGCAGCACGAAGAGGTTGTTCGGTTTGATGTCGCGGTGAATCACGCCGCGCTCGTGGGCGACCCGGAGACCCTCGCAGACCTGCAGCATCAGGTCGAGCTTCGCGTCGAGCGTCGGTTGGTCGGGCTGCTGCAGGTGCTCGCCGAGGGGTGCGCCCTGGAGCAGCTCCATCACGATGTACGGCCGCCCGTGTTCCTCGCCGAGGTCGAACACGGTCACGATGTTCCGGTGGACCAACTGCCCGGTCACCTTGGCCTCCCGATAGAAGCGCTCGCGCGTCTCGGGCTCCTCCTCGAGATCGGCCATCATGACCTTCACGGCCACACGCCGCCCCATGGATTCGTCCACGGCGGCGTAGACCATGCCCATGGCGCCCTTGCCGATGCGCTCGACCAGCCGGTAACGGCCGATGAACCGCGGCGCGCCGGGGATCTGATCTGGCATGGCGCTCAGTCCTTGTCGTAGCGCACGACGAGTGCCGTGACGTTGTCGCGGCTGCCGCGCTCGAGCGCGGCGGACACCAGGCCGCGGGCCGCGGCCTCGACGTCTGGCGTCGAGGTCAACACCGCCGTGATGCTGGCGGCGTCGAGCGAGCCGTGCAGGCCGTCGCTCGTCAACAGCAGACATGCGGAGCCCGTGAGCTCGCGCTCCGACAGATGAATGTCGACGCTCTCGCGTGAACCGAGTGCACTGGTCAGCACGTTCCGCATGGGGTGGTTGGCGATGTCGGCCGGGCCCAGCCGCAGGTCGCGCGCGAGAATGGTCGCCGCCCACGAGTCGTCATCCGTCAGCTGCTCGAGCCTGCCCTGCTCGAGCAGGTAGAGGCGGCTGTCGCCGACGTGCCCGACCGAGATGCGCGGCCCGTTGACGAGCAGCCCTACGATCGTCGTGCCCATCCCGTTGTAGTCGTCGTTGCTCTCGGCCGTGCGGAAGATGCGGCGGTTCGCCAGATGTATCGCCGTCCTCAGGCGATTGCCCTGCATCGACAACGTGCGATCGATGCCGTACGGCCAGGAAAAGTCGGTGTCTTCGGCAGACCGCCGGATGAACGCCGTGACGGCTTCGACGGCCAGCCCAGACGCGACTTCACCGGCGCCATGGCCGCCCATGCCGTCGGCGACCGCGAACAGACAGAGCTCAGGGTCCGACACGAACGTGTCTTCGTTCGTCCTTCGAACTCGTCCGACATCGGAAACGCCACAGGCGCGAACCACTCCGGTCCCCCAAAAGCGGCTGGGAAAACGCCCCCAAAAGACACCTCAACAATATCACTTCGGCGGTGTGCCGCCCTATAATGCACGCCTTGGCATGGAGACGCTTGCGGCCGGCATTTCGTATATCGATCTCGGGTTCCAAGACACGCCGCGCATCATCGCGGCCGCTGTCCTGCAGAGCCCGGCGGGCGTCGCGATCGTCGATCCTGGCCCTGCCAGCACGCTGCCGACGCTCCTCGGAGCACTCGGCCGTTCGGGGATAGGCATTGACGATCTGACGGCGATCGTCCTCACGCATATTCACCTGGATCACGCGGGAGCCACTGGGACGCTCGTCCGTCGGAATCCAAGGCTCCGCGTATACGTGCACGAGAGAGGCGCGCCGCATCTGGTCGACCCGACGAAGCTCCTCGCGAGCGCCGGCCGCCTGTACGGCGCCGAGATGGAGCGGCTGTGGGGCGAGGTTCGACCGGTGCCGGCCGGCGCGCTCGCCATCGTGGCTGGCGGCGATCGCATCGAAGCGGGCGGCCGCCCGCTGCACGTGGCGTATACGCCGGGGCACGCCTCGCACCACGTCAGCTACTTCAACCCCGAGACGGGCCTGGCCTTCGTCGGCGACACCGCCGGCATCAAGCGCACGGCGCGCGGACTCGTCCTGGCGCCCACGCCGCCGCCCGACATCGATCTCGAGATCTGGGAAACGAGCCTCGCGCGCATCGAAGCCTGGCGCCCTGAGACGATGCTGCTCACGCACTTCGGCCCGGCCGCACCATGCGCGGCGCATCTCAACGAACTGCGCGTGCACATGGCGCTCGCGGCGGATCTGGTGAGGGCCTCGCTCGCGCGAGACGAAACCGACGAGGCTCGAGAACGGTGGTTCACCGAGCAGGTTCGCCTGCAGCTACGCCGCCGCATGGACGAAGCCGACGCGCACGCCTACGAGGTGGCGGGCCGGTTCGATTTGAACTGGCGAGGGCTGGCGAGATACCTGAGGAAGAAGACAGATAGTCGAATAGTCGATAGTCGCTAGTCGTTAGTCGATAGTCACGGACGACTAACGACTAACGACTGGCGACTAAAACGACTACGCAGTCGCTCGCGCCTGCTCGATGTCTGCGGGCCACTGCTTCGGCTCGACCATCAACCGCAGCGCCAGTCCCTGTCGCCCGCCGGCGGCCGTGGCCGAGCTCAGCCGGTACACCGCGCCAAGCACGCGGCCTTTCCGAAGCGACGCCGGCAGCGGATCGGACTCGCGGACGTCTCGCTCGAACTGAAACTGCACGAGGCGATACAGCGGAATCACGACCGCCGACTGGCACTCCACGAACACCCCGAGCTCGCTGACGTCGCGGGTCATGACGCTCGCAAACCGTGTCGACCCCCGCGCGTCCTTCCAGGTCAACCGAGCCGGCAGCGCAACGTTGCGCCGCTCGCACGCCCGTGGAATCCTGTGGGCGGCGACCGTACCGTCGTTCGGGAGCATATTCCTCAAGATCTGCATCACGGCTCCTGCCTCAAGGGGAGAGGGCTTCGGTCCCTACCCCTATCAAGCCACGCGCCACACGTAGGACTCAGGAGTTCATGAAGTGGTTAAACGACCTAACCATATTGATCACCGTCTGTTGACTTGGTTAAGGCACATGAAGCTCAGCTTTGAATACATGAATACTTAGTATCCATGCATGACCGTAATCGTATAGCAGGTATCCAAATTGAACCCCAGACCGGGCGGGTCAGAGGTAGGGTCAGACCCCAGCGTTCCAGCGTTTCAGGAGGCTTCGAGCTCCGAGTCGGGGCGCGACTCGAGACCGAGCCGGTGCAGTTTCAGATACAGGCCCCGCCGCGTCAGTCCCAGGCTGCGAGCCGTTTCGGAAATGTTGCCGCGAGCCTGATCGAGCGCCGCCTGGATCAGCTCGCGTTCGACCTGCTCGACAGCCAAGGCGAGGCTGGTGGGCGGCGCGAGGGCTGTTCGTCCGCGGCCCGCGGCCGGAGCCGACAAGGGCCGGGTCGCCGTGATCTCCGGCGACAGGTGGACCGGCTCGATTGTTCCTCCTGGCGCGCTCAGCGCGACGGCGCGTTGAATCTCGTTCTTCAATTGGCGGACGTTGCCGGGCCACCAGTACTGCGAGAAGACGTCGAGGCTTGGCGAGCTGAGGTGCACGTCGGGCTTCGCGAGGCGTTCAGACGCCTCACGCAGGAAGAACGTGCTCAAGTGTGGGATTTCCTCGCGACGCTCGCGCAGTGGCGGCACGTGAATGCGAATCACGCTCAGCCGATAGTACAGGTCCTCGCGGAACTTGCCGTCTGCGACCTTCTGCTCCAAGTCGGCGTTTGTGGCAGCGAGCACGCGGACGTCGACGCGCTGCGGCCGCGTGTCGCCGACGGGCATGATCTCGGACTGTTCGAGGAACCGGAGCAGCTTCGGCTGCACGTCGAGCGGCAGATCGCCGATTTCGTCGAGGAAGAGCGTGCCGCCCGCCGCGGACCGTACGAGGCCGAGTTGATCGGACACGGCGCCGGTGAAGGCGCCGCGGCGATGGCCGAACAGCTGGCTATCGGCCAGGTCGCGGCCCGTCGTCGTGCAGTTGTAGGGTAGAAACATGGCCGCGCTGCGATGGGATCCGACGTGAATGGCGCGCGCCACGAGCTCTTTGCCCGTGCCGCTCTCGCCGGTGACGAGCACCGTCAGCTCGTTGCCCTGGAGCCGTTGAATCTGCTCGACGACGCGCGCCATGGCGGCGCTCGCGGTCAAGAATCCCGGCAGGAGCGGCTCGAGCGCCTGATCGAGGGCGGGTCCAACCGGGCCGACCGTTCGCTCCCGCGCCGCGCAGAGCGCGAAGCCTTGCCGGGCGATGGCGGCGATCATCCGCAGTCGGCGCATCACGGGGTGTCCGATGGCGCGCGGCGAGGCCAGGAGCGCCATGCGAGCGCCGTCGGGATCGCGGCCGAGCGGTTCGAGCACGATGGCGCCCCGGCCGTAGGCTTGTCCTTGCGCGCCAGAGCGCGCGAGCGCTTGGGCGGCCTCCGCGTCGCAGCCGGCGTAGGCGATGACGCGCGCTTCCCCGCCAGCGAGCTCGACGAACATGACCGCCGCATCGCCAGCGGCGGCATCCAGGAATGCGGCGGCGGTCTCGCGTCCGAGCAACTCCGGGAGCGCGGCGGCGTCGACGATGCGCCGCACGATCGCTTCGTCGGCGTCTGGGGGCGAGATGACGTTTTCGCCCGATCCAACATTGGTCAGCAGCTCGCGGGCCTCCTCGGTATCGGCAAGGTCGCGTTCGGCGCCGAGCTGTTCGAACACCCTGAAGGCCTGGTCCAGGTGGCGTTCGGCCACCGATCGCGCGCCGCTGTTCGCGACCAGGCGCCCGAGCGCGAGATGGCTGAGCGCGGCTTGGTAGCGCTCTCCGAGCAGCTCGAGCAAGGTCGCGCTCTGGGCGAAATCATGATACGCGTCGGCCGCGCCGCTGCCTCCGGCGTGCAGAGCCCCGCGCAAACGCAGATATTCGCCCCAGGTGGCGGGTGCCACGCGCGGGTCGAGCGATTCGGCCGCCGAGGCCAGGCGCGCCCCGGCTTCCGCCAGGTGGCCGGAGGCGAGCAGCGCTTCAGCTGCGATGAGCGTGGCCTGGAGACGATCGAACGGTGGCGCTCCCGCGGCGAGAATCTCGTCGGCACGCGCAAGCGCGTCGGCAGGGGCGCCCTGGCGAAGGGCCAGGCGGGCGCCGAGCACGCGAACCGACCACTCATACCAGTGGCTGGTCTGGCGGCCGTAGGCGCCGTAGGCGTCGCTGGCGCGAGCCAGAAACTCGCTTGCCACCTCGTAACGCCCGCGGATCAGATGAATCTGCGCCAGCGTGTCGAAGACCGCGCCGGTTGTCTCATGAAACTGAATGGGGCTCCGGACGTCGAGCGCGCGGTGGAGTGCGTCCTCGGCGCGAGCCAGATCGCCCAGCCGGACGCAGATCTGACCGAGGGTGGCGAGTGCCACGGCCAGGCCGTGTCCCGATCCGTGCGCTTCGTGCAGCGACACGCTGCGCTCGGCGAGCGCGAGCGCCTGTTCGTAGCGATGCTCGAGCATCATCACGCCCGCTTGATTGCCGCACACCGTGGCAAGCACGTCGTTGGCGTGGACGAGGGAGGCGAGGCGTTCGGCCTGCTTGAGGGCGGCCATTCCCTCTTCGTAGCGTCCGAGTTGCGCCAGTGAGATGCTCGACAGCGAGTGCACGAGCGCGAGATGACGCCGATCGCCGGCCGCGTGCAGCGCCGACGCCGCCTTCGAAATGTGCTCGCGCACGATCGCGAGATCGCCAACCTGCCGGTAGCACTGTCCGAGCTCGTAGTGCGCCAGGCCGATCGCCTGCGAGTCGTGTGCGGCCTCCGCCCGCTTCAGGGCGCGGCCGAGGTGCGCGATGGCCCGCGACTGATCGCCGCGGGCCGACGCCAGCCGACCGTGCAGGCGCCAAAGCGCCGAGAGCCGGCCCGATGAGACCGTATCGCGGAATGTGTCGGGGGACCGGCCGAGGGCTGACGCAGCCTGATCGAGATCGTCCTGAAGCAGCCAGGCTTCGGCAAGGGCCGATCGCACGGCCAGCTCGTCTTCCCGCGTGAGCGCCGACGAGCGCAGCGCGGGCGCCAGCAGTTGGGTAGCCTCGGGCCCGCGGCCGCGCTCGAGGGCCGCGCCGGCGCGCCCAAGCAAATGCTGCAGGGAAGATGACGCCACGGATAGTAAGTATACACCTCCCAGGGTATTGAGCCACAAGACTTTAGGAGGGGTCAGGGAATAACCGTGCCATTCTGATCGGCTATCAGCTGGCTATCGGCTATCCGCTTGTCGCCTATCAGCTGTCGGCTCTCGGCTATCGGCTCGAGCGCTCGATCCCGGCTAGCAACGAGTCGCCGACCAGGCGTAGCAGCTGCGGGTCGGGGGCGGGCAGGTGCACCTGCACCGCGCGGCGGCCTGTCGCGTCGAGCGACGCGAAGTCGCCCAGGGCCTGCGCCATCTCCAGCGTACCGAACGAAAACGCCTCGCCGGGAATGGGCAGGTCTGCGTGCGGCGAGGCCGTGATCAGCACGAACACTCCGGTGTTCGGCCCACCTTTGTGCAGCTGACCGGTCGAGTGCAGATAGCGCGGCCCGTAGCCAGACATCGTGGCGGCGTGTGTGCGATCGCGCACGTGCATGCGCAGCCCATGAAGAGCCTCCGCCAGCTCCTTGTCGGGACCCAGGTAGGCCAGCAGCGAAAAGTAATCGCGTTCCGTCAGGAGCGTGAGCAGCGCTTCGGGGCCGCGGCCATGGAGGTCGCGCCGGGCCGCGCTGGTGAGCCTCAGCGTGACGCCTTCGCCGAGCGTTCGATCGGGCGGAGGAATGGGCAACGAGCCTTTCGTCTTGTACTCCTCGAGCAGGACGCGCGTCGCGTCTTTCGCCTGCTGCACGTTGGGTTCGTCGAACGGGTTGATGCGCAGGAGGGCGCCTGCCACGGCTGTTGCAATCTCCCAGCGGACGAACTCGGCGCCGAGGGCCAGTGGCTCCGCCACATCGATTTCGACGATGGGCCTGTTTGCGGCCTTCACGCCCGCGACGTCGAGTCGTGGGTCTGTCCCACCCTCGAGGGCGAGGCGCACGAAGACGCGGTCGTCGCCATAGCGCTCCGGCCGATCGGGCGCCTCGCCGACGATGGGCGCGACGCCGACACCTTCTTTCCCGGTGCTCTCTGCGACGAGCTGCTCAGCCCAGAGTCCAAACGGCTCGAGCTCCCGCGGCGCGACCAGCGTGAGCTTGTCGCGGCCGGCGCGCGCGCCTGCCGCCATGGCGAGGCCGAGTGCCACCGAGGGATTGCTCATGGGATCGACATTCGATTGGGACGCCGACAGCATCGCGAGCGCCCAGTCCACGAGCGCGCGCACGTTCTGTCCCATCAGAGCCGCGGGCACCAGTCCGAAATACGAGAGCGCCGAGTAGCGGCCGCCGATGTCCGAAGGGTTGATGAACGTCTCGCGAAAGCCTTCGGCCCGCGCCCGCTCGGCGAGCGCAGTTCCCTCGTCCGTGATAGCGATGAAGTGATCGGCCCAGCGCGCGACGCCGGCTCTCTGGAGCCCGCGTTCGAAGTGCGCCGCGAGCGAATTGGGCTCGATGGTCGTGCCAGACTTGCTCGCCAGAATGAACAGGGTGCGAGCCAGCGGCGGCGCCACGGCGGCCACGGCCGCCGGATCGGTCGAGTCGAGCATGTGAAACCGCGGCCGGCCCGGCGCGACGCCGACGACCGCGCGCAGGACCTCGGGCGCGAGGCTCGAACCGCCCATGCCGAGCAGGACCATGTCGGTGAAACCGTCGCGCAGAGCCGCGTCCGCGGCGCCGAGCAAGCGATCGATCGACTCGGCCATGAGACGGGGAGCACCCAACCAGCCGAGTCGATTGGCGATCGTGCGCTGCACGGCGGAATCCGCGCTCCAGACCGCGGGGTTGCGCCGCCAGAGTCCGTCTGCCGCGCGCGCGGCGGCCGCAGCCTGTCGTTGGACCTCGCCGCCAATCGACCCAGGGAACCAACGGAAGCCCTCCTGCAGTCGCGCGCGTCTGGTGGCCGCGTCGAGCATGACGGTAGAATACGGTAACGAAGCTTCCTAAGACAGCTTCTACGGCTCACCGAGAGAAACTTGCGTTATGTGTCACGATCATGGCCGTAGAAGATGTCTGGTGACGCGCGCACGGGCTCTCGTTTCGGCGTACGCGGCGGTGCTCGTCCTGTCCGCCGCGTGCGGCCCGCGGCAAACGCCTGCCGAGACGGAGCAAACGGGTCGTTCTCGAGCGGAGGCGCCGCCGGCGGCCACCTCTGCGGTCCCCGTTCACGGGGCCCCGCGCATCGTCGTGCTCGGCGACAGCCTCACCGCGGGCCTCGGCCTCAGCCTGGATCAGGCATATCCAGCGTTGCTGCAGCAGCGCGTCAACGACGCGGGCTTGAGGTATGACGTGATCAATGCCGGCGTCTCGGGCGACACATCGGCCGGCGGACTGCGCCGGCTCGACTGGGCGCTCGAGGGCGACGTGCGCGTGCTCGTGGTCGCGCTTGGCGGCAACGACGCGCTGCGGGGTTTGCCGGCGGCCGAGCTGCGCCGGAACCTGTCGGACATCATCGTGGGCGCCAAGGCGCGCAAGATCGCCGTGCTGGTCGCCGGGATGGAGGCGCCGCCCAACGTTGGACATCAGTACATGGTTGAGTTCCGCCAGGTGTATGCGGACGTGGCAAAGGAACACGGGGCGGCGCTGCTGCCGTTTCTGCTCGACGGTGTGGCCGGCGTCGAGGCGCTCAACCAGAGAGACGGCATCCACCCCACGGCCGAGGGTGCGCGCCGGTTGGCGGACAACGTGTGGGCCGTGCTCGAGCCGCTGTTGGAAGGACGTTCCGGGCGCCCATGATTGAGCTTCGAGCGGTGTCCAAGACGGTTACGAGCGGAACCGAGCCCTTGACAATCCTGCACCCGCTGACGACCCAGATTCCACGCGGCCAGTTCGTGGCCATCGTCGGGCCATCGGGCAGCGGCAAGTCGACGTTGCTCGGGTTGATTGCCGGGCTCGACGCGCCGACATCCGGATCGGTCGTGATCGACGGCGTCGACATTACGAACCTGGACGAGGACGCGCTCGCAAAGCTTCGTGGCGAGAAGATCGGGTTCGTGTTTCAGTTTTTTCACCTCATCCCTTCGTTGACCGCGCACGAGAACGTCGCCGTGCCGATGGAGATTGCCGGTCGGTCCGATGCGGGCGCCCGGGCCGCGGCGCTCCTCGAAGAAGTGGGGCTGACGGGCCGCGCGCATCACTATCCGTCGCAGCTGTCGGGCGGCGAGCAACAGCGCGTCGCGCTCGCCCGCGCGCTTGCCAACAACCCTCCGATCGTCCTCGCCGACGAGCCCACGGGCAATCTCGACAGCACCAACGGCCGACACATCATGGATCTGCTCAGGAACATTCATACCTCACGAGGCACGACCTTGTTGCTCGTGACGCACGACGCGGAGCTGGCCGCGCAGGCCGACGCCCGGCTGGTCATGCGCGATGGCCGCGTCGTGGAAGGGCTCGCGCGGCAAATGGGGCAATTGGGGCCATTGGAATGACGTTCGTCCTTCGCATGGCCGTTCGTGAGACGCGCGCCTCCTGGCGGCGCCTGTTGTTCTTCTTCGTGTGCATCGCTATCGGCGTCGGCGCCATCGTGGCCCTGCGGTCCGTGATTCAAAGCGTGCGCGACGTCTTCGGGCGCGAAGCCCGGTCGCTCATCGCGGCCGACGCGCTCATCTCCACGAATCGTGAATGGACGAGCGCCGCGCGCGAGGTGATCGACCGCCGGCTGAAGGAAGCCG
>Ga0156018_1027_pt3 | contig 39295 bp, 28 predicted proteins | sample RifCSPlowO2_02_FD_107672 | JGI IMG/M metagenome (GOLD analysis project Ga0156018, IMG submission 107672) | Acidobacteria bacterium RIFCSPLOWO2_02_FULL_65_29 | reverse complement strand
TCCTGCTGCGCCACCGCCTCGCCTCGACCCTGCCGCGCAAGTTCAAGATCGCGTTCGAGGGATGTCCAGAGGACCACGTGGCGGCGGCCATCAACGATCTCGCCTTCTTCGCCGAGCTGGGCCCGGCGGGTGAGCGCGGCTTCCGGGTGCTGGCTGGCGGCGGCACCGCGATCATGTGCAAGTCTGGCGGGCTGCTGCACGACTTCCTGCCGGCGGGCGAGCTCTTCCGCGCCGCCGAGGCCGTGCTGCGCGTGTTCCATCGCCTCGGCGACTACCAGCACAAGCAGCGGAACCGGATGAAGTTCCTGATCAAGGCGATCGGCTGGGACGCGTGGCACGCCGAGTACCTGCGCGAGCTGGCGGCGTGCCGCGAGAGCGACGCCGTGCCGGTCCTCGCCATCGATCCGCCCGACGTCGAGTCGCAGCCCTCGTGGGCGAGAGGCGCCGTGCCGACGCCCGCACTCATCGCCACCCGTGTCGCGGCCCAGCAGCCGCTCGGCCCCGGCATCACGCCCACGCTCGTGCCGGTCTACATGCCGGGCGATGAATCGTACGTGCGGTGGCGTGCGACGAATGTTCGACCGCAGAAACAGTTCGGGTACCTGCTGGCGACAGCCACCGTGCCGCTCGGCGACATGACCAGCGAGCAGATGCGCGTGGTGGGCGAGCTGGCGCGGGCGTATGGCGACGGCACGGTGCGGGTCACCCCGGATCAGGATCTCGTGTTCCGATGGATTGCCGTGAGCGATGCCCGCGAGCTCTTCCGCCGTCTGTCGGCCGCGAGCCTGGGACTCGCCGAGGCGTCAACCATCGCCAACGTCGCCAGCTGCCCGGGCGCCGAGTCGTGCCGTCTCGCCGTCACGCAGTCGCGCGGCCTCGGCCGGCTGCTCGAGGACTATCTGCGCGAGCGCCCCGAACTCGTCGCCTCTGCCGACGGTGCGCGCGTCAAGATCAGCGGCTGTCCCAACGGGTGCGGACAGCACCACATCGCGACGATCGGGTTTCAGGGCAGCGTGCGACGGCTCGGTTCGCGCGCCGTGCCGCAGTACTTCGTCATGGTCGGCGGCGGCACGACCGTCGACGGCGCCAGCTTCGCCCGCACAGCGGCCAAAGTGCCCGCGCGGCGGATTCCGGAAACCCTTGAGCGTCTGATCGCGTTCTATCAGCGCGAGCGCCAGGAGGGCGAATCGGCGCCGGTGTTCTTCCAGCGCGTCCCGCTCGAGCGCGTGAGCCTCGAGCTGATGGACCTGCAGCGCCTGACCGAGGCCGACGCCATTCCCGCCGACTTCGTCGACCTCGCTGAAACAGGCGAGTTCGCGCCCGTGGTCATGGACGGAGAATGCTCGGCGTAAAAGACCTGAAATGTCAGATTTCAGATTTCAGCGTTCAGACGTGGATCTCAAATTGAATTTCGTGGTCTGAACGCTGAACTCCAAACTCTGAAATCTCACGTATCTACTGATGTGGATATGGTGATGAATGTCCTTGCGCCGCTTTTTGGCCGTTTGATATAGTCGGCCGAAGTGCTCAACTCGTTCCAGACCTCCGGCAACAGCCCCGGCCCCGAGCGGTGTCGTGTCGGCATCCTCGGCTTCGGCACCGTCGGCTCGGCCCTCGCCAGGCGGCTCACCGGCCCTCGTTCGATCCCCAGCCTCGAGCTTTCCCACATTTGCGATCGGCGTGCACGCGACAAGCGCGCCCGCCAGCCCCAGCCCATCGCCGAACTCGCCTGGACCGACCGATTCGACGACCTGCTCGCCGCCGACGTCGACGTCATCGTCGAAGCGGTCGGCGGCGCCGAGCCGGCAGTGGAGTACGTGCGCGGCGCGCTCCTCGCCGGCAAGTCCGTCGTCACGTCCAACAAGCTCGTGATCGCGCATCAGGGGCCGGCGCTGCTCGGGCTGGCCGAGCGCCAGGGCCGGCAGCTCCGGTACGAGGCCGCGGTGGGCGGCGCGATGCCAATCGTACGCGCGCTCGGTGACGGACTGGCGGGCGAGCAGGTGACGCGCATCGACGCCATTTTGAATGGCACGACCAACGCGGTGCTGTCGCGGATGGACGCCGACCTCTGTTCGATCGATGAAGCCGTGGCCGACGCGTGCGCGCGCGGCTACGCCGAGGCGGACCCATCGGCCGATCTCGACGGTGTCGACGCCGCAGCCAAGCTCTGTATTCTGTGCATGATCGGGTTTGGACTGCGCGTTCAGCCCGCGCAAATCGACACGCGGACGAGCGCGAGGATTCTACCCGAGGATTTCCGGAAAGCGGGTCTTCGCGGCGGGACGATTCGGCAGCTGGCTCACGCCGAGTACGATCGGGATCGATCCACGCTTGTGGCGTGGGTGGCGCCGACCTTCGTCCGTGGCGATTCGGTGTTTGCGCGCGCGACAGGTCCCGAGAACGCCGCTGTCATCACCGGCGCGTTCGCAGGCCGGATCACGATGACCGGGGCCGGCGCTGGCGGCGACGCCACGGCCGTGGCGGCCATCGGCGACCTCATCGCCATCGCGCGCGATCGCGCGGCCATCGTGCCCGTGCCCGTCCTGACCGAACCGGAAACGATCAAGGGCTTGACCGATCTCAAACTCGCGGAGGCTGTGTGAACTCGCTGATCGGACTGCAGTGCCACGTCTGCAAGGCCACGTTTCCCGCCGAGGCCATCTATGTATGCGATCGGTGCCTGGGACCGCTCGAGCCGGTCTACGACTACTCGGCGATCACCCTGACGCGCGAGGAGATCGAGCGGAGGCCGAAGAACCTATGGCGATACCGCGAGCTACTGCCCATCACGGGCGAGCCGCGCACGGGGTTTCACTCCGGGTTCACGCCGCTCGTGCGCTGCACGCGCCTGGCCGAGCGGCTCGGCGTTCGTGAGCTCTACATCAAGGATGATTCGGTGAATCATCCGACGCTTTCCTACAAAGACCGCGTCGTGTCCGTCGCCGCCACGCGGGCCGTCGAGCTCGGGTTCGAGGTCCTGGCGTGCGCATCGACCGGCAACCTCGCGAACAGCGTCGCGGCGCACGCGGCCCGCCTCGGCCTCGAGTGCTGCGTGTTCATTCCGAACGATCTCGAGGCCGGCAAGTTCCTCGGGTCCGCGATCTTCGGGCCGACGATTCTCGCCATCGCCGGCAACTACGACGATGTGAACCGCTTGTGTACGCAGGTGGCGGATCGCTACGGCTGGGGATTCGTCAACATCAACCTCCGCGCGTACTACGCTGAAGGCGCCAAGACGATGGGGTTCGAGATCGCCGAGCAGCTGGGTTGGCGGTACCCGGACCATCTGGTGTCGCCGGTGGCCGGCGGAACGCTTCTGCCGCGCATCGCGAAAGGGCTGCGCGAGTTTCGGCAGATCGGCCTCGTATCGGGGGAGCTACCGAAGATTCACGCCGCCCAGGCGGCCGGCTGTGCGCCGGTTGTGCGCGCGCTCGAGTCCGGTGCGGAGCATCCCGACGTCGTGAAGCCCAACACCATTGCCAAGTCGATTGCGATCGGCAATCCGGCCGACGGCTACCAAGTGCTGCAGACCGTCCGCGGGACCGGCGGATCGGGTGCGGCAGTGAGCGATGAGCAAATCGTGGACGCCATCCGCCTGCTCGCGGAAACCGAAGGCATCTTCACCGAGCCGGCGGGGGGCACGACGCTCGGGGGCACCATCGACCTCATTCGGCGCGGGCTCATCGGCCCAGACGAGTCGGTCGTCGTGTGCGTCACGGGTAACGGCTACAAGACCGCCGAGGTCGTCAGCGGGCATCTGACCGAGCCGGTGCGCCTGAGCCGGGCGTTCAAGGAGTTCGAGGCGTGGTGGGAGAGCCGCAAGGCTCTCGCCTAGAACGTCACCCGAAGGCCGACGTGCAACGTGAGCGGCGGCTGCACGGCCGTCGTGATGCGGACGTCGGGCGGCGCCGCGGTCGATTCCTCGACGGAATTCGACAGGCCGAGCAGGTTGTACGCATTCACCACGACGGCGATCGAGCGCCCGCCGATCGTGAACCCCTTCGTGAGCCGCGCGTCGAGCGTGCCGGTGAACATGAACCGTGAATCGCCGTTGGCAAACGCGCGCACGGCCTCCGCGCCTTGATTGAGCCCTGGGAATATCAGCATGCGCGCGAACGGCTGGCCGTCCTGGTACCGCGCGATGACGCCGATCGTCGTGGCCCTCGGGAGCCGGTAGACGGCCGTCACTTTCGCGGTGTACGCGCGATCGGTGAACGGGCGGCCGCGCGCGAACGTCGCGGCGTTGGGGTCGGCGGTCAGTTCGCCGACAAGGCCCTGGTCGTTCTCGAGCGGCCCGATGCCGCGGTTGGCCGCCGAAGCCACCGCGCGTCCGGCCGTCGCGCCCAGGAGCAGAACGAAACGCGGCCTCGACATCTCGGCGGCAAGTTCCACGCCGTTGAACGTGGCCGCGCTCTGCAGGCCGGTCGTCAGCAGATATCGATCGTACCCGAAGCTCTCGACAAGTCTGTTGTAGACCGGCACGAACCGATCGTCCTCGACGGCGCCACGATCGGCGCCCGGGTCGAACACGGTCGAGACGCCGTACTCTGGCGAGCCGGCGTTGAGGAGGCTCGTGAAGTCCCGCTCCCGTCGGGCAACCCCGATCAGGCTGACGCGCACGTCCGGGGCGGGAGCGACCTCGACGCCTGCGACAACCTCATCGGACTGCGGCCGTTTCAGCTCGGCGTCGATGCGGACGAACGACGGGTCCCCGTTGGTGCCCGGGCCGGCGCGTGCCACCAGAGGACCGACGGTTGTCACGGTGGCCGGCGTACCGCTGAACGCGTTCCAGCGAAAGATATCGGCGGAAGGCGCGACCGGATCCCCGAACGCCAGCAGATCGAGCGGCAGCCGGTACGCGGACCGCGAAAACCCGGCCACGAGCGCCGGGGCCCATCGTTCGGCGATCGTCCAACGGAGCGCGGCGCGCGGAAGGATCGATCGCCAATTGATGGCCTCGGAAGCGCCTCTCGCCGAGCCGGACGTCGAGTCGTACCGGACGGCGCCATCAATCGTCAGCCGCGGCGAGATGGCGATCCGGTCATTCACGTACGCCCCCCACCCCAGCTCGTGGCGGAAGGACTCGTCGCCAAATTTCGCGAAGCGCCAGACGCGCGCCGGCAGCCCGTTCACCAGCTCCCCGGCGACGCCGGAAAAAAAAGACGACGACCGTGCGCCGGCGCCGTGGACGTCGACGCCGGCTTCGAAGGTCTGTCGGGTGCCGGTGGCGGAGGCCGTGGGAGCGCGGGCCCTGGCGCCGAGCGACCACTGGTGCACGGTTTCGTCCGCCATCGAAGCCAGACGCGACATCGGACCGTCGCGCAGTCGTTCGAAGACCGGAATCGTGGCCCGCCGGTCGATTCCCGGCGTGCGCACCCGCCGGGAGTAGCCCGCGAAGACACGCCACGGCAACGCGTTCGGATCGCGCCGCTCCCAGGTGGACTGCATGTGCACGGCGGTGTCTGTCGTTACGGCGTCTGGCTGCGCGAAGGGCACGCGCAGATCAAACGGCGCGCTGGCGCGCTCAATCCAGCCGATGGTGCGGATTTCGTCCTGTGTGGTGGGCGTGAACACCAGGTGGGCGAAGCCCGAAGCCACGGTCGCCGACACTGGAGTGGTCTCCGCACGTTCGAATTGCGATCCCCTGGTCCACGATCCCGCGAAGACGAGGCCGAGGCGATCGGTGATGAGCGGCCCCGAGGCCACACCCGTGACGCGATCCCACCCGTCGATCCGCGCAATCGCTGGCGGGCCTTCGGCGGCCGTCGATCCGAAATGCGAGGTCGTCGCCTGAACCGTCCGCGTCCACGAGGGCGATGGCCGGCGAGGCTCGAGCGAGATCGACAGGCCGGTGGCCCTTTCGTCGGCGCCGAGCATCCCGGTCGTCACACGCACGGCATTCCACAGGAACGGGTCGGGCGAGAGGAGCGGGGCGCCGCGCCCGGTTGGATCGGTCAGGTCGATGTCACCCACGCGAAACAGCGTCTGGCTCCACGACCCGAGGAATCCGCCGATCCGTCCGGGCTGGGCGACGTAGAGACCGCCGCCAAAAAAGCGATCGGCGACGAGCGTCGGCTGCGTGGCGTCGAGCAGATGAAAGAGGCTGTCGCCGGTCGGGAGATGGGCGATGAGGTCGGCGTCGAGCGTCGCGCTCATCGGGGGCCGCTCGGCTGCCGGACCGCCGCTCGTCTGCGCGAAAGCGGGCCCGGCCAGCCACCCGCACGTCGCCACGCCGACGATCCAGAGTCTGACGCCCGCGGCCGATCGCCTGAAGCCCGTAGCCCGAAGCCTCAGCACGAGACATCTAAAGCCGATATTCATGCGAATGAGGCAAGAGTTCGGCTTTAGAAGTTGTCTTGGCGCGGCCGCAAAGCGGCCGCCTAGTAGCGAAGATTCGCCGCTGCACCCACGAGGCCCGTTACTCGGCGGTTTGAGGCGAAGCTTCTCTACCCTCACGCCGTTTTTCGATCGGCCGGGGCGAGCACCTGTCTGGGCGGCAGCGCCGGGACAGGGCGCCTGCGGTCCCTGAACAGGAGCGCCAGCGTAGCGCCGGCCAGAACGAGTCCGGCGCGCAGCCGCCACGTGCCGCCGACGTCGACCCGGGCCACGAGGGGCGGGCGTTCACCACCGGGATGGCGCAGCACCGGGTTGAGGAACATCGCCGTGCGGGGCGAGCGGATGACGGTCCTGATGTAGGTGTCGTCGTGGCCGAAGGTGTAGGTCGCGGCGAGCGCCTCCTTCACCGACTTGCGGACGACGCCGTTCTGCCCGATGAAAATGAAGGTCGACGGCTCGCCCTCGCACGTCACCTCGATCGTGTCGTTGTCGACCGTGACCGTGCCGAGCACGGTTTCGACCGCCGACGCGATCTCGTTGGTCCGCGACACCGCGTACGCGCGTCCAGCGCGCAGCGCATCCACGATATCGGACGCCGACGCCGACGGCGCGTTGATCATCGTCCAGGCGACGGCCGTGCGACGCGGGTCCGTCAGGTCGTGGGTATCGTCGTTGGCGAGCGCCCACACGGCGCGGCCGGCCGACAGTGCGGCGTCCCAGGACTCTTCGAAGAGAAACGGTCCGTTCACGACCTCCATCAGGTGATAGCCCGTGAGCTGTCGCAGGTCGGCCGTCGTGTACGCGTCGCGCGCCGCGGGATGCGCGAGCGCGACGAGATCGGCGGTTTCCGCGACCCGGTGGATGACGAACTGCTGATGGCTGCGCGTCTGCCAGAGCGGGAAGTCGAACCAGCTGACCTGTCGCGCGCCGATCGCCAGCTGATGCCGTTTGCCGAGGTTGTACCCGTGCTCGTAGAGCGGCATCGTCGGCACGCCGTCGTCGGTGGCGATGCGCTGGTAGTTCGATACGCCGGCCACCGAGTAGCCCAACGACTCGTACGCGCGCACGATCTCGGCGTCGGGCTGTCGGCCGTTGGTCAGGCCGCTCCAGACCCGTCCGTGGGCGTGCAGGTTGGCGCGCTGCCAGGGGTCGGTCAGCGCGGCGTACGGGTTGAGCAACTCGGCGCCGGCGAAGGCCGTTTCGGCTGGGAAGTCGTAGAGCGGGCCCCGCAGGTACGGGATCGCGACGACAACGGCAAGCACGAGGACCGTCCGCTTTAAAAACACCGCGCGAAATTGTACCATCCAACAGGTTTCCGAGCTGATATTCGTGGCCGATCAGACGCAGCTGGGGTCAGAGTGGGGTCAGCGTGGGGTCGGACCCCAGACTACGAGCCGACATTCGTGACCGATCAGACCGGGGAGGGGAGGCCGTTGGGCGACGCTGATGCACGGGAGCGCGTGCTGGCCGACGTCGCGCTCACGGCCTTCATCGAGCTCGACCGCGAGTGGCGCGTCACCGACTGGAACGCCCAGGCCGAGCGCACGTTCGGCTGGTCCCGCGCCGAGGCGCTCGGGATGGCGTCGAGCCTGCTCGTGCCCCTTCGCCACCGGCAATTGTACGAGGTGGAGCTCCGCGACCTGGTCCGGCTCTCGGAGCGCACCGTGCGCCGGCGCGCCATCACCGCGCTCCACAAGGACGGCCACGAGTTCGAGGTCGAGATCGCCATCGCCGCGATCGATGGACTCTCGGGCACGACCGTCGTCGCGCAGGCGCGCGACATCACCGACGTCCACGCGGCCGCCGCACGGGTGCAAGAAGCCGAACAGACCACGCTCGATCTCATCAATCGCCTCGAAGATGGCTACTTCGAGCTCGACTGGGACGGCCGGTACCGGTTCGTCAACGACGCGTTTTGCCGCATCACGGGATACAGCGCGGGCGAGCTCGTCGGACAAACCTACAGGAAATTCTTCGACGAGGCCACCATCCAGGCGCTCTTCGACGCGTACAGCACCGTCTACCGGACCGAGGAGCCGCTGAGAGCGCTCGAGTACGCGCTCGTCACCAAGGACGGCACGAAGAAGTACGTCGAAGAATCCGTGTCCCTGAAGCGGGGTGCGTCGGGCGCCCCTGAACGCTTCATGGGCATCCGCCGCGACTGCACGGCTCGCAAGCTGGCCGAACACGAGCTCGCCAAGGCCAAGGAGGTCGCCGAGGAGGCGAACCGGGCCAAGAGCGAGTTCCTTGCCAACATGAGCCACGAGATCCGGACCCCGATGAACGGCATCATCGGCATGACGGAGCTCCTGCTCGGGACCCATCTCACTCCGTACCAGACCGAGTGCCTGGCCACGGTCCAGACCTCCGCCGTGTCCCTCCTGACCATCCTCAACGACATCCTCGACTTCTCGAAGATCGAGTCGCACAAGCTCGAGATCGAGGCCATTCCGTTCTCGCTCGTCGACCTCGTCAACGACACGCTCAAGCCCCTCGCCGTCCGGGCGCACCAGAAGGGGATCGAGCTGGCGGCCGACGTCGCTCCCGACGCGCCGCAGGGAGTCGTTGGCGATCCCATGCGCTTGAAGCAGGTGCTGACCAATCTGGTCGGCAACGCCGTGAAGTTCACCGATCGCGGTCATGTGCTGCTGCGCGTCCACAAAGACCCCAGCCGCTTCGGCCGCACGATGCTGCGTTTCGTGGTGTCGGACACCGGCGTCGGGATTCCACCGGACAAACACGCGGCGATCTTCGAAGCCTTCAGCCAGGCCGACGGCTCGACGACACGCCGGTTCGGGGGAACCGGGTTGGGGCTGGCGATCTCGTCGACGCTCGTGCGTCTGATGGGCGGCGAAATCCTGCTCCAGAGCCGCCCGGAGGAGGGGAGCACGTTCCAGTTCGCCGTGCCGCTCGACGAAGCGGAGGTTCCAGTGGCTCAGGCCGAGACCTCGCGTCTTGTCGGGATGCGCGTGGACGACAGACGGTCGACACCAGTGGCCGCCACGCGGCTGCTCGTCCTTCTGGCCGAGGACAACGTCGTCAATCAGCGAGTGGCGGTGGGCCTGCTGACGCGACGCGGGCACGAGGTGACCGTGGCGAGCAACGGTGTGGAGGCACTCGCCGCGCTCGAGCGTCAGCGGTTCGACGTGGTGCTGATGGACGTGCAGATGCCCGAGATGGGCGGGTTCGAAGCGTCGGCGGCCATCCGGGTACGCGAGCGCGAGGCCGGCGGCCACCTCCGCATCATCGCGATGACGGCCCACGCGATGAGCGGCGACCGCGAGCGGTGCCTGGCCGCCGGCATGGACGGCTATCTCCCCAAACCGATCGATCCGGCGCGCCTCTTCGAGACGATCGAGCGGGAGGAGCCGGCCGAGGCGGCATCGCAGGCGATCGATCGGCCAGTCCTGCTGGCGCGCCTTGGCGGCGACGAGGAGCTGATGCGCGACGTGGTGCGTGTGTTTCTCGAGGACTGCCCGGGGTACCTGGAGCGGATTCGCGCGGCGGTCGACCGGCAGGACGCCGTGCGCCTGAGAGCCGAGGCCCACGCGCTCAGGGGCGCCGCGGCGAACATGGCGGCGTCTGCCGTCGAGGACGCCGCCCGTGCGCTCGAGCAGATTGGTGTGGACAGCCGATTCGAGATCGGCGAGGCGGCCTGGCAGCGGCTGGCGATCGCGGGCGAACAGGCGCTCGGCTGGCTGCGCCGAAACGCGTGAGGTGGGGGCTGTTAGCCCGCCTGGGTCTGGCGGTCCTTGACGAGCGCGTATTCGAGGCTGTCGACGAGCGCTTGCAGGCTGGCCTCGATGATGTTGTCGTCGACTCCGACCGTTCCCCACTCCGACGCGCCATCGCTCGACTGAATGAGCACACGGGTCCGGGCCGCGGTGCCGGTCGTCGAATCGATGATTCGCACCTTGTAGTCGGTCAGGCGCACGCGCTCGAGCCGCGGGTAGAACTTCACGAGCGCGGTCCGAAGCGCGGCGTCGAGCGCGTTGACCGGTCCGTCGCCGTCCGCCACCGTGTGGGCCCGCTCGTCGCCGACGCGAACTTTGACCGTCGCTTCAACCACCGATGTCTCGCCGTCGTGCCGCATCGAGACGTGATAGGCGTCGACGACGAAGGGCGGCGCGCTCTTGGTGAGCACGCGGCGGATGAGGAGCGCCAGTGACCCGTCGGCCGCCTCGAACTCGAAGCCCTGATGCTCGAGATCCTTGATCTGGTTGAGCATGTCGCGCAGCTCTGGCGTCTGATGGGTGAGGAGGAAGCCGAGCTCGCGCGCCTTCATCACGATGTTGCTGCGGCCGGCGAGGTCGCTGATGAGCACGTGGCGCGTGTTGCCGACGAGCGCCGGGTCGATGTGCTCGTAGCTGCGGATGACTTTCTGGACGGCGTTCACGTGCGTGCCGCCCTTGTGTGAGAACGCCGCGGCGCCGACCCACGGCAGCCGCGGGTTCGGACGGATGTTCGCCGTCTCGTCGATGAACTGCGAGAGCGCTCTGAGCGTCCGGATCGACTCGCGGGGCACCGAAGGGCGGCGGCACTTGAACTCGAGGATCGGCACCACGCTCGTCAGATTGCAGTTGCCCGTGCGCTCCCCGTACCCGTTGAACGTGCCCTGCACGTGCGAGGCGCCGGCGTCCAGCCCGGCGATCGCGTTGGCGACGCCGAGGCCGATGTCGTCGTGCGTGTGAATGCCGAGCCGCGCCCCGAGGCCGTCAGCCGCGTACCGTGTCATCTCGGCGATTTCTCGCGGCAGCGACCCGCCGTTCGTGTCGCAGAGCGTGATGACGTCGGCGCCGCCGCGTTCGGCCGCGAGCCAGGTGGCAAACGCGTACTCCCGATCGTCCTTGCAGCCGTCGAAGGCGTGTTCGGCGTCGTAGACCACGAACCGGCCGTGTTGCTTCAGAAACCGCACCGTGTCTTCGATCATCGCCAGGTTCTCTTCCGGCGTTGTCTGCAGCACTTCGAGCACGTGGAGCAGCCACGTCTTGCCGTAGATCGTGACGACGGGGGTGGCGGCGTCGATGAGCAGGCGGACCTGATCGTCCTGCTCGACGGGGGTGTCTTTGCGGCGCGTCGAGCCGAAGGCGGCCAGCCGCGCGTGGTGAAACGTCCGGTGCCTGGCCTGGGCGAAGAACTCGATGTCCTTGGGATTCGAGCCCGGCCAGCCCCCTTCGATGTAGTGGACGCCGAAGGCGTCGAGCCGCTCGGCGATCCGCAGTTTGTCGGCGACGGAAAAGGCGACGCCTTCGCCCTGGGTGCCGTCGCGCAGCGTGGTGTCGTAGATGTCGACGTCGTGCATGGCGGTCTCTCTGTATTGTATCGACAGGTCATCTGGAGCCAAGCGGCCGGACGGTCGTTGGCGGGAGGCGCGCTACGAGGTCAACGACTCGGCGAGGAGCTCCGCGAGGTGCACGATCCGAAAGGTGTGCCCCGCGGTGCGGGCATGGGTCGTCATCTGGAGCATGCAGCCGGGGTTGGACGTGACGACGACATCGGGCGTCGCCTCGGCGAGACGGGCAATCTTGCGGCGTCCGAGCTCGGCGGCCATCTCGGGCTCGACCAGGTTGAAGATGCCGGCGCTGCCGCAGCAGATCTCGGCGTCGGCCAGGGGCACGAGCGTGACGCCAGGGATCGACTCGAGGAGCCGACGCGGCTGTGCGCGGACGCCCTGCGCGTGCGCGAGGTGGCAGGCATCGTGATAGCCGACGCGCAGCGGCAGCTGACGCCGGGGGGCTCGCGGCGGGAGCAGCTCCGACAGTGTTTCGCTGATGTCGCGGACCTTCGAGGAAAAGGCGCGTGCGCGCTCGGCCCAGGCCGGGTCGTCCTTGAGCAGCTCGCCGTACCCCTTCATGGTCGAGCCGCACCCGGCGGCGTTGATGACGATCGAGTCCCATCGCTCGCCATCGAACGTCCGGATCAGATCGCGAGCGAACTGGCGGGCATCCTCGTCGCGTCCCGCATGGAGCGCGAGCGCGCCGCAGCAGCCTTGCCGTCGCGGCGCCGTCACCTCGCAGCCCTCGGCGGCCAGCACGCGCGCGCTCGCCTGGTTGACGTGGCCGTAGAACACCCGCTGTACGCACCCGGTGACGAGCCCGACGCGCCGGCGGCGTTCGCCGATGGCGGCAGTCCGTTCGGGTACATCGCCCGCCGTCGGTCCCCCTGCGGGTCGTTGGGGCGCGAGCGCAATCAGATGGCGAATCCGCGCGGGCAGCGCGGCGAGCACGCGCGGCGATCGCTTCAACACGTGGACGGTGGCCAGCGGCCACGCGAGGAGGCGCAGGCGCCTGGGGTACGGCAGGATCAGGAACAGGGCCCGGCGGAACAGACGATCGGCGAGCGGACGCTGGTGATGCCGCTCGATCGCGGCCCGCGTTTCTTCGATGAGCGGCGCGTACCGGACGCCCGACGGGCACGCGGTTTCGCACGCCATGCAGCCGAGGCAGGTATCGAAATGCTCGACGACCGTACCGCTCATCGCCACGCGGTCCTGTACCCCGCCGCGCATCAGGTAGATGCGGCCGCGCGGCGAGTCCATTTCCTGGCCGTTCAGGAGGTAGCTCGGACACGTCGAGAGGCAGAAGCCGCAGTGGACGCACTTGTCCATCAGCGGTTCGAGAGGCGCCAGCGACGAGAACGCCGATCCTTGGGTATCCACGTTAACCCATTCTTGATTCCTAATTCTCAATCCCTAATCTCGCAATCTCTCTAGATATTCCCCGGACCATGCCCCGCGTTCAGGATGCCGTTCGGATCGAACCGGGCCTTGAGCGCGCGCATCAGGGGTAGCGCGTCGCCCACATCTCCCCACGGATCGACCACATGGCCGATCGCCGGATCGACCGAGACGACGACCGCCGATCCGCCGCGGGCCCACGCGTTCTGGCGGAGGGCGTCGATGGCCGCGCGAAGGGATTCGGGAGAGGGCCTGGTGTGCTCGCCGGCGCCAATCCGCGCGTAGACCACGCCGAGCGCGATCCGTCCGGCGACCCGGCATTCGAGCGCGTGCTGCGCAGCCACGCGTTCCGCGTGGCCGAGCACGTCGCCGACCTGGGCGGGCAGGACGGCAACGCGCACGAGCGTACCGTCGGCGCTCGAGAGATCGGCCTGGTGTTCCCGCCACACGGCCGCTTCGGCATCGCCAGACACCATCGAAGCATCGACCCCGTGTGCCCCGCACAACGCCTCCGCAGCCGCCGCCTGCTGGTTGGCGGCGGCCTCGGTTGTTTCGAACCGGAGGAGCAGTCGGTCGGGCCGCGACTGCAGCTCGATGGCGGCCGGCGTCAGCGGGCTCGAAAGCAACGCGAGCGCCAAGTCGGCGAGCGGCCGCGCCTGGGGGGCGGACGCGACAATGGTTCGCGACGCCGGCGGCCTTGGCGCCAGCTTGAAGGTGGCCCGTGTGATGATCGCCAGGGCGCCGAACGAGCCGCACAGGAGCCTCGCCAGGTCGTAGCCGGCCACGTTTTTGACGACCCGCCCGCCTGCCTTCGCCGTACGGCCGTCGACGAGCGCCATCTCGGCGCCGATGATCAGGTCGCGCGGGGTGCCGTGCTTCTGCCGCCGCGGTCCGCTGTCGTTGGTGGCGACGATACCGCCGATCGTTGCGCGATCGGCGAGGCGCGGATCGAGCGGCAGCCATTGACCTTCACGTGCCAGTGCGGCGTTGACCTCCTCGAGCCGTGCGCCGGCCGGCACGGTCGCCGTCAGATCGCCGGCGCAGTGGTCGATGGATCCGTCGATTCGCGTGGTGGCGAGCACGGCGCCGATGCGCGGCGGCGTCCGGCCCCAGGTGAGCTTGGTGCCTGCGCCGCGCGGCACCACCGCGACCTTGTCCGCGTTGGCCCACCGGAGCATGTCGGCGAGCATCGGGACGGTGGTCGGTTCGAGCACCACGGCCGGCAGCTGGTCGAGGATCGCGTCGGCGGGACCGGCCGCCCGGCTGGCCGGCGTCCCCCACCGCGCATGCGCGGCCTGCGCGATGGTGTCGAGGCTGCTCGATGCCATCAGAACCGCTCGACCACGCCCGCGCGCTCGAGCGGATGCTGTCTATAGGGCCCCGGGACTTCGCCGCATAGCCGCGGCGTGGGGAAGACCTTGCCCGGGTTGCACAAGCCGGCCGGGTCGAAGGCGCAGCGCACCAGGTGCATTGCGTCGAGGTCGTCGGTCGAGAACATCTTCGGCATGTAGGCCTTCTTGTCGGCGCCGACACCGTGCTCGCCCGTGAGCGATCCGCCCGCTTCGATGCAATAGAGCAGGATTTCGGACGCGACCTTCTCGGCGTGCTCCGCCTGGCCCGGCACCGACGCGTCGTAGCAGATGAGCGGGTGCAGGTTGCCGTCGCCGGCGTGAAACACGTTGCCGATGCGCAGGCCCGAGCGCGCCTCGAGATCACGAATCCGGCGCAGCACCTCGGGCAGCTTGGTGCGGGGCACGACGCCGTCCTGCACGTAGTAATTCGGCGACACGCGGCCCATGGCGGCGAACGCCGCCTTGCGGCCCCTCCAGATCCGTTCCCGGTGCGCCTGGTCGCGCGCGATTTCCATGCTCGTCGCGCCCTGCGCCCGGCACACCGACTCGACGACAGCGAACTGCTCGTCCACTTCGGCTTGCGGGCCGTCGAGCTCGACGATGAGCACGGCGTTCGCGTCCGGGAAGCGCGGCTGCACCGCCGCTTCTGCGGCCTGAATCGTCAATCGATCCATCATCTCGACCGCGGCCGGCACGATGCCGCGCCCGATGATCGCCGACACGGCTTCGCCGGCGAGGTCGATCGACTCGAAGCCCGCGAGAAGCGTCAACACCGCCTCGGGCCGGCGCAGGATGCGTAGTGTCGCCTTCGTGACGACGGCGAGTGTGCCTTCGGATCCCACGATCACGGACAGCAGGTCCAGTCCCGGGAGGTCGAGCGCCGCGCCGCCGATATGGACGTTGTCGCCGTTGGGCAGCACCGCCTCGACACCGAGCACGTGGTGCACCGTGAAGCCGTACTTGAGGCAGTGGGCGCCGCCCGAGTTTTCGGCGATGTTGCCGCCGATGGAGCAGACGATCTGGCTCGAAGGGTCGGGCGCGTAGTAGCAGCCGAACGGCGAGACGCGGCGCGTGATCTCCAGGTTCGTCACGCCCGGCTCGACCGTGACCCGCAGATTTGGGATGTCCACGTCGAGAATGCGGTTCAGCCGCGACAGGCCGATGACGACGCCGTCCTCGACTGGCAGCGCGCCTCCCGAGAGGCCAGTCCCATGTCCGCGTGCCACGAAGGGCACGCCCGCTCGGTGGCAGAGGCGCACGACCGCCTGCACTTCGTCGGCGCTCACCGGCAGGACCACGGCGCCGGGGGTTGCGCGCAGGTGGACGAGCGCGTCGGATTCGTACGTGAACAGGTCGGCGGCGTCGGTCAGCAGGCCGCCCGGAGCCACGACGGCGCCAAGCTCGTCGAGAAATCGCTGGTCCACCGTGGGAGAGTCTACTTCGAATAGTGTCCAGCCCTAGGGGATGTCTAGGAGATGTCTAGGCGCGCACGGCGCGCCTGCGTCCCTCGACGATGCTCGGGACGCCCTGAGCATTGTCGAAGGGCGAGGGAGCGGCGCGGGGCGTAGGGGTCCCCGCCCCTCGGCGATGCTCGAGGCGCCCTGAGCCAGTCGAAGGGCGCGAGCGACCGAGCCGGGGTGTGGGGCGGAGCCCCACGTTAGCTAGTATCCGAGGATCCGGTCACTTCGAACGCCTCGACCGCTGAGTCGCGGCCGCGGATCGCGAAGCTGCCGAGAGACGTGACGTGGAAGTACGCGCCGAGTCGGGCGCGGGTGGTCTCCGAGATGACGATCTGGTCCGGCTGGGCGACCGAGCTCTCGAGGCGCGACGCGGTGTTCACGACGTCGCCGAGGGTTGTGAACTCCTTCCGCTTCGACGATCCGATGTCTCCGGTCAGCGCCCGGCCAGAGTTGATCGCGACACGCATGCGAATGGGCGGGCCGTCGCGCTCGGCGTTGAAGCGCGCCAGTTCTTTCCGCATGTCGAGCGCCGCCGCCACTGCCTTCTCCGCGTGATCGGGCTGGTCGAACGGGGCGCCGAACACCGCGAGGATGGCGTCGCCGATGAACTTGTCGAGCGTTCCCTCGTGCTCGAAGACGATGTCCGACATCCGCCCGAAGTAGTCGTTGAGCAACTCGCCGATCGCTGCCGGCGCCATGTGCTCGCACAGCTTCGTGAAGCCGACAATGTCGGTGAACATCACCGAGATCTCGCGCTCCTGCGTGATGAACCGTCCCTCGATCGACGCTTCCGAATGGAGGATGCGATTGACGACGCCTGGGGAGTGGTAGCGCTGGAGCCGTTCGCGCTTCTTCGTTTCCTCGAGCAGTTGCTGCGACAGCCGCGCCTGTTCGATGGCCACCGCCGCGTAATTGGAGAGCGCGGTGAAGACCTCGAGGTCGTCCTCGACGAACTGTTTGCTCCGGGGGTTGTCGCAGTAGAGCACGCCGATCACGTCGTTCCGGTTCCAGAGCGGAGCGCACATGAACGAACGGATGTTCATCGACTGGATGCTGCTCGAGGCGTCGAGCCGCGCGTCGTAGCGCGCGTCCTTGGCGAGAATGGCGACGCGGTCGCGCATCACGGTGCTGACCACGGTGCGGCTGATCGTGACGTTGCCGGGCACCGATCCGTCGCGGGCCCGCATGACGCGTGCCGAGAGGGGCTGGTCCCACGACTCGCGTAGCAGGAGGAACGCGCGGTCGGCCGGCAGCGCGTCGAACACCAGATCCACCACGAGCGCCAGCACCTGCTCGAGCGGTTGCACGGTGACGAGCGTCTTGGAGATGTCGCTGAGCAGCCGCAACAGGCGCCCGCCGCGCCGATCGCGTCCGCTGCGGCGATCGCCCGCGGCGCGTCCGAGATTCACCTTCCGCCGTTCCGGGCCCTTCCGGCGCTCGCGGTCCACCACCGGCACGAGCCCCGTCTGCGACCCCGCGGGCGCGGTCGGCATCACGGTGCGGCGGGAGGTCGTCGGACCAGGTGGTGCCAATCCCCCCGGCGTGTGAGCGACGGGCACGTTCGAGGCCGCGAGCTTGCCGGGTATGGCGGCCGGCGTCGGCGCCGACGAGCCGATGTCGGGCGGCGGGCCCGTCGCGCCCCGCCCGAAGTCGTCGATCTTTCGCACGATGGTGTGCGATTCCTCGAACACCTGGTGCGAGTCCGACAGCACTTCGCTCTCCTGCACGTCCTTGGTGAGGGTGAACTGCAAGTGGCCGACGATGAACGAGTCGCCGGGTTGCAGCTCGTGCTCACCCTTGATGGCCGTGCCGTTCACGAGCGTGCCGTACGTACTGCCCGCGTCGCTGATGGAGACCTTGCCGTCCTTCAGGCGCACGCGCGCGTGCTGCCGGGAAATGGTCGGAGCGTTGATGACGAGATCGCAGGCGGGAGCGCGGCCGATGAGCGTCTCGCCTTCTTTGAGACGTTGCGCTCCCGGCATCCCTGCCTCGGCGTAGGAGAGGGTGAACAATCTACTTGACGTCCTTCCGCTCGGCGACGAGCTCGGCAGTCTTGCCGGTCCGCTCTTCGAGCGCAGTGAGGGCGCGCTTCACCTGTACGTCGTTGGGGAACCGCAGCACGATGAACGGATCGGCGGCCTCGCCCGTGCGCAGCGTGACCCAGTGACGCGTGCCGCGAAAGATCCCGCCGAGCGCGCCCGCGCCCGCGCGAATCACGGGCGCCGGGCCTTCCGGCGAGTTCCACAGCGGATCGCGGCCCCTCGAGTAGGAGATCGAGGCGATGTTCCCGTACGCCATCGCGTGCAGCACGTCGCTCGGGTTGTCGTCGGGCGTCACCGTGATCTTGCCGTCTGCCAGATGCATCTGCCCTTCGCGTTCGCGCCGCTGGTTGCCCGTGCCGACGAGCGCCCGCGCGTCGAGCGCCAGCGGGAGAAACGTTTTCACGGGCGCGGCCGGCGCGGCCCGTGCAGGCGTTGGCGCGAAGCCGCCACGCGCCTCGGCGGTCGCCGTCGGCGTGGGGCTCGGTGTGCGCGGGCTTGGTGTCGGCCGGCTCGGGGCCGGTCGGCCAGCGCCAGGCGGGGCCGCGGCGCGTGACGGCGCCGGCGTCGTAGACCCCGAAGCCGACGTGGACGCCGAAGAGGTCGGCAACAAGGGCGTCGGTGGCGCCGCGGCGGCCGCGGTGACGGCTGGCGCCGCCGCGGTCGTCGCCGCCGGAGGCGGGGGTTGCTCGACTTGCCCAACTTTCTCGACAGGGGGTGCGGGCGCGGCCGGTGCAGGCGGCGTCTGCGCGGCCGATTGGACGGCCGCGGCCGTCGAAACCGGCGCCGGTACCGCGGGACGGTTGAGCGCCACGTACGCGAGCACGGCGACGCCAAGCGCGAGAATGGCCAGCAGCGAGCCCGCGACGGCGAAATGCTGCTTCTGCAGCACGATCGTCGCGCCCTCGACGGCCAGGTGCTCGGTGGCGGGCAGAGGCGGCCCCTTCCGCGGATCACCGGCCGCGCGTGCGGGCGGCGGCGCGAGCGGCGCGGCCGATTCCGTCGCGGGCGGAGGGACTGCTGGCACGGACGGAGCGTCGAGCTCCGCCAGCCCCGCCCGTTCGAGCTTGGCCAGCGTTGGCGGCGTGATGATTTCCAGGTCCGCGGCCAGCGCCTTGATGTGCTCGCCCGCGATCATGCCGGCACCCTTGACCAGCGCGTCGCGAAACTCTTCCGCCGTCTGGAACCGATCGGCCGGCGACTTGGCGAGCGCGCGCTCGAGGACCGGCTGGCACCACTCGGGCAGCCCCTGACGGTGAACCCTCAGCGGCGTCGGCGGGTCGGAGATTTGCTTCTGCACCATCCCGATCGCCGTGTCGGCGTTGAAGGGTAGCGAGCCGGTCAGCAGACGGTAGAGCACCACCCCGACCGAATACAGATCGGCTCGGCCGTCGACTTCCTGACCGAGCACCTGTTCGGGCGGCATGTAGGCGGGCGTGCCCATCATGTAGCCGTCCGTGGTGATGTGGTCGGCGCCGCGCACGCGCGCGATGCCGAAGTCCATGATCTTGACGCCCCCCACCTCGGTGACCATCACGTTGGCCGGCTTCATGTCGCGATGGACGATACCGGCGCGATGGGCGTGCTCGAGCGCCGCCAGCACTCTGTCGATCAGGTACGCCGCCCGCTCCGGCGGCAACGGTCCGAGCCGATCCGAGAGCTTGTCGAGGGTCTCGCCCCTGACAAACTCCATGACCATCAGCAGCTCGGTGTCCGATCGAAACAGCTCGAATATGGTCGCGATTTCAGGGTGATTCAGCTTGGCCAGCGTGGTCGCTTCCGCGCGGAAGCGCTTCATGACGGCGCTATCGCCGAGATCCGGGTTCAGGACCTTGATGGCGACGTCGCGCTCGAGCGTCTCATCGACAGCCTTGTACACCGTGCCCATGCCGCCGCGCCCGAGCTGTCCGACGATGCGATATTTTCCGAAGGTCTTGCCAATCATCGAGCAACTGTAACTACTTGGAAACTGTGGCAATTAAGACTGTATTGCGGCTTCGGCAGGGTGTCAATTGCATCGGCGAGAACAGCGGCTGCTCAACTCCTCAACTCCTCAACTCCTCAAATCCTCATCCTCAACTCCTCAACTCCTCAAATCCTCAAATCCTCAAATCCTCAAATCCTCAAATTCGAGGGTCACCTGACAATCGTGGGTCTCGTCGGCGCCGGGGGTGCGACGGACTGACCCGTCAGCCGAAGGATCGAGCCGCCGACATAGTCGGCGATGAACAACTCGCCCGACGCGTCCACGCCGAAGGAGCTGACCGAGACACGGCCGATCCCGAGGTCCGCGTTCATCTCACGCAGATCGGATGTCCGCGCCTCGCCGGCCGAGTCGAGCGTCAGCGCGATCGACCAGATGCGCCCCGAGACGTAGTCGGCGAAAAAGTAACGCCCCCGAAACGCGGAGCCGAGCGCGCGGCCGCGGTAGACGAATCCTCCTGTGACCGAGGCGCCCGCCGAGCGGCTGTACTCGTGAACGGGATCGACGAGCGGCAGGAACGCGGGCTGCAGTGACGTGACATGGTTGTGCGCGCCCTCGCGGTTGCGCCAGCCGTAGTTTCTGCCGCCGCGGCGCGGCGGCTCGTAGTCAATCTCCTCCCACGCGCCCTGCCCGACGTCGCCGATCACGAGCGCGCCCGTGCCGCCGAGCGTCGGGTCGTCGAAGGAGTAGCGCCACGGATTCCTGAGGCCGAACGCCCAGATTTCCGGCCGCGTGCCGGCCGGTCCGCCGGCGAGGAATGGATTGTCTGGGGGCACGCGGTACCCGGCAGCATCGGCGTCGGGCACGTTGACATCGATGCGCAGCATCTTGCCGAGCAGTTCCCTGGGATTCTGCGCGCGATGCTCCGGATCGTTCGCGGAGCCGCCGTCTCCGAGCCCGACGTAGAGGAAACCGTCTGGTCCGAACGCCAGGTGGCCGCCGTTGTGGTTGGCGTACGGCTGGACGATGACCGCCGAGCCGCTCCACTTGAGATCGAATCGCGAAGCGGGGTCGGCCACGAGCGGATCGGCCGAGCGCTTGAAGCGTGCGATCACCGTGTTGCCGTCGCGGTTGGTGAAATTGACGAAGGCGCGGCCGCTCGTAGCATAGTCTGGCGCGAACGCGAGGCCGAGCAGGCCCCGCTCTCCGCCCGACAACACCGCCATCGTCAGATCGAGAAACACGGTGGGCAGGACGCTGCCGGCGCGAACGACCTTGATGCGGCCGCCCTGCTCGACCACGAACTGGACCGACTGATTCGTTGGATCCTGGACGATGCCGACCGGCGACGTCACGCCCGACGCGTGGACAATCGCGCGCACGCCGGATTGGGCGATGCCGACGAGCGGTAACGCGACGAGCACGCTTCCCGCGGCGAGCGCGACCAGCCGCATCGCGGCTTACTGTATCATCCCGTTCTGTGCGGTCCTGGATCTTCGTCGCGCTGGCGACCGTCGCGGCCATCGGGTGCGGTAAGCCCCCCGAGCCGCCGATTCCCCCGGGCGCGGAGAGGATCACCGGCACTGAAAGGCTGGGTTGGAGTCAGGAGGCGGGGAGCGTCGAGGAGCTGGCCACCTTCCGCTACCTGGTTTACGTCGACAACGTCGCGCGCGATGCCGATGGCCTTTCGTGCGGCGCGACGGCCGGTCCCGCGGGATTTGCGTGCACGAGTCGGCTGCCCTCGATGACCCCGGGGCTGCACGAGCTCACGCTGTCGGCGTACATCGAGGTGGCCGGCACCAGGCTCGAGAGCGAACGGTCGTCGCCGATCAGCGTGTTTCTGGTCGGGCAGACGAGCACGTCGGCGGCCTCGCCTTCCGAACCGGCCACGGCGAGCCGCATCACGACGATCGACGGGGTCGAGCTGGGGGCCGAGGTCGTGGTCGATGGACTCGACGGGCCGACCGATCTCGCCTTCGGCTCCGACGGCCGCATCTTTGTCGCCGAGCGTGGGGGCCGCGTGCGCGTTGTTCGCGACGGCCGAATCGTGCCGCAGCCCGCGTTCGAGCTGTCCGATGTGTCCACCGAGGAGGGCCACGGGCTGCTCGCGCTCGACGTTGATCCCAATTACACGCTCAACAAGCTCGTGTATCTGGTCTACACCACGCCGCGCGGTTTTCGCTTGGCGCGCCTGCGCGGGGTCGGCGATACGCTGGGCGACCGGGCGGTCTTGCTGGACGAGGTGCCCGCTTCGGATTCGGGGACCGCGGCGACCGTTCGCTTTGGCCCCGATCGGCGCCTGTACCTCGGGCTGGACGATGGCGGCGACGCCGGGCGCGCGGGCGACTTTGGGTCCTATAGCGGAAAAATTCTGCGGCTGACGGCCGAGGCCACCACGCCGTCCGATCAACCGGGCGCCTCGCCAGTCTACGTGCCGAGCATGCGCAGGCCGCGAAGCGTCGCGTGGGGAGCGAACGGCATGCCGCTCTGGGTGCTGGACAGCGCCGGAGCGTCTGGAGGTCTGCTGCACGCCTCGTCTGGCGCACGTACGGTCGTGTCCAGCTACAGTCTGCCGGAGGGCACGGGCGCGACGGCGCTCGCCGTTTATCGAGGCGATCTGATTCCCTCGTTTCGCGAGAACCTCTTCGTAGCGGCCTCCGCCGATCGATCGCTCCTGCGGTTGACGATCGATCCGGAGAATCCCTTCAAGGTTGCGGCGACCGAGCACCTGCGCCACGAGTGGTTCGACGAGATTCGCGCGCTCGGCATCGGACCAGACGGCGCGATGTACATCTGCACATCCCGCACCCTGGTCAGGCTGGCCCCGCCGCGCTCGGGTGGCCTATGACTCAAGACTCGAGCCTTGGCGTATAATCTTTCGCTGATAGTTGATGGCTCTAATGGAGAATAACCGATGCGTTCCCAGAATCTGATTCCGGTGATGGCCGTGAGCGGCTTGTTGCTGCTGTCGGTCTCGGCGACGGCCGCCGACACGTACGGCAAGGGCGTCACGCTCGCGGACGCGACGCCGATCGCGCAGCTGCTTGGACGTCCCGCCGATTTCGGTGGCAAGACCGTCCGCGTCGAAGGCGTCGTGACGGAGGTCTGCACGGCCATGGGCTGCTGGATGGCGCTCGCGCCCGAGGGACAGCCGAACGGGTCGACGGTGCTCATTCAAGTGGAACACGACGGCGTCATCGTCTTTCCCTTGAGCGCGAAAGGCCACAAAGCCGCTGCGCAGGGCGTAATGGAAAAGATCGAGGGCGGCGAAGGCCGCGAGGCAGCCGCCGAGCTCGCCGCGCAGCAGGGCGCGAAGGCCCAGGTGCCCGCTCAGTGGCGCATTGCCGCGACCGGCGCGGTTGTGTACTGAGGCGGCGACTAACGACTAACGACTAACGACTAACGACTACGGATCCGTCCTGACAACCGTCCGCCCCATGATCGGTTCTTCGACCGTCACCGACCAGTCGACGTTCGCCGAGTCGATCGACAGGTAGTACCAGCGCACCATGTCGCCGACTTCTGACAAACCGCTCCCGACGCCTTTCTGATCGACGGCGTCGATGATGACGCGCCCGCTGTCGCCGCTGCGGAACGCGACCTCGAGCGTGCCGGCGCCAGGGCGCGACTCATTCTTCGTCTCCCACCGAATCCGAAACGACCCCGTATCGCTCAGGAACGTCTCGGTCTGCACGTTGCCGCGGCCCGTCCACGACGCCAGCGGCTTCCATCCGACGATGCGCACGGGAGGGGGCGTGGCGGGTTCGGGCGGTCGCGGCGACTGGCACGCCGCGGCGAGAAGCGTCGCGGCCGCCAGCAAGGAAACCAATCTCACGGGCGCCTATGATGGCACACCGCGCTGGAAAGTGTGCTGGCCGACTGGCATACTGTGGCGCGGCTCACACACCATCATGTCCTTTTCCGGGCTTGTGCTCGTCTGCGTCGTGGCGTTCATCGCACCGCTCCTCCTGGGCTTGATTCCCAAGGTGCGGCTGCCCGCTATCGTGCTCGAGATTCTGGCGGGCATCGCGATCGGTCCGTCTGGTCTGGGCTGGGTCACGATGGACGAGCCCATCCGCGTACTGTCGATCATCGGCCTGTCGTTCCTGCTCTTTCTCGCCGGGCTCGAGCTCGACGTGAAGCTGATGCGCGGGCGGCGGCTCACGCTGACGCTCGCCGGTTTTGCGGCGTCGCTTGTCCTGGCGCTGGCGATTGGCTATCCGCTCGCCGCCGCCGGGATGGTGCAGTCGACGCTGCTCGTCGCCGTCATCCTGTCGGGGACGGCCCTCGGTGTCGTCGCGCCCGTGCTGAAGGACGCCGGTCAGATCGAAACGGAGTTCGGACAGATCATCGTGGCGGCCTCGTCGATTGCCGAATTCGGGACCATCCTCCTGCTGTCGCTGCTGTTCTCGCGCGAGGAGGCCGATCCCACGACCAAGCTGCTGCTGGTCGGAGGCTTCGGCGTGATGACGCTCATCGTGGTCATCGCCATGACAACGGCGGAGAAGTCCACGCGGCTTGGCAACGCCCTGTTGCGCTTGCAGGAGACGACGGCCCAGATCAGGGTTCGCGGCGCGTTTCTGCTGCTGATTGCGTTCGCCGCGCTGGCCGGGAGGCTCGGCCTCGAAGCCATTCTGGGCACCTTCATCGCCGGCGCGCTCCTGGCCGTGCTCGATCCGGATTACAAGACGACCCATCCGAAGTTTCACGAGAAGCTGGAGGCGATTGGCTTCGGTGTCTTCGTACCGGTGTTTTTCGTCGCGAGCGGCATCCAGTTCGACCTCGGCGCGCTCTTCGCCGATTCGAGCACGCTTGCACGGGTGCCGATCTTTCTCGCGGCACTCCTCGTCGTGCGTGGTGCGCCGGCGGTGCTGTACCGGCCCCTCATCGGGTCGGCGCGCGTTCCGGTGGCCGCGCTCCTCCAGGCCACGTCGCTGCCGTTCATCGTGGCGGCGACGAGCATCGGCGTCGAGCTGAAGCTGGTGACGGCGACCAATGCCTCGGCGCTGATGGCCGCGGGGCTCCTGTCCGTCGTGCTCTTTCCGATGACGGCCCTGGCGTTGCTTCGAAGATCGCCGCAGCCGGCGGTGGCCGCGGGTCGCCACTCGTAGGGCCTCGGTTCATGGCCAACGCCACCCTCGAGACGAAGAACGGGACCCACGACGGGGGCGTCATCGCCTGCGCGTCGTACGCGCAGGGCCGCCGCGTGGCCGATCTGCCCATCGCCGACGTCAGCGAAACGCTGGCCGAAACCGATCAGTTCGTCTGGATCGGGCTCTACGAACCCCGCGAAGACGTGTTGCGTCAGGTGCAGAGCGAATTCGGGCTGCACGATCTCGCCGTCGAAGACGCGCTCAGGGCCCACCAGCGGCCCAAGCTCGAACAGTACGAGGGGTCGTTGTTCGTGGTCTTGCGGACCGCACAGCTCGACGCGGACCACCGCCTCGAGCTCGGCGAGACGCACGTGTTCGTCGGCGAGCGCTTCGTCATCTCGGTCCGCCATGGGTCGCTCAAGTCGCATATTGGCGTGCGTGCCAAGTGCGAGGCCGCGCCCGAGCTCCTCAAGAAGGGTCCCGGGTTCGTGCTCTACGCGCTGATGGACTTCATCGTCGACCAGTACTTTCCGATCATCGAGGCCTTCGAGGAGCAGGTGGAAACGCTCGAAGGCGAGATGTTCGGCGAGCGCGTCAGCCGGGACACGGCCAATCGCATCTACACGTTGAAGCGCGATCTGCTCACGCTGAAGCGGGCCGTGTCGCCGGTCGTCGAGGTGTGCAACCGGCTGACGCGATATGACATCACGCTCGTGCACGAGGAGACGCGGCCCTATTTCCGCGACGTGTACGACCACGCGCTGCGCGTCAACGAGATGATCGACAGCCTGCGCGAGCTCCTGACCGCGGCGCTCGAGGCGCATTTGTCGCTGATCTCGGTTCAACAGAACGACGACGTCAAGCGCCTTGCGGCGTGGGCGGCCATTATCGCCGTGCCGACGATGATCGCTGGGATCTACGGCATGAATTTTCGCCAGATGCCGGAGCTGAGCTGGGCGTACGGCTATCCGGCCGCATGGGCGGTGATGATTGTGGCGTGCGTGGGGTTGTTCGCGGGGTTCAGGCGATCGGGATGGCTGTAGAGTCGTTAGCACTACTTTGGCGAACAGGACAAAGCCACTCTGAAATCTGAAGTGTCAGCTCTTGCTAAACCATTCGATGACTTCTCTGAGAATCTCCGGCGGCAGCTGGTGCCGGCCCTCGTATTCCTTGTAGATGATCTCGTAGCCGAGCGCCTTCAGCCTCGGCACGAACGTCCGGCTCGTCTCGTCGATGGGCATCGTCTGGTCCTGGAGACCATGTGAGATGAAAATGGGCGGCTTGCCGTTCACCTCGATCGGCTGCATCACGCCGGGGGCGCCAGCGAAGATCTTCTTGAACACGTCGCCGTAGCTGATGCCGAGCGACAAGGAGTACGAGGCGCCGTCGGAGAACCCGCCAAGCCAGACGCGCGCGCGGTCGATGCTGTAGCGCGACACGGTCTGCTGCATGGCGCGCTGCAGATACTCGACGTCGGGGCCATAGTGGCCCAGGATCGCGTCCCACGTCCACTCGCGAGAATCGGGCGCGAGCACGATGAACCCGAACTCGTCGGCAAGCGCCGTCATGTTCGTGGACACGTTGCCCGAGCCGCCGGCGCCGTGCAGCCAGATGAGGAGCGGCATGGCTGTGCCCGCCTTGTAGCCGGCCGGTACATACAGCACGCCGTCGCGGACGTTCTCGATCTTGAGGTCGTAACGGCCAGGGAGACCGTGGGCTGCGGCGGCGGGGGCCTGCGGTGGCGGTGGATTCTGGGCGTGGGACGCGGCCGCGCACAAGATCAGGCCGGCGACAGCGGCCAGCGCGATACCCATATCAGATCGCTGTCGGGAGGCGAGGCTCATGGTGCGATGATAGTAGTCCATCATGCGGGTGACCCGCGTCAGGTTGACCTGGATTCTCGTCGCCGCCGCGACCGTCGTGGCGGGTGGCCAGTTGCCGATCGACCGCCGACAGGACGCGCAGCTCCGACAGCTGTTTCCGTCGGCCTCGAGCTTCTCGCCAAAGAGCGGGGAGCCGCCCCACTACAAGGCCTTCGTCAACGACCCCGCCACCGGTTCTCCCGCGCTCGCCGGTTACGCGTTCTGGACGACGGAGCTCACGCCCCTCGAGCGGGGATACGACGGTCCCATCAAGATTCTGGTTGGCATGGACACCGCCGGCGTCCTGACCGGCGTCGTCGTCGTGGATCACCACGAGCCGTACGGGTACTTTTCGGTCGACACGCCGGAGTTCCCGGTGCAATTCAAGGGCAAGAGCATCCGCGATCAGTTCAGGGTCGGAAGCGACGTGGACGCCGTCTCGCGCGCGACGATGACGGTGTCGAGCTCGGCACGCGCCGTGCGGGATAGCGCGAGACGGGTGGCCAGGCAGCTCCTGACGCCACCTGCGAGTCGATAGTCGCTAGTCGATAGTCGTTAGCCAGGCCGTGTCTCGACTAACGACTGACGACTGACGACTAACGACTACGGTGCGTTTGTCGGAGGCGTGAGCATCGTCAGGCGATCCTTCAGACCGGACGAGACCAACACCTCGTTGGTGCTCGAGACAATCACGCCTTCGACATTCGGCAGGCGCTCGATGAGAGCCATGCCTTCGACCGGGCCGAGGATGAAGGCGCCCTTGGCGAGCGCGTCGGCGAAGACCGCTCGATCGGTCACGAGCGTGACACTCCGGCATCCGCGCGCCGGTTCGCCCGTGGCGGGGTCGAGGATGTGGTGGTAGCGGCGGCCGCCCGCGAAGAAGAACCGTTCGTAGTCGCCGGAGGTGCTGAAGGTGCCGTTGGACAGATCGATGGCCGCGAAGCTCTTGTCGGCCGGTCCGCGGGGATCGCGAATGCCCAGGCGCCAGGGCCGGTTGCCATGGCGTCCGCTCGCGTAGAGATCGCCGCCCGCCTGAATCAGGAAGTCGCTGATGCCCCGTCGCCGAAGAACGGCTGCCGCCCTGTCGACCGCATAGCCTTTGCCGATGCCGCCGAGGTGCACGCGCATGCCCTTGCGGGCGATGTAGGCCGTGCCAGCGCGGTCGTCAACGTGCACCTTGCGGTAATCGACGAGCGGCAGCCGCGCATCGATCTCGTCGCGAGGCGGAACGCGGTCGCTTTGATCGTGATCGAACCTCCACACGTCCGCGAGCGCGCCGAACGTGACGTCGAACCGGCCGCCGGTCAGCTCGCTCGCCTCGCGCGCAAGGCGGAGGATCTCGCGGACCTCTGGTCCGACCTGAACGGGACCCTCGCCTGCGGCCGCGTTCAGCCGCTGCACGTCGCTGTCGTCGCGCCACACCGTGAGCAGGTCGTCGAGCCGGTCGAACTCGAAGAAGGCCTCGTCGAACGCCGAGACCGCGAGCGGCTCGTCCGCGGTCCACGCCGTCAGGCGCAGCTCCGATCCCATCGAGACGCGAGCGCGCTCGACAAGCGCCGCAGGCCCAGAGTCGCGCGGAGCTCGGCTGCACGCGGCGGCACTCAGGGAGACAACGAGGAGCGCAGCGAGTGTCCTGATCGCAGTCCTTCTTACTTTTAACTTTTAACTTCTGACTTTCACTTCAGCGTCTGCAGCTGACTCTCGTCGAGCGTCAGCGTGAAGCGCTCCCCGGTCTTGGGAATCGCCGAAATCGTGACCGTCGCGCCGGGCGCGAACGCCGACATTGGGAACCGGATTTCGCCGGCGTGAATCACGGCGGTGTCTCCGCTGCCATTCGTGAACGACATGGGTTTCAGGAGATTCTCTGCCGGTGCCACGACCTTGCCGCCGCGCTCGACGACGACCTCGGTGATGTCGGGCGCGCCGAGTTGGCCGGGACTCACCGACACCACGGCAGTGGGAATCCACGGGATCTTGGCGAGCGGATCCTCCATGCGCAGGTATTCCGCGAGCGTGCGGCGGTAGGTCATGAACGGCGTCGACAGCACGATGCTCAAGTCCTCGCGCCGCACAATGGTCACCGGGAACGACTCGAAGTCGCCCCAGCGGGCGCGGACGCGCTTGTCGAGCGCCATCACGATCTCGTTCTTGTCGCCGCGGCCTTCGGCCTCCGCTTCCTTGGCCAGTGCGCGTACGGCGGCCTGGGTCATCGGCTCGCGCCGCTGCGCGACCAGATCGACCGCCAAGACGAAGGCGATGAGCGCCACAAGCGGGGTCAGGCGCAGGAGCACGACGGAATTATACGAGGTTTGCGTCGCCGCGGATTACGCCCCATCCCTGATGATTCTGCACGACTCGATGTCGAAACTGACCTTGCCCAGCGTCAGCTCGGTCTGGTTCAGGAAGCCCGCGGCGAATCGGTGGAATCGGCCGACGTCGGCAACGTTGCTGATCAGGCCGAGCGAGACGCGGATCGCGCCGGCGCTTTTGCCGCCGCGGTGCTGGATGATCTGCAGGAACCTCGGCAGCGTCATGTCGATGCCAGCGTCAACCCCGGCGATCATGTCGGCTTCGGTCAACCCCTCGGCCGTCTCGCCGGCGCCGGGGTTGCAGAAGCAGCCGGTCCGAAGCGAGATGCGTTCGGCCGAGGCCAGCTCCTCGATCCGGCGATAGTCGAGCAGGTGACCGTCGGGATCGTACAGGTTGAGCGTGATCGTGCCGCCGCGCATCTCCGTCGTGGTCGGACCGTAGACGCGCACCATGGGCCGTCCATTCGCGTGCCGAAGCCCGAGCAGCTCGTCGATCAGCCACGCCGTCAGGCAGCGGATGCGCGTCTGAATGACGTCGAGGCCGACGCGCGTCAGGTGGCGAAGGCCGATGTCGACCGCGGGGATGCTCAGATAGTTGAGCGTGCCATCCTCGAAGCCGGCTTCGCGCGGCGCCAGCAGGTGCCGGCGTCCCTGCACGGTGGCGAAGTTCACCGTGCCGCCCGCGAACCACGGCCGATGGAGCCGCTGCCACGCGTCCTTCCGCACCAGCAGGCAGCCGACGCCGGTCGGGTAGCCGAACATCTTGTAGAAGGAAATCGTCACGAAGGACGGCTGGACAGCACCCAGGTCCAGGCGGTTCGACGGCACGAACGCCGCCGCGTCGAGCAGCACATCCCACCCGCCGGCGTTCGCCTCGGCGACGAGGTCGAGCGGGTGCTTCACACCCGAGAAATTCGACTGCGCGGGAAAGGCGAAGAGATTTCCCGTCCTCGTCCTGGCACCGCCTTCGGCCAGGCGCGCCGACAGCGCCGCGCGATCGATGCGCAGCTCGGGCACGGTCAGCGGCGCGTAGTCGACCTCAGCGCCCTTTGCGGCGGCGAACTCGCGGATGCCGTTCACGGAATTGTGGTTGTCGGCGGTCAGCAGGTACCGCCCGCCTGGCGCGAACGGGTAGGCCTCGCCGACCAGCTTGAGCGCGGAGGTGGCGTTGAGCGTGAACACCGCCGTGTAGTCGGCCGCGGCGTTGAAGAATTCCAGCACCGACGCCCGGGTCCCTTCGACCAGATCGGTCGTCGCCATCGAGGCGAGACTGCCCGAGTGCGGGTTGCCGAACACCGTGCGCGTCAGCAGATCGGCATGTTCGCGGATCTGCGACTCGGCGTAGAGGCCGGCGCCCGTGTAGTCCAGATACGTGTGGAGGCAGGCATCGAGCCGCCCGTAGTCGGACGCGCGCAACGCATCGAGCGCGGCGGTCGAGCGGTAATCGGGATGTGCCTGAAGAAACCGGGCGGATGCGTCTCCCACGACCCCATTGTCCGCGAATGTCTGGGCGCGTGCGGATCGGATTGCTGGAGCTCGGCGACAGCTCCAGCATCTCGATCTCGTCGAATTCGGGCAGTCGTTTCAGCGGCGGCCGCTCAGGCCGACGGCGCGAGCGGCCGCTGGTGACCCGGACTTCTCCTACTTCGCCAACGGGTCAGTCCTCACCTGGAAGTGGAACACCTTGCTCGATGTGCCTTTGCCCGTTTCCATGTGGAACGGCGCGCGCGTGCTGACGGTTGCCCACAGCCCGCGGCCCTTCCACCCGCCGTTCGGGTCGTCGATGCGTCCATCCAGCCACTTCGTGTAGAAGCCGAGCGGGTACGGCACGCGCAGCACGATCCATTTGCCGTCTTTGAGCGCCAACAGACCGTCGGACGCGTTGCCCGTGTCGATGGGAGTATTCGCTCCAAGCCCGGACGTGTTGAACTGGTCCACCCAGGTGTAATAGCCCGCTTCGGCACTCCCCGAGTCGGTGACGCCCTTGAGTTGCGGGAGCGGCTCGGGATAGAAGGTCCAGCCTTCCGGGCAGTGCTGGCCGGTGGCCTTGGGCCCATTGAGCGGGCCCTTGCATTTCCGGCGATCGAAGCTGCCCATGTGCCCGCTCGCCATCGCGGTCCAGACGACGCCGTTGCGATCGATGTCCATCCCGCGCGGCGAGAATCCGTTCACGGGCGTGGCGCCGTTGATCGGCGGCTCGAACACCTCGGCGATCGCGGTCTCGGGCGGGTTCGCGCCGGGGGACAGGCGAATCACCGAGCCCGGGAAGCCGAGATTCGAGCCCCACACCGAGCCATCGGGCGCCGGCGAGACCGCGTAGAACGCGCCGCCGAACCGCTTGTCCATCGTTGGATCGACCGGCACGTTCGGCTCGACGTACGCGTCGCGCTTGCCGTTGCCATTTGTGTCCATCACGAGTGCGGTCCAGCCCTGCGAGCGCGCTTCGTCCTTGGTCTCGAGGAACATCTTCGTGTTCAGCCAGCCGACCACCTGGCCCCCGCCGCTCGTCCACAGGGTGTTGTTGGCGTCTTCGGCGAACATCAGGTGATGCGTGCCGAAGCAGGTGCTGATGTGCGTGAGCTGCCGCGTTTTCGGATCCCACATCGCCAGGTGCCGCCCCGCGGTGCCGATCGGGAACATCTTGGCCGATGGATGGCTTGATCCTTCCTTGCAGAAATCGGGATTGGCGGGCGGGCGCACGGCCGACGTGAGCCACACGCGGCCCTGCTCGTCGTACATCGGGTTGTGGACGTTGTTCTTGCTGTCCCAGATGACCTCGTTGTCCCAGTAGGGCGACGGCGCCGGCATGGTGGGCCCTGACGCGGGCCGCGTGGTCGGATCGCGCACCGACAACTCGACGCGGCTGGCGACATGCCGCACCGGATCGAGCACGGGCAGATAATCTTTGCTCAGCTCGAGCGCGCCATAGATGAGGCCGTTCGGGTTGACGGTCGGGTTGCGCCGATCGGTCGAGACCTCGTCGTGCAGGTACGATTTCGGGTCGGCCCAGTCCCACGCCGTCACGACGACGTTTCGCTCCACACCCTGAGGCCGCGGCGGCGCCGGCGGCACTTCACCGGCGACGATGCGATCGGTCCAGTCGGCAAATGCCGCGAGAATGCGCTCACGTCCAAAGTTGTTGAGCGCGCCGCCCATTTGCGCACCGGCTTGTCCCGAAAGCACACGGCGCTCCCAGGCGGCCGCTGTCGACGGGAAGGTGCCGAGCACCTTGGGAATCTCGCGCGTCGCCTTGTTGCCAAGTTGATGGCAGCCCCAGCATCCGCCGTTCTTCAGGCTGCGCAGCCATTCGGCCTGGCTCCTCATCGTCGGCGCGATGCCATTGCCGGTTGGACCCGTGCCAGGGAACTCGCTCTTGTCCGGCACCTTCATCAACGAAAACCAGTAGCCTGCGGGATAGTACTGGGCGGCGGCTTGCGCGTTGGGCGCCGGGACGGCCTTGAGATTCACGACCTTGCCGGGCGCGACCTGCGTCTTCGGCGAGTCGACGAGGCCGTAGCCGCGTACCCACACACTGTAGGTGGCCTTGGGAAGATCGGGAATGACGTAGCGGCCCTGATCGTCGGTGACGACGATCTTCGCGAACTTCGTCTGCAGGTTCGGCGTTTCGGCAATCACCCACACGCCGGCTTCGGGACCGTTCGGGCCGGTCACCGTGCCGCCGATATCGTCGTTGTCGACGCTGACGGCCGCGGTGGGCTGTTGGGCGCTCGGGGTCACCTGCAGGCTCGCCAGCGCGACAGACAATCCGGCGAACGCCGCGCTTGCGAGTAGGACTCGTCGGTTGGTCATATGTCCTCCGGGTACGAGACACCGAGAAATGAGATCAAAAGAAATTACGCTCCTGGTCGAGGGAAGTCAACCAACAGGGCGGGCAACGCAGGGCGGACGGGGCAGGCAAAGGCGGGCAGGGCAGGCAAGGGGGGCGGGGCAGGCCGGCTGCGCGACGCACGAAGCGGGATCAGCCAGCCTGCGCGAGCCGGACGGCCAGCGCCGCGAAAGCGTCGCCGAATTTCGCGGCCGCCGCGACGTCAACCGACGCAGGCCAGCGATCGGCGATGTTGTGGAAGAACGGCCCGCTTCCGAGGATCGACGCGTAACGCCCGCCGCCGTCGTGAATATTGCGCGCTTCGCCGCCTGGCCGCGTCCCGCGCGGCACGCGCTGTCGCACCACCACGCCGGCGTTCGCCAGCGCTTCTCCCGCCATCGCCTCGATCGCATCGTCGGAGGTCTGAAGGCGCGGCGTCCCGCCAGCGGCGCCGATGTTGGCGCCGAAGTGGATCCATGCGGCCGCGCGTTTCACGAGTCCGGGTCTTGCGGCCAGAAACCGGTCAAGGCCGTAATGGCCAAGCTCGTGGCCGCTCGACGCGACGGCGACCATCGTACGCGGCAATTTCGCGGCCGACACCGCCCGGATGGCCTCGAGCCAGCAGGCGAGGCCTCCGCCTCGCTCCGATGCGCAGTGGTACCAGCCGCTTCGCGGTGTCATCACCACGAGCGGCGCAAGGTCGGGCTGTCGCCCGGGAACCGTGGCGACGACGTTCGCAGCGTCGGACGGTGTCCGCACCGCGTCGGCAACGAATCGGAGGGGCAGCCCGCGCGCCGTCAGGTCGCGGAGCCACAGGTGGTCGTCGGTGGCGACTTGCAGCACCGGAAGGCCGAAGGGCGCAGCGAACCCGCCCGCATTGGACGGAGACAGGCCCGGATGCGCGCCCTCGGTGACGGCGACGATCCCGCGGTGCGTCGTGGATCGCCTCAGCGCGTCGAGCGAACGTCCTTCGCTGGAAATCCCGGCCGAGTTGAGAACGACGAGGGCGATCGAGAAGCCGTGTTCTGGCGGCCCGATGCGTCCGGTGACGCCCTGCGCATCGGTGAATCCGCCGTCGAAGAGCGGCAGGCCTTCGCCGCGGCGGCCTTCGGCCTCGACGAAGGCCGCGCGAACGTCGACGCGGTTGACCGGAAACGTGTCGAGCCGGGCGTCCGCGCCGGCGCGCGCCGCCTGATCGGCGAGCCATCGCGCGGATCGCAGGTCGACCTCGGTCGCCGTGCGATGGAGGCCCTGCGCGTCGTACTCGCTGATGATGCTGGCCACGCGCGAGGCGCGGTCGTCGTGCTGCGCGGAGGCCTCGATCCGCGCCAGCCACCAGGCGGCCGACGCGCCCGCGCTCAAACGCAGAAATTCACTCCGTGTCAGTGTCGCCACATTCTCAGCTTTCAAGCAGCTGTCAGCCTTCAGCTCTCAGCTTTCAGCATCTCAGTCCTTCTAACTTCTAACTTCTAACTTCTGACTTCTATTTTGTTCCCTGCGCCGCCTTGACCAGATCGGCAAACGGTCCGATCGCGCCGTGGATGGGCACGATCTTGTCCACACGGAGGTTGCGCTTCTTGATGTTCTCGAGAAAATTCTCCGCGTACGGCGCGATCGCGCCGCCCGGCGTGTACACGTCCGCTTCGACGAGCAGCCGTTCCCGCGGGAAGTACGCCATCAGGATGGTGTCGCCGTGCCCGCTTCCCGCAATGCGGTACAGAGTGACCGTCATGCTCGCGTCCTTGAGGTCCAATTCCTCGTCCACCGTCTCGAGTTTCAGCGGCTTGGGGTTCTTGGCGAGCGCGTCCGGTGCGATCGTGTGCGCCCGCGCGACGGCGTCCTGGTAGAACGCGGCGCTGGCTTTCTGCGTGATGACCGCCAGCCCTTCCGAGACGGCGGCGCGAATGCCGCCGGAATGATCGAAATGATGATGGGTGTTCACGACGTGGGTGAGCGGCTTGCCCGGTACGAGCTCCCGCGCTTTCGCAATGACCGCGAGCGCGCGCGTGTCGTTCTGCGGCGCCTCGATGAGCGTCAGGTGATCGCTGAACTCCACGAGCACGCTGTGGTGCGACTGTCCCGCGAGCCACCAGACGCCCTTCGCCACGACTTCGGCCGTGACGTTGGCGGGCGCCGGTCCCGTGATGGGCGTGGCCGATCGCGCCGCCTCGGGCGCGGCCAGATCGCCCGCGTCGGCGTCGACGGCTTGTTTCGAGACCTGCAGCGTCGCTGTCGTGGTCTTGTCGGTGTTCGTCGTGAAACGCGCCGGGAGCTTGAGGCCGCTCACGTCCTGGTAGTCGGCGAAGCTCGTCTCGATGGCGACGTCGCCCAGGTTGACGTTGTCGGTCATCGACACGACGCGCGTCGGCAGCTTGGTGCCATTGTCGATCGCCAGCGTGAAGCCGAGGCCTCCGCTCGTCGTGACATCGACGACGCTCTCGCTGCCGGCGGTGCGCGGATTCGACAGCGTGGCGGCCGGGTCGAGGGCCGCGCGAACGATCGTCAGCGGGTGATGGAAGACCTCCGCGCGCCGATCCCTGGCGGCTGCGTTCGGGACGCGCGTGGCGTTCCCGTTGGCCGCCACGTTGTAGCCAACGTCCCCATCGATGCCGAGCACCTGTTTCTGCGGCTGCGGTCCCTGGAAGTAGGTGAAGTTGGGCGTGCGCGTCTGCTCGATGCGCACTCGCGCGCCGGCGACGTCGATCGCGCGCCGGTAGTTGCTCACCGCAAAGGTCTGCCCCGTGGCGTCTGGCGTCATGTCCTGCCCGAGGTTGCCGTTGGTGCCGGACCCTTCGATGACCAGCGTTCGGACGGCGGCTATCCGGTCGGCGCCGCCGAGCGCCGCGGCCGCGTCGTCGACGATCTGGCGTTCCGGAGTCGGGCGCGCGCAGCCGCCGATCGCGACCGCCACGATGGAAGCGAGGAGTGTCTTCGTCTTCGTCATAGAGCCGTAGCGTAGACCCACGGCGCGACGCGCGCAAGATCGAAAAAGTGGCGAACCCTACCAGCGATTACGGACGGCGGCGGGCGCCCGCGCCACAGAAGCGGCGATCGCCGCGATGGGATCCGGGGCGTCGAGCGGATTGGGTGGCGCCGACGCGGATGGCGCCGGCGTCGAGGCCGGAAGCACGTCGACCGCGAGCGGCTGGTTGAACGCGATGGCGACGTGGTACCGCAGAACGCCGTCGCGGCCCATCGACGCGACTTCTGACCGGACGATGCGGCCGACGACACTCTGGACCGGGAAGCTGCCTTCGAACAGCACGGCCACGGTCGATCCGATTTTCACGCGCGACGTGCACTCGGTGAGCAGGCCGCTCGCGGAGATGTTGACGAGCTTCGCGCCCGCGCCATGAGGTTTCAGCCGCATGCCCGTGATTGACGGCACTTCGGCCGCGGTCAGGCGTGGCGCCTGGCCTTGTTCGACGGAGCCATCGGCAGGAGACGGATTGGTGACGCTGCGCGGGGAGGCCATTACTCGTGTCGCTCCGGCGAGCACTCTCGCGCCAAGGTCTCGATGTGTTTCGCCAGCCGCTCGTGCCGCGCGATGGCGTCGGCGAGGGCGGTTTCGGCCTGCAGGCGCGCGGCCGCGTGCGCGGCCAGCATCCGCTGGCGGCTGATGTCGCGTTTCTTCACCGTCGCTTCGAACTGCTCGCGTTCGGCCTGCGCCTGCTCGATCTCGGCCTGCGCCGCCTCGCGATCCTCGCGCGCTCGCGCGAGCTCGGCCTCCACCATCTGCAGCGCCGCGCGGGCCCGTTCACGCTCCGCCTCGGCGGTCGTCCGGGTCTGTTCGATCTCGGCGCGCGCTTGGATGATGTCAGCCTGTGCCCCTTCGAGATCGTGCCGCGTCTCCTCCAGCAGGCCCTTCAGCTTGCGGCTCTCGCCGATGGCGTGATCGACCTCGGACTCGAGCCGCTGTTGTTCAGACTCGTAGCGCTCGACGGCCGACTGGAGGAACCGCGACTCCTCGTCGCGTCGCTTCAGGGCCTCTTCCTTCTGACGCGCGTCGTGATCGCGCTGCACGATGTCATCCGTCAGTCGCCGCTGCTCGGCCATCGAGCGGTCGAGCTCGGTGCGCAGCGCCTCCGCCGCGCGCTGCGATTCGGCGGCGGCGGCCCGCGAGGCGTCACGTTCGGCCTGCTCTGCAGTGAGCGTGGCGCGCATTTCTTCGACAACCCGGCTGGTCGTTTCCGCGTCCTGCAACGCCTGCTCGATGCGGCGGGTCGCGGACAGGTCGCGCGCACTGACCAGGAGCGAGCGGATACCGTCGGGATGCTCGGGGAGCGCGATCGCCTGCAGCCGCACCGAGCGCACGGCGCCCGCAAGATCAACCAGGTCGCACTCGACCGACCCCGGTCCCTCGCTCCAGACGCGCGCCGCGAATTCGCGCCAAAGCAAGTGATGCTCGGGGACCAGCCGATCGGTCAGCGGTGTCTCGAGAATCTGCGGGAGCGCCTCGGCGCCGAACAGGCTGAGCGCTGCGTCGTTGACCGCCAACAGCGTGCCGTCGCAACCGATCCGCATCATGCAGGCCGGCTGTCGATCGAGGATCAGCCGCAGGTGTGCGGCTTCGTCGGTCGCTGGCGGGGACTGAGCGGGGATCGGTCGGCTCACGTGAGCCCCTTCTCGGAACACGGTAGCAGCGGCCACATCATGACTATATATGACTTAGAGAGCCAATACAACAAGAGCCTGAGTAGTCATGTGCCCGCTAATTATATCGGACGTCGAGGCTCGCAGCCTTCGCAAAATCGTTCGAATCGGCCGGAAAAGGACTAAGATCTGCCAGGACCTTCTCACAATGACCAATGTTCGCCGATCCGTCCAACTCGCTGTGGCTTCGTGCGTTACGGTGCTCCTGGCGCCGGCGGGTCTGCAGGCCCAATCGTGGACGCCGCCAGGGACGCCCGATGGCCGGCCGGACCTGCAGGGCATCTGGACCAATCCCACGATTACGCCCTTCGAACGGCCAGCCAGTCTGGCGGAGAAGCGCTATCTGACCGCGGAGGAGGCGGCCGCTCTCGAGAAACGCACGCTCGAACAGCGCGCACAGGCCGATTCTAATCCGCCGCGCGGCTCCGTGGGCAGCTACAACGAATTCTGGTTCGATCAGGGCACACAGGTCCTGGGCACGCGGCAGACGTCCCTCGTCGTCGACCCGCCCAATGGGCGCGTGGCGCTGACGCCGGAGGCCGAGCGACGGCGCGACGACAACGAAGCGCGCATCACCGAGTCGTACGAATTCATGAGCGTGTGGGACCGCTGCATCACCCGCGGCGTTCCCGGGGCGATGTTTCCCGCCGGCTACAACAACGCCTACCAGATTGTCCAGACGCCAGGCTACGTCGTGATCGTGTACGAGATGATTCACGCCGCTCGCATCATTCCCGTCGACGGGAGCCCGCACGTGCCGAAGCACCTTGGCGCGTGGGATGGCGACGCGCGCGGGCGCTGGGAGGGTCACACGCTCGTCGTCGACACCACGAACTTCAACGGCCGCGGCTGGATTGCCACCAACGCCGCCTCGGGCCGCGTCAAGGGCGTCATGCAGACCGAGGCGCTGCACGTCGTGGAGCGTTTCACGCGCGTCGACCTCGACACGATCAACTACGAAGTGACGATCGACGATCCCGCCATGTACTCGAAGCCCTGGACCGTCGCGATGCCGATCACGCGGGATCCGGAGTACCGGATGTTCGAATACGCCTGCCACGAAGGCAACCGTATGGTGGAACACGTGCTGCGGGGCGCGCGCGCGCTCGAGACGGCGTCGAAATGACCCATCGATGTGTCGCGTTCGCAACTGCCGCGACCGTCGCGCTGGCAGTTGCACCGCTCCTGGGGCAGGCGCGGCCCACATCCACCGCGCAGTGGGTCGTGCCCAAGACGCCCGAGGGCCGTCCCGATCTGCAGGGCACCTGGAGCTTCGCGACGGTGACGCCGCTCGAGCGGCCCGCCGACCTGGCCGGAAAAGAGCGGCTGACCCCTGAGGAGGCCGAGGAGTTCGCCAAGCGCGCCGTCGAGAGAAACGACGCCGATCGGCGCGCGCCGGGCACGGCGGGCGACGTGGCGCTGGCATACAACAATTTCTGGTACGACCGCGGCACGAAGACCGTCGGCACCAGGCAGACGTCGCTCATCGTCGATCCCACGGACGGGCGGCTGCCGGCCCCGACGCCCGTCGGGCAACAGGCCGCGTCTGCCCGGGCCGAGATCCGGCGGCGCAATACCGAAGGGCCCGAAGAACGATCACTGGCGGAGCGTTGCCTGCTGTTCAACGCCGGCCCGCCGCTGCTGCCTGGTCCGTACAACAATAATCTACAGATCGTACAGACGCGCGATTACGTCGTGATTGCCAACGAGATGATCCACGACGCCCGCGTCGTCCCGCTCGACGGGCGCCCGCACGTGCCGGCGA
>Ga0156018_1205_pt2 | contig 39778 bp, 42 predicted proteins | sample RifCSPlowO2_02_FD_107672 | JGI IMG/M metagenome (GOLD analysis project Ga0156018, IMG submission 107672) | Acidobacteria bacterium RIFCSPLOWO2_02_FULL_65_29 | reverse complement strand
CACTGGGCGTCGCGCAGCAGTTCGGGGTCCTTGGTAACTCGGCCGTGACGGGCGCGACCGGCAGTGGCGTCCTCGTCCGCGGAGATGTGGGTTCGTCCCCTACCCCCACCATCTCTAACTTTCCTCCATCGAGCACGGCTTCCCCCTTTATCGTCCGTACTACGAATGATGCCGTCGTGCAGCAGGCTCGCATCGATGCCATCGCTGCCTACAATGCGCTCCTGACCCAGGGGCCGGGTACTGTGTTGCCCGACAATCTGGCGACAGTCGGAGCGCTCGGCCCAGGCATCTATTCTTTTGTTTCGGGCGCGCCCGATTTGCCGGCTGGGGCAACCCTGACGCTCAACGGGAATGGGATCTTCATATTCAACGTTGGGAGCTCGCTGACCGCGAACGTCCTTTCCACTGTGGTTGGGACCGCGAACCCGTGCAACATCTACTGGCGGGTCGGCTCATCCGCGACGCTCAATGGCAACAACTTCAGGGGAACCGTGATCGCGGACGCAAGCATCACGGTGGGTGCCGGCGCCAATCTGGAAGGCCGAGCACTGGCGGGAACCGGTGCAACAGGTGCGGTGACGATGGCGGGCAGTGGCGGCAACACGATCGGAGGCTGTAGCGCCCCCGCCGCCTGTCCCATCATTACGATCGCTCCGCCGACGATGCCCATCGGGACGGTCGGCGTGGCCTACTCGCAGACACTCACGGCGAGCGGCGGCACCGCCCCTTACACGTTCTCGGTGACCGCCGGTACCCTGCCGGCCGGGCTTACGCTTACGGCTGGCGGCGTGCTGTCGGGGACGCCGACTACGGCAGGCTCCTCCACGGTCACCGTACGAGCGACCGATGCGAACGGGTGTTTCGCCGAGATCACGTACACGATCACCGTCGTCCTCGTTGTTCCGACGCTGCCTCAGGCCTTTATTCTCCTCCTGGCCTTGGGACTCGCAGGCCTCGGATACCTGCGGCTGCGGCGGCGGGCTCGAGCGGAATAACCGCGCCGGGGTGCACCAGCGCGCACACGTCTTCGCCACGCAGGGAGTAAACGCTGTTCGGTAAGACAGGGCCCGCGCGAAGCACCGCGCGGCTCAGCTGCGTGGCAGACAATTGCACGTTGGCATTGACAAACAGCACTGTCACCGCCTGCCAGTTAATCGGCCCGGTCCGAGAAGCGCCCAGGCGCGAATATCGCGAGCCAGGGGAGCGATGCCGGCGTGGACGGCGAGAAGGTGCACGGGGCCGGCGACGGCGATCTGTATCGCAGCAAGCAGCGCGGCTCCGCACAGGAACCGTGTCCAGCCGCTTACCGTGTCAGCCGGCGTGCGCGGGCGACGAGCGGCCGCTAATACGACAACGTCTCAGTACGCCTCAGGCGCCCTGCAGCACGGGTGCCGAAGCGAAGCGTGTGAAAGCCGCTGATCGACGTCCTCCCGACCGATGTGGGACGGAAGGTCGTCCGGTTCGACAAGCCGTGGCAGATCTTGCATGGCCAGCGCCGCGGCAACGGCTTTCAGTTCTTGGACGTTGCCTGGCCAAGGGTAGGCGACGAGCCGCTGCAAGGCCGCGGCCGAGAGCCGAGGGACGTCGGCTCTCGCGTAGAGGGACAGATAATGGCGAAACAGGATCGGAATGTCTTCGGGTCGGTCTCGCAGCGCTGGCATGATCAGGTGGATGACGTTGAGGCGATAGAAGAGATCATTGTGAAACTGGCTGGACTGAACGCGCTCGAACACATCGGTGCCGGTCGCGGTCATGAGTCGCAGTTCGCTGCCGGTTGTCGTCTCGCGTTCGATGAATTGCAGCAACTGCAGTTGCATCGGCATGGGGATTTTCTGGATTTCGTCAATGAGGACCGTGCCGTTGGCCGCCGTCTTCAAGAGGCCGTGCGTGAACGGCTGAGTCGATTCGGAACGAGGCCCGGACTCGGGAAGCCACTCCGCAAGGTCCTGGCAACGCGCGACGACAAACGGGGCGGGGCCTCGGCGACTCCGTTGATGAATCAGATGGGCGACAAACTTCTTGCCGGCGCCACTCTCTCCTGAGATCATGACCCGCGCATCGGATTGGACGGCATCCGCCACGTCATTCTCGATCGTGCGCATGATGGCGCTCGCCCACGGCATGTCCTGAGCGCTATCGGTGTTCGTTCCGGACGACACCCCGAGGGAGGTTCTGCGATTCATCATGAGTCCTTGTTTGTGGCGATCTCTAAAGGTCCGACCTAATCCTTGGACTCCTTGGGACCGAGTCCCTTCTTCGCGTCAAGGATCTTCCTGAAGGCGTCTGTTTCGGCGCGGATCTGGTCTATCAAGGCGTTGTACTTTGGGGTGTGGGCGCGGGTGAGCTGTAGCCGCTGCCAGAGGCCCGTGATGCGCTCCAACCGTGCCGCCGCGTCGTTGGCTTCAGACGAGAAGGGCCCCAACTTCTTCGGCGGATCAGACATGATCGGTACGACCTGAGAAGGCAAGGGTCGCGCCAGAGACACCGGCGATCGCACGCGCGAGCTAAACGCCATGAAATGAATGAGTTGACGCCTCCGCTCGCAGAAGCAGACCGTGCTAGCCTGTGCCGAAGAGCCCGCATGTCGGCAAATGACGGCGTCACTGACCGCTCGGCGCGAAGGTTCCTGACCGAGCCGCCATCGATGCTAGTCTTCACTTACGACGCATGCTCGTAGATCGACCCCAGCCCCTCGGCCTCGACGCGCTCTCACGGTACGAAGCGCTTCTGAGCGTGTCGCGAGCCATCGCTCACCACACGAGCGTCGCCGAGTTGCTCCGCGCCATCTCCGACCAACTGCACCTCGTCGTACCCTTCGATTACCTGATGCTCATTCTGCATGAGGCCACGACCGACGAGATGCGCCTCGTCGTGCTCGAGCCGTCCGATACGCCGTTTGCGCCGTTCGTCCCGATGCTGCTGAGCGACTGGGGTCCGGCGCGGTCGGTGTGGGAAACGCAGCGCACGTCAGTCGTGCCGATGCTGACGGAGGCACTGCTGGGCACGGCGCTCGATTTCCTTCGGGGACACGGCGCGCGGGTGACCTGCTGGTTGCCGCTGACCACGGCGCACCGGCGCGTCGGCGTCCTCAGCTTCGGCAGTCGCGATGCCGACCAATACGGGGCCGATGCCGTCGCGTTCATGGAGCAGGTCGCCGCGCATGTCGCCATCGCGGTGGACAACGCCATCAACTTCGACGACGCGCAGCGGCTCCAGCGGGAGCTCCGCGACGAACGGGACCGGCTGCGTCTCCTGCTCGAGATGAACAACCTGCTCGTCTCGCGGCTCGAATATCCCGATCTGCTTCAGACGCTCTCCGAATCGTTGCAACGCGTCGTCAGGCACGACTCCGCGAGCGTTGCGCTCGTCGATCGGGAGTCGGGCCAGCTCAGGCTTCGGGCGCTCACGTACAACGACGCCCGCGGCATCACCGAGCCCCACAGCCTGCTATCGCTCGACGGGTCACCAGCCGGGGTCGTGTTCGAGAGTGGGGTCGCCAGGGTCTTCCGCAAGTCCGATCTCGACCAGTTCGGCCACACAGGCGCACCGACGCTGTTGTCCGCGGACCCGCGGTCGGTGTGCTGTGTGCCGCTCGTCACACGGCGCGGCCGCGTGGGTACGTTGAACGTCGCGAGCCTCGATCCGGACGCCTTCCCGCCCGAGGAGGTCAAGCTGCTGCAGCAGATCTCCTCGCAGCTCGCGATCGCCGTGGAGAACGCGCTGGCCTACCAGGAGGTCACGGGCATCAAAGATCAGCTCGCCGAGGAGAAGCAGTACCTCGAAGCCGAGATCCGTCTCGAGCACGACTTCAGCGAAATCATCGGCGACAGCCCGGCCCTCAAACGCGTGCTCCAGGCCATCGAGACCGTCGCGCCGACCGACGCCACCGTGTTACTTCGGGGAGAGACCGGCACCGGCAAGGAACTGCTCGCGCGCGCCATCCACAACCTCAGTCCGCGTCGCGAGCGCACGTTCGTTCGCCTGAGCGTGGCGGCCCTGCCGGTCAGCCTGATCGAAAGCGAGTTGTTCGGATACGAGAAAGGGGCGTTCACGGGGGCGGCGACCGCCAAGATCGGCCGCCTGGAGCTGGCCAATCGCGGCACGCTGTTTCTCGACGAAGTCGGCGACATCCCGCCGGAAGTGCAGCCGAAGCTGCTGCGCGCGCTGCAGGAGCGGGAATTCGAGCGGCTCGGCAGCACGCGGACGCAGCGGGTCGACGTCCGCGTGATCGCCGCCACGAACCGCGACCTGGAGCAGATGATCGTCGACGGATTGTTTCGGCAGGATCTCTACTATCGGCTGAACGTGTTTCCCATACAGGTGCCGGCATTGCGCGACCGCCCAGAGGATATTCCGCCGCTCGTGCACCACTTCCTCGACAGATTTGCGCGCCCGTTGAAGCGCCGCATCACGACCGTTCCGCCGGCGACGATGGGGGCTCTCCAGCACGCATTCTGGCCCGGCAACATCCGCGAGCTGGAAAACGTCGTCGAGCGCGCCGTCATCCTCTCATCCGGGCCGGAGCTGAAAGTCCCTCTGGCCGATCTCCAGCCGGCGTCGCCGCGCAGCGCCGCCGGGCCGAGCGCGGCCACCGGCCAGTTGCGCAACGCGGAGCGCGAGCTGATTCTCGGCGCGTTGAGGAAGTCACGCGGCCTGATTGGCGGACCCAAGGGCGCCGCCGCGGACCTGGGCCTGAAACGGACGACCCTCCAGTCCAAGATGCGAAAGCTCGGGATCACGCGTCCATCGTTTTGAACCCCCCGCGTCGAGATCTCTCGTGGCAACTGCTTTGGTGGGCGGCCGCGACTTCGTCAGCCCTGCGACTTGTCCTCGTTCGCGCCCAGCGCATCCTGCGCGATTGCGATCGCGTCGTTCGGCAGTCCGTTGTTGTCCAGCCCAGGATGGCTCGACCGTTCAGGGCCAGGACGATCATCTTCCTTCGCGCCTTTGCCAATGTCGTCATCCGCCGCCCGCCCTGTCGAATGGTCCATCGCGACCTCCAATGCGAGTAAACGACGTCCGAGGCGTCTCTCGCGAAGGTTTCTTTCTCGCGTCGCTGTGATCGCGTTCATGACTGTACGGGTATGGTAGAGGACTGACGAACGCCCGGCTGTTCAATTGAGCACACCGCGTGCCGTGAACGGGCACGTGTTCTGTTGTGCACACCTCCATGGACAGACCGCGTGCCATGCTCAGCGCATGCAACCTGGAAATGCCTCCAACGGACGGACTCGAGCCGCCCCGGCGTTCAACGCGCAGGCGTTTCTGGATTCGTCGGGAGTGGCGAAGACCATCGTGGAGTATGGGCGAGGCGAGACCATCTTCACGCAGGGGGACCCCTGTGAGGATGTCCTCTACATTCAAACGGGCGGCGTCAAATTGTCGGTGGTGTCGAAGACCGGTAGAGAAGCCGTGGTGGCGATGCTCGGCCCCGGCGACTTCTTCGGCGAGGGGTGTTTGGCCGGCCAGCCGGTCCGGATGGGCAGCGCCACCGCCATCACCCCGAGCGTGATCTTGGTCGTCGGTAAAGAAAAAATGCTTCGGCTCTTGCATAAGCAGCATGCGATGTCCGACCGGTTCATCTCGCACATGCTGTCGCGCAACATCCGGATCGAAGAGGACTTGATCGATCAGCTCTTCAACTCGAGCGAGAAGCGGCTGGCGCGCGCGCTGTTGCTGCTGGCCCGCTACGGGAAGCAGGCCACGCCGGCCCGTGTGGTCCCGAAGATCTCGCAGGAGACGCTGGCGGAGATGGTCGGCACGACGCGATCACGCGTCAATTTCTTTCTGAACAAATTCAAGCGGCTGGGCTTCATCGAATACAACGGCGAGATCCCTCTCAAGATCAACAGCTCACTGCTGAGCGTCGTCCTGCACGACTGAGGAATCCCATGAGACAAATGTCGATCGTTGGTGTCGTACTCATCGTGGTCGGTGTGTTGGCGCTCGTCTACCAAGGCATCACCTACACGAGTCGCGATACGGTCATCGACTTCGGTCCCCTGCACGCGACGGCGGATCGACAGAGGACGCTGCCTCTTCCGCCGGTGCTGGGGATTGCGGCGCTGGCCGGTGGCGTGGCGCTGCTGATGGCCGGCGCGCGTAAGCGCGCGTAGCGTCGCGCCCTGCCACTCTCAGAAGTGCCATCAGCTGGACCTCGCCTCGGATCTCGCGCCGGCGTTCGCTGAGCATCTGCCTCAGGCCTGCATTCCGCGTGGCGTTGGTCATGTTCGTCTCCTGACATCACGCACCATGGAGGAAGTGGCCCCGGACGTCTGTGCCGTTGTGAACACGCGTCGCTCTCCCCGCCCGCATAAGGTACTGGCACAGGAGCTCAACGACATGAACGCACACACGCAGGCGCATCGCGACTACGGCTTCGCTATCGGACTCTTGACAGGCACGTTCGTCGGCGCCGACCTGGCGATGTGGTTCGCCCCGCGAGTAGCCTCAGAGCTTCGCCGGCGAGTGACCGATTCGGCGAGGAGTCTGGGCCACGTCTCGACTGGCGGAGCTCGCAGCCGCTGAGCCAGAGGTTGCCGGCAATGGACGAGCGGACAACTCAAAGGAAGTGCTGTGTGAGAAGAATCGTCATCGCCACGGCGAGGGCGCGCGTCCTGGCTGTTATCGGTGTCGTCGTGCTGCTGTCGGTGAGCGCGACGGGCGGGCAGACCGTCATCACACCGCCGAAGAACAGGTACACGCCGGCGCAGGACGTGGAGCTCGGGCGCAAGGCCGCCGCGGAGGTCGAACAGCAGCTGCCGATGCTGCGCGATGAAGACGTGACGTCGCTGTTGGCGTCGATCGGGCGGCGGCTGGTCGAGTCGGTCCCGCAGGAACTGGAGCATCCCGGGTTCCACTACTCGTTCCAGGTCGTGAACGTGCGCGAGATCAACGCGTTCGCGCTGCCTGGCGGACCGATGTTCGTCAATCGCGGCATGATCGAGGCGGCGCGCACCGAAGGCGAAGTCGCCGGCGTCATGGCCCACGAGCTCAGCCACGTCGCGCTGCGGCACGGCACGGCCCAGGCCACCAAGGCGACGAAATACGAGATCGGCACGCTGCTCGGCGCCGTCGTCGGCGCCATCATCGGCGGCAACGTCGGCGGCGCCGTGGCGCAGGGCACGCAGTTCGGGCTTGGCACGGCCTTCCTCCGGTTCAGCCGTGAGTTCGAACGCCAGGCCGATCTGCTCGGATCGCACATCATGGCCGCGGCCGGGTATGACCCGCTCGAAATGGCCAGCATGTTCAAGACGATCGAGACGCAGGGCGGCTCGGGCGGACCGCAGTGGCTGAGCGACCATCCGAATCCAGGAGACCGCTACGCGTCCATCACACGCGAGGCGAAGCTGCTCAAGGTCCAGAACCCTGTACGCGATACGCGGGCGTTCACGCGGGCGCAGGCGGGACTGCGCCGGATGACGCCGGCACCAACCACCAAAGAGGCGACGCGGCAGGCGGCCGGTCGCGGCTCCGCACCAGCGCCTGACGGACGCCTCGAGCCCGGTCGCGTGGCGCCACCTTCGTCGACGTACACCGCGTACACCGAAGGCGACGTGTTTCGCGTCAGCGTGCCGTCGAACTGGCGCGAACTGCCAGGCGGCAACGCCGTCACCTTCGCACCAGACGGGGCGTACGACAGTGCGGACGGGCAGCGCACCTTCACGCACGGTGTGGAGATTGGGGTGGCCCGTAACGAGACGCGCGACCTGCGCACCGCGACCGACGAGCTCATCGCCTCGCTTGCCCGCGGCAACCCGAATCTCAGTCGGTCTTCCGGCTACGATCGGACGAAGATCGGCGGCCGGCAGGGCGTCCACACGGTGCTGTCGAACGTCTCGGACGCGACCGGCCAGCACGAGCGGATCGCGGTCTTCACCGTGCTGCTGCGCGACGCCAGCCTCTTCTACGCGCTCGGGGTCGCTCCGCGCGACCGCTTCCCGGTCTACGAAGCCACGTTCCGCCGGGTCGTGGGATCGATTGAAATCATGAATTGAGGGCGTGAGGATTTGGCCATATGGGGAACAAGAATGAGCGCGACGGGAAAGTGGTAACGATATGAAGAAACCAATGAGTCGAAGGCTATGCCGATCCGTGTTGCTGACGATTCTCTCGGTGACCGCGTTGGCCTCGACGGCCTGCGCCTTGACAACCGTCAACCAGGTCATCGCGGACCCGTCTCGCTACAAAGACCGCGAGGTCCGGGTCTCGGGCGCGGTTGTCGACAGCTACTCGCTCTCCAATCGAGGCGCCTACAGGATCGATGACGGGACCGGCCAGCTCTGGGTCGTGTCCGATAAAGGCGTGCCTCGCCGAAGCGCGCGTGTCACCGTCACAGGGACGATTCGTGACGGATTCAATTTCGGTGCGCTGGGCGGTCAGATCAATTGGCCGCCGGGGATTGGATCGGGCCTGGTGCTGTTGGAGTCGTCGCACAAAGCCAAGAACTAGGGCCGGCTCGCGCGCAGGGGCGATGGGCCGTCGAAGTAGACCGAACGGGCGCCGGAGGCGTTTATCGTCCCCTGATCCAGCGAAGATATCTTGGGCCGATCCGGTACCCGCCAGTCACACTCAGGGGCAGCATGGCTTCGGCGATGACCGCAAGACAAGCATGGCTCGCAGTCAGCGCCACGAGATTCGGCCGACGTCGAAACAGCGAGCACCACATCCACCCCCCGGCAAAGGTCATCGCCATCAGGCCAGGATTCGGAGCGTGGACGAGCGAGAAGAGCGCGGCGGCGACAGACGGTGGTCCCAAGATTCGGCTTCGAGATTGCCCGCCTTCGCGAAATTCCTGTGTTCCCTACTGAACAGGCCGTTCCCAGCGAGGCGTCCGCGCTGTTCCACCGCTCCCCAAGGACTGGCCGTGACCCGTCGGTTGCACGACCCTCGTGCGTGCATTAGTGAACAGACAGGTCCATGCCGCCGCGGTACCGTTGTGTTCGGAAACACTCGGTCTGCTACTCGGTGAGGAGAACAACCAGATCACGGCAGTACGCAGACATCCCACAGATTGTACGTGAGGCGATTCGGTGAGGGCCACGCCGCGACGCAGCCGTCAGATCGAACCGCTCATGCAACATCGCTGATCCCGGCGGTTGTCCGCTGTGCAATCGGGAACAGGCAACGGAAGACGCCTCGCCTGCAGTGGACGGGTGTGAAACGACCCGCGATCTCGTTGGTCGTCTACTGAGGCACACACATGAAAATCATGACCGCGTTTGCGTTGCGATATCACTTCCCAGAACGCGCGTGTGCTGGATCGAACAGACGCGGCGTGGGCGCGCGACGGACAATTCCGACATGAACCAGAGCAAATCAGGAGATCCGATGATGAACAAGATATTCGCCGGGTGCGGAGTGGGCCTATTCACGCTGCTGACGGTCCTGCCCGTGCACGCGCAGGAAGGGGCGACGCTCGTCCTGCTCGACGGCCAGCGTCCGAGCGGCGAGCTGATCGACCTGAACGCCGGCGGCTTCACTCTGCGAACCAACGGCCAGGAGCGGCAGTATCCCGCGAACGAAGTCGCCGCCGTGGAGTTCGTCGTGGGCGCGCCGGCACCAGCGACCCAGGCCAGGATCGACGCCGGGCAGCCGCTCATCGTGCTGCGGAGTGGTCAGGTCATCGAAGGCCGGCTCTTTGACATCGGCGGAACCCGCCCCTTGCGGCTCACCATCGATACACCCAGCGGGCAGCGCGACTACACGTCGAACGACGTCGCGCAGATCTACCTGTACGCGCCGAAGCGCGCCGCCGCGCCGGCCGAAGTCCCAGCGCAGGCCGCTGTGCCCCGCGGCGCCATCATCGTCCGGGGCGACCAGCCGTGGACCAAGTCCGGGATCACCGTGGCGAAGGGCGAACGAATCGAGTTCACGGCCACGGGCGACATCATGATTGCGGCGAATGCGAGCTCGGGAATCGGCGGTAACCCGGCGGTGACCAGTCCCGCGATCCGTTACCCAGTACTCAACTCGCCAGTGGGAGCCCTGATCGCCCGCGTCGGCAACCGTGCGCCGTTCGCCATCGGCGCGAACACACAACCGATCGCGATGCCGGCCAACGGCCAGCTTCTGCTCGGCGTCAACGACGACTATTTCTCGGACAACAGCGGAACCTACACGGTGACGCTCACACGGCTCCGGCGCTAATCAACAGCTCACTGCTGAGCGTCGTCCTGTACGACTGAGGAATCCCATGAGACACATGACGATCGTAGGTGTCGTACTGATCATGCTCGGCGTGGTGGCGCTCCTCTACCAAGGCATCACCTACACGAGTCGCGAAACGGTTCTCGACATCGGTCCCCTGCACGCGACAGCGGATCGACAGAAGACGCTGCCGCTTCCGCCAGTGCTGGGAATTACAGCGGTGGCCGGTGGCGTGGTGCTGTTGCTCGGGGGGGTTCGAAAGCGCGCGTAACGCGAAGGAGCAGCGAAAACATGAATGAGATATTGATCGGACGACGGCTACTACTCGGCGCATTGGCGATCGGCGTCATCCTTGGCACGGCTACCGAGGGGCGGGCGCAGGGTTTCATCAGCCCGTTCATCGGGTTCGACTTCGGCGGCGACGCGGGGTGTCCAAATCTGAGCAACTGCGAGGACAAGAAGATCAATGTGGGCGTCGCGTTCGGCGCCATGGGCAACGTGCTGGGCATCGAGGAGGAGATCGCGTACGCCCCCAACTTCTTCGGCGACGCGCCTGGGCTCTCTTCGAGCGTGCTCACACTGATGACCAACGTCATGCTCGTTCCCAAGATGGGTCCGGTACGCCCCTACGTGCTCGCGGGGATCGGCCTGATCAAGTCCCACGTCGAGCTGACGACGGGAAGCGTCTTCACGACCGACAACAATAACCTGGGATGGGACATCGGCGGGGGGCTGATCCTTCTGGTTGGCGATCACGTCGGCGTGCGCGGCGACCTTCGCTACTTCCATTCGTTTCAGGATCTCAGCGTCCTGGGCTTCACGCTGGGCGACACGAAGATCAATTACGGGCGCGCGAGCGCCGGAGTGGTCCTGAAGTTCTGACGGTGGCGGGCCGGGGCGCGCGTGAGGTCGATCGGTCAGCGATGGCCTCGAAGACAGGCCAAAACAATCGTGAGCGTCGGGCGCGGTCGGGCACGCGCTGTTGTTTACCGAACGTGAGTTCAACGTGGCAATTCCGCTGCGTGATTCCAGGAGACGCCAATGATTCGATCGATTTCTCTGACACGACTGACAACTCGAGTGCTCTTCCTTGTCCCGTTCGCCGCGCTTCTTTGCAACCCCTCCCCGGGGTTGGCAAAAGCGTTCGCGCCAGACTTGGGTTCGGCGTCGGGCTTCGGGGTCCTGGCTGGCACGGCGGTGACATGTACCAATGGTGGCGGTACCACTGTCGTCACCGGAGACGTCGGCGAGTGGCCCAACAACGCTTTCACTAACTCCCCTCCGTGCACGTTTTCGGGGACGTTTCACCTGGGGGACTCGACCGCCGCGGCGGCTTACGCTGACTTCATCAACGCGTATAACAGTCTCCTGATCAACCCCCCGGCTTGCGACGCCACGTTGACGGGCACGCTCGCGGGCGAAGTGCTGTTACCCGGCGTCTACTGTGTCGACGCGGTCGCGAAGACGGGCACGTTGACTCTCGATGCCGGGACCGCCGGCGCGAGTGCTGTCTGGATTTTCCTGGTCGATGGCGCACTCACGGGCACCAACTTCAATGTGGTCATGATTAACGGCGGGGATCCGTGTAACGTGTATTGGCGGACCGGGCTGAACGCCGGCGCGACACTGACGACTACGAACTTCCTGGGAACCATTCTCTCGGGTGCGGCCATCACGGTCACGGCCACCAATGGAACCTTTCAAGGGGATCTCTTTGCGACGACCGCAGTGACATTGACATTGACAAACAGCACCGTCACCGCCTGCCAGTTAACCGGCGGCCACGGCAACGTGCATGGCAAGTGCAACCAGGGCGTGGGCAACGGGCCCGAGGACTGCGATCCGGGCAACTCGAACCAGGGCGACCCGAGCCGGTCGAATGACGAGCTGGGCGGGACGCCCGGGAACCCGGGCCGCAAGGGCGGCAACGGCAAGTAAGTAAGGTCGCGGTCGCGAAGAAGCCGGCGTGCGGGAACATCCAGTTCCATACGCAATAGCTGCCGAGCAGCGCATCCACGCCGCGCCTGTTCATGACGAGGAAGACGACATCGGTCGATTCCCCACCGACCTGCCAGCCAACGCTGCCGCTTTCGAGCGCATACATGGCGGGTGCGCCCCAAGGTCCGGTGAACGCCTTACCTGATCGGCAGGCCATCGCGCCACGACCGCAGCTGGCGCCGATGCCCAGTGCGACCTTGGTCATCGAGGGAATGACGACGACGCATTCGGCCTTCTGGAGTAGTTCCTGCGGGATGTTGTCGGGGACGTCGAGGATCTCCTGCATCACGACGCCGACCTGTTCCAAGCGATCGTGTTCCTTAGTTCTGGGCGCCGAGCGCCGCCGAACCCAACACGAAGCAGAGCGCCAGACTGAGATATCGCAACATTGATTGACCTCTGTGAGTACGGGTTACCGACGCGAGCGGCCGCTCGACCAGGATTATCCCCGGAGCGGATTGCGACCCTGAATGATGCGGAGCAGCACGGCGATAACGGCCACCACGAGGAGGATGTGGATGAGGCCTCCGAGCGTGTAGGACGTGACGACCCCGAGCAGCCACAAGACGAGGAGGACGAGGAGGAGTGTTGAAAGCATGGTGATGTCCTTTCCGATCGTCAGCAAGCATAGAGCCCGGTCACGAGCGGCGTCTGTTCTCTTGTGCACACCTGAACGACTCGGCCGCGTGCCATGCTCGGTGCCTCGAAACGACGAAAGGTTGGAATACATGAGACCTGTTGCCCTTGTTGGTGTGGTGTTGATCGTCCTCGGTGTGCTGGCGCTCGCCTATCAGGGTGTCAGCTACACGAGTCGTGAGACGGTCATCGACATCGGTCCCCTGCACGCGACAGCGGAGCGACAGAAGACACTGCCGTTGCCGCCGTTGCTGGGTGCGTTCGCGGTGGCGGGTGGCGTGGCGGTGTTGATCGCGGGAGTTCGAAAGCGCGCGTAACGTCTAAGGAGCAGCAGGACACATGAATCAGCTAGCGCCCACGAACTGGAACGCCATGCCACCGCCGCCAAGAGCGATCCGATCGAGCGCGCGGACTGAAGCCATGCATCTGTCCCACGCACTCGTTGTCGCGCTGATGACGCTGGTGGCATCGTCGGCATCCGCGCAGGATCGAGCGCCCGCGGCGTTTGTGCCTGACGTGGTCAAGAAGGTGATCCTCGATCCGACGACGTATGTGCCCGCTCTTCTGGGCTGGGAAACGACACGCCTCGACTGGCGGAGCTCGCGGATCTTTTTCCAGAACGGGTGGTTCGAGCACAATGCGCGCTTCACCATCAGCGGCCGTTCCGACGACACGGCCATCGGCCACGCAGCGGGAAACCGTCAGATTCTGACCGACTCCCTGGTGATCTTGCAGCTCTCGCTGCTCCATAACACCTCAGAGCGCGTGATTGAGCGCCTGCTGACGTCGCGATATCCCAACCATCGCAAGCTCCTCCGCGCGATCGGCTGGATCGAGCGAAGCGCGGTCGCGTCGTACTGGACCCATCGGGTGTCGGCCGGCCACTTCCGCCAGTGGCGGGACAACGAGCGCCTCGCTCGACAGCTCGGCTATCGCTGAGCCGCGGATGGGCGAGCGAACGGGCGCTGTGCAAGGCATCACCTGCACGAGTCGCGAAACGGTCATCGACACCGGTCCCCTGCACGCGACGGCGGATCGACAGAGGACGCCTGCCGCTTCCGCCGGTGCTGGGAATTACAGCGGCGGCCGGTGGCGTGGTGCTGCTGATTGGCCGGCGCGCGCAAGCACGCGTAGCGTCGCCCCCTGCCACTCCGTAGCGCTCACGCGCCTGTTGCGCTCACCGTGATCGCCGCGGCCAGAACTCTTTGAATACGTCCACCCCGATCGTTTTGACGAGGCTCGTGGCGGCGTGCTTCAGCCCGTCGCGCGCGCCATGTGGAGCCGGATACCACGTGCTGGCCGACACGACGTGGCCCACCAGGAAGCCGGCGAGCGACGCCGCCGACAGGACCCTGGTGCCATCACGTCTGCGAGCCATGAACGGCGAATCGAGGGCGTGGCGAAGACGCCTGGCGAATCCCGAGCACTCGCATCTCTTGAATGACGGATCGTGCTCGAAGGCGCGCGCGACGGCGTATTTCGCCGCATCGCCAATGGCTGATTCCGCGTACTTCGAAGCCCAGCGTCTCGCGTAGCCCGTGCCGCCGGCGCCCCACTCGGGTGGGCTTTCCCGCCACTGGTCGAGACCGCTGGCCCACGTCGCATGGATCGCGCCGTCGAGTCCAATGGTCGACCAGACGTACTTGCGAAGCAGGTCGTGATCGCTGGCGACGGGCGTTGGACCGACGATGAGCATCGGACCGACGTCTGGCATCGGACCGACGACAGGCATCGGACCGACGACAGGCGGATCCTGCGCGAAACAGGGAACGGCACCAACCAGAACCACGAGGAGAGCGCTGAGGAATATCTGTCTCATGACGCCTTGTCTTTCTTCTGTTCCCATTTCACGTTGACCGATTGCGCCGGCTTCAGGCTCATCAGCGCGTCCGAGACCTTGTCTGTACGGGTGCCCAGCGGCAACTTCACCTCGTAGCAGATCTCCTCGGTCGACGTGCTGCGGAGCTCGAACGGGATCCGACGACGACGCAGTGCGCCCTCGATTGACTCCTTCAGGCTCGCCGAATCCTTGGCGGTGATCGCCAGGTCGAACAACGAATACGGCTCAGGGTCAATCGATTCGATGACCAACAAGACCCCCAAGACAAAGACGGTCGCGAAGATCGCGAACAAATAGAGCCCAACGCCCGACGCCAGGCCGATGGCCAGCGTCGACAGCATGACGCCCGCGTCTTTCGGATCATCGATTTTTGCGCGATAGCGGATGAGCCCCGCCGCGCCGACAATGCCGAAGGCGCGCGCCAGGCTCGCCCCGACCACCAGCATGACCATGGCACCGACGAGGGCCAGGACGATCTGCGTCTGAATCACCGGCCCCTGCCGTTTGGGCGTCCCGCGGCGGCGCGGCCGGAAGGCCAGGATCGCGCTCAGCAGCGCGGCAATCGGCAAGCGGACCAGCGCGTGCTGGAACGACTCCACCTGCGCGTCCCAGCTCGTGTCGACTGGTGCGTCCTCCGGAAACAGGGATGGCTTGACGGTCTCGCTGTCGGAGGCCGACTGGCCACCTTCGCTCACAGCCGACGCTGTCCCCTGTGACGGAGCAGCCTGCATCGCAACCGGGACGGATCGCACCTGAGCGCGTCCGACCATGGCTGGGATCACCGCTAGCGCGACAAGGGCCGTCACACAGGCCGCGCGAATCGTGGAAGTCATCGGCGGCCAGTCTGCCTGATCCCGGCTGTACGACGTGTTCAATACAGCGCACACGCTGAGATTGGCGGCGAAAGACAATGGTGCGGAGATGAACAGCCGAATTCTCGCGGTCATTCTCGTGCTCACACTCGGGTGGGTGCTCGGGTCGGCAGCGTGCGCCTCGTACCTGCCGCCGACGATCGTCCCGGCGGTCCAATCACCGGCACTCGAGTCGTTCCGCACAGCCCTGCAAACGTACGTCGACCAGACACAGCCGTTTCGGAAAGACGCCGCAGCCAAAGGCGACGCCGTGCCGAACCAGACGTCAGCGAACGGGGCCGACGAGGCCGTCCGCCTGCGCCAACGGACCCTGGCGGAGGCGATTCAGACCACCGTCAGACCGACCGCGCAGCAAGGCGACGTTTTGTCACCCACGGTGGCGGACCTGATTCGACGACAGCTGGCCACGGCGTTTGGCGGCCCGAAGGCTGATCTCATCCGAGACGGGCTGAAGGATCAGAACGAAGGGCTACAGGCCGAATCAATAGCCCTCACGATCAATCGGACGGTCGCGGTTCCACGCGTACCTCCCGTGTTGCTCGAGACGTTGCCGCAGTTGCCTCAGCAGGTGGAGTTCGCGTTCAGCGGGCGGACGTTGATCTTGCGCGATGTCGATGCCGATACGCTCGTCGACTTCATGCTCCAGGCATTCCCGGACTCGCCGCCGGCCGGCGACGTGCCGGCGCTATCCCCGGCGGCGGTCAGCGACGGGTCGGATCCGCTCTTCGCGCTTCCAGGAATCCCCGGGTCGACCAGGTTCGCGCTGATCGGCGACAGCGGCAGTGGCGATTGGGCTCAGCAGGCCGTCGCGAACGCGATGCTCCGCTACTTCACGACCGCTCGCCGCTTCAGCTTCGTGCTGATGCTGGGAGACAACCTGTACCACGACGATTACCAGAGCGAGTTCTCGGTGCCGTATCAAGGACTGCTGGAGCGCGGCGTGCTGTTCTACGCGGCCCTGGGGAATCACGACCGCGAGCTCCAGCAGCACTACAAGCCGTTTCACATGACCGATCGGCTTTACTATGCGTTTACCGAGGGCAACGCCCGCTTCGTGGTCTTGAACAGCAACAAGCCCGGTGATGACGCCCAGCGCGAGTGGCTCGACGGCGCCTTTGGCCACACCGGCACGAAATGGCGCATCAGTTTCTTCCATCACCCGCTGTATTCGTCCGGCCAGCACGCTCAGCAGAGCCGTGAAAGCATTCGACCCGCGCTCGAGCCGGCCCTGGTGCGCAATCGCGTCGACGTCGTCTTCAGCGGTCACGATCATCTGTACGAGCGGATCGCACCGCAGCAGGGGATCCGGTATTTCGTGTCTGGCGGCGGCGGCAGGAATCTGTACGACTTCCACAAGAGCGCCTTCGACGAGGCCGGTTCGTCGGAACACCACTTCATGGTCGTGGAAATAGCAGGAGACCAGATGTTCTTCGAAGCCATCACTCCGCCAGGGCGAACGCTCGACTGCGGCGTCCTCTCGCGGACTGCTGATGCGGCGGCGAAGCCCCAGGACAGCACCACCCTCGAGTGGCAGGACGCGTGTCGCGCCGCGACGGCGTGGCGCACACTCCGCTTGACCGGACAATAGGTATGCAGGCATGAAGCTCCTCATTCAGCCACGAGACGGAAGCGCGCCACTGATCGCGGCGATCAAGAAGGCCACGAAGAGCATCGAACTGGTGATCTTCCGCTTCAATCGCGATGACATCGAGCGGGCCCTGACCGCCGCCGTCGCACGGGGCGTTCAGGTCCATGCGCTCATCGCTCATACCAATCAGGGCGGGTCAGGCCGATTGCGGAAACTCGAGCAGCGGTTACTGGCGGCCGGCGCAACGGTAGACCGGACCGGGGACGACTTCATCCGGTACCACAGCAAGTTCATGATCGTCGATCGCACGACGCTGTTGGTGCTCGGCTACAACTACACGCGGCAAGATGTCACCAAGAGCCGCAGTTTTGGCATCGTGACGAAGAACCGGAAGACCGTGCAGGAGGCCATCAAGCTGTTCGAGGCCGATTGCGCGAGGCGCCCGTACGTGGCCGCCGGACCTCTGCTGGTCAGCCCGGAAAACGCGCGCGCGCAACTGTCTGCCTTCATCAGCAAAGCGAAGACACAGCTCCTCATCTACGATCCAAAGGTCAGCGACATCCGGATGATCAGGCTGCTGAAAGAGCGCGCCAAGGCAGGCGTCGAGGTCCGGATCATCGGCAAGGTGAGCCCGCGGGGAGACGATCTGGTCCATCAGAAGTATCCGGGGCATCGGCTCCACGTCCGCGCCATTGTCCGCGATGGTCGGCACGCCTTCGTCGGCAGTCAGAGCCTGCGCAAGCTCGAGTTGGACAAGCGGCGCGAAGTGGGTGTGTTCGTCAAAGGCGCGACGATCGTCAAGGAGCTGATCGCCACGTTCGAAACCGACTGGGCCGAGACCGGGCTCGGGAAAGAGCAGGAAGAGCAGCGCCACGAGGCCGTTGAAACGGCCACACTTGCCGCTGCAGCTCCAGCCCCAGCGTGATTCACGGCAAAGTCTTGTACAATCCATGGCGCTCTTCTCGAGCAGTAGTCTCTGATAGATGAAGGAACCCGCCCTAGATCGCCCGGGCCAGGACGCGCGCATGACACAAAAGAAGAAAGCAAGTCCACCATCTTCCAAGACGCTACGGAAAGCACTCACCGGAATCCAGGGCTTGGACGAAATCACTGGAGGAGGGTTACCAAGCGGGCGTCCCACTCTTGTCAGTGGAGGCGCCGGTTCGGGAAAGACACTGTTCGGACTGGAGTTCCTGGTTCGGGGCACCACCCAATACGACGAACCCGGCGTGTTCATGTCGTTCGAGGAAACGATCCCGGACCTGACCAAAAACGCCGAATCGCTCGGTTTCGACCTGGGCCGGCTGGTGGCCGACAAGAAGCTGTTCCTGGACCACGTGTACATCTCGCGAAGCGAGATTGAGGAAACCGGGGAGTATGACCTCGATGGCCTCTTCATTCGAATTGCCGACGCCGTCCAGCGGGTCGGGGCGCGGCGAATCGTCCTGGACACCATTGAAGCGCTCTTCGGCGAGTTGCCAAACCCGAGTATCCTGCGGGCCGAAATCCGCCGCCTGTTCGGCTGGCTCAAGGAAAAGGGATTAACCACGGTCATTACGGCCGAGCGGGACCGGCCCGACAGGCTGACCCGGCACGGCATCGAGGAGTTCGTCTCGGACTGCGTGATCCTGTTGGACCACCGTATCCACGACGAGATCTCGACCCGGCGCCTGCGCATCGTCAAGTACCGCGGTTCGACCCACGGCACGAATGAGTATCCGTTCCTCATCGATGAACACGGCATTTCCGTCCTACCCCTCTCCTCGCTTGGCCTTGACCATTCGGCGCCCACCGTTCGAATCTCGACTGGCATTACCCGGTTGGATGGCATGTTGGGCGGCAAAGGCTTTTATCGGGGGAGCAGCATTCTGCTGTCCGGCACCTCGGGAGCCGGAAAAACCAGCGTGGCGGCGCATTTCGTGGATGCGGCCTGCCGACGCGGCGAACGCTGCTTGTATTTCGCCTTCGAGGAATCACCCAGGCAGATCGTCCGCAACATGCGTTCGATCGGGATCGATCTCGAGCCGTGGATCCATAAGGGCCTGCTGCAATTCCAAGCGGCGCGGCCCGCCCACGGGGGGATCGAACAGCACTTGCTCGTGACCCACAGGTGCGTCTCCAGCTTTCAGCCCAACGTCGTGGTGGTCGACCCGATTACCAATCTGCTCACGGTCAGCACCCTGGGCGAAGTGCGGTCCATGCTCACGCGGATGGTGGATTTTCTGAAGACCCAGCAGATCACGGCGATCTTCGCCAGTTTGACTGCGGGAAGCGGCACGTTGGAAGCCAGCGAGGCGGACGTCTCCTCACTGATGGACTCGTGGCTCCTGCTGAAGACCATTGAGATCGGGGGAGAGCTGAACCGCGCACTCTATGTGCTGAAATCGCGAGGCATGGCTCATTCCAACCAGATTCGCGAATTCCTGATCACCGACGACGGCCTCCGATTGCTGGACGTGTACCTTGGATCCGAGGGCGTGTTGACCGGTGCCGCCCGCGTGTCACAGGAAGGGCGCGAGCTAGCCGCGGGCACGTCCCGCCGGCAACACATGGAGGCCCGCGGGCGCGAGCTGGATCGCAAGCGCCGCATCTTCGAGGCCCGCATGAGCATGCTCCGGGCGGAGTTCGAAGTGGAGGAAGAAGTCCTTCAACAAAGCATCGTTGAATCGAAAACACTCGACGAGGCCCTGCTGACGGACCGCCGGCAGATGGAGCGGAGCCGGGAAGCGGACACCGCCGCCTACAAGAAAAGGGCGAGCGCGCCAGCCGCCGTGAAACGCTAATGGCGGCAACCAAGACAACAACTCGTGCGCGGCCTCGCAAGCCGAAGCCCGCGAAATCGAAGCGCAGGAAACCTGAGGTTTTCAAGCTGCGGCTCTTCGTGGCGGGCCAGACGCCCAAATCGATTCGCGCCTTTGCGAACCTCAAGGTGCTGTGTGAAGAGCATCTGAAGGGCCGCTATCAGATCGAAGTGATCGACCTCTTGGAGCATCCGGAAATGGCGCGCGGCAACCAGATCGTCGCACTGCCGACCCTGGTCGTCAACCTTCCGCAATCTGTCCGACAGATCATTGGAGACCTGTCCAACACCGACCGGGTGTTGGTGGGCATGGCCCTGCAAAAGGTCGGCTGACCCGACTCCAGAAGGTCCGCATGAAAAAGCGCCCCCAAAAAGCCAGGTCTCACTCCCGCCGGGCCGAGTACGTCTTGCGTTTGTATGTCAGCCGATCCACGTTGCGTTCGAAACTGGCCGTGGAGAATATCAAGCGGGTGTGTGAAGAGCACCTGAAGGGTCGGTATGACCTGGAAGTCATCGACATCTACCGGCGGGCGAATCTGGCCAGAGACGAGCAGATTGTGGCAGTGCCCACGCTGATCAAACGGCTCCCGATCCCGCTGCAAAGGCTCGTTGGCGACATGTCGGACCTCAACAAAGTGCTCTTTGGACTGGACCTGAGAACCAAGAGGGACGCCCATCACTAGATCTGCCGGGCGGCACAAGTTCGTTTGCCGCCGCGCAGAGAGTGTGTGGCCATGGGAAACAATGTGGTGATGGCTCGGGGAAAGAGTCTGTCTGATTGGGAAACCCTCCTGACGGGAGTCGAGAGGGGTAAAACCGTTTTAGAGTGCGGTGCGAACCACACCATCTTCATGCAAGGAGAGCCCGCGGATTCCTTGTTCTTTCTCCTACGAGGCAGGGTGAAGCTTGCGGTGGCATCCCACGAAGGCAAGGAAGCGATTGTCGCCACGCTGGGCTCCGGTGAGTTCTTCGGTGAAGGATGCCTCGCCGGTCAGCCGTTGCGTATGGCCACGGCGATTTCAGTGGGAGATTGCACGCTGACCAAGGTTGAGAAGCCGACCATGGCGCGCCTGCTTCACGAAGAGCAGGGAATCGCGGAAATGTTCGTCACGCATCTGCTGACTCGCATCATCCGATACGAAGCGGATCTCGTAGACCAGTTGTTCAACTCCAGCGAGAAGCGCCTGGCCCGGATTCTCCTGCTGCTGTCCCATTTTGGCAAGGAGAGCACGACCGAAACTGTCGTGGCCGGGATCAATCAGGAACACCTGGCGCAGATGGTCGGCACAACCCGGTCGCGAATCAATCATTTCATGAACAAGTTCAGGAAGCTTGGCTTTATCGATTACAACGGTGAAGCCGGGTTGACCGTCCATCGTGGCCTCCGCAGCGTGCTCCTGCACGACTAATTCGGTTTTCGTTGAGGCGTAGCGCAGGTCCTTACTCGAGACCTGCACACCGGCGTCTGTGCCGTTGTGCACACCGTCTTTCTCGACGCCCGCGTAATGTACTGGCACAGGAGAACCAGTACATGAACGCACACACGCAAGAGCATCGAGACCACGGCTTCGTGATCGGACTGTTGACGGGCACCTTCGTCGGCGCCGGCCTGATGATGTGGCTCGCCCCACGAACGGCCTCAGAGCTTCGCCAGCGAGTGACCGATTCGGCGAAAAGACTCGGCGAGCGGGCCTCCGAACAGTATCAGCAGGCCAGCACCGGCGTCGGTGCGGCGGTCGACGAGCTCACCCGGAAAGGTCGGGGCGTCCGCGACGACGTCGCCGACGTCGTGGCGCGCGGCGCCCACGAAGTGGAGCGCTATGCGGTTGCTGCCAAGAGCGATCGCATCGCTGAAATCAGGAAGCACTCGGCCTGACCGCTCGGCGTCCACGCCACACACGCGAGAGGAGCGCCTGTGCAATCGGGTACAGACCGCGATCGCACACCGCTCCTACGATCGTCAGCGTCGGCCGTCCTCTCGCAGCGGCCCCCCGAGTCAGACAACTCAGAAGGAAGTGTTTCATGAAAAGAATTGTCATCGCCACGGCGATGAGCCTGTGTGTCGTGTCGCTGGCAGCCATTTCGTCGGCCGACACGTTGATTCTGTGGGACGGCACGCGCGTTCCCGGCAGGGTCGTGAGCATCGCCGCGCGGACGATTACCTTCGAGGACGCGTCCGGCGTCTCGCGCCGCTACAACGCGAACCAGGTCGACGCGCTCGAATTCACCAGGGCGAGTCAGCGAACTGCCGCCTTCGGGACGCCGAGCGGAAACATGCGCCGGCTCGAGAGGCTCCCGAGTGGGACGGAGCTGACGGTTCGAACGGCTGAAGACATCGATTCCTCGACCGCTGTCGTGGATCAAACCTTCTCGGCCATCGTCGAGCGAGACATCCTCGGAGAGTCTCACAACGTGATCATCCCCGCGGGTTCCCACGCCGTACTCGTCGTACGGGAGATGACGTCCGGCGGAGCGACGGGCAGCCCCGACATCGTGCTCGACATGCAATCGATGACGGTCAGCGGGCGACGGTACCTTGTGAGCACCACGGACCTGAAGAACGACACCGGCACCGGCATCGGCAAGAACAAGCGGACGGCTGAGACCGTAGGGGGCGGCGCCGCGCTCGGGACGATCATCGGCGCCATCGCGGGCGGCACCAAGGGCGCGGCCATTGGCGTCCTGGTGGGCGCGGCCGGCGGGGCGGGCGTTCAGGTGCTCAACAGGGGGAAGGACATTCGCGTCCCCGCAGAAACGCTGCTCACGTTCAGGCTCGATAAGGCCGCGAGTCTCCAGGCCGAACGGTAAAGGTCGGCTATGCACACACGCATTGCATCGGAAGACATTCGGTCTGTTACTCGGTGAGGAGGACAACATGGTGACGATTCTGATCGTTCTCGCGGTGCTGATGCTGCTTGGAGCCATTCCGGCGTGGCCGCATAGCCGCAATTGGGGTTATGGCCCCAGCGGCGGGTTGGGCCTGGTTGCGCTGATTGTGGTGATCCTGCTCCTGACCGGTCGAATCTAGGCCGCGGTGAACATGATGCGCGTGTGGACGGGCGCGGCCGCGGCTGCGCCAGCCCTGGAAAGTCCTCCGATGTGGCGAGGCGGGCCACCTGCGAAGAGGTGGACTCGCGGCGTCGTCGTCTTGCTGGCGTGCGCCGCGCTCGCAGGCGCCGCCTCGGGCGCCGCGCTGTCGACCGTCATCGCCGTGTACCACGTCTGCTTCGATCGCGAGAACCTTCCCGACCTGGGGCCATTCGCGCGGTTTGAATTTCCTACCATCGGTCACGTCTATGATAGGAATCGCCAGCCGCTCATCGAGCTCGCCAGAGAGTACCGCCACATCACGCAGTACGCGGACATTCCCCCGGTGGTGCGTGAGGCGATTCTCGCCGCAGAGGACAAGCGCTTTTTCTCCCATAACGGCGTCGACTACCTCAGCATGCCTCGCGTGATCAGTAAGGTGAGGGTGGGTGCATGGGGGACGCGGCTTCTGACGGGAGGACGGCGGGACAACATGCGCGGCCCGGCGATTTTCCCGCAGGGCGGCTCGACGATCACGCAACAGCTCGCGCGCGGTGTCTTTCTCCAGCGCCAGACGTCCCAGGAAAACAGCTACCAACTTCGGAGCCTGGGCATTCTGCCCCGCGCCCTGTCGTCGGTGATTGGCGCGCGGAACGTGAACATGGTGATCCGGAAGCGCGAAGAGATCGGGCTGTCGTTGTGGATCGAACAACAGATGCGCCGGCAGTTCGGGTCGAAGCGCCGTGCGAAGGAAGAGATCCTCGCCCGCTATGCCAGTTTCGTGTACATGGGTGATGGGCAGTACGGATTTGCGCGGGCGACGGAGTACTATTTCGGCCGGCCTCTCTCCACGTTCACCACCGAGGATGTCGACAAAGCGGCGCTCCTGGCGGGCATTGCGAAGTCGCCCCGCGACTACGCGCCCTCCGCCGACGACGCCGTCCCCATCCTGCGCCGCCGAAACCAGATCCTGGCGCTCATGGCCGCGCAGGGCTTCATCTCTCGCGACCAGATGACAGGAGCCCAGCAGCGACCCCTTCCGGACTTCGTGCCGCGCGCGTCGCAGCCGTTCCGGTCGTCTGCCGTGGTCGAACACGTTCTTGACGAACTCGAGTCGGCACACGCCGACCTCAGCATTGACGATCTCCTGCAGGGGCACATCCAGGTGTTCTCGACGGTGGATGCCCGCGTGCAGCGCATCGTGAGCGACGCGTTGGAACACGGCCTGGAGCGTTATGAGCGGCGACACCCGGGCGCCCGAGGGGTGGTCCAGGGCTCGATCGTCGTGCTGAAGAACCGCGACGGGAGCATTCTGGCCGAGACGGGCGGCCGGCAGGTCTATCACGGCCGCGCGACGTCGTACAGCGACTTCAACCGCGTCAGACAGTCGCTGCGGCAACCGGGGTCGGCCATGAAGCCCATCGTGTATCTGGCCGCGTTCCGGCACGGCGACTTCGCGCTCGAAACCCTCGTGCCCGACGAGCCCATCAGTGTGCCGAACGGCGTCGAAGTCGAACCGAAATGGATTTCGAACTACGACGGCCGCTTCAAGGGCCTGATCCCGATCCGGGAGGCGCTCGCCGAGTCGAGAAACGCGGTCGCGATCTGGATCACGACGCAGATCGGGATCGACGCCATCCTGCAGACGTCACGCAGTCTCGGCGTGCAGACGCCATTGCAACGCTATGCGACGACGGCGCTCGGTGCGTCCGAAGTCAGCTTACTGGAACTGGCGACGGCGTACCGCACGATCGCATCGGGTGTCCTCGCGCAGCCGTACGTGATTCAGCGCATCGTCCGCCATCTGGGCGAAGTCGTGGACGAGAAGGAACACCGCAGCCGGCCCATCTCGATGGCCGACGGTACGCTCGCGCTCATTCAGGAGGGCCTGCGGGGTGTCGTGCGCATCCCGACGGGCACCGCGCATGCCCTGGACTCGCGCGGGTTTCCGATTGCCGTGATGGGAAAGACGGGCACGACCAACGAGTTCAGAGATGCGCTCTTCGTGGGCTCTACCTACGGCGTCGACGGCATCACCGTCGCGGTGCGGATCGGGTTCGACGACAATCGTTCGCTCGGCCCGAGTGAAACCGGGGGTCGTGTGGCGCTCCCGGTGTTTCAGGAAGTGATGCTGAAGGTGTACCGCGACGGCATCGTGGGGCCGGCGCCGGCGTTTCCGGATCAGATGGAACAACGCATCACCGGCTACCTGCAGGGCGATGCGCCAGTGCTCGTATCACAAGCCGCTGTGTCGAGCACAGCCGGCGGGATGGGATCGGAACGGTGAGGACTTCCTCCACCATGAGACGAAGGCTATGCCGATCCGTGTTACTGACGCTGCACTCCATATTGATGCTGGTGCTTTTGGCGTTTGCGGCATCGTTGACTGCGCAAAAGGCGGATAGAGACAACGAGACGGGAAACGCCACCAACGTGCGGGGGGTGATCTGGCGGGATCCAGGCCAGATGGCGTCCTTGAATCTGATCTATGGCGCCGGGGGGAAAGGGCACGCGCCGAACCCCAAAGGCACATTCACCTTCCTGAAGGAAGACATGCTGGCAACCAGCCCGAAGTTCGAGATCGCAGACCAACACGGCGTCCACTGGAAGGTGAAACTCGGCGAGGAACCCCAGTCGGAAACTGCGGCGTCGCGCTTTCTGTGGGCGGCTGGCTATTTCGTTGATGAAGACTATTACTTGGCCGAGCTCACGGTGACGGGTGTGCCGACGTTACACCGTGGTGAGGAATTTGTCTCACGGGGCGGCACGATTCACGGAGCGCGCCTCGAACGCAAGCTGATGGGCGTGGAGAGGCTCGGCACGTGGGATTGGTTCGACAATCCTTTCATCGACAAGCGGGAACTGAACGGTTTACGCGTCATGATGGCATTGTTGAATAACTGGGACCTGAAAGACGTCAACAACTCGATCTACGAAATGGGCGGCGAGCGCCGGTACCTGGTCACCGACCTGGGCGCCTCGTTTGGAAATACGGGCAACAGCATCACGCGCTCCAAGAGCGCGCCCCAGGAGTATGCGGACTCGAAGTTTGTCGAGAGCGCAACGTCCGACTTCATTGATTTCGTGCTGCACAGCCGGCCCTTTTTCCTGGTGGCGCTGAACGTCCCCCACTATTTGGCACGCTCCAGGATGGAAGAGGTCACCAAGAAGGTCCCACGCGCCGATGCGAAATGGCTGGGGCGCAGACTGTCGATGCTTTCCGATAAACAGATCCGCGACGGCTTTCGCGCCGCAGGCTATACGCCCGAAGAAATCGGCGTCTACACGCACGCCGTTCGGAAGAGAATCGCGGAGCTGAACGCACTGTAACCTGGGTGGCTGGCGAGCGTTGTCGATCCCGGCGGCGGTCCGCTGTGCAATTGGGAACAGGCAACCGAAGACGCCTCGCATACAGTGGACGGGCATGAAACGACCTGCGATCCTGTTGGTCGTCTACTGAGGCACACACATGAAAATCATGACGGCGTTTGCGTTGGCGCTACTGGGCGCGACTCTATTCGCGGCGTGCACACGGGACGCCCAGGCCATGGACGCCCGGCAGATCGAGCAGCTATACGGAGTGTCAGGCGGGTACACCGACACGATCGCCACGTCCGATGGCCCCCTGACGGGCACGCTCGTGCCGATCGCTCTGGCGAACGGGCGTCAAGGACATCTTTTCATTCCGCAAAGGCAGACGAACGACACACAGACCGTCTATCTTCGCGACGAGCAAGGGCTGCATCCCGTGCGACTTAGCGACAATGCGAGTCGCGCCGAGCTGGCCCGTTCCCCGGCCATCGTCGAGACAAGACCGGAGCCTCAACGCGCGAACAAGCGTTCGTGGGAGAAGGAAGCGTTGATCATCGGTGGAAGCGCCGGCGCGGGAACCGCCATCGGCGCGTTGGCCGGTGGCAAAAAGGGAGCTGCCGTGGGCGCAGCCGCTGGCGGCGTCGGCGGGCTGATTTACGACCTCCTCACACGGAACAAGAAATAAGGCAGCGTTGCACACTCGCGAGGGCTGGTCAGGACGTAAGATTGCTGTAGAGTTTCATGAAGTACACGATCTACGAAGACCCGATCACGCACAAGTACGTGCTGCTCCGGCTGCCGGACAAATTCGTGGACGGTGACAGGCTACCGATTCTGCCGACGGATCGGTGGTTCGATAGCCACGAAGAGGCCATCGCGCGGCTGTCCGAACTGTTCAATCGGGAGGAATGAGAGCCCCATGCTGGATTGGATGAAGAGGCGCGTCTCGACGGCGTATCACCAGCCTGAAGCAGACGCGGAGCCGGCGAAGCGGCAAGGGCGCGTCAGGCTATTGGCCAGCAGGACGGCGAGGCCGAATCTGCTCGCCCAAACCGTTGTATTCGAGCGCGCGTCCTAAGTCTTCCGTCTATCGCACGGAGGGCGCTGACGTCGCGAGCAGCCACGCAAGGGCGGCCTCGGGAGTGGCCCACTCTGGGTTGAGCCGAGCAGCCCTTTGAAATCGTCCGAGCGCTTCGAGCAGGTCGCCGCGGGCGAACGCCAGGCTGCCGACGTTGTATTGGGCCTCGGCGCTTGCGGGGGCGAGGCGCACCGCCTCTCGAAAACTCTGATACGCTTCCCCGATATTCCCCACGCGCACGAGGAGGTTGCCCAAATTGTTGTGGGCACTCGCGTAGTCGGGTGTGATCCGAAGCGCGCGACGAAATCGAGCGATTGACTCGTCGAGCCGCCCCGCCGCCGCCAGCGCCGTGCCCAGGTTGTAGTGCGCCGCCGCCGAGGCGGCTCTTCGTGACGGCCGCGATCTGGGTCGCGTGCTGCCGGGCCGTCGGGTAGTCCAGAAGACTGAACGGCGCGGACCCGTTCGGGTGATGGCACATGCCGCAGCGGTCGACGAAGATCGACGCGACGTCTCGGGCGAAGGTCACGGGCGCACTCGACGGCGCCTGAGCGCCGGCCTGTGCTGCGAACGCCATCACCGCAAGCAACAGGCATCCGATAAGACGTCTTGACGTCATCACCACACCGGCCAGCCAAACAGCAGCTTCCAACGCTAGCGCGTCAGGGCACCAGGAATTCCCGCGTCGCGTCTCGATCGCCATCGTTTCTCGCCGGCTCGAGCCCCAGAAGCCAGCACATGAGCTCGTAGACGTTGACGCTCTCGAAAGCCGGCAAGACCGCGCCCCTGCGCAGGCGCGGTCCCGCGGCCACGAACAAACCGTGCATGGATTTGTACGCCGGGTCATAGCCATGTGCGCCGCCCGGCTTTCGACCGGCGGCGCGCTCGCTGGCGAGGCGCTCACGCGAGGTGATCCTCCAGCCTTCGTCTGCCAGCCCGACGATCGGTGGGATGCGCGGGTGCCGGCTGTAGTGGAGGTGCCACGGCGTGTCCTCTCGCTTGTAGACGGCGAGCGCGGGATGCTTCCCCTTCAGCGACTGGTACACAGCGTCGACTGACCCCGAGCGAAGCGCCAGCCCAAGCGTCGGCGTCCAGTCGATCACATCAACCGTCGACAGATCCAGGTAATCGTCCAGAAGGATGATCCGATCCTCGTCGAGCTGCGACATTCCGTGATCGGATACGACAATCACGCTCGTGGTCTCGAGGAGCTGCAGCGTGTCGATGCCCGCAATCAGATCGCCGAGCGCCTGGTCCAGTCGACCCGCCGCGTCCAGGACTTCGGTCGACTCCGGTCCAAAGTCGTGGCCGGCGCTGTCGACGTCGCTGAAGTACACCGTGATGAACGAAGGCCGCTCGTCGGCGGGCAGCGCGAGCCACTCGAGCACCTGCCTCACACGCTCCGCATTGGGCACGGCATCGTCGAACGGTCGCCAGTACGTCGGACGCACGCCGCCGATGGGGGCTTCCGACCCCGGCCAGAACATGGAGGCGGCGCGGCGCCCCTGGCGAATGGCGGTCGCCCAGAGCGGCTCGCCGCCCCACCAGCGCGGATCGTTGGCCGTGTCGGCCGACATGCTGAAGCGCTCTCCGATGACGGGATCCACCATGCTGTTCGAGACGATGCCGTGGTGCTCGGGATAGAGTCCCGTGACGAGGGTGTAGTGGCTTGGGAACGTGTTCGACGGAAACGAGGGAATCAGGCCTTCCGCCCGCACGCCCCGTGCCGCCAGCGTCTGCAGATTCGGCACCTTCGCGCGATCGATGTAATCCCAGCGCCAACCGTCGAATGAGATGAGCACGAGGATGGGGCTGCCGGCGCCCCGGCACCCGACACAGAGCGCGAGGACGAGGAGCAGCGGCAGCAGCGCCCGACCCGCAGAGACCTTCGGCCTGCACGCGCGCCGCCGTAGGCAGGACTGAAGTCCTGCGCTACACGCCGGCGCAAAGCGTTCTGAGCGGGACTTCATGTCTACGCAATGTGAGCACCGGTGGTCTCGACGTAGACCGCATACAGCGATTGACTGGACGTCATGAGCAGTCGATTGCGTCTCGTCCCTCCGAAGCAGACGTTGGCGCACGTCTCCGGGAGGCGAATCATGCCGATGCGCTCGCCGGTCGGCGCGATGATCTGAACGCCAGGGCGCGCTCCGGCCCAGAGGTTGCCGTCCACGTCACAGCGGATGCCGTCCGCAGCCGACGGCGCGCCAGTTCCAGGGACATCGAGCTGCACGAAGCGCTTTCCATTGCGAAGCGTCGTCTTGTCGACATCCCACACTTTGATCTCTCGCGGCATACCGGTGTCCGCGACGTACAGCTTCTTGTAGTCGGGCGAAAAGCAGATCCCGTTCGGGCCGCCGACTTCGTCGCTGACCTTCTCGATCTGCGAGCTCCCCGGGTCCACGCGGTAGACGGCGGTCGGCAGCTCCTGCTCCGCCTTGAAACCCTCGTAGTTGCCGCGGATGCCGTAGATCGGGTCCGTGAACCAAATCGCGCCGTCGGGATGAACAACCGCGTCGTTCGGCGAATTCAGGCGCTTCCCCTGAAACTTGTCGGCCATGACGGTCACCGTGCCGTTGCCCTCATAGCGCACGACGCGGCGGCCGCCGTGTTCGCAGGAGAGTTGACGTCCTTCGAAATCGAACGTGTTCCCGTTGCTGTAGCCGGACGGATTGCGGAAGGTGGTGACTCGCCCGTCTTCTTCAATCCAGCGCAACTGGACGTTGTTCGGAATGTCGCTCCACACGAGATAGCGCCCGACGCCGTTCCACGCCGGACCTTCGGCCCAGAGCGTGCCGAAATGCAGCCGCCTGATAACCGTGTTCCCGACGATATAGCGGCGAAAGCGAGGGTCGAGGGCCACAATGTCGGGATCTGGATACTGAAGGGGATCCTGACGAGACCAGTCGCGCGGGGTTGGGACCGGCGAGACCTGCGGCGGTTGCCCGGGGGCCTGCGCGCTCGCCGAAGCGGCGCCCAGGCCCGCGAGCGCGGCGGTCAGGAACGAGCGACGATCCAACGCGGCTGTCGGTGTCTTGTCGTGAAGGGTCCTGTTCATGCGTGGGCGCCTCGAAACCTCGCCGAGATCAAAATGTGGCAATCGGATTGACGGGCGAGCCGGTGCCTCCTCGAATCGGGAGCGGCGCGACCGTCAGGAGAAAATCCCACCGCTTCCGAGCCGAAGCCGCCTCGGCCAGCGCCTCGAGATCGCAGTTGTCGAACAGGTGCACGCCCAAGGTGACCAGCGCGAAGTCGTGAACCGGGCCCGGCTCGCCGGCCAGGTCGGACGGCGCGACACTCGGCGGCACATCGCTTCCGAGCAGCGCGATGTCGCGCTGTTTCAGCCAGGGAATCATCGAAGCGCTCGGTCCGGGCCGCTGCCCGTTGCGACCCGTGTCCCAGGCGCCGAGCTTCGCCCGGCGCGCCCAACGTCCCGTCCGAATAAAGAGCGCGTCGCCTTCGGACACCTTCACGCCGGCCATTTTTTCGAAGGCCTCGATGTCTCGCGCGTAGATAGGTGCGTTCGGTTCGAGATACGGCACGCCTCTGAGCCGCGGCAGATCGATCAGCACGCCGCGCGTGAAGATCCCGTTCTTGACGTTGATGATCGAGTTTCTCTCGTGGCCGCCCCGCTTCATGACCGCGGCTTCATCTGGTCTGTAGCCGTTGTAGAACACCCCGTTATAGTGGATATGCGCGAGCGAATCGAGGTGGGTATGCGCCACGCCGTGGAACGCGACCCCAAAGCGATCGGATCCGATGGCGAGCATGCTACGCTCGTACGGCTGCGGGTTGTCGATTGCCTTCTCGGTGTCCACGTCCCTGGCGAGCGACACCGAAAAGCCTTCCTTTACCAGCGCGGCCGCCTGTCTGCGCTTCGCCGCCGTAATCAGATTGAGAGCTCCAATCTGATCGTCCTTCCCCCATCGTCCCCAATTCGACAGCTCGTTCTTCCAGCGGTCGTAGTCCGCGCGAGTGACCGCGGTCGACTGCGAGGACGGTTGGTCGGCCGCGAGCCCCACGATCAGCATCCCCGAGAGCAGACTGGTCGCCAGCGTTTTCATCGGTCCTCCTCGCGCTTGCCGAGTAGCGAAGCGGCGCCTCGGCTTTAGAAGATGTCTAGCGGCGCACCAGCAACGACTTCTGCACCTTCGCCACGACCGTCCACGATTCGATTATGCGGACCCCACGATCGTCAGAATCGCGCGCCGGCGCCCTGCGCGCGGTCAGTCGTTCGCGATCCCAGCTGCGCGAGCAGCTCGCGCACCGCAGCGTCCAACTGACTGTCCTTCCCCGTCGATCGCTCGCCAATCGGCCGCGTGACCGGCACGTCCACCGGCCTCGGCTTCAACTCCATCGTCGTTCCATCGAGCGTGGTGATACGCGTGCCCGGCATGCGGATCGTCGTTCCGTCGACGAGCGTCTGACTGCCGGTGTAGATGATCCAGCCCGCGGTCGGTTCGCCGACAACTTTGCCGAGCTTCAGCGTACGATAGCCTTCGGTGAAATCCTCGGCATCGGACAGCGAGTGCTGATTGGTGACGAGGATCGTCGGCAGCTCGAGCGCGCGCTGGCCGAGCGCGCTGCGCGCGGGCGCGGTCGGCAAGCCACGCGGCGTCATCATGAGATACCCACGCCGCGCGAGCACGTCGATCGCGTACACGTTCACGAAGCCGCCGTTGTTGTTGCGGATGTCCACCACCACGCCGTCCTTGACGCGATTGTCGGCGTCGAGATCGGTATAGAGCCGGCGCAGCGATCCCTCGGACATGTCGAGAATGTGTACGTAACCCAGTCGTCCGCCGCTGACCTTTTGCACGTAGGCACGATTGGCCTCAACCCATTCGCGATAGAGCAGATTCTTTTCCGTCGCCTGATTGACCGGCCGCACGGCCACCTCGCGCACGGCGCCGCCGGCGGCTGGAGTCACGGTCAGCGCGACCCGCCGGTTGGCGGTATGCATCAGGATCTCGTCCAGATTCGTCTGCGCGCCGACCGGTGTGCCATCAATCGCCGTCAGAGAGTCGCCCACGGAAATCTGGCGTGTAATCGCGGCGGGCCCGAGCGGAATCACCTCGGTGACCTTCAGTCGTCCTGACTGTTCGTATTCGGTGCGATCGAACCGAAGCCCCAGCCTGCCAACCGACGGTCCCTCGCCGCCGACACGCCCGTCGGCGGGCGCGGTCACGCCCGAATGCGACGAGTTCAGCTCGCCCACCATCAGGCTGAGCAATCGCCGCATCTCGCTCGGCGTCTGAGCGCCGGCGATGCGCGGCGCGTACTGCGTACGCACGCCCTCCCAATTCACGCCGTGGAACTTCTCGTCGTAGAAGCCGTCGCGCAGATACGTCCATGCCTGGCGAAACACTTCCATCTTCTCCTGCGCGAAGCTGACATCCATCTCCGCCGCGACGGTCAGGGTGCGCGCCTGCCTCGATTCGATCGGAATGATCGAGATCCGTCCTTGTTCGAGGTAGTAGACCTCTTTGCCGTCCGGCGTGAACTGCGCGTCGGCCTTCGCGCCGGCAGTCGACGTCAACTGCCGCGCGACAGCGGGCTCGCGTGCCAGCTCGTCGAGCGAATAGATGTAGAGATTCTGCTGACCTTCGGCGCTCGCGGTCAGCAGCAACGACTTACCGTCTGGGCTGATCGTCTGCGACGTCAGATCCACGCCAACCGGCAGGATACTGAGCCGCTGTCGGATGTCGTCGAAGACGATCTCGATTGGCTTCGAGGGATCGCGCGCGGGCTGGGTGGCATCTCGCTCGGGCGGCGGCGCTACGTCCGTGCGCACCTCGGCCGGCGTCGATCGCGGCGGTTCCTCCTTGAACAGATCGCGAAACCGATCCTCGCGAAAGAGCGGTGTGCGCAGAATCAGGTCGACGCGAACAACCTGCCCTTCTTCCGTGCGCTGGCTCGTATTGAAGAGGATATAGGTGCCGTCCGGACTCCACGAGATGTTGTTCGCATTGCCATTTGGCACGGCGCTCACAGCGCGGCTTTCGCCGCCGGCGGCCGGCACGGCAAACACATTGCGGAACGATTTGCCAGTCAGCGCCAGGTACGCGACCCATTGACCATCGGGCGACCAAGCGAGCGCGCGAGTTCCGCGACTCAGATAACCGCTGGCGAGCACGCGCTCCTGCTTCGACGCGACGTCGACCGCGCGCAGCTCCTTGCCGTCGCGCACAAACACCACGGACTTGCCGTCGGGCGACACTTGCGGCGACGAGTCACCGAATCCAGGCACGGCCGCGGCCGCACGGACGTCGGCGCTCGGGCGCGTCAACGCGGTCTCGGAATTGTCGGCGAAATCGAACAGGAACAGGCGCGGCACACCGTCGCGCTCCGACACGTAGACGAGGCGGCGGCTGTCGGGGAACCAGTCGATCTGTCCTTCTCGCGCCTGGCTGCGCGTCACACGGAACGCCTCGCCGCCATCCTTGGCCGACGCCGCCCAGATCTCGCCGCGCGCCACGAACACCACCTTCTTGCCATCCGACGACAGCGCAAGATCCTGAAACTGATTGTTCAGCGTCACGTGATCGATGAACGGCCCCGGTGGCAGCCCGCGCTTCGTCATCGACACGCGGCTCGCCTCGCGGCTCGCAGTATCGAGCGTCCACACCTCGAAGTCGCGTTCGAAGACGATGATGCGGCCGTCGTAAGACATGGTTGGCCACAGCACGCGTCCACTTGAAAAGCGGGTGATCTGACGGGGCGTCCCGCCGAGCGGGAGCGTCCAGAGGTTCTGCGCGCCGCTCCTATCGGACACGAAGAACAGGGTGCGGCCGTCGGGCGCCCACATTGGCCACATCTGCTTCGCGCCGCGTTCAGTGAGCCGCTCGTAGCGCGGCGAAGGCCCGTCGTGCAGCAGCCAGAGCTCCGATTCGTCGAGGTGTGAATGCCCATTGCGCCACCACTGTGCAGCGCTGTTGCCGCGCGCCGCGAACGCGACGCGGTGGCCGTCGGGCGAAGGCGCGGCAAAGAACTCGCTGGTGTAGCGATCGGCGCTCACGAGCATGGGCGTGCCGCCGTCGCTGCTCACGCGGTACACATCGTTCATGCCCGCAACGTCTCGGCTCGTCGACGAGAAGTACAACCACTTGCCATCGCGCGACCACGCATCGAGCCGTTCGAGTCCGTCGTCAAACGTCAATTGCTTCAAGGCGCCGGTCGCGAGCGTGAGCACGTAGATGTCGCCGTCGCCGGTGCGGTCGGACATGAACGCGAGACGATTGCCGTCGGGTGAATACTGCGGACGCGACTCGGCAGCCTGATGCGAGACGAGCAGCCGCGCTTCGCCGCCCGCCGCGGGCACCGTCCAGATGTCCCCGCCCGAGACCACTGCAATCTCGGCGCGACTGGGCGAAATCGCCGGTTCGCCAAACGACGGAAGCGGCGCGGGAACGTCCACTGCTGCACGCTGGCCGACGAGCGAAACAGTCGCACCTGCAAGTGAGGTCAGCAACAGAACGGTCGGGAGCAGGGATCGCTTCCGGAGCCTCATGGTGGTCCTTCCTCTCTCTCGAGCGAAACAGTGATTGAACGGTCGATGGATCGCTTATTGCGCGCCTGACGATTAGCGGCGCACTAGCAACGACTTCTGCACCTTCGCCACGACGGTAAAGCTGGGATCGACCACGTTGGCGATGTCGTATTCGAGCGCCTGGCCCATGAGCAGCGACGCGCCGCGTTCGGAATAGCCGTAGTCGGCCATGAGCCATCGCTGCATCTCGCTCGTGGCGTGTTGCAGCGCTTCGAGCAGCGGCCGGGCGCTGCCGAGCACCATGATGTGTGTGTCGGTCTCGATTCGCGGCCACGAGGCCGGCTTCTTCTTGATCACCTCGACGGTGAACTCGACGTCCATCGAGGTTTCGAGCCCGGTCCCGACGATCTCGCCCTCGCCCTGACGGGCGTGGCCGTCGCCGACGAACAGCAACGCGCCGGGCTCGTACACCGGCAGCATGATTCTCACGCCAGCGGTCAGACCCGCATAGTCCATGTTGCCGCCGAAGGCCCCTGGCGTGCTGGTCGCGATTGCTTCCTTTCGCGCCGGCGCCACGCCGACGCATCCCAGCATCGGCCGCAGCGGCAACTCGATGCCTCCCGGTTGGATGTCGGCGGCGTCGAGCCTGGCCACGCCTCGCGCTTTGTCGATCTGCCACGTCACGCGCCTCGCTTCCCGCTCGGTGCGGGTCGCGATCGACTGGGGATCGACCGTGTAAGGAGCCAGCAGGCTCGACGAATAGGCGGTCGCGCGATTGGTGTCGAGCCGCTCGATGCTCACAACGAGGATGTCGCCCGGTTCCGCGCCCTCGACGTAGAACGGTCCGGTCTGCGGATTCGGACCGACGCCAACGGAGCGGCCCTCCCAATCGGCGCCGCTCGCGTCGATCGTCTTGGTCACGACCCGGTCTCCGGGCTTGATGGTCAGAGCCGGTGGATGCGCGAACGAGAACGTGTTGTAGAACCGGACGGGCACGAATCGATGCGTCTCTGCCCGTACGCGCGGAGAGAGCAGCGCGAGGAACGCGAGCGTCACGAAGAGCTTGCGAGACATCATCACTGTTGAGCCGTCGGCGACTTCGGAGGTTCCTTCTTGTCGTCGCCTGGGGCCTTCTCCCACGTGTAGGCCCGATTGTGGATCCATTTCTCGAACCACTCCATCTCGATCTGCAGCTTGAAGAGCCTGTGACGCAGTTCCGTCCAGCCGTGCCCTTCACGCGGCGCGACGTAGAGATGCGTGGGCACGCCGTTGGTCTTGAGCGCGCGATACATCTCCACTGACTGCGGCATCGGTACCCGCGGATCCTGCTCGCCCACGAGGAAGATCGTCGGCGTCTTGACCTTCGAAACGTCCTTCAGCGGCGAGTTGTTCCAGTAGAGATCGATCGGCGCGTTGGCCTGCCACGGCGTCCCGCCGAACCAGGGCGTCCGGAACTCGCGGTTGTCGCTCTGCGCGTACATCGAGATCCAGTTCGCCGCGCCGGCGCCGCTGCTCGCCGCCTTGAAGCGGTCGGTGAAGGTGATGATCTTGTTCGTCATGTGGCCGCCCGCGCTCCACCCCATCTTCACGAGCTTCTCCGGATCGGCCACCCCCTTCGCAATCACCGCGTCGGTGCCCGTCATCACGTCGAGGTGCGACTGCTTGAAGTAACCCTTCGACATCTCCCGCAGAAACGGGTCGCCGTACCCGGTGCTGCCGCGGTAGTTCGGCCTGAGTACGGCGTAGCCCTTGCCCGTATAGACCTGCGCGTCGCTGCTGAAGCCGAACTGGTCCGACGAGGCGGGCCCGCCGTGCGTGTACACGATCAGGGGATACTTCCGCCCTTCCCGATAGTCCAGCGGATAGTAGAGCAGACCCTCCACGTCCACGCCATCCTGGCCCTTCCACGTGATCCGTTCCTGCCGCGCGACCTTGAATTTCGCCAGCGCTTCGTCGAACACCGACGTCACGCGCGCCGGCTCCCCGCCCGCGGGCTTCGCGAGGTAGATCTCGCCGGGGCGCTGGGGCGTGTTGCGCGTGAAGATGAAGGCGTCCACCGATTCCACGTACTGCCAGCCGCCGTAGCTGTGGTCGCCCCGCGTGAGCTGCGTCGCCCGCCCGGTCGATGGGTCGAGCCGAAAGATTTCGTCGTGCACGCCGAGGTTGGCGGTGAAGTAGACCGTTCTGCCGTCTTTCGACCATGCGGCCTCGGCCACCTGATACGTCGCGTCGGCAGGAGACAGGAGCCGCGCCGCACCTCCGCCGAACGGGATCACGAAGATCTTCCCGTTGTGGTATCCCTCGATCTTCTCATTGGCCGCCGCCGTGAACAGCACCTGCGCGTTGTCCGGCGAAATCGCGAGGTTGCCTTCCGCCACCCGGTTCCCCGACGTCAACTGCCTGGCGCCGCTGCCGTCGGCCGACATGACCCAGACCTCCGCCAGGTGCGAGAACTCGAGCAGCGGCGACGTCGTGCGGGTGATCGCGACGCGCGTCCCGTCCGCCGAGAGCGAGAACTGGCCGACCGAATAGTCCCCGTCGGTCACCTTTCGGGTTTGTCCCTCGAGATCGGTCGTCCAGACGTGGCGCTGCTTGAAGTTCGTCTCCTCGAACGCGTACACATCATCCCGGAGACGATCTCTTTCGCCCTCGTCTCCGCTCTTGGCGTCCGTCGCGGTGAAGAAGATCGTCTTGCCGCCGGGCGCCCAGGTCAGGTTGCCTGGCGCGGTCGGATGATTCGTCAGCCGGCGCGCCTCGCCGCCGTTGGTGTCCAGCAGGTAGATTTGGTCGTTCTGATCGCCGTCGCGCCGCGCGGTGAACGCAATGGTCTTGCCGTCGCGCGACCATCGCGGGCTCGATTCGCCGCGTTCGCCAAAGGTCAGCTGGATCTGACCGCTGCCGTCGGCGTTGATCCGGTAGATGTGACCGACGCGCCGGTTGGCTTTCCAATCCGGCTTGTCCATCACGAACAGGATCTGACGGCCGTCTGGCGCCAGCTGAGGATCCTGGATCGTCGGGAGCTCCATCGCGTCGACAAACGCGATCGGTCGTTTGTCCTGTGCGTAGGCGCCCCACGCGCCGGAGAGGACGAGCGCGGCCAGCAACACGACTGAGCGACCGGCTAAATGACGCATGTCTGAGCTCCTTTGTCACGTGGGGCTCCGCCCCACACCCCGGCTCGGTCGCTTGCGGGGACCCCTACGCCCCGCGCCGCTCCCTCGCAGGCGCGCCGTGCGCGCCTAGCCCGTTATGCGGAACGAGTACAAGACGGTCGTTTCGACCAGCATATCGGGCCCGAAACCCTGCCTCATTCGCATGGACATTGGCTTGAGAAGATATCTCGTCAGATGATACGGCGATTCATTGGCACCCGATGGAAAATTGCTGAGCCGCCGAATCCCCCTGATTGGTCTACTATTTTCTCTTGGGCACGACCCTTATGAAGCGACTCATCGTAGCCGTGAGCGCGGCCATGGCCTTGAGCGCTTGCATGCTGATCACGGACGCGGCCACGCGACTCGCGAACGATATCCGAGCGACCGCCGGTCAATTGAACGGACGTCCTGCCGGCACCCGCGACACCGTCGTGCATCAGCCACGCTCGTGGCCTGAGGGGTGCCCGGCACGCTACGAAGTCACGCTTCAGGCCAGCAGGCCTTCTTCGCCGAGCTGCGGCTCGCTCCTTGTCGGCTGCGTCGGCTCGGCCAATCACAAGGCGCTTGGCTACGACTACTCGACCACCTATCACTGCAACTTCGTCAGTGTGCCGCACGAATTGAAGGCACGGTATGATCCGGGGGCGCGGGCGACGATCGTTCTCGAAGTGTGCGAGCGCGGTGTGTGCGCAGTCGGTCTGGAGTAAGGGCCGGTCGAGGCGCTGAAGGCCCGGACGCCTTCAAAGTGGAGTAGGAGTCCGAGCCGCGCGGTATAATCACGCCGGTTGGGCCGGCCGGTTTCGCTCGTGACGATGTCGGCGGCCGGCGCGGATTGAATAGAATGGGTCCCATGGACGGTTTCGCTACGAGAGCGGCCCTGCTCGCGGCCGGACTGGCGCTGGCGGCCGGACCCGCTGCGGCTCAGGCTCCCCCTGCGAAACCAGGCGCCCGAGTCGAGGCCGCGCCGCGGACACCGGACGGCAAGCCCAATCTGAACGGCATCTGGCAGGTCTTCGGTGCGTCCGACTGGAACATCGAGCCCCATTCAGCGGAAGATGGCCGGCCCGCGGGCATGGGCATTGTCGTGGGGGGTGAGATTCCGTACCAGCCGGGGGCGCTGGAGCAGCGGCGGAAGAACTACGCGAACCGCCTGACCGCCGATCCGCTCGCGCGGTGTTTCCTGCCGGGCGTGCCGCGTGCGACGTACCTACCGTTTCCATTTGAAATCATCCAGACGCCAAAGCACATCGGCATCGCGCACGAGTACGCGCACGCCACGCGCACGATCTTTCTCGACGGCACGCCTCCTCTCAGCGATCTCGAATTCTGGATGGGCGACTCGCGTGGCCGGTGGGAAAAAGACACGCTCGTCATCGACACCATCAGCCTGAACGGCCAGGCCTGGCTCGACCACGCCGGGAACTTCTACAGCGAGGCCGCACGGCTCACCGAGCGGCTGACGCCTCGCGGGCCCAACCACATCGACTACGAGGTGACCATCGACGATCCCAAGGTGTTCACGCGCCCCTGGCAGATGCGGATGGTGTTGTATCGGCGGCTCGAAGCGAACCTCGAGCTGCTCGAGTACGAATGCGTCGAGCATTTCTACCTCAAGCTCCTCGAGCAACGAAAAGAGAAACGGTAGGCAGTCGATGCGAAAGCGCCCACTCTCGAGAGCGTGTTGCGACATGACTTCGCACGTGCATGTCATTTCGGTGCTAACGGTCGCCGCCGTCTTGGCGATGCCCCCTCTCGCTGCCGGCCAGGCGGCCGCCGACCGCGCCGCACCGACGACAGCGGCCCCAGGAACGGCGGCGAAGGCGCCACCGTACACGCC
>Ga0156018_1163_pt2 | contig 40672 bp, 50 predicted proteins | sample RifCSPlowO2_02_FD_107672 | JGI IMG/M metagenome (GOLD analysis project Ga0156018, IMG submission 107672) | Acidobacteria bacterium RIFCSPLOWO2_02_FULL_65_29 | reverse complement strand
GGAATTTTCGACACCAGCTCGCCCGAGCTGAAGCAAGCGCTCATGGCGAAGATCTGGCAGGCGTGGGGAAGGCAGTGAGTCGAATAGTCGAATAGTCGATAGTCGATAGTCGTTAGTCGATAGTCGTTAGTCCTGCCAGTGCCTTGATGGCGATGCGACTCACGAATCACGACTCACGACTCAAGACTAGCGACTCACGACTCACGACTCAAGACTAGCGACTCACGACTAACGACTAACGACTATGCTGGATGGCTTCTTCCCTCCACTGATCATCGCCGGCACGGCGGCGACGCTGATGGGCTGGCGGCGATTTGTCTTGAAGACCAGCCGCCCGGCCGTCGACCTCGCGTTCGTCGTCGCGCTGATGATCGTGGCCGCCGGCCTCGAGCTCGGCATGGGCAGGCCCGTGACGTATCGTCACGGCCCCGTCAGGCTCTGGTCTGGAGACATCACGAGCGATCAGAACTCACAGCAGATCGCCGATCCCTATGCCCTCACGCACGTCACGCACGGCGCGGCATTCTACGGCCTGACGTGGCTGGCGATGCGCCCGGCGTCGATCGCCACGCGCCTGCTCGTCGCCACCGGCGTCGAAGCCGCCTGGGAGGTGTACGAGAACACCGACACGGTGGTCGAGCGGTACCGGACGGAAACCATCTCGCTCGGCTACTACGGAGACAGCCTCATCAATTCTGCGGCCGACATCGTCGCGTGCATTGTCGGATTTCTGATGGCCTGGCGCCTGCCCCGGGCCGCGACGATCACGTGGGTGGTGCTGTTCGAGGTCATGCTGGTGTTCTGGATCCGCGATAACCTCACGCTCAACATCCTGATGCTCGTGTATCCAATTGAAGCCATCAAGGCGTGGCAGGCGGCGATCTGAACGCCGAGGGCGCCACGGCATATCATGGCGTGTGAGGTTAGGGGCTAGGGACTAGGGACTAGGGACTAGGAAGGTGCCAGCTGTCTTCTAGCCCCCAGCCCCTCGCCCCTACGCGATCAATATATGCACTACGTCCTTCTGTACGACGTCGTCGACGACATGGTCACCAAGCGAGCCCCGTATCGGGAGGAGCATCTGCGGCTCATTCGCGAAGGGCATGCCCGCGGCGAGATCGTCATGGCCGGAGCGGTCGGCGACCCGGTGGACGGTGCGCTACTGATTTTTCGCGCCGATTCGCCGCAGGTTGCCGAGCGCTTCGCAGCCGCCGATCCCTACGTCAAGCAGGGGCTCGTGATCCGCTGGAAGGTCAAGCCGTGGACCGTCGTCGCGGGAGCGTAGCCGCACGCCAGGCTTCGGCAGACGCTCGCAGCTTGCGACTAGCGGCTACCGACTAACGACTAGCGACTAGCGACTAGCGACTAGCGACTAGCGACTAACATGCCCGTCGCCTCCCCTCCCGGCCCGCGGCGCTCGATCCGCACGCTCCTCGTCTACGGCCCCGGACGGGACCCGCTGTCGTTTTTCGGGAACCTGGCCCGCACGTACGGCGATCTCGCCCACGTCCACATGGCGGGAGAGCACGTCTACCTCGTCAACGATCCTCGCGCGATCCGCGACATCCTGGTCACCGACCAGCGCCTGTTCATGAAGGGCCGCGGCCTCGATCGGGCCAAGCGGCTGCTCGGCGAAGGCCTGCTCACGAGCGAGGGGGCCGTGCACGTGCGCCAGCGGCGTCTGATGCAGCCCGCCTTCCATCGCGATCGGATTGCGTCGTACGCGAGCGTGATGACCGAGTTCTCCGACCGCGTCCGCCGCGGTTGGACCGACGGGGGGACGATTGACGCCGCGCAGGACATGGCAAGGCTCACTCTCGGCGTCGTCGGAAAGACGCTGTTTGACGCCGACGTCGAGTCGCAGGCGAAGGAAGTGGGCAAGGCGCTCGCGGCGACGATGGAATCGTTCTGGATGCTGATGCTGCCGTTCCCGGATCTGCTGGAACGGCTGCCGATTCCGGCACTGCGCCGGAGCCGCGCGGCGCGCGAAACGCTCGACAGAATCATCTATGCGATGATCGCCGAGCGCCGCACGTCGCCGAGCGACCGCGGCGATCTACTGTCGATGCTTCTGATGGCGCAAGACGAAGAAGCTGGCGGCCAGGGAATGAGCGACCTCGAGGTCCGCGACGAAGCGATGACCATCTTCCTCGCCGGCCACGAGACAACGGCGAACGCGCTGGCGTGGACGTGGTACCTGTTGAGCCAGACGCCAGAGGTCGAGGCAGCGCTGCACGAGGAGATCGATCGCGTGCTCGGCGGCCGACTGCCGACTGTTGCCGACATCCCGGCGCTGCCCTTCGTCGAGAAGGTCGTCACCGAGTCGATGCGGCTGTATCCCCCCGCATGGATCATCGGGCGGCGCGCGCTCGAGGACTACGAGGTCGGCGAGTATCTGATTCCCGCCCGGTCGATCGTCGTGATGAGTCCTTACCTGGTGCACCGCGACGCAAGGTACTTTCCGGACCCGGAGCGTTTCTGGCCGGATCGCTGGACCGCCGAGTTCAAGGCCCGGCTCCAGCCGTTCGCGTATTTTCCGTTTGGGGGCGGTGCGCGCCGATGCATCGGCGAGTCGTTTGCCTGGATGGAGCTCGTCCTCGTCGTCAGCACCATCGCCCAGCGATGGCGCCTGCGTCTCGTGCCCGGCCGTTCGGTGGTGCCGCAACCGGTCGTCACGCTGCGGGTGAAGGGCGGGCTCAGGATGAACACGCAATTAAGAATTAAGAATTGAGAATTAAGAATGCGTCTCGATCGGCCTCCTGGTTAGCTCATCGTCGTGTCTCGTTACGAATTCTTAATTCTTAATTCCGAATTCTTAATTGCCTGACCCTGTCCTCTCCCGCTTCGCTCCCGCACCAACCGGATTCCTGCATCTGGGCCACGTCCTCAATGCGATCTACGTCTGGGGTGTGACCGGCGCGCGCGGCGGGCGCGTGTTGCTGCGCATCGAGGATCACGACCGGCAGCGAAGTCGGGCCGAGTACGAGAGGGCGATTCTCGACGATCTCGACTGGCTCGGCTTCCGGTCGCCTGAGCCGCTTGTCCGCCAGAGCGAACGCCACGCCGTCTACGAATCCGCCCTCGCACGGTTGCGTGCGGACGGGCTCGTCTACGCGTGTGAGTGCTCGCGGAGCGAGATCTCGGCGGCGGGGAAGTCCGGCAGCGAGCTCAGGTATCCGGGCACGTGCTCGGGTAAGGGCCTGCCGGAACGGCCCGGCCTTGGCACGCGGGTGCGCCTGGCGCCCTCGATCGAGCGCTTCGAGGATCTCGCGCACAGCGTGTGCGAACAGCAGCCTTCGGCGCAGTGCGGCGACCTGCTGGTCCGCGACCGGGAGGGCAACTGGACCTATCAGTTCGTGGCGACCATCGACGATTTCGAGCAGAGTGTGACGCTGGTGATCCGAGGCGACGATCTGCTCGCGTCGACCGGCCGGCAGATCCAGCTCGCGAGGCTGCTCGGTCGGACCGCCCCGCCGCGGTTTCTGCATCACACGCTGATCATGAAAACGCCCACGCAGAAGTTGAGCAAGTCGGATGGGGATACGGGCGTTCGCGATTCCCGAGCCAGGGGCTGGACCGCGCCGCAGGTCATCGGCCACGCGGCGCTGCTGGCAGGACTCATCGATCGGCCGCACGACGTGGCCGCGAGCCGTGTGTCGAGCCTATTTTGATCCTAGCCAAGGTCGGTTTCAGCGAGCCGATGCCCGGTGACGCCTTCTTGGCTTTGCCGGACCTCAAGACGAGAGTCCCAGCAAACAATATGCGCACCAGCTTCTGGTAGGACTCCAGCCGATGGCCGGCCCCCAGCTAGCTGCCGATATACTGACAGGCGCCGACAATCGTTGACTCCAAGTGAATGACAGCTTCAGTGTGGGAGGTGGAGCGGATCGACGGGCCCCAGGGCGGTCGCACAAAGCCGCTCATCGTCGCGAGTGTCCTTCGCGGTGCAGCCGGCGAGCCAATGGAACGACGCGATATGCTGACGAAGGCGATTGGTTTACCAGAGACCACCGAGAAGAGTCTGTTTGCTGAGTACTTTGGCGCACGCCTAGCGGTGGAGTTTGGAATCGACGCTCCCTTGACCTTTATCGTCGATCTCAGTTCCGAGCTCCTCGCGGCATCCTCCGAACAATTGAAAGAATGGGGTGTCGCGCCGAAGCCGGGCCAAGCAGTGACCTATTCGAGGACGGGCTTCGCAGGAGTCTGGCATGAAAGCAGTCCCCTACACATTCGCCGTCATCCGTTATATCCATGATCGTGGCGCCGGCGAGATTCTGAACGTTGGCGTGGTAGTGTGCGCCCCGGAGGCCGGTTTCATCGGTGCAAGGGTCGAGCAGAAGTTCGAGCGGCTCTCGAAAGCCTTCTCAGGATTCGACGGTGATGGTTATCGAAGAGCACTGGCTCGCTTCTCCGAGTCCGTGCAGCGACTCCGGCCCCGTTTAGATGAACTGCCTGGGTTGCGACCCATCCCAACGACCGCTCCAGAGATCATTCGCCTGATCTGGCCTGATCTTGATCTGAGCCTGTCGGCTGGACCTGTGCTCTCAGGAATCGCCACGGAACCAATGGATCGGGTCACTGAGACGCTGTTCGCACGCATGGTGTCATCTCAGGGCGCGGCGAGGCCAGATGTTGAAAGGCGAAGTGACGAGGAGGTCTGGGTGGGATATCAGAATTCTCTTCGGAACGTAAGAATCAGCCACCGGCTAACCGAGAAGGTATTCACCGGACCAGACTTCGAGATCAAGTTTGACCACGCGTTCCAGAATCAGAAATGGCACGCCGTCCAACCTGTCACAATGGACTTTATTCGAGCCGAGTCCTTGCAAGACAAGGCTACGAAATGGCTGGGTACCGCGTCGGTGCTCGAAGGACATCCTCAGATAGGGATGCTTCACATTTTGCTTGGCGAACCACGTCTCGAGTCTCACCGGCCGGCATACGAAAAGGCAAAGAACCTGCTCCATAAGATGAAACTTCGGCACGAGATCTTTGAGGAGCGAGATGCGGAGGCATTTGCCGAGCAACTCGCCGCTTACATGCGTGAACATGGCATCGTAGAGGACGAATAACATCACGGTTTAGTGCCCACGTGCCAGGTTAAACCCACCGGCTTTCAGCCGGTCAGCTTCGAGCAGTTCTGATCAGATCATCTGCGTCGGATTAGCGCGCACGTGGGCATAGTGAAGACCACGATTCTTCCTATGAAAGAACTACCGCACGCAGGCGGCGCGGCTGCGACTTTCAGTCGCGCGCAGAGTCTACCGCCTTTAAAGGCGGTAGTTCTTTCAACGTCCGTCATGCAGGATCTCCGCCTTGCCTTCCGCGCGCTTCGCGCGACGCCCGTCGTCACGGCTGTCGCGGTTCTGTCTCTCGCACTGGGCATCGGCGCGAACACCGCGATTTTCTCCCTGGTCGCCAGCCTGCTCCTGCGCCCGCTGCCGGTCGCTGAACCCGAGCGCCTCGTCACGCTCGCATCGGGTTCCGCGTTCCCTGAGGCCCCGTACAGCTACGCAACCTTCGATCAAATCCGTCGGCATACGGAGCTGTTCGACGGCGCACTCGCGTCATCGCTCCTCGGGAGGGAGTCTCTGACAATTGGCGGCGAGACCGAGCGTGTCGAGAGTCTGTTTGTCAGCGGCGACTTCTTCACAACGCTTGGGGTTCCCGCACTCCTTGGCCGCACCCTGGTGCCAGCCGACGATGTGGCTGGCGGCGGTTTGGATGGCCCCGTGGCGATGATCAGCTATCGACTGTGGCAAAGCCGGCTCGGCGGCGCGGCCAGCGTCATCGGCACTCCACTCACCATCGGGCGGGTCCCGGTCACGATTGTCGGAGTGACGCCACCGGAGTTCTTCGGACTCGAGGTCGGACGGGCGTTCGACATCGCGCTGCCCGTCAAGATACAGCCCTTGATAGAGCCGGCCACGCCGCTGGACGATGATCTGGTGTGGCTCAGCATCATGCTGCGGCTCAAGGCGGGTCAGTCGCTCGAAGCGGCTACCACAGCCCTTCGCGCCGTTCAGCCACAGATTCGAGCCGCTGCCATGCCGCGGACGTTCAGGGCCGCCGAGTTTCTGAAGGATCCGCTCACGCTTAACCCGGCGGGCGCGGGAGTTTCGGCACTACGCCAACGTTTCGGGCAGCCGCTCGTCGCAGTCTTTGCCGTCGTCGCGTTGGTGGTGCTCATCGCGTGCGCCAACATCGCAAACCTGATGCTGGCTCGGGGCGCCGCGCGTCAACATGAACTGAGCGTGCGCCTCGCGCTGGGTGCCTCACCTTGGCGGCTCGCACGCCAATCCTTCGTCGAGAGCCTCGTTCTCGCAGCGATCGGCTCGATCGTCGGGCTTGCATTTGCCGCCTGGGCAGGTCAGGCGCTCGTGGCCCAGTTGTCAACCTCAACGACACGCGCATTTCTCCACCTGCCGCTCGACTGGAGAGTGCTGGCGTTTACAGGCGCGACAATGATCGCGACGGCGCTGCTCTTTGGCACGGCGCCAGCGCTTTGCGCGACGCGGTCGGCGCCGATGGATGCGTTGAAAGACCGCAGGGCCGCCGGCCGCTCCTTCGGCTTCAGCGCAGCGAACAGCCTTATCGTGGCGCAGGTGGCGTTGTCGCTGATGCTCGTGGTGGCCGCAGGTCTCTTCGTCCGGACGTTTGATCGGCTGGCGCGCGCGCCCCTCGGATTCGATCGTGATCGCACGGTGGTGGTCACCCTGGCGGCTCCGACGATTCTGGCTGGCGACCGCAATCCTTTCTACCACCGGCTGGTCAGCGCCGCCTCGGCCGTTCCCGGCGTCGCGTACGCCGGCGGGTCGCTCAATCCGCCTCTGATCGGCGTTCTCAGGGGTGACCTCGTGGTTTCGGCGCCCGGTGTCACGCCCCCACCCGACGCTGAACGCATTTCGCAGTCGAATGAAACGACCCCAGGATGGTTTTCGGCCTATGGAACCGTGGTTCGCGCGGGCCGCGACTTCGACGATCACGACACGACAGCCGCACCTCCCGTGATGCTGGTCAACGAGGCATTCGTACGCCGGTACTTTCCGGACCGCAGCCTGATCGGGACGACGCTTGCGGTGACGTTCCGTGCCGCTCCTCTCGGTGATCACCTGCTAGGATCGAGGACGGTGGTCGGCGTTGTTGGCGACGCTGTGTATCGGTCGATCCGCGAGCCGGTACGGCCGGCCGTCTATTTTCCGCTGGCCCAGCGGGACGGCCCGCTCCTCTTCGATAATTTCTACATCGCTGTGAGGTCGTCAACGGAATCGCCGGTCCTCTTGACGCGCAGCCTGACCGCGGCGCTGACCTCGGTCAGCCGCGATCTCACCCTGACATTCCGTCCGCTGGCTCAGCAGGTCAACGACTCGCTCGTTCAGGACCGCCTCGTCGCGATGCTGTCAGGCTTCTTCGGCGGGCTCGCGCTTTTGCTGGCGGGGCTCGGACTGTACGGTGTCACGTCGTATTCGGTCGCGAGGCGGCGCGCCGACATCGGCATTCGCATGGCGTTGGGGGCGGCCCCAGCCGGCGTCGTGCGTCTCGTGCTGACCCGTGTGGCCGTGCTCGTCGGGCTCGGCGTAATCCTCGGCGTCGGCACGAGCGCGTGGGCGTCGAGATTCGTGGCGCCGCTCCTGTACGGTCTCGAGCCGCGGGATCCGCTCACGCTCGTCGGGGCTGTGCTCGTCTTGTCTGCGGTGGGGGCGTTGGCCGGCTGGCTTCCTGCCCGGCGCGCTTCGCGCCTCGATCCGGCGGCGGTGTTGCGGGAGGGCTGACGAGCGAGGTGCGCGACCGCAGGCGCCGCCGAGGGGCGCAACCGCCTGTTGGGCATCTCTGCGAACTCTGCGGGCTCTGCGGTGATCGTCGTACATTGTCGTGTTTGTGTCTTCTTCGTGTCTTCGTGCCTTCGTGGCCCTACCTTCTCGTCGCGTTCAGGTGGCGCATCCCTTCGGCCGCGTCGATCAAGCGGATGAACTCGGCGCGGTGCCCGTGGGGATCGGCGCCCTTGAATCTCGCCGCCAGCGTACGCGCGTCGGCATACGACGAGCTCCCCTTGAACTCGCTGTCGCGAAGCAGCATGCCGAACTCGGCCACTGCCGCCGCGAAACCCAGCTCGGGCGTCATTGCCGTCTTGGTCGGGACGGTGACCGACAGCAGCGAGCTCTCCGACGCCTCGGGCTGCTTGTAGCGCAGCTTCACGGTCATCGTTTCGTCGAGCCGCGCGTCCGCCGACGAGGTTGACGGCTGCTGGTACTTCAAGGGATCGATACCCGGAATGTCGATCTTCTCGCCGGCTGGCACGAGCTCGTACAGCGCCGTCACCGAGTGGCCCGCGCCCATGTCGCCGGCGTCTTTCTTGTCGTTGTTGAAGTCCTGATCCTGCAGGAGGCGATTCTCGTATCCGATCAGGCGATACGCGGCGACCGTTCGCGGGTTGAATTCGACCTGCAGCTTCACGTCCTTGGCCACGGTGACGAGCGTGCCGCCGGCTTGCTCGACGAGCACCTTCTGCGCCTCGGCCAGCGAATCGATGTAGAAGTAATTGCCGTTCCCCTTGTCTGCCAGCTTCTCCATCGTTGAATCTTTGAGGTTGCCCATCCCGTAGCCGAGCACCGACAGGCTGATGCCGCTCTCGCGCTCCTCTTCGATCAGGCGGCTCAGGTCGCCCTGGTTCGTCACGCCGACGTTGAAGTCGCCGTCGGTGGTCAGAATCACGCGGTTGACGCCGCCCTTGACGAAGTGATCCTGCGCCACCTGATACGCGAGGCGGATGCCCTGCGCGCCGTCGGTCGATCCGCCGGCCTGCAGCCGGTTGAGGGACTCCAGAATGGTCGTCGTATCGCTGCCCGAGGTCGACGGCAGCACGAGGCCGGCCGCGCCCGCATACACGACAATCGCGACGCGATCCTTCTCCGTCAGGTTGGGCGCGAGCATCGCGAGCGAGCCTTTCACGAGCGGCAGCTTGTTCGCGTCCATCATCGAGCCGGAGACGTCGATCAAGAACACTAGATTTCTCGGCGGCACGCGGCTGGAGTCGAGTGTTCTGGCTTGAAGCCCCACGAGCGCGAGACGATGACGTGGGTTCCAGGGCGCGCCGGCAATCGCGGTCGTGATCGAGAACGGCTGCCCGTCTTTCGGCTGCGGGTAGTCGTACGAGAAGTAATTGATCAGCTCTTCGATCCGGACCGCGTCCTTCGGCGGCGTCTGCGCCTGGTTCAGGAAGCGCCGGACATTCGAATAGGACGCCGTGTCGACGTCGATCGAGAAGGTCGACAACGGCTTTCGGCCGACCTCCGTCCACTGGTTGTCGTCGATCTTGTCGTACGCCTCGGTGTTGAACTCCTGGCGCGCCATGAGTGCGCGCCCGGGGTGGAAGAGACCGCCAACCACGCCTCCGATGACACCGCCCAGCGTGGCGGGGGCGTGAGCGCTGTCGACCTTGGCGGTTTCTCTGTTGACTGCGATGCTCTCGGCTGCGGACGCCACAGCCATCGCGATGCTCACCTTCGCGGTCGCGCCGGGCTGTACGAGGACCTCCGTAGGGGCGGACCTCAGGCCGGCAAGCGCGGAGGTGATCGTGTACCGCCCGGGCGGCAGGCTCAGAAACGTGAACTCGCCTTTCTGGTTCGAGACGGTGGTCCTCGTCGTGGTCGTGATCGATGGGCTAGTGAGAGTGAGTGTCACGCCCGGCAACAGGGCGCCGGCCGCGTCTTTGACGACCCCGGTGATCTGGCCGGGTCGTGCCTGAGCGCCCAGCCCGCCGATCAACGCCACTGTCGCCATCCACACGAGGGCCAGCACGGCGAACTTGCGCATACATCCTCCGCGACTTGGGGCGACGCTGGCGGCGTCCTGCACTTGGTCTAGACCCTGCCCGCGCGCATTTGGTCTTAGAACGATCGACAGGCGGATCCTTGCATCGCGTGTTCGGCGGGCCAGGGAGGTCGGGGGAGGCCCGGTAGGGCAGGTGGGTTGGTCGAGCGCGACGAGGCTCTACTCGTCGCGATGCACAGTGGCGGGAGAAAACGCGGGCAGGCACACAGCGATGTACTCCGCCCCACCCTCGTCAGGTGTGCTGTAGCGGATCCATTCGCCAGGCGCGGCGACGATGGCCTGGCCGGCGCGGACGTCGAGGGCGCCTCCGGCGTGTTCGACGCGCAGGAGGCCGCGAAGGACCACCGTGATCTCCTCGAACTCGGGCCGCTGGCCGGGCTCCTGCCAGCCGCTGGGCGAGATCATCCGCGCCACGCTCACGCCGGCGTGCCCGGAGTTCACGCGGCCCGCGAATTCCTGAATCTGCTTCGGCTTGTTGCCGGCCGACGCGATCACCGTTGGCCCCTCAATCAGCCTCGGCATGGCCCCCTCCGACCTGTGAGAACATTGCGAACAACGATTACGGCAGAACCCGCAGAGTCGATCAGTCGGTGTATCCGCGTGCTCCGCGCGATCTCGTCGTGGCGGGGCTCACAACGCATTCTCACATATAACCGTGATGAAACCCATCTGCGACACCATCCTCGATGCCATCGGCGACACTCCGATGGTGCGCATCAACACGATCACGAAGGGGCTGGTCAGCGCGACGGTCCTGGCCAAGATCGAAACGTTCAATCCGGGCAATTCCATCAAAGACCGGATGGCCGTGAAAATGATCGAGGACGCCGAGCGCGCGGGCCTGCTCAAGCCCGGCGGGACGATCATCGAAGGCACATCGGGCAACACCGGCATGGGCCTGGCGATTGCCGCCGTCGTGAAGGGCTACAAGTGCATTTTCACGACCACCGACAAGCAATCGAAGGAGAAGGTCGACGCGCTGAAGGCGTTCGGCGCCGAGGTCATCGTGTGCCCGACGAACGTGGATCCTGAAGATCCTCGCTCCTACTACTCGGTGTCGTCGCGCCTCGTCGAGCAAACCCCCAATTCATGGAAGGCGAACCAGTACGACAACTTGTCGAACTCCGCAGCGCACTACGAGCAGACGGGGCCGGAAATCTGGGAGCAGACCGGAGGCCGGATCACGCACCTGGTGGTCGGGGTCGGCACGGGCGGTACGGCCACCGGGGCTGGACGGTACCTCAAAGAGCAGAACCCCGCCATCAAGGTCTGGGGCATCGACACGTACGGCTCGGTGTTCAAGAAGTACAAGGAGGCCGGCGTCTTCGACAAGCACGAAATCTATCCGTACATCACTGAAGGGATCGGCGAAGACTTCCTGCCGAAGAACGTCGATTTCTCGATCATCGATCACTTCGAGAAGGTCACCGACAAGGACGCGGCGATCATGACGCGCCGGATCGCGCGCGAGGAAGGCATCTTCGCGGGCAACTCGGCCGGGTCCGCGATGGCCGGCCTGCTCCAGTTGAGAGACCGGTTCGACGAACGCGACCTGGTGGTCGTGATCTTCAGCGACCACGGATCCCGCTACCTCGGCAAGATGTTCGACGACGACTGGATGCGGGAGAAGGGCTTCCTCGAGGGAAGCGGCATGACAGCGCGCGATCTGGTCGCGGCCGGTGTGTCGGGCGAGCTCTGCTCGATCGAGTCGAACGAGCCGGTCGAGCACGCGGTGGTGCTGATGAGCGAGCACGACTTCTCGCAGATTTCCATCACGCGCGAAAAGCGGCTCGTGGGATCGCTGAACGAAGCCAGACTCTACGCCGAGCTGGTGAGGAGTCCAGCGGTGAAGCGCGAGCCGGTCGAGTCGATCATGCTGCCGGCGTTTCCGTTCGTGGACATCTCCACGCCCGTCGACCTGCTGTCGACGATGATCACGCCCGAGAATCCGGCGGTGCTGGTCCGTGATTTCAAGACGGAGAAGACGTTCATCATCACGCGGTCCGACCTCATTCGCGTGCTATAAGAGAACCATTGCGACATCATGGCGTTCACCGCCGAGGACGCAAAGGACGCCGAGCGAGTGTCCCTCAGCGCAGTGTTGCGCTACACTCCTGAAACACCAATGTCTTTTTCGTGTTTTCGTGTCTTCGTGCCTTTGTGGCCGCGAAGCGCCGATTGTCTTCTTCGTGTCTTCGTGTCTTCGTGGCCAAAGGGGCACCCATGAGAAGGCCTGTGCTCGTCCTGGTTCTGGCGGCAATCGCCTCGACGCTCGTCCTCGCACAGTCCGACAGGCTCGATTACCAGACGATCGGCCGCATCCGCGACGAAGGCCTCAACCGGTCGCAGGTGATGGACCACGTCTCGTGGCTCTCGGACGTCTACGGGCCGCGCCTCACCGGCTCACCCGCCATCCAGCAGGCGAGCGAATGGGCGATGAAGACATTCACCGGGTGGGGTCTGGCCAACATCCATCAGGAACGCTTCGCGTTCGGCAAAGGCTGGTCGCTCGTGCGTTTCCACGCGAACATGCTCGAGCCCCAGGTGCAGCCGATCATCGGCTACCCGCGCGAGTGGTCGCCGGGCACACGCGGCACCGTCACCGCCGACGTCGTGCGCGTGTCGATCGCTTCGGACGCCGATTTCTCCAAGTACCGCGGCAAGCTCGCGGGAAAGGTCGTGCTGACGCAGCCGACGCGCGTCGTCCGGCTCCTCGAAGGTCCCGTCATTCTGCGCATGGACGGACCGGCCACCCTCGAAGCGGAAACCACGCCGGTGCCGCCCGCACGCGGCGGCGGTGCGGGCATCGGTGGCGGGGACGCGGCGGCAGCGCCGGCTCAGAACGCGGCGGCGTTCCGGCGGGCGCTGGACGATTTCTACAAGGCCGAAGGCGTCGTGGCACTGTTCGACCGCGGTAGCGACAGCGACATGGCGGCCGGCGGCAGCGACCTGTCGTGGCAAACGCAGCGCCCCGACGGCGGCACGCTGTTCCCGAGCGGCGCTCTCGCCCGCGACCAGAACGCGGGCCAGAATGTGCCTGCGGTGACGCTGGCCGTCGAGCACTACAACCGCATGGTTCGCGTGCTCGACAAGGGCGTGCCCGTCAAGGTCGAGCTGAACGTCGATACGAGGTTCTACGACGAGACGACGCCGAACGGCTTCAACACCATCGCGGAGCTTCCGGGTAGCGACCTTGCGTCCGAGATCGTGCTTCTCGGCGCGCACTTCGATTCTCATCCGTACGCCACCGGCGCCACCGACAACGCGACGGGCAGTGCCGCCATGATGGAAGCCATTCGCCTGCTCAAGACACTTGGTGTGAAGCCGCGCCGCACGATTCGGATCGCGCTCTGGGGCGCCGAAGAGCAGGGGCTGCTCGGGTCGCGCGCCTACGTGCGCGAGCACCTGGCCGATATCGAGACGATGGCGCTCAAGCCCGAGCACGCGAAGCTGTCGGTGTATTTCAACTCCGACAACGGCACCGGCCGCGTGCGCGGCGTGTGGCTGCAGAACAACCTGGCCGTGCGGCCGATTTTCCAGTCGTGGATCGAGCCGCTCCGCGACCTCGGCGTCACGACGCTCAGCCCGCGATCGGTGTCGCAGACCGATCACGTGTCGTTCGACAACGCTGGCATTCCCGCGTTCCAGTTCCTCGTGGAACGGCTCGAGTACAACTCGCGCACGCACCATTCGAACATGGACACGTTCGATCGCGTGCAGCGGGAGGACATGGTCCAGCAGGCGACGGTCATTGCGATCTTCGCCTACAACGCCGCGATGCGGGACGACAAACTCCCGCGCAAGGCACTGCCCGCGCCCGTGCGCGGACGCGGCGCGGCGCCGTCAGCGCAAAATCGCTAGTAGGCCGGGTCCTGTTCTTCGGACCCGGCTGGCAGGGTCCGAGGCGGGTCTACAAGGCAAGACCCGCCCTACGCGCAGAATCGGTAGCGCAGACGTACCCGCCCTGCCTGCCCCGGCCGCTCTGCCAGCCCTATCTCGACGCCTGGCTGGTGCTCTTCGCGGGCGTCATCAGCGAATCCCAGTGCCGCCCGGCCGACTCGACGATCGGCGGAACGTCCCGCTGCAGGATGTAGCGTTCCGCGGCGAGCGTGTTGGCCGACTCCTGGACCTTCTTCAGGTAATCGGCGCGCGACGGATACCGCTCCGCGATGGACGTCCGCGGATCCTTCAGCTTCTCGCGCTCCGCACGCGTCGTCGGCAATGGAATGTACGCGCCAGCCATCGCGATCAGCACATCCGGTAAGCCGATCCGCTCGCTCCTGAAATTCCATCCGGTGAGCGTCGCCAGCGGCACCGCCTGCTCCGGTAGGCGGATGCCCGCGATGTCGTTGCCGTCGGCGTCAACTCTCGGCACCATGAAAGGCAGCGCCGAGTAGGGCCCGGCGACGTCGCTCCTGTAGCCGCCCGGCACGTGCGCCGGCCACTTCACGCCGGGGATGGCGGGGAACTTCAGGTTGTCGCGTGCCACGAGCGTCAGGTCCGACAGCGTCGGATGGCGGCTCGGCGGCGGTGCCGTGCCTTGGCGCACCCACGCGTCGAGAGCGGCGAGCAGCCCGCGCTGTGCCCACCGGTAGTCGTTGGTGTTTTCCTTGAACTCGCCGCCGTTATCGGCCGCCGGAAAGCTGCCGGCGCCGTGTTTGGTGCCGGCCAGCAGATACACGCGCACGTGTGGCGCGTCCTCGACGTCTTCGCGGCCGTCGAGCGATGTGTGGCGAAGCGCCGCCACGCGCCCGCGATCCCAGTACTCCGAACCAGTGTCCACGAACATCAACTTCGGCTCGAGCCCGGCCGGAATCCGTGCGCCCAGACCATCCTGCTTGCCCGTCAGCGGATCGATGGTCGTCTTGTACAAGAACGGAAACTTCGTCTGCGTGAACGAGCCGAGCTCGTTCGGCTGCGCGAAGCGCTCGTTGAAGCTCCCCATGCCAGTGGCGCCTGTCTGCACGAAAGCGCCGTCGAAGGCCTTGCGGCCCTGTTCGTCGACCGTAAAACCCTCGTAGATGATGTGGCGAATCAGCCGCCCGGTCTGCGAGGCGCCGTACATGTAGGTGTATCGGGCGGGAGCAATAGGGCTCGCGCCGAATTTCAGCGACGAGGCCATGTCCCGGATCGCGGCCAGGCCGAGGCCGGCAACTGGCGGGTTCTTCGTTTCGTACGCGACCTCGTAGGTGAGGCCTGCCCTGAATCCTGTCTCGAGATGAATGAAGCTCGGATCGGCGACCGGCTTGCCGTTTTCCATCTTCGCGAATTGCCACTGGTCGCGCGGAATCAGCCGGACCGGCGCGTAAATGCCCTCACGCTCGGTCAACCGATAGCTCGGATCGTTCGGGTCGAGCGCCGGGTACGCGCGCGTGTTGTAGCCATTGGCCGCGTACTCGAACGCCAACGTCGGCTGGTTCGAGATGAACCACATCCTCACCCAGCCGGTGATGGGCGTGCCGTTGTCGGTGGCGATCGGCGCGTCGAAGCCCACGAGCCCGCGGCCTTTCGCGACGTCGAACTGCCAGCCCACCATGACCAGCGTATAGCCCTGCTCCAACAGGTACGCGTCGCCGAAGTCGGCTTCGGTCGTCGGGTCCACCGATCCGCCGCCGCGGCTGAACACGCGAAGCAGCGCTTTGTTTCCACGATTGACGATGTCGAAGAGGACGACGCCGTTGCCGCGGGCGGAGTTCTTCGGCTTGATGATGTACAGGTCGGAGGAGAACTCGACCTTGCCCTGCGCATTCTTTGGCGCCTTGTCGAGGTCGACGATGATTCGATTGTGCGGGTTGTTCGGGTCGACCGCGAAGTAGACCTTCCCGACGAGTTTCTCGTATGGTCCGGCGGCGCCGAATGCCTTCCCGCCGAGCACGTCCTCCCGCCGTTGGATGTCGACGCGGGTCACGTCGGCTCCGCCGCGCGCCGGCGCGAGGAGCAAGAGCAGTCCGACGAGTGCCAGACGCCGTAGTCCAATCCGTGTCGTCATGACTGTGTTCTCCTGAGAATGCGTTGCAGAATTCACCGCACTATCTTGCCACCATTCGGGGCGGGCCGGGCGCCAGAAGTGAAGAGTGAAACTCTTCTTCCTGGACTATGATCGCGTCCGTCGATGGGCCAGCTTCTCGCCATCACCCGCGCCGTGAGCCCCGCGATCGCGCGGTGCGAGCTCACACATCTCTCGCGCGTGCCGATCGATCCGGACAAAGCGGCGGCCCAGCACGCGGACTACGAGCGCGCCCTCGAGCGGATGGGGTGCGCGGTCCGTCGCATAGCCGCCGGTCAGGACCTTCCCGACTCGGTGTTCATCGAGGACGCGGCGGTCGTGCTCGACGAAGTGGCGATCGTCACGCGGCCCGGCGCCGAGTCGCGCCGCGCCGAAGCGCCGGGCGTGGCCGAGGCGCTCGAGCCCTATCGACCGCTCCTCGTCTTGGAGCCGCCAGGGACGCTGGATGGCGGCGACGTGCTGGTGGTCGGCCGGTCGATGTTCATCGGCACGTCGAGGCGCACCAACCTGGCGGGCATCGAGCAGATGCGGCACATCGCGGCCCCACTGGGCTACGCCGTGCGTCCGGTGTCGGTACGCGGCTGTCTTCACCTGAAGTCGGCGGTGACCTCGATCGACGACCAGACGCTGCTCGTCAATCGCGCGTGGGCGCCGCTCGAGGAGCTCCGCGGCTTCAAGTTCCTCGACGTCGATCCGGGCGAGCCGTCCGCCGCCAACATCGTTCGCGTCGGCACCCGGTTGCTCTATAGCGCGTCGTTTCCGCGCACGCGAGCGCGCATCGAGCGGCGAGGCTTCGATGTGACCGCGGTCGACGTCAGTGAGCTCGCCAAGGCCGAAGGCGCTGTGACATGCTGTAGTCTGATCTTCGAGGAGTCCGATTGCCTTTCAGCGGCCTGAGTCTCAATCCGAATCTGGTCCGAGGCCTCAAGGACCTGGGGTTCACGCGTCCGACACCGATCCAGGCCGACGCCATTCCACCGGCGCTCGCCGGCCGCGATCTGCTGGCCTGCGCGATGACCGGAAGCGGCAAGACGGCGGCGTTTCTGCTGCCGATTCTGCACAAGCTCATCGATCGTCCTCGCGGCACCACGCGCGCGCTGGTGCTCACGCCGACGCGCGAGCTCGCCGCGCAGATTCTCGAGGACCTGAACGATCTCGCCATCCACACGCCCATCACGGCCGCGTCGGTGTTCGGCGGCGTGGGTATGGGTCCCCAGGAACACGCGTTTCGAAGCGGCGTCGATGTGATCGTCGCCACGCCGGGGCGGCTCCTCGATCATTTCCGCAGGCCGTACGCGAAGCTGGCCGGCCTCGAGTACCTGGTGCTCGACGAGGCCGATCGCATGCTCGACATGGGGTTTTTGCCCGACATTCGCCGCGTGCTTCGGCACCTGCCGCCGCGCCGACAGACGCTATTTTTCAGCGCCACCATCCCCCCGCCGATTGCGGAGCTCTCCCGCGAGATGCTGCGCGACCCGGCGACGATCAACCTCGAGCGCCGCGCGACGCCGGCGACCGGTATCACCCACGCCGTGTATCCCGTGCCGCAGCACCTCAAGCCATCGCTCCTCGTACACCTGCTGAAGAAGGGCGACATGCACGACGCGCTCGTGTTCACGAGGACGAAGCACCGGGCAGATCGTCTGGCCAAACACCTGGTCCAGCACGGACTTCGGACCGAGCGGATCCACGGCAACCGGTCGCAGGCGCAGCGGACCGAGGCGCTCGCGGGATTCAAGAGCGGGAAATACCAGGTGCTCGTGGCGACCGACATCGCGGCCCGCGGCATCGACGTGACGGAGCTCGGCCACGTCGTGAACTTCGACGTGTCGAACGTGCCCGAGGACTACATCCATCGCGTCGGGCGCACGGCGCGCGCCGAAGCCACCGGGTCGGCGTTCACCTTCGTCTCGCCGGAGGAAGAAGGCAGCCTGCGCGCCATCGAACGCATGATCAACAGACGGCTTCCGCGCGTGACCGTTCCCGATTTCGACTACGCGGCGCGGCAGGAGGCTCGACTCGAAGTGCCGCTCGCGCAGCGTATCGCGCAGATCCGCGCCCGAAAGGCCGACGAGCGCGCACGTGCGAGCGCGAACGCTCAGCGCCGCGCGGCGGACGTTCGGCGCGGCACGACCCATCAGTCCCCCCGTCCCGATGGTCACGCCCCGCATGCCCCGGGCGGCGGCCGCGGGCCCTCGCGCCCGTGGCACGGCCGCCGGAAAGGGTAAATGGATCCCAAGCGTGAGCTCCTGCGCCATGTGGTCGCCACGATTGCGTACCGCGGTGCGAAATCGGTGCGCGACGCGCCGTCGACCTTCGCGTCCTTCCGGATTGGCGAGACGACGCGCACGCCGGCGCGCATCCTGGCGCACGTGGGCGACCTCTTCGACTGGGCCCTGTCGATTGCCAAGGGGAAGCAGGAGTGGCACGACTCGACGCCTCTCGAATGGGACCAGGAGGTCGTGCGCTTTTTCGAGGCGATCGGGCGCTTCGACGCGTACCTGGTGTCCGACGCGCCGCTCGGGTGCCCAGCCGAGCAGATTGTTCAGGGCCCCCTCGCCGACGCGCTGACTCACATCGGTCAGCTCGCCATGCTCCGTCGCCTGGCGGGCACGGCCATCAGGGGCGAGAACTATTTCAAGGCCGACATCGCCGCCGGCCGCGTCGGCACAGACCAGGTGGCCCCGCGTAGAGAGTTTGAGTAGCGAAGCTTCGCCTCACCGACGAGTAACGGGCTCGTGGGTAGACCAGCGAATCTTCGCTACTAGGCGGCCGCTCCGCGGCCGCAACTAAGACGGCTTCTAAGACGCAGGACAGAATTGCCTCTTTTGTCACGAGTCGGGCCTTAGAAGATGTCTAGGCGCGCACGGCGCGCCTGCGAGGGAGCGGCGCGGGGCGTAGGGGTCCCCGCAAGCGACCGAGCCGGGGTGTGGGGCGGAGCCCCACGTTAAGTTCGTGTCGAAATGCGAAAGTTGAGGCGTGGCCGACCTGTTCCGAGGCCTTGGGCAGGCCGATACACCACGAAACCCGTACGGGATCCCTAGACATCTTCTAAAGGCCGTGATCGTGATACATGAAGCCAGTTTCTGTCGGTGAGCCTTAGAAGCTGTCTTAGGCGCGGCCGCTCCGGCGGCCGCGCAACTAGTAACGAAGCTTCGCCGCCCCAGGCGCTTCGTTTTTTCCGTCGGTTCGAGGCGGAGCTTCGTTACAGGGGACCAGAAGGCATGCAGGCGTGCTGCGCGCGCACGGCGTAACGGACAGGGGCCGCGTCCGTGACGTCAACGAAGACTTCTTCTTCGTCGACGAATCACTTCGGCTTTGCGTCATCGCCGACGGCATGGGTGGGCACAACGCCGGGGAAGTGGCCGCGCGTTTGGCCGTGGATGCCGTCGTGGAGCAGATCCGGCGCGCGACGCTCGCGCCTCGTTCGGTCGACGAGACCGGCGAATGGCCATTTGGGTTCGAGACCGAGCTGTCGCGAGCCGGCAACCTGCTTCGCACGGCCATTTACTCCGCACACGTCCAGGTCCTCGAAACATCGGCGGCCGACGAACAGTATTCGGGCATGGGCACGACGATCGTCGCGGCCCTGCTCAGCGGCGACCGGCTCACGGTCGCCCATGTTGGCGACAGCCGTCTGTACGTGTTTGCGGACGACGAACTACGGCAGGTCACGCTGGACGACTCGTGGATGGCGGCGACGCTCGCCGGGGATCCACGCATCGATCCCGTGTCGCTCATGCACCATCCCATGCGGAACGCGCTGACCAACGCCGTGGGCGCCTTCGTGGGCGCCGACGTGCACGTGGTGGAAGAGACGCTGCGCGGCGGCGAATTCATCGCGATGACGACCGACGGCGTGCACGGAGTACTGGACGATCGGCGGATCAGGAGGTTGCTGTCGGAGGGATGGGACCCGGCGGCGATCGCCACCAACCTGGTACGCACCGCGCTCGCACGCGGCAGCCGCGACAACTGCACGGCCCTCGTCGCGCAGTATCTGCCCGGTTAGGCCACGAAAACACGAAAACGCGAAACAAACCCCGTGAGGCTCGAATTCACGGCGCGACTAACGACTAACGACTAACGACTAGCGACTAACGACTAGCGACTAACGGACTTAACGACTGTTTCGTGACGGCCTACGGCTGCCGCGCCAGCGCGGACGCCGCCGTGACCAGCGATGTCACCAGGTTGCGCGGTTTCCGAGGGGCGTGCTATATTCGTCAGGTTCTGTCGAAGCTAGGACACCCTATCTAGCTTCGCCGCATTGGAATAGCGTCCCCGGCCCGTCTCTCGTTACCGGGAAGGCCGCGTCGCGAACAATTCGCACCAAGGGTCGTAGGGGTTTCAGGCGCCAAGCCGTCACGGCTTTTAGGCCTGGAACGACAGTGGACCGCCGCTTCGGCGTCCTCCGTGTCTCGTTTCGCGGGTTCAGGACCGTAAACCGTATGCCGACCATCAGCCAACTCGTGCGCGCGGGCAGAAAGAAGATCGTCACCAAGACGAAGAGCCCGGCGCTGCAGGACAGTCCGCAGAAGCGCGGCGTCTGCGTCCGCGTCTTCACCCAGACGCCGAAGAAACCGAATTCCGCGCTCCGAAAGGTTGCGCGCGTGCGACTGACCAACGGCATCGAGGTGACGACCTACATTCCAGGCGTCGGTCACAACCTGCAGGAGCACTCGCTTGTGCTCATCCGCGGTGGCCGCGTCAAGGATCTGCCGGGCGTCCGCTACCATGTCGTGCGGGGCACGCTCGACGCCGTCGGCGTGCAGGGACGTATGCAGGGACGATCGAAGTACGGAGCGAAGAGGCCGAAGAAGGCGTAATTGAGAATTGAGAATTAGGAATTAAGAATGCCTCGACGACGAGAAGTTCCGAAGCGCGACATTGCGGCCGACCCGCTGTACGACAGCCCGCTGGTGACCAAGTTCATCAACTGCATCATGACGGGCGGCAAGCGCGCGACGGCCGAACGGATCCTCTACCAGAGCTTTGACCTCATCAAGGAAAAGACCAGCGACGATCCGCTCAAGATCTTCAAGAAGGCGATCGACAACGTCAAGCCGAGCCTCGAGGTCAAATCGCGGCGAGTCGGCGGGTCGAACTACCAGGTGCCGGTCGAGGTGAACCCGAATCGCCGCCTGTCGCTGAGCATCCGGTGGATCGTCGGTTATGCGACCTCGCGCGGCGACGGCAAGACGATGCAGGAGAAGCTGGCGAACGAGTTGATGGACGCCGCCAATCTCCGGGGTGGGGCGGTGAAGAAGCGCGAGGACACTCACCGGATGGCTGAAGCGAACAAGGCGTTCGCGCACTACCGCTGGTAAGTCTTGAGACATGGCCCGGCAGTCTTCACTCGGCAACACGCGCAACATCGGCATCATGGCCCACATCGATGCCGGTAAGACGACGACGACGGAGCGCATCCTGTACTACACGGGCATTACGTACAAGATCGGCGAAGTCCATGAAGGCACCGCGGTCATGGACTGGATGGAGCAGGAACAGGAGCGCGGCATCACCATCACGTCGGCCGCGACCACCTGCTTCTGGCGCGACCACCGCATCAACATCATCGATACGCCCGGTCACGTCGACTTCACGGCCGAGGTGGAGCGCTCGTTGCGCGTGCTCGACGGCGCCGTGGCCGTGTTCGACTCGGTCGCCGGCGTCGAGCCGCAGTCTGAAACCGTGTGGCGCCAGGCCGACAAGTACCGCGTGCCGCGGATCTGTTTCGTCAACAAGATGGACCGCGTCGGGGCCGACTTCAAGCGCACATTCGATCAGATCATCGCCAAACTCGAAGGCAATCCCGTCGCGATTCAGATTCCGATCGGATCGGAAGACAGATTTCTCGGTGTGGTCGACATCATCCGAATGAAGGCGATCACCTACAAGGACGAAACGTTGGGTGCCGACTACGACATCGGCGACATTCCGGCCGACATGCTGGCCGAGGCGCAGTCGTACCGCGAGAAGCTGATCGAGAAAGTCAGTGAATCCCACGACGAAGTCTCGGACCGGATCCTCGAGAAGTACCTGCACGGCGAGCCGATCGACGAAGCGGACATCAAGGCCGTCCTCAGGAAGCGCGTGCTCAGCTCGGTGAGAAGCAAGGGTGAGGCGGCGTTCGTACCGGTCATCTGCGGCTCGGCGTTCAAGAACAAAGGCGTGCAGCCGCTGCTCGACGCGGTCGTCGACTTCCTGCCCTCGCCGGTGGACGTGCCGCCGATTGTGGGCCTCGATCCGACGAAGGCCGAAGAAACGCCCATTGAACGTCCGGCGTCCGACGACGCGCCGTTTTCGGCGCTCGCGTTCAAGATCATGACCGACCCGTTTGTCGGCCACCTCACGTTCTTCCGCGTGTACTCGGGCGTCATGGCGTCGGGCGCCACGGTCTACAACGCGACCAAGCAGAAGCGGGAGCGCATCGGCCGCCTCTTGAAGATGCACGCCAACAAGCGTGAGGACATCAATGAGGTGTACGCCGGCGACATCGCCGCGGCCGTCGGATTGAAGAGCGTGTCCACCGGCGACACGATCTGCGACGAGAAAAGACCGATCGTGCTCGAGTCGATGGATTTCCCGGAGCCGGTCATCTCGCTGGCCATCGAGCCCAAGACCAAGGTCGATCAGGAGAAGCTCGGCACGGGCCTCGGCAAGCTGATGGCCGAGGATCCGACCTTCCGCGTCAATACCGATCTGCAGACCGGCCAGACGATCATTCGCGGCATGGGCGAGCTCCATCTCGAGATCATCGTCGACCGCCTGAAGCGCGAGTTCAACGTCGAAGCGTCGGTCGGCAAGCCGCAGGTCGCCTACAAGGAAACGCTCACGCGGCAAGCTGATGGGGAAGGCCGCTACGTGCGGCAGACCGGCGGCCGCGGGCAGTACGGCCACGCGAAGATTCGCCTGTACCCGGGCGCGCCGGGCACCGGCTACATCTTCGAAGACGAAATCGTGGGCGGCTCGGTCCCGAGGGAATTCATCAAGCCGATCAACGAAGGCATCAAGGAGGCGCTCACGCGCGGCGTGCTCGCCGGCTATCCGGTCGACGATGTGAAGATCGAGCTGTACGACGGCTCGTACCACGACGTCGACTCGTCGGAGATGGCGTTCAAGATCGCCGGCTCGATGGCGTTTCAGGACGCGGCCAAACGGGCCCTCCCGGTGCTGCTCGAGCCGGTGATGCGCGTCGAGGTCGTCGTGCCGAAGGAACACATGGGCGACGTCATCGGCAATCTCTCGGGACGCCGCGGCCACATTCAGTCGCAGGAAGATCGCGGAGGCACGCAGATTGTCTCGGCACGGGTGCCGCTGTCGGAGATGTTCGGCTACGCGACCGATCTCCGGTCGCGCACGCAGGGGCGCGCGACGTATTCGATGCACTTCGATCGGTACGAGCCCGCGCCACGCAATGTCAGCGAGGAAGTCGTAGCAAGGATGCAGGGGAAATGACAGGGACTCGGGACTAGGGACTAGGGACTAGGGACTAGCGACTAGGGACTCGGCACGAGGGAGAGCTCGAGAGTTCTTCTGGCCCCTAGTCCCCAGCCTCTAGTCCCTACTGAGATCACGAATATGGCGACAGCATTCAGCGACAAGATTCGGATTCGCCTGAAAGCGTACGACTACCGCGTGCTCGATCAATCGACGAGCGAGATCGTCGAGACGGCCAAGCGGACCGGCGCCCAGCTGGCGGGACCTATTCCGCTGCCGACGTCGAAGAACAAGTGGACCGTGCTCCGGTCGCCGCACGTCGACAAGAAGTCGCGCGAGCAGTTCGAGATCCGCACGCACAAGCGGCTGATCGACATCTTCGAGCCGACGCCGCAGACCGTGGATGCGCTCATGAAGCTCGACCTGCCGGCCGGCGTGGACGTGGAGATCAAGGCGTTCGGGAAGGAACACAAGTAGAGGCTAGAGGCTGGGGGCTGGGGGCTGGAAGAACGGCGACGCACGTCGCGAACGTTCGTCCTCGTCCCAAGCCTCGAGCCTCCAGCCTCTGGAGTATTCGATGGTCACTGGCATCATCGGCAGAAAAGTCGGCATGACGCAGATCTTCGACGCGGACGGGACCGTGCATCCCGCGACGGTCATCAAGGCCGGCCCGTGCGTGGTTGTGCAGGCGAAGACCGCGCAGAACGACGGCTACGTAGCCGTCCAGTTGGGTCTTGTCGAAGAGACGCCGGCGAAGTCCAACAAGCCGACCGCCGGACACTATAAGGCCGCCAACGTGCCGCCGACCCGCGTGCGCCGCGAAGTGAAGGTCGCGACCGGTCCTGGGGGCGCCGCGAGCGATGTCGCGCTGAAGTCGGGCGATCAGGTGCTCGTGTCCATCTTCGCCAACGGCGACCGCGTGGACGTGATTGGGACGGGTCGCGGCAAGGGGTTCCAGGGCGTCGTGAGGCGCCACCATTTTGCTGGAGGCGCGGCGACGCACGGCTCGATGTTCCACCGGGCGCCCGGCTCGATCGGCGCGTCGTCGTTTCCTTCGCGCGTCATCAAGGGCATGCGAGGGGCCGGCCGCATGGGCGGCGGGCGCGCCACGATCCGGAACTTGAAGGTGCTGCGCGTGGATCCCGAAAACCATCTGCTCGTCGTCGAGGGCGGCATCCCCGGAGCGCCGAGCGCGTACGTGGTCGTGCGTAAGGCGATTACCGCCAAGCGCATCAAGGTGGCCCAGGTGGAGAAGCCCAAGAAAGGAAAGAAGTAGGGACTGGCGCCCCCAGCCTCTACAGGGTCTCATGGAACTGGATGTCGTCAACAGCAGCAACGAAAGAGTCGGCGCTCTCACGGTGAGTGATGAGGTGTTCGGTGGACGCGTGAACGGCGACCTCATCTGGGAGTCGGTCGTGCGCGAGAACGCCTCCAAGCGGCGCGGCACGCACAAGGCGAAGAACCGCGCGCTCGTGAGCGGCAGCGGCAAGAAGCCGTGGCGCCAGAAGGGAACCGGCCGCGCCCGCGTCGGCTCCATCAGGACTCCGCTCTGGCGGCATGGCGGCACGGTGTTTCCTCCGCAGCCGAGGAGCTACGAGTACGCGCTGCCGAAGAAGGTCGAGTGCGGTGCGCTCCGCGCGGCGTTGGGGCAGAAGCTCAAAGACGGGCAGGTCGTCATTGTCGACCAGCTGGCGGCGAGCGAGATCAAGACCAAGGCCGCCGTGGCGATGTTGAGGACGCTTGGTGTCGACGGCAAGGCGCTGCTGATCGACGTGAAGCCCGACGAGACGCTCGCCAAGTCGGTACGCAACGTCCCGGGCGTGCGCTTCGTGGCGAGCGGCAAGGTCACGGCGCGCGACGTGATGGACGCCGAGCGCGTCGTCGCGACGAAGGACGCGCTCGAGAAACTGCAGGAGGCGTTGGCGTGAAGCTCACAGACGTCATCCGGCGGCCGCTCATCACCGAGAAGACCTCGATCCTGCGCGAGGACGGCAGGACGATCGTCTTCGAGGTGGCAACGGGCGCGAACAAGATAGAGATCAAGCGGGCGATCGAGCAGCTGCTCGGTTCGAAGGTCGCGCACGTCCGGACCAACATCGCCCATGGCAAGGTCAAGCGGCAGGGACGCTTCGCGGGGCAGCGGCCCGATTGGAAGAAGGCCTACGTCACGCTGCGCGAAGGCCAGAAGATGCCTGAATTTCTCGAAGGCGCGTAATCATGCCCATTCGCAAATTCAATCCAACCTCGCCGGGTCAGCGGTTTCAGACCGTTCAGACCTTCGACGACATCACGACGTCGGAGCCGCACAAGCCGCTCGTCGAGCCGCTCAAGAGCTCGGGCGGGCGCAACAACCAAGGCGAGCTGACGATTTGGTGGCGCGGCGGCGGCCACAAGCGGATGTACCGCATCATCGATTTCAAGCGCGACAAGCGGGATATTCCGGCGAAGGTGTCCACGATCGAGTACGACCCGAACCGCTCGGCGCGGATCGCGCTGCTGACGTACGGCGACGGCGAGAAGCGCTACATCCTGCAGCCCAACGGGCTGAAGGTGGGCGACACGATTGTGGCCGGTGCAAGCGTCGACATCCTCCCGGGAAACGCTCTGCCGCTCAAGAACATCCCGCTTGGCACGCTCATCCACAACGTGGAGTTGCGGCCGGGCAAGGGAGGCCAGGTCGCGCGCAGTGCGGGGTCGTCGGTGCAGCTGGTCGCCAAGGAGAGCGAGTACGCGTCGGTCAAGATGCCGTCGGGCGAGATTCGCAAGATTTTCATCGAGTGCTACGCGACGATTGGCCAGGTGGGCAACCTCGATCACGAGAACGTGTCGATCGGCAAGGCGGGGCGCAGCCGATGGCTCGGGCAACGGCCGCACGTTCGTGGCGTCGCGATGAACCCGGTCGACCACCCGCTCGGCGGTGGCGAGGGCAAGACCTCGGGCGGGCGCCATCCCGTGTCGCCGTGGGGATTGCCGACCAAGGGCTACAAGACGCGCAATCGCAAGTCGACCGACAAGTTCATCGTGCAACGCAGACAGAAGTAGCTGAGAGCCGAGGGCGGGGAGCAGGGCTTCAGAGCTGAGGGCTGAGAGCTGTTTATGGGACGTTCACAGAAGAAGGGCCCGTTCGTCGACACGCCGCTCCTCGAAAAGATCGAGGTGATGAACCGCGGGTCGGAGAAGAAGGTCATCAAGACGTGGTCGCGGCGGTCGACGGTGGTGCCCGAAATGGTCGGACACACGATGGCCGTGCACAACGGGAAGAAGTTCATTCCGGTGTACATCACCGAGAACATGGTGGGCCATAAGCTCGGGGAGTTTGCGCCGACCAGGATCTTCAAGGGCCACACGACGCGGGTCGCCGAGCGTGCGGCCGCTGCGGCGGCGATTGCGGCGGCGGGCGCGCCCGGGGCGGCCGGTGCGTCGGCGGCGGCTGGTGCCGCGCCCGCGTCGGCGCCCGCGGGCGGGGCGAAGCCTGGAGGCAAGGAGTCATGATCCAGTCACACGCGACCGCTCGGTACGTGCGGACCTCGGCGCAGAAGGCCGGGCTCGTTCTCGCGCTCATCCGTGGCAAGGACGTCAATCGCGCGCTCGCGACGCTTCGCTTCACGAAGAAGTCGGTGGCGGAGGACGTGGCCAAGCTGCTGCGGTCGGCGATCGCCAACGCGCAACAGAAAGACGGCTTCAGCGGCGACGTCGATCGCCTCTTCGTGTCGGCGTGCTACGCCAACCAGGGACCGTCACAGAAGCGCGTGCGGCCGGCGCCGATGGGCCGGGCGTTCCGGGTGTTGAAGCGGACCGCGCACCTCACCGTGCATGTGTCGGAGCGGCCCGAGAAGATCGTCCCGGTGGGGGCGCCGGGAGTGGAGGCGGTGCCGACGCGCAAGCCGCGCCGTGGCGCGCCAAAAAGGTCTAACAAGTAAGGGAGCGACTGTGGGTCAGAAAGTTCACCCGTTTGGATTTCGGCTCGGGTTCAACAAGACGTGGCGATCGCGATGGTACTCGGATCGCGACTACGCCAAGCTCCTGCACGAGGACCTGGCGCTCCGGTCGTCGCTCAAGAAGCGCTTCGCGCACGCGGGCGTGTCGAAGATCGAGACCGAGCGCGCCGCCAACAAGCTGAAGATCGACATCTACACCTCGCGGCCCGGCATCATCATCGGCCGTAAGGGCACGGAGGTCGACAAGCTCAAGCAGGAGATTCAGAAGCGGACCAACCGCGAGGTCTTCATCAATATTCAGGAGATCCAGAAGCCGGAGCTCGACGCGCAGCTCATCTCCGAATCGGTGGCCATGCAGCTCGAGAAGCGCGTCGCGTTTCGCCGCGCGATGCGCAAGGCCGTCGAGTCGGCACTTCGTTTCGGGGCGCGCGGCATCAAAGTGCGCGTCTCGGGCCGGCTGAACGGCGCCGAAATTGCGCGCTCCGAGTGGTATCTGCACGGGCAGCTTCCACTGCAGACGCTTCGCGCCGACATCGACTACGGGTTTGCGGAGGCCAGCACGACCTACGGCCAGATCGGCATCAAGGTGTGGCTCTACAAAGGAGAGCGCCTCGTGCCTCTCCGCGGTCGCGAGGAAGAGTACCGAGAACGAGCGCCGCGCAGGCCGGTGGCCGGAGACAGACGGTGAATCGGGTAATCGGGTAATTGGGTAATTGGATTGATCTATTGAGCCATCGATTACTCGATTACCCGATTATCCAATTACCCAATTCGGGATAACAGCGTATGTTGATGCCCAAGAAGGTCAAGTATCGGAAACAGCAGCGCGGCCGCATGCGCGGCAAGGCGTGGCGCGGCAGCGACGTGTCGTTTGGCGACTATGGCCTGAAAGCGCTCGAGCCCTGCTGGCTCACCGATCGGCAGATCGAAGCCGCGCGCGTCGCGATGACGCGTTTCATCGCGCGCGGAGGAAAAATCTGGACGCGTGTGTTTCCCGACAAGCCGATCACCAAGAAGCCGCAGGAAACGCGCATGGGCAAGGGGAAGGGCGCGCCGGAGCAATGGGTGGCGGTCGTCCGTCCTGGCCGGGTGCTCTTCGAGATGGAAGGTATCTCGGAAAAGGACGCGCGCGAGGCCATGAGGCTGGCCGCTTCGAAGCTGCCGATTCTCACGAAGTTCGCGACCCGCTACTCGCAGGAGAGGATGTTATGAAGGCCGCTGAGCTGCGGGATCTCGGCCCGGACGAGCTGGGGACCAAGGAGCGCGAGCTCGTCGATCAGCTGTTCCGGATGCGGATTCAGAAATCGATGGGACAGCTCGAAGCGCCCGACAAGATGCGGACCGTGCGTCGCGATCTCGCTCGCGTCAAGACCGTGGCGAGGCAGAAGAGGGAACGGTGAATCTGGTAATCGGGTAATCGAGTAATCGGGTAATTGGATTGCTCAATTGCTGAGTCTTCAATTAGCCGATTACCCAATTATCCAATTACCCGATTCGAGAAACAGATATGTCTGATAAAGCTGAAAAAATCGGCCTCGTCATCAGCAACAAGATGCAGAAGAGCATCGTGGTGGCCGTCGAATGGCACGTGCGCCATGGGCTCTACGGCAAGACCAAACGGCGCACGTCGACGTTCATGGTACACGACGAGCAGAACGTGGCCAGGCCGGGTGATACCGTCGAGATCGTGGAAACGAGACCGATGAGCCGCCGCAAGCGCTGGGCGCTCAAGAAGGTCGTGCGGCAGGCAGCGGTCGTGTAGAGCCGTTCGGCCCGTCGAACGTTCGTGTGTGTGGAGCTTAGTCATGATTCAGATGCGCTCGATGTTGGACGTCGCCGACAATTCCGGCGCGCGCAAGATCGCGGTCATCAACCCGATCGGCGGCTCGACCGGTCGCTACGCGCGGCTGGGCGACATCGTCACCGCGTCGGTGAAGGAAGCCACGCCCGAGTCCAATGTGAAGAAAGGGCAAGTGGTGAAGGCCGTGATCGTTCGCACCGTGAAAGAGCAGCGCCGCCGCGATGGCACCTATATCCGATTCGACCGCAACGCGGCCGTGCTCATCAACGACGAGGGCGAGCCGATCGGCACGCGCGTGTTCGGCCCGGTGGCCCGGGAGCTCCGCGAGCGCCGGTTCATGAAGATCATCTCGCTGGCGCCGGAGGTATTGTGACGGAGCGAAGTCCACAGTTCACAGTCGACAGTTCACAGTGTGAATTCGTCGCGCGAACTGTCAACTGTCAACTGTTGGCTGTTAACTCGAACTAACTGTATGTCGCGTTTAGCTACGCCGATTCGAAAGAACGACAACGTGCTCGTGGTCACGGGCAAGGACCGCGGCAAGCGAGGCCGCGTGCTGAAGGTGCTGCCCGAGGCCAATCGCCTGGTCATCGAAGGCGTGAACATGATCAAGCGGCACACGAAGCCCAACCCCGGCAGGAACATCAAGGGCGGCATCGTGGAGCGCGAGGCGTCGCTGAACGCCAGCAATGTGCAGCTGGTCTGTCCCGAGTGTGGGGTCCAGACGCGCATCGGACGCAAGGTCCTCGGCGACGGCCGCAAGGTCAGGATTTGCCGTAAGTGCGAGGGGGTTGTCGACAAATGAACCGGCTGAAGGACAAATACCAGAAGGACGTCGTGCCGGCCCTGCGCAAGGAGTTCGGCTACAAGAACGTCATGGCCGTGCCCAAGTTCGAGAAAGTCGTGATCAACATGGGGCTCGGCGAGGCGACCTCGAACGCGAAGCTGGTCGACACGGGCGCCGACGAGCTGGCGCGCATCACCGGGCAGAAGCCTGTCACGCGACGCGCGAAGAAGTCGATCGCCGCCTTCAAGGTCCGCCGCGGCATGCCCATCGCCTCGATGGTGACGCTGCGCGGCGAGCGCATGTGGGAATTTCTCGATCGGCTGATGAACATCGCGCTGCCGCGCGTCCGCGACTTCAAGGGTGTGTCGCCCGGCGGTTTCGACGGACGCGGCAACTACACGCTCGGGCTGCGCGACCAGATCATCTTTCCGGAGATCGACTACATGAAAGTCGACAAGAGCCGCGGCATGAACGTCTCTGTCGTGACGACGGCGAAGACCGACGAAGAAGCGCGAAAGCTGCTGCAGTTCATCGGAATGCCGTTCCGGGCCAGCTAGAGGCTTGGGGGCTAGGGGCTAGGGGCTAGAGGCTGGGGTTAACGCACGATGGCTACCACCGCAAAGATCGCGAAGGAACTGAAGAAGCCGAAATACAAGGTTCGGTTGCGCAACCGGTGCCGGCTGTGCGGCCGGCCGCGCGCGTACATGCGGAAGTTTGCGCTGTGCCGCCTCTGCTTCCGCAAGCTGGCGCTCGAGGGCGACGTCACCGGGGTGACCAAGAGTAGCTGGTAGAGCGGCTATCAGCTATAGGTTCCGGCGGGCGGTCGACCAACGTGCTGAGGACTGGAGCTGGTGGGTCATGGCGGAGAGTCGAGAACTGAGAGCCGAAAGCTGAGAGCCGAGAGCTGAGAGCTGAAGATATGACAGATCCTATCGCCGACATGATTGCGCGCATTCGTAACGCCGTGACCGCCAAGCACACGCGGGTCGACATGCCGAGCTCGCGCATCAAGACCGACATCGCGCGGATTCTTCAGGACGAGGGCTACATTCAGGGCTTCAAGCTCCTCGACGAGGACGGCGGCAAGGCGGCCGGCCCCGTCAAGACGCTCCGCCTGTTCCTGAAATACGGGCCGCACGGCGAACGTCTCATCACCGGCGTCGCGCGCATCAGCCGCCCGGGCCGCCGCGTCTACTTCGGGCGCGACGATGTGCCGGTGGTGCTGGCGGGGCTCGGCACCAGCATTCTGACCACGTCGCGTGGTGTGATGACCGGCCGCGCGGCGGTCAAGGCGGGCGTCGGCGGTGAGGTGTTGTGCAATATCTGGTGAAGATCGCGAAGTCGACAGTTCACAGTCGACAGTTCACAGACTGTCAACTGTCAACTGTCAACTGTCAACTGAGATAACGATATGTCTCGAATCGGAAGAAAGCCAATCACGATTCCCAAGGGCGTCACCGTCAAGGTGCTCGTGGGCGCGGTCGAAGTGCAGGGCCCGAAAGGCACGCTGACGCAGGGCGTGCCGAGTGGCATCGATTTCGAGCTCGCGGGTGGCCAGCTGCTGGCGAAGCAGGCGACCGACAGTCCCGCACTCGGCAAGTTCCACGGCCTGGCGCGGAGCCTCGTGGCCAACGCCGTCGCCGGTGTCACCGGTGGCTTCAAGAAAGAGCTCGATATCGTCGGCGTGGGCTACCGAGCCGAGGTCAAGGGCAAGCAGGTGATCTTCGCCCTGGGCTACGCGCACGCGGTCGTCTTCGACATTCCCAACGCCATCGACATCGTGATCGAAAAGCAGACGCACATCACCGTGACCGGCGTCGACCGGCAGTTGGTCGGCCAGGTGGCCGCCAACATCCGACGCCTGCGCGAGCCGGATCCCTACAAGCAGAAGGGCGTCCGCTACACGGGCGAAGTGCTGAAGAAGAAGGCGGGTAAGACAGGCGCGAAGGCCTAACTATGAAGATCACCACCAAAGCCGACCGTCGCCGCCGCATTCAATTGCGGCAGCGCAAACGGATCATGGGCACCGTCGAGCGCCCGCGGTTGAGTGTGTTTCGCAGCATCACGCACATCTACGCGCAGGTCATCGACGATCTGAGCGGCAAGACGCTGGTGTCCGCGTCGAGCGTCGACGCGGCGCTGAAGGGGGCCTTCACCGACGGCATCGGGGGCGGCAACGTCAAAGGCGCCGAGGCGATCGGCAAGGCGATCGCCGAGCGGTCAATTGAGAAGGGCATCACGCGCGTGGTGTTCGACCGAAGCGGTTTCTTGTATCACGGCCGCATTCGCGCCGTGGCCGACGCCGCGCGAAAGGCCGGGCTGCAGTTCTAGTAACGACGCTCCACCGACCCAGAGCCTCGGTTTTCTCGTCGGTGTGAGACGAAGCTTCGTTACGCGGCGCTCGGGATTGGGGATCGGGATGAGGGATTGGTCACAACATGCGCATTCGCACACGTGAACGCATCGACGCAAGCCAGCTCGACATCAAGGACACGGTCGTCTCCATCAACCGCGTCACCAAGGTCGTCAAGGGCGGCAAGAACCTGAGCTTCAGCGCGCTCGTCGTGGTCGGCGACGGCCACGGCGTGGTCGGGTTCGGCGTCGGCAAGGCGAAGGAAGTGCCGTCGGCGATCAAGAAGGGCATCGAAGCCGCGAAGAAAAATCTGATTCGCGTGCCGCTCCAGGGCACGACGATCCCCCACGCGATCGTGGGCAACTTCGGAGCAGGAAGCGTCCTGCTCAAACCAGCGCCCGATGGGACGGGCATCATCGCTGGCGGCTCGGTGCGCGCGGTGGTCGAGGCGGCCGGGGTCACCAACATCCTGACCAAGTCGCTTGGGTCGGCCAATCCGCACAACGTGGTGCGGGCCACGGTGGCTGGCCTCGCCTCGCTCAAAGATCCGGCGACGATTGCGCGGATGCGTGGCAAGGAGCTCGAGGAACTGATGCCCTCGTCGGCGTAGAGTTGCTGAGCGGAGAGTCGCTTCGGATCCGCGCCGCGAGCGATGGGAGCGAGCGGCGGTAGGCGCTGGGGGTGGGGCCCCAGCGCAACGTGAATGACGCAGGCGCCAATGGTCAATGAGCGAACCGACTCGAAGAACACAGGCACCGTCACCGTGACGCTCCTCAGGAGCCCAACCGGGTTCGATCGGAAGCAGGCAATCGTCGTGCGCAGCCTCGGGCTGCGCCGCATCCGGCACACCGTGGAGATCAAGGACACGCCGGCGACGCGCGGCATGATTCACAAGGTGCGACACCTGGTGGACGTGAGTGGGTGATGGCCTCGAATTTGAGGATTTGAGGATTTGAGGATTTGAGGATTTGAGAAATTGAGGAATTGAGATCGCCATGAGTCTGTCGAACCTGCGTCCCCCGAAGGGGATGAAACACTCGAAGAAGCGGGTCGGTCGCGGCCAGGGGTCCGGCCAGGGCAAGACCGCGGGCCGGGGGCACAAGGGCGCGAAGTCGCGCTCGGGCTATAAGTTCAAGCGCGGATTCGAGGGGGGGCAGATGCCGCTCCATCGCCGCGTGCCCAAGCGGGGGTTTCACAACCCGTTTCGCGTCGAGTACGAAGTGGTGAACCTCGATCAGCTTGCCGCCAAGTTCGACGCCGGCGCGACCGTCACGCCGGAGCTGCTGCACGAGAAAGGTCTGGTGCCGGGTGGCGGCCGCCCGGTGAAGATCCTGGCGCGCGGCGAAGTCGGCAAGGCGCTCACGGTGCGTGCCCACAGGTTCAGCGGCAAGGCGGCCGAGAAGATCCAGGCGGCGGGCGGCGCGGCGGAGGCCATCGGATGAATTGCGGGATTGCAGAATTGCAGGATTGCAGAAAGGATCTGACGATCCTTCACACCTTCCCTTCTGTCATTCTGCAATCCTGCAATTCTGCCATGTAGGTTTTTTGTATGGAGAACAGTCTCAAGAACATCTTCGCCGTTTCCGACCTGAGAAACCGCGTGCTGTTCACGCTCGGCATGCTCGCGGTCTACCGCGTCGGGAACCACATTCCCACGCCAGGGGTGAACTCGGCGGCGCTCCTCGAGATGGCGCGCCAGCTCGAGGGCACGATGTTCGGGCTGGCGGACATGTTCACGGGGGGCAATCTCGCGAAGGTGACGATTTTCGCGCTGGGCATCATGCCCTACATCAGCGCGTCGATCATTCTTCAGCTGCTCACCGTGGTGTGGCCGTACCTCGAGCGGCTGTCGAAGGAAGGCGAGCTCGGGCGGCGCAAGATCACGCAGTACACGCGCTACGGCACGATTCTTCTGAGCGTGATCCAGTCGGCCGGTATCGCATTCTTCCTCGAGCGGCAGACGCAGATCGCCGGCGGCCTGCCGCTGGTGTACACGCCGGGGCTTCCATTCCGTCTGATGACGGTGCTCACCCTGACGACCGGTACCTGCTTCATCATGTGGCTCGGCGAGCAGATTACCGAGCGCGGCGTCGGCAACGGCATGTCGCTCATCATCTACGCGGGCATCGTCGTGGGCTTCCCGCGCGCGGTCGTGCAGACCGTCGACCAGATCCGGACCGGCCAGATTGGCCTTCTGTCGGTGATCTTCCTGCTCGTCATGATGGTGCTCGTGGTGGCCGGCGTCATCTTCATCGAGCGCGGGCATCGGCGCGTCACCGTGCAGTACGCCAAACGCGTCGTCGGTCGGCGGATGTACGGCGGATCGAGCACCCACATCCCGCTCAAGGTCAACACGGGCGGCGTGATTCCGGTGATCTTCGCCTCGTCCATCCTCGCCTTTCCCGCGACCATCGCCCAGGCGTTCCAGGGACCGTGGGCGCTCGAGGTGAACGAGCAGCTGGCCATGGGCATGCCGCTGCACAACATCCTGTATGTCGCCGGAATCATCTTCTTCGCGTACTTCTACACGGCGATCATCTTCAACCCTGATGACGTCGCCGAGAACATGCGGAAGTACGGTGGGTTCATCCCGGGCATCCGGCCGGGTAAGCGGACGGCGGAATACATCGACACGATTCTGGCGCGGCTCACGTTGGCGGGCGCGGTGTATCTGTCGCTCATCGCGATTCTGCCCCAGTTCCTGCTGCAGGGCTTCAAGGTGGCGCCGATTCCGTTCATCGGCGAGTGGCTCGATGCCGTGATCCCGCGGTTCGTGACCGAAGGGTTGAACGTGCAGTTCTTCTTCGGCGGCACCTCGCTCCTGATCGTCGTCGGCGTGGCGATGGATACGGTGCAGCAGGTCGAGTCGCAGCTGATCATGCGGCACTATGACGGCTTCATGAAGAAAACGCGGATTCGCGGACGGCGGGGATAGGGCGAAGCGGCGAACATGGCGCTGAATCTGATCATCCTCGGTGCGCCGGGCGCCGGAAAGGGTACGCAGGCAGAGCGCGTGGCGAAGGCGCGGCGGATCCCGAAGATCTCGACCGGCGACATCCTGCGCGAGGCGGTGCAGGCGGGAACCGACATCGGCCGGCGCGCCAAGGCCATCATGGATCGAGGCGAGCTCGTGGGCGACGAGGTGATGGTCGCGATTGTGAAAGAGCGGCTCGATCGGCCCGACGTGGCGGCCGGCTTCCTGCTCGATGGCTTCCCGCGCACCGTGGCGCAGGCACAGGCGCTCGACGGCATCATGGAGGGTCGCGCGCCGCTCGTCGTCGTCGACATCGAGGTGCCGGAAGGGGATCTCGTTCGCCGGCTGAGCGCACGCCTGGTGTGCGCCGTCTGTGGCTCGAACGCGGCGACGCCCGAGGAGGCCCAGTCGTTGGTGTGCGCCCAGTGCGGCGGGCAGCTCGTGCAGCGCTCGGACGACAACGAGGCGACGATTCGCGAGCGCCTGGCGGTGTACCGGGCGAAGACGATGCCGCTCATCGAGTATTACCGGGCGAGGCCGACGTTCCGATCGGTCGACGGCGCTGATTCGCCGGAGCGCGTGGCCGAAGCGATGGCCGTGGCGGTGGATGGCGCCCAGGGCGTTGGAGCGGCGCGATGATTATTTGCCGGTCGGCGGCCGAGCTCGAGCGGATGCGCGAAGCCGGACGCCTGGTCGGCGACGTGCTGATGGAGCTGGCAGCGAAGGTGGCACCCGGCGTGAGCACGGCGGAGCTCGACGAGCTGGCCGAACGCCGGATTGCGAGGGCGGGTGGGACGCCGGCATTCAAGGGGTACCACGGGTACCCGGCGACGATATGCGCGTCGATCAACGACGAGGTGATTCACGGGATTCCCTCGGGGCGCCGCGTGCTGGCAGAGGGCGACATCCTCTCGATTGACGTAGGGGCGGCACTCGACGGGTACTACGGCGACAGCGCCATCACGCTGCCGGTGGGCAAGGTGTCGGAGCAGGCCGCGACGCTGCTCCGCGTGACCGAAGAGGCGCTCTACAAGGCGATCGAGCGCGTCCGGCCTGGCGGCCGGCTGTCGGACATCGGTTGCGCGGTGCAGTCGCACGTCGAGGCCTACGGATTCTCGGTCGTGCGCGAATTCGTCGGGCACGGCATCGGCCAGCGGATGCACGAGGAGCCGCAGGTGCCAAACTACGGAGAGCCCGGCCGCGGCCCGAGGCTCGCCGAGGGCATGGTCCTCGCCATCGAGCCGATGGTGAACGCGGGCAAGCCGGCCGTGAAGGTGCTGGGTGATGGGTGGACGGCGGTGACGCGCGACAAGAGTCTGTCGGCGCACTTCGAGCACACGGTGGCGGTGACCGCGGGAGTACCGTGGATTCTCACGGCGAGAACGCCTGACGCCCACGCGAGCGCTGGCGACGCCGGCCCGGCATCCCGGGTCGCGTCGAGGGAAGCGCGCGGCCAGACAGGCGTCGCCTCGAGCCACGGGCGAGTGGGGGTGGGATCCCGCGAGCGGTGAACAGACGTTCGCAACCGCCGAGCCTTCGGCGCGCTCAGGTCTCCCCGAGCACGTCGACGGAAAGCGGCGCGAGTCGCTGGCTGTGACCGACGTCGTCGCCGTGATCACCGAACAGCTCCCCAGCGGGTTGTATCGCGTGAAGCTCGACGAGGGGCCCTCGGTGACGGCGCATATCGCGGGGAGGCTGGATCGCAATTTCGTCCGGCTGCTCGTTGGCGATCGCGTGCGAGTGGAGATCTCTCCGGTTGACGCGGGGAGGGGGCGGATCGTTGAGAAGATCCTTTGAATCTGAGGATCTGAGGATTTGAGGATTTGAGGATTTATGAAAGTGCGTGCGTCGGTGAAACGGATTTGCGACAAATGCAAGATCGTACGGCGCCGGGGTGTCGTGCGCGTCATTTGTCCGAACCAGAAACACAAACAGAGACAGGGGTAATTTGAGGATGTGAGGATTTGAGGATGTGAGGATTTATCTGAAGGGTCTCAAGATCCTCAGATTCTCACATTCTCAAATTCTCAAATTCGAGGGATCACAGTTATGGCACGTATCGCAGGTATTGACCTTCCGCGCACCAAGAGGGTCGAGATCGGTCTGACCTACATCTACGGCATCGGACGCGTCCGATCGAACAACATCCTCAAGGACGCCGGCGTCAGCGCAGACGTCCGGGTGAAGGACTTGTCGGAAGACGACGTCCGGAAAATCAGCCGGGTGATTGAAGAGCAGGGCGGCGTCGAGGGCGATCTCCGCAAGGAGATCTCGATGAACATCAAGCGGCTCATGGAGATCGGCTGCTACCGGGGCAGCCGGCACCGCCGGAACCTTCCGGTGCGCGGCCAGCGAACGCGAACCAATGCCAGGACACGCAAGGGTCCGCGCAAAGGCGCGATCGCGAAGAAGAAGACCATTTAGGGACTAGGGACTAGGGACTGGGACTGGGGATTGCATGGCCAAGAGCGAAGCGGCGGCGACACCCGAGGGCGCGACACCGGAGAAAAAAGAAGGCCCGGCGGGTAAACGGAAGAAGACGTTCAAGAAACGTGGTGAGAAGCGCATCGTGCACCACGGGCTGGCGCACATCCAGGCGTCGTTCAACAACACCGTCGTCACGATCACCGACACCGAGGGCAACGTCGTGGCGTGGTCGAGCGCGGGCGGCATCGGATTCAAGGGGTCGCGCAAGGGCACGCCGTTCGCCGCGACGCAGGCGGCGCTGAACGCCGGGAACGCCGCCAAGGCGGTCGGCATGCGGTCGCTCGACGTGCGCGTGAAGGGGCCAGGGTCCGGTCGCGAGTCGGCCATCCGGGCGCTGCAGACGGTCGGGATCGAGGTGAAGTCGATCCGCGATGTGACACCGATTCCGCACAACGGGTGCCGGCCGCCCAAGCGGAGGCGCGTGTAGATTGCCCAATTACCAGATTCAGAAAGGTGACTGATGGCTCGTTACATCGGACCGGTTTGCCGCCTGTGCCGCCGCGAGGGGATGAAGCTCTTCCTGAAGGGCGAGCGGTGCTACACCGAGAAGTGCGCGATCGAGAAGCGTAACTTCGTGCCCGGACAGCACGGCAAGACGCGGAAAGCGAAGCTGGCCGGCTACGGGCTGCAGCTGCGCGAGAAGCAGAAGGTCAAGCGGATCTACGGTGTGCTCGAGGACCAATTCCGCGGCTACTTCGAGACGGCCGAGCGCGCGCGGGGCATCACCGGCGTCACGCTCCTTCAGTTGCTCGAGCGGCGGCTCGACAACGTGGTCTACCGCCTGGGGCTGTCGACGTCGCGGCCGCAGGCGCGGCAGCTCGTGCGCCACGGCCATTTCCTCGTCAACGGCAAGAAAGTGGACATCCCGTCGTACTCCGTGCGAGAGGGCGACGTCGTCGCCGTGCTCGGCCGGAGCCAGAAGAACCCGACGATCGAGCACGCGATGGAGGAAGTGAAGGGTCGCGGCATTCCGGCGTGGCTTTCGTTCGATGCGACCGCCGTCAGCGGCCGTATTCTCTCGATGCCGACGCGTGAGCAGATCAATCTACCGGTGCAGGAACAGCTGATTGTGGAGCTCTATTCAAAGTAAAAAGTTGAAAGTGAAAAGTCAAAAGGACAGTGCAGTCCTTCTAACTTTTCACTTCTAACTTCTGACTTTCTCTCGTCGTTCGTCATCCGCCGATCCGCAGCCTTACACAGACCTGCGGCGGGAGATCGGCGGCCACTTGCAGGTCTGGAGGCCCGTCTGCGGGCCCGTAGGCGAAAGGAACCATCACGATGCTCTGGAAAGGTTTTCAGCGGCCCAAGCGGCTGGAGTTCGAGCGCGAGACCCTGACCGATCGATTCGGGCGTTTCTACGCCCAGCCGTTCGAGCGTGGATTCGGGACGACGATCGGCAACACGCTGCGGCGCGTCCTGCTGTCGTCAATCGAGGGCGCCGCGATCACCGCGGTGAAGATCGACGGAGTGCTCCACGAGTTCTCGCCGATTCCTGGTGTGGTCGAGGACGCGACCGACATCATCCTCAATCTCAAGCAGATTCCCCTGAAACTGCACACGGATCAGACCAAGACGCTCACGATTCGCGTCGACAAGGCCGGCGAAGTGCGCGGGCGAGACATCCAGGCCGACGGCGACGTCGAGATTCTCGAGCCCGACGCGCACATCGCCACCGTCGCCGAGCACGGCAAGCTCCATATGGAGATGCGCATGAAGCGCGGCCGCGGGTACGTGGCGGCCGACAAGAACTTCGACGAAGATTTGGGGATCGGCTGGATTCCGATCGACTCGGTGCACTCGCCGATCAAGAAGGTCAATTACCTGGTCGAGGCCGCGCGGCTCGGCCAGACGACCGACTACGACAAGCTCACGGTGGACGTCTGGACCAACGGTTCGATCAGCGCCCGCGACGGGTTGTCGCTCTCGGCCAAGCTCATTCGCGACCACCTGAACATCTTCATCAACCTCGAGGAAGGCGCGGAGCCGCTGGCGGACGGCGCCGGCGAGCAGCCGCGCAGCGGCATCGGCAACGAGAACCTCGATAAATCGGTCGAGGAGCTGGAGCTGTCGGTCCGGTCGTACAACTGCCTCAAGAACGCGAACATCCGCACGATTCGCGAGCTGGTGCAGAAGACCGAAGCCGAAATGCTCAAGACGAAGAACTTCGGCAGGAAGAGCCTGAACGAGATCAAGGAAATCCTGCACACCATGGGGCTGAGCCTCGGGATGCGTGTCGACGCGGCGCCGGCCGCTTCGCAGGAATAACCCCGAGCCTCGAAGCCCGGCCAGATCAAACAGCCATGAGACACCGAGTTGCTTTCAGAAAACTGGGCCGCGTCACCGAGCACCGCTTGGCGATGCTCAGAAACCAGGCGACGGCCCTGCTCCGCTACGAGCATCTGACGACCACCGTGGCGAGGGCGAAGGAGCTGCGCCCGTTTGTCGAGCGGCTGATCACCATCGCGAAGCGCGGCGTGTCGGGTGGCGCGGAGAACGGCAGGGTCCTCGGCGCCCGTCGCCACGTCATGCGCGACCTGCAGGACCGCGAGGTGGTGACGAAGCTCTTCGACACGCTGGCGCCGCGCTTCCAGTCGCGCCCGGGCGGCTACACGCGGCTGCTTCGTCTGGGGTTCCGCAAGGGCGACGCCGCCGAGATCGCGCAGGTCGAGCTCGTGGGCAGCGAGTTCAATCCACGCGCCAAGGCCGAGGCCGAAGCCAAGACCGAAACCGACGCGCCGAAGAAGGCCAAAGGCGTGGGTGGGCGGCTGCGAGCTGCAGCGGAGCGTCTGCGCGGGAACAAAGGCGATGGCGCGCAGGAGGAGAAGGCGCTCAAACACATCAGCACGAAAGGCGCCGGCGGCGCCAAGCCGCGACCCAAGAAGCAGGGGCCTAGAGGAAGTTAGAAGTTGGAACTTGGAAGTCAGAAGTTAGAGCCCCGCCGGCGTCACGCGGGGGGGCACGCGAACGACGTCAGGCCCCGCCGTACTACGGTCCGCGCCCGTAACGCCCGAGAAAAATGTTAGGATGCGCGCCATGCGAGGCATCATTTTC